>Ga0187781_10002849_pt1 | contig 13088 bp, 9 predicted proteins | sample 0715_SJ02_MP02_2_FD_132447 | JGI IMG/M metagenome (GOLD analysis project Ga0187781, IMG submission 132447) | Tropical peat soil microbial communities from peatlands in Department of Meta, Colombia - 0715_SJ02_MP02_20_MG | ecosystem: Environmental > Terrestrial > Soil > Wetlands > Peat | place...
CCAGGCGCGCGACTTCCTTGGCCAGACGCGCACGCTCGGCAATCGCATCCACTTGCACCAGGAGCAAGAAACGGTAGGCGCCAACAACGGCTACCGGCGCATTGGCGGAGCCTGCCGCGCTGGCCAGATCGTCGAGCGCAGAAACCGATTGCAGACGCGCTAGCGCCATTAAATAGGGAGCAAAGGTTTGAACTTGCGGCAGTGACGGCGAAATGATCATTGGAATCTTGATTGCGGGAGCAAGGTCCATTTCGCCGCGCATGTTGCGGGCGGCATCCACCAGTTCTTTTAGCGCGTGCAACTGGGCATCGGCCGCCGCGTCAATACGATCTGGCTGCGCGCGCGGAAAGGGTTCAACCATGATGGAAGTTTGCTCGCCGCTTGTACGGTTGCCGGTGAGAAGGGAAACCTTTTGCCAGAGCTCCTCGGTAATAAAGGGAATGACCGGGTGGGCGAGCCGAAGCAGTGCTTCGAGCACCTGTAATAAAGTCTGTCGCGTGCCACGCTGCTGTGCGGAGCTGCCGACGGACAGCTGGACCTTGGCAAGTTCCAGATACCAGTCGCAGTATTGTTCCCAGGCGAACTGGTAGATCGCGTGCGCGACGTTATCGAGGCGATATTCGTCAAACCCCTTTTCGACTTGTGCCGCTGTGCGTTGCAATTCACCCACGATCCATCGATCGACGAACGACAGTTCGCTTGTTTGGCCGGCAGCGCCGCAGTCGTAACCCTCCGTATTCATCAAGACAAAGCGCGTGGCGTTCCATAGTTTGTTGCAAAAGTTGCGGTATCCCTCGCAGCGTTTGAAATCAAAATTGATGTTGCGGCCAAGCGTTGCGTAGGCGGCCATGGTGAAGCGCAAGGCATCGGCCCCATAGCCCGGCATGCCGTTGGGAAATTCACGTCGCAGGCGTTGCTCGACCTTTGGAGCGTCCTCCGGGCGGCGCAGTCCCGTTGTGTTCTTGCGCACGAGGGTATCGATGTCAACGCCATCGAGCAGATCGACCGGGTCGATCGTATTGCCCTCGGATTTACTCATTTTCTTGCCCTCGGCGTCGCGCACGATGCCGTGGATGTAAACATCCCGAAAAGGAACCCGCCCGGTGAAGTGCGTCGTCATTACGACCATGCGCGCGACCCAGAAAAACAAGATCTCGTGTCCGGTCACGAGCACCGATGAGGGCAAATAGCGATCGAATAGGTCCCGATCGGCTGCACTTAATTGCGGCCATCCAAGCGTGGAAAACGGCACCAGCGCCGAGGAAAACCAGGTATCGAGCACGTCAGGGTCGCGCCGCAGGGCCGCCCCGACGCCCGCCGCCCGCGCCTTTGCCAGGGCCTGCTCCTCGGTACGGGCAACCCAGATGCCGCCGTGCTCGTCATGCCAGGCGGGAATTTGATGCCCCCACCAAAGTTGTCTTGAAATGCACCAGTCCTGGATGTCGGTCAACCACTGGCGATAGACCAGACGCCACTGGTCGGGAATGATGCGGATGGCACCGCCGTCGACGGCATCGAGTGCAGCTTGCGCCAGCGTTTTGCCGGCATTGGGTGTACCCGCCGGAGTTGGCTTGCTCATCGCGACATACCACTGATCCGAGAGCATGGGCTCGACGATTTCGCCGGTGCGCTCGCAGCGGGGAACGGTCATGTGGTGGGGTTTTTCGGAGATGAGCAGCCCCGCGGCCCGAAGTTCTTCGAGCACCGCCTTGCGCGCTGCATACCGGTCCAGACCGCGAAAGCGCTCTGGAGCGTTGGTATTAATCGTCGCCGTTGCCGTGAAAATGGAAATGGGCGTCAGTGCGTGTCGTTGGGCGACGGCAAAATCATTGAAATCGTGCGCGGGTGTGATCTTGACGCACCCGGTGCCAAAAGCGGCGTCGACGAACGCGTCGCCGATGACCGGGATGGTTCGGTCGCACAGCGGCAGTTGCACTCGGCTGCCGATGAGCGCCCGATAGCGCGGATCGGACGGATGCACGGCAAGCGCCACGTCGCCAAGCATGGTTTCGGGACGCGTCGTGGCGACGACCAGACCGGCGCCACCATCGGCGGCGGGGTAGCGAATCTCCCAGATCCGCCCCTCTTCGTCCATCGATTCGACTTCGAGGTCGGATACCGCGGTTTGCAGTTTCGGGTCCCAATTGACCAATCGCTTGCCGCGGTAAATGAGCCCCTGCTCGTAGAGCTGCACAAACGTATCGACGACCGCGCGCGAGCGCGGCTCATCCATCGTGAAATACGCGCGTTTCCAGTCGCAAGAATCGCCCAGGCGGCGCATCTGCTGCAAAATCGTGTCGCCCGAGTATTGCTTCCAGTGCCAGACTTTTTGCACAAAGTCGGCGCGTTGCATATCGTGCCGGCGCAGCCCCTGCTGCTCCAGCTGACGCTCGACGACGATCTGGGTGGCGATTCCCGCATGATCGATTCCCGGAAGCCATAAGGTGTTATATCCGAGCATGCGGTGGTAGCGCGTCAGGGCATCCATGATCGTCTGATTAAACGCGTGACCCATGTGCAAGATGCCCGTCACGTTCGGCGGCGGCAGCTGAATGCCGAAGGATGGCCGGTCCGGACGTGCCCCGGCGTCAAAATAGCCGCGCTGCTCCCAGATGGGATACCAACGACGCTCGATTTCGCTTGGATCGAAACTCTTTGGCAGCGCGCTTGCCAGCGCTGCCGTGTCGGACGCTGTCAAAACTATCCTCGATTGGAATTGCGCAGCCGCTCGAGCTCGGCGTGCACCGCACGCTCGACAATCTCGCGCAGCGACGCGGCGACGGCAAGCCGAGTCTCGGCGGCCAGGCTGCTGAGCACACGATCGATCGTGGCGCTCATTCGGTTGCGCACGATCGCATCGACTTCGCGCGGCAATTGCTCTGCGATCTCCCGCAGAATCGCTGCACGCAGCTCAATTTCGATTCGCGCCCAGTGGCGGCCATCGGCCGCGGCACGAGCGGCCGATGCGCTCGCAGCCGGATCGGCGGGCGGGGCGGGGATCAGGTTACTGGCGGTGGCGCCATGCACGCTGACCGGTTCACGTGGCGCCATTGCCTCTCGTGCTGCAACTGCCTCGCGTGCGGCCAGCGCTGCGGGCGAGGGCGCTACCGCCGGCTTGGGGGGATTTGGCAGGGAGGTAAGGCCTGCGAAGAGGCCCTGTGTGCTTTGTACGGTTGACTCGATGAGCGGTATGGTCGTATCAAAATCCAGTGGCGGCAGGCCCAGCCGATCGGTAAGAACGGGTATGGACCCGTCATCGGCACTCTTGGCCGGTGCTGGTGGCGTAGCAGACGTGGGCTTCTTCGGCGGAGTGTTCATGGCGATGTACCCATGGCGGCGTACTTACGATAAACCGATCTCGTGCGCAACCGGCGCAAAGCCCGCGTCGCGATAGGCTTTAAAGCGCGCACGCGCACGCGCCCGATCGGCCGGGTCGGCGGAGACAACTTCAATCACCCGCTCAAACTGCGGGAACCAGCTGGCAAATTGCGGCGCAGGCTCGTCGTCGAGCAGCAGCAGCACGTCGCGTCGCGACTCGGGAGCAGTGCGGCACAGCCAGATCGGTGTAGCCTCTGCCAAGGGGGAGGGCAGTTCGACGTGCGGCAAAAAATCCAATGCCGAGAACGTCCAGAGCGCAAGATCCAGCCGCGAGCGGCGCTCATCGTCGCGGCAAAACACCAGAACCGTCTTATCGGCACTGCGCGCCTTGCGCACGACGCGGCAGGCATAGGCAACGCCCTGATCGACGTTAAAGTGAAAATCGATCGTTGCAATGCTGGCCATGACGTCGGGATCGCTCTGCGCCAACGGGTCGGACGCGATCAGGCGGCGCGCGAAAGCAAAAACTCGGTCAGCAGGGGCACGGGCCGGCCGGTTGCGCCCTTGGCGCTGCCACCCCGATAGGCGGTTCCGGCAATATCGAGATGGGCCCAGTGCTGATCTTTGGCAAAGCGCGACAAAAAGCATGCGGCGGTGATCGCTCCGCCATTGCCAGGAGTGCCGATATTGGCCATGTCGGCGAAGTTGGTCTTGAGCTGCTCCTGATAGTCATCATCGAGCGGCATTCGCCAGACCGAGTCGCCCGCAGCCTTGCCCGCCGCCAGCAGTTCGGCGGCCAGCGCATCGTCTTTGGAGAAAAGACCCGAATGAACATTTCCGAGCGCAACGACGCAGGCACCGGTAAGGGTCGCGATGTCGATGATCGCATCGGGATGGAAGCGTTGGGCGTACGTGAGCGCATCGCAAAGGATCAGGCGCCCCTCCGCATCGGTATTGAGAATTTCTATGGTCTGGCCCGACATCGAAGTGACGATATCTCCCGGCTTGGTGGCCTTGCCTGATGGCAAATTCTCGCAGGCCGGCACGATGCCGACAACGTTAATTCTCGGTTTGAGCTCGGCGATTGCGCGCATCGTTCCCAGCACGGCCGCCGCACCGCACATATCGAACTTCATTTCGTCCATCTGTGCACCCGGCTTGAGCGAGATCCCACCCGAGTCGAATGTGATGCCCTTGCCGACCAAGGCGATGGGGCGGGCAAAGCCCCTGCCGCCGGCACCTTGGTAGCGCAGCACGATGAAACGTGGAGGCTGGTCGGAACCGCGCGTAACCGACAAAAACGACCCCATACGAAGGGCTGCAATGCGGCTGCGGTCAAGCACTTGCACGTTCAGTCGCCACTCGCGCGCAAGCGCACGTGCCTGGCTTGCCAGGTAATCGGGGGTACAGACGTTGGCCGGCAAGTTGCCCAGGCGCTTTGCGAACTCGACACCGTTGGCAATCGCCTGGCCTTGACGCAGCGCGCGTTCGAGCTCCCGATCGCGCTTTTGCGCGAGCCAGATGACCCGCAGTGGTCGGCCGACCTCGCGCTCGGCGCTGGAGGCCTTGGATTTGAGTTCGTCGCTGCGAAAGCGGCTCGCGCGCGCCGCCGCTACCAGGGCGCGCGCCGCCCAGCTTTCGGATCGGTCCAGCACCTTCCAGTCGGAGGCCGCAAAGGCCAGCGTGGCGACACCAGCCCCGCAGCCGCGCACCGTATTCGTAACCGCCTCGGCAAAAGCCTTGTCGCCAAATTCGGTCGTCTTGCCAAGGCCTACGAGCGCAATTCGGGCGCAGCCCACGCCGCGCAGCGATCGCAGCACAAGCATCGATCCGCGTTTTCCCTTCATGTCGCCGCTGGCGACAGCAGCCTGCAGCGCTCCACCGGTTGCGCGGTTAAGGCGCCGGCCAGTGGCCGTCAGGCCCTTGTCCTCGAACACCCCGATCGCGAGGCAATCGACCTTGATCGACTCGGGGGCAGCGGTCTTCGTGCTAAATTCCATTGCAGTTGTCTCATCCCATATTGGCGGCGCAGCGTGCAGCGACCGAAGCTCTGGAGCCGATCGACTGGCGGCGCCGATTGCCGTGCCGCGATCCATTTGGCCATCGGCGCGCGGGGCGCGCGCCCCGCAGCTATGAAAGCCTACGAGTATAGAGCCTGCAGTGGCGGGTGGCGCGCTTGGCGCTGATCTTTCGGCGCGCGATCGTCCGGGAGATCGCCAACAGCGCAGGAGCTGTCTTCTCGGTGCTGTTTTGCATCGTGTTCACTCAGGTCCTGGTGCGCCTGCTCGGCGATGCGGCCAGCGGCGACGTCGACACCAAGGCGCTGTTTTCGATCGTGGCGCTGTCGACGCTCACCAACTTGCCGTTGGTGCTGACGCTAAGCGTTTTTATCGCGGTGTTGATTGCGCTGTCGCGTGCATTTCGCGACTCCGAGATGGTTGTATGGTTTACGGCGGGGCAAAGCCTTGTGGCATGGGTGCGTCCGGTGCTGCGGTTCACGCTGCCGATCGCCTGCCTGGTTGCTACTTTGGCGCTATTTGTGTCGCCCTGGGCGGAGCAAATGATTTCGGAGGCGCGCCAACGCTTTGAGCACCGCGACGACGTCAGCAAGGTAACGCCCGGACGCTTCATCGAGTCGGCTGCGTCGGAGCGAGTGTTCTTTGTCGAGAACCTGGATACCGATAACGCTCGCGTCCAAAGCGTGTTCGCGAGCCAGCGCACCGGGGAGCGCGAGAGCATTATCGTCGCGGCACACGGAGATATCGAGACACACGCCGACGGAGCGCGTTTTCTGGTCCTGAGCCACGGTCGGCGCTACGAGGGCGCACCCGGAGACGCCGAGCACCGTGTGCTGGAGTTTGAGCGATATGCAATTCGCCTCGATGTGCAGCCCGAGGCCCCGCTCACGAATTCGAACGCGCGCGCGTTGACCACCATGCAGCTGCTGGTCGATCCGACCTCGCGCAATCTCGGCGAGCTGCTCGGCCGCATCGCGCTTCCGGTCGCCTCCATCGTCCTGGCCCTGCTGGCTGTTCCGCTGGCCTACGTGAACCCGCGCGTGGGGCGCTCGGCAAACTTGATCCTGGCAACGTTGTTGGCGCTGATTTATCTGAATGCAATCCAGATCATGCAGGCCTCGGTGCAGCGCGGGCGCATGGGTTTTGGCACGGCCGTATGGCTCGCCCATGCTGTGGCGGTTGCGCTGCTCGTTGTTTTGTTTGTTCGCCGCGTGTACATGCGGCGCTGGCTGCCGCGCTGGCCGCGGCTAACGCCGCGCACCGGCAGTTAGTCGATGCGAACTTTGCGGCGTTACCTATGGCGGGAGATCGCGGCCGCGACCTTGTTCGTGCTGCTATCCCTCGTTGGTATCTTCGCCCTGTTTGATTTGATCAACCAGCTCGGGGATCTGGGACGGACCAATTACCAATTCATTCAAGCGCTGGTCTTTGTGGCGTTGCTGACACCGGCCCATGCTTACGAGCTGATGCCGATTGCGGCCTTGATCGGCACGATTTACGCCTTGTCCAAACTCGCCGCAAATTCGGAATTTACGATTATGCGGGTCTCGGGAATGACGACCCGGCGGCTGGCCGATGCCGTCCTGTGGGTTGGTCTGAGTTTGGTGGTACTCGCGTATTTGTTCGGAGAAATCATCGCCCCGCCTTCCGAGGATCTAGCGCAGCGCTTTCGCTCGCGCGCTATTGGCGCGGCGATCGGGCAAGAATTTCGCTCGGGAGTCTGGGTCCGGGATGTGATTCACGGTCTTGGCGGCCAGCCCGATCGGCTGCGGTTTGTCAATGTTGCGCAGGTCAACCCGGATGGAACGATCAACAATTGGCGTATCTTCGAATTCGATCCGCAACTGCATCTGCGGTCGATGAGTACGGCGGCAAGCGGAACCTACGAAAGCGGACGAGGCTGGCTGCTTTCCGACGTGGTCGATACGCAACTGCCGCCGGTTGAGGCGCAGGCCCAGTCAAGCGTCGGCGCGCCGCAATTGCCTCAGGAAGGCACACGCGTGGTTCACGAACCGCTGCGCTTGTGGCAGTCGGATCTGACACCGGCAATTTTCGGCGTGCTCCTCGTGCAACCCGAGCGGCAAAGCGCGTACGCCCTATATCACTACATCAGCCACTTAACAGAAAATCACCAGCGCACCGACCGTTATGAAATCGCGCTTTGGAAAAAGCTCTTTTATCCGCTCGTTTGCCTGGTCATGATGGCGCTGGCGCTACCGTTTGCATATCTGCATGTGCGCGCGGGCACGGTGAGTCTGAAGATTTTCGCCGGCATCATGATCGGTGTTTTGTTTTATGCGATCAACAAATTGTTCTCGCACCTGGGGCTGATCAACACCTGGCCACCGGTGGTGGTCGCCGGTTTGCCCGCATTGGCGGTCCTGGCCTGCGCGTTGGGGGCGCTGTACTGGGTGGAGCGACGCTAACTGTCCTGGCGCCCTGGGCTTGCGAGATGCTCGTCGGTAATTGCCCCCTTGCTCGCGCTCGAGACAAGATGCGCGAACTTGGCCAGTACGCCACGCGTATAACGCGGCGCGGGCGCCTTCCAACGCGCGCGCCGCTGCGCAAGCTCGGGCTCGCTCACATGCAGCTGCAGCAGCCGCCGATCGGCATCGATGCTGATCGTTTCGCCTTCTTGAATCAGCGCAATCGGTCCGCCGACATAGGCCTCGGGGGCGACGTGCCCGACGACCATTCCCCAGGTGCCGCCTGAGAAGCGCCCATCGGTGATCAAACCGACGCTCTCGCCCAAGCCCTTGCCGATGATTGCGGAGGTCGGTGCGAGCATTTCCCGCATGCCGGGACCTCCCTTGGGACCTTCATAGCGGATGACGACGATATCGCCAGCGCGGATCCGGTCACCCAAGATGGCTTGCATTGCCGCGTCCTCCGAGTCAAAGACCCGCGCCGGCCCCGACATGCAGGTGCTCTTTAGTCCCGTGATTTTGGCCACGCATCCCTCCGGTGCCAGATTTCCTCGAAGTATCGCCAGGTGTCCTTGCCGATACATCGGATTGCTCCAGGGGCGGATTACGTCCTGACTACTGGAAGGCTGCTCAGGGACGCTTGCAAGCGCCTCGGCGATCGTCTGGCCAGTGATGGTGAGGCAATGGCCGTGCAGCTGTCCGTTAACCAGCAGCATTTTGAGCACTTGCGGAATGCCGCCCGCCCGGTGCAGATCGGTGGCCACGTAGCGCCCCGAGGGCTTGAGATCGCACAGCACCGGCACGCGCGCCCGGATGCGCTCGAAGTCATCGATGCTCCAAGGAACCTGCGCGGCGTGCGCGATGGCCAGATAGTGCAGCACCGCATTAGTGGAGCCGCCGACGGCCATGACCAAACTGATCGCGTTTTCTATCGACTCTCGGGTGATGATGTCGCGTGGGCGAAGGCCCTTTTCGATCGCGTTTACCAGGACCTTGGCCGAAAGCGCGGTACTTTGCAGCTTCTCCTCATCCGGATTGGCCATGGTCGAGGAGTACATCAGACTCATACCGAGCGCCTCAAAGGAAGAGCTCATCGTGTTGGCGGTGTACATGCCGCCGCAAGAACCAGAACCGGGAATGCAGCGTCGCTCGATCTCGCGAAAGTCGCTCTCCGAAAGCCGTCCGGCGGTGTACTCGCCGACCGCCTCAAACGCCGAGATGATTGTCAGGTCCTTGTCCTTGAAGTGCCCCGGCTTGACCGTTCCGCCGTAGACGAAAATCGCCGGCACGTTGCACCGGGCCATGGCGATCAATGCGCCGGGCATGTTCTTGTCGCAGCCGCCAACGACGAGCACACCGTCCATCCACAAGCCATTTACGCAGGTCTCGATGGCGTCGGCAATAACTTCGCGTGAGACGAGCGAATACTTCATGCCCTCGGTGCCCATGCCGATGCCATCGGAGACCGTCGGTATGCCAAAGACCTGTGAATTGCACTGGCTTTGAGCGATCTCTGCCAAAGCGGCGTCGACCAGGCGTTGCAGGCCGGAGTTGCACGGCGTTATGGTCGAATGCGAATTGGCCACGCCGATCATCGGCTTGACGAAGTCCTCTTCGTGATAGCCCATCGCGTAATACATCGCGCGGTTGGGGGAACGAGCGATGCCCTGGGTGACATTGCGGGAGCGGTCGTTGTGGGCCATTTTCGGTTCGCCTGATTCGGTCAGTAAGTCAACGGATGAGTGCACACTACAATGCGCAATTTTAGGCTGCAATTGTCAGAGAGTTTGTACCCGCATGCTCGTTCACCCGCAATTTGACCCCGTCGCATTTTGGATCGGCCCCCTGCCTGTTCGCTGGTACGGGTTGATGTATTTACTGGGATTTTCGCTTTTCCTGATACTTGGACGCTGGCGGGCGCGCGATTTGTGGCGCGGCGTCAGCAGCCGTGATGTCGAGGATCTGCTGTTTTGGGGGGTTTTTGGCGTCATTCTCGGGGGCCGTCTGGGGTACGTTTTTTTTTACCGCCCGGATTACTACCTTCAGCATCCGCTGGAGATCCCGATGCTTTGGAAGGGCGGAATGGCCTCGCACGGGGGCATCGTCGGCGTGCTGATCGTACTGGGGCTCTTTGCCCGTTTGCGGCACAAATCGTTTTTGCAACTCGCCGACTTCGTGGTGCCATTGATCCCGTTAGGCTTGGCCGCAGGTCGAATGGGAAACTTCATCAATGGCGAACTTTGGGGACGGCCGGCCGATCCGAACGTATGGCCTTGGGCGATGGTCTTTCCGCAAGCCCATGACGGTATACCGCGACATCCTTCGCAGCTGTACCAATTCGCACTCGAGGGTCTGCTGCTGTTTGCCGTTCTGTGGTGGTTCTCACGCAAGCCGCGCGCTCCGGGTGTCGTCGGCTGCGTATTTCTGATCGGCTACGGCGTGCTGCGCATCGTCGCTGAATTTGCGCGCGAACCCGACGATTTTCTGGGATTGCTCGCTTTTCGCCTGTCGATGGGCCAGTGGCTGTCCCTGCCCATGGTGCTCGCGGGCTTGATCTTGCTGCCGCTGCTGCAACGCCGCGCCCGCGCTACCAGCGCGCCGGTGGCTGGCGAAGGATCGTAAAGCGCCGGTCGCGTATCGCGATATACCCGCCGCGCTGCAGTTCCTTAAGGACGCGGCTGATCATGTCGCGCGAGGCGCCCACGCGATTGGCGATGTCCAGTTGCCGAAACGCTTCGCGCGACCAACGTATGCCGTCGATGGGCTCGTACTCGAGCGACAAGAGCAAGTCGGAAACGCGACTATAAACGTTGGATAAGGCCAGGGATTTGACCACACCGGTGGTGTTTCGCACCCGCTTGCTTACCGTGGCCAGCAGTTGCATCGCAAGCTGTGGGTCGGCGTTCAGCGCACGGCGCAGCGACCTGCGCTTGACCACCGCGCAGACCGTCGGCCTGAGGGCGCGAACCGAAGCGCAGCGAGCCTGCCCCTCAAGCGCCATTTCGCCCAGGCAGGTGGAAGGGCCGTACTGACCAAGGATCATTTCGCGCCCGCCGGCGTCGGCAACAAACACCACAACGGCACCTGCCAGAACCACGAAGAACTCCTGCGCCGGGTCGTTTTCCCGAATCAGAAGGCTGTCCTTGGCGTAGCGGCGGATTTGCCCAAGCGATGCGAGCTTTCGCGCCACCGGATCAGCGAGCGCACGAATGGCAAGATCCCGCGCCGGGGCTTTGCGTACTTTCGGTTGCAGCCCACGAGTGCGTTGGACGCGTTGGGTTTGTCGCACTTGCACCATGCGCATCGTCGGCCCCGGCAAACTTGGCGCTGGACTTTATCGCGACTCGCCCGACGCTGACAAGCGTGGCAGACCAACGGAGGGTTTGCGGAGGGTTTGTTTTGGTCAAACGTGCAACCGTGTCCACGCTGCTGTGCGATATTGCCCCGTGGTTGCAATTTACCCCAGCGCTGCATGGCCAGGCTGCATCGGCACGGCTGCGAGCGCTCAGCCAAGCTCCTCGGACGAGCAAGTTTGCGCAGTTATCGAGCGCAATTTGTCCGACCGATTCGGCCGCGACCAGCTTAGTGTACGGGGCTGGCATCGCGCATGAGGCTTTGGTGCCCGGATCGGCCTCACTTGTGCTCGTTGTTGCTGCGCCTTGCTGCGCGAACGCGGCGATTTGCTTTGGTATCGACACGCAATGGCGAACCCGGATGATGCCCCGGGATCTCGCCGACGAAAGACCAACTGCACATTAGGTCGAGGCGTTCAAAGCCTTTGGGATGCAAATGCCGGTTCGCGAGCCACCAACAAAAGCCACAGGGCTTGCCACTTTTTCCCAAAGAGGGGATCTTGCTCTGCGGGGAAACGGCCCGGCGAGCCCGATCGCACGATCATGAGCCGACCCACCATCAGCCTGGTGCTCATCGATACGGACGCCTACGCCCTTGCGGCAGTTGCGCTCAACCAATGCCTGTCCCGGTTCGCGTTCGACGACGTCCTGCTATTTAGCGACAACGACCAGGTGTGGGGGTCACAAACGGTTCGTCGTGTCACAAAGATTCGGTCCATTGGCCAATACAACGATCTGTTGTTGAACCACGTGCCGGAACACTTGCAGACGGATTTTTTTCTCGTGATCCAGTACGACGGTTTCATTTTGGACGAAACCCAGTTTTCTCCACATTTTTTCCATTACGACTATATCGGAGCGCCTTGGGGCAACTATCCGCACTTTAACGTCGGCAACGGAGGTTTTTCTTGGCGTAGCAAGAAATTCGCCGAAGCTGCGGCGCGACTAAATTACGGCAAGGGTGATCAAGAGCTTGCCGAGGACCTCTTTGTATGCCGGCAGCACCGAATTTGGCTGGAGACGAAGGAACACTGCAATTTCGCTCCGGAGGCGATCGCGTCGCACTTTTCCGTCGAGACCGGAACGCGCCGGTTTCCGACTTTCGGCTTTCATGGTGTGTTTCACCTGCCCGAGGTCTACCGAAACATGCCCGAATTTCTGGTGCAAAACCTCACCGAGAGAATTCTTCGCAGCGATATTCAATTTTCTCTTCTGGCCAACGCGATGCGCAGCGTGTCGCAACCGTGTTTCGAGCAACTATTGCGCCGTCGCAAATCGTTAGACGAGGCGAGTGAGGGCGCCATTGTCGCGCCGGCGGAATCCATTGCGCCCTAGCACGCAAGCGGCGAACTAGGCCAATTGGACGGACTCAAGGCGCACCCTCAAATCGTCGATAGGCCAATAGCCGCAGTCTGCGGCGAACCAGGGCGGTCGGCGGCCAGCAAGCTTCACTAATGTAGTAATGCATCGGGCGATACTGGGCGGAGTCTGGCCGCCAGATGCAGTCCAGGACGCGCGCGTCCGACAAAATTAGCAAGCCAAACGGAAATCGTTTCGCAAGCGATCCCGCCGCCTGTGCAATGCCGATCCCGTGGCCGGGATTGACCAAAGTACCGAAACCGGGAATTGGACCGAATTCATCCGCCAGTTCGGCTCTTTGCTCTGTCTCCGGTTCGCCGTGGGAGCGGAAGTAGCCTGTGACGGTCGCGCAGCGCTAAAGATTCTGACCCGGGTTCCGATGACCAAACCGATTGCGAACGAAATCTCGTCGGCCGATTCGCAATAAGAGCGCTGTGAACCGGATGGTTACGCGCCGCGGTTTTTGCCGCAAGACTCGCGCTCATATCGGCGGGCTTTGCGAGAACGCATCGGCCAGACGAAGGATCTGTGAAATAAGAGGGGTCAGGCATGTCTTCGATTCTCGCGAACTTTACGCCGGCACAAGTTGCTTTGCTCAGTACTACGCAGATCCA
>Ga0187781_10002850_pt1 | contig 13087 bp, 9 predicted proteins | sample 0715_SJ02_MP02_2_FD_132447 | JGI IMG/M metagenome (GOLD analysis project Ga0187781, IMG submission 132447) | Tropical peat soil microbial communities from peatlands in Department of Meta, Colombia - 0715_SJ02_MP02_20_MG | ecosystem: Environmental > Terrestrial > Soil > Wetlands > Peat | place...
GGCGAGCTGGTTGGACCGGTTGCGCACACTGGCGCACCGGATGTGTGTGGCCCCGCTGCCCTACGCGCAGGCCGACCTCGACGCCGTGCAACGTGTCGGGGACGCCGGGCTCAGCGCGATCGCCACCAGCTCCGCCGGCGATATCGTCGACCACATCCTGGGCGTCACCGCCGTCCGCGGCGCCACCTTCATCCCCGATGGCCCATTGACCCGCCAGACCGTAAACCTGTTGAGCGCCAACGGCGACACCGTGGTGGTCGCTGCTGCCGACTCGTCCGCGGAAGATTCCGCCACCGCCGGGCCGGCGCCGGTGAGCACGGCGCCCCGGCGGTTGTCACCGCAGGTGGTGGTCGCGCCGTTCGACCCCGCTGTCGGCGCTGCATTCGCGGCCGCCGGCTCTGATCCGGTCGCACCGACCTATTTGAGCCCCGCGCTCGCGGTTCGGCTGCAGCACGACTCCGAAACCGCGCGCCGCCAGGATGCGCTTGGCTCGATGCTGTGGCGAACGCTGCAGCCGAGTGTCACGCCGCGCGCCGAGATCTTGCTACCGCCGACCACCTGGAAACTACATTCCGACGACGCGGGTGCCATCCTGACCACGCTGGCGACCGCGATCCGCTCCGGCCTGGCGGTGCCACGGCCCCTGCCGACGCTGATCGCCGACGCCTCAGCCACCCCACCCATCACCGGAGCACCGCAACTCCCCGGCACCGGCGCGGGCGAACGGGGCCGGTTCGACGACAACGTCGCCGCCGCGATTGCTAACGAGGTGGGCCGGCTGTGGGGGTTGACCGCGGCGTTGACGACCGACGCTCGCACCGGGCTGACCGGTGTCAGCTACACCGCGCCGCTCCGCGAGGACATGCTGCGTGCCGTCAGCCAGGCCGACCGGCCCGACACCCGCAACGGGCTGGCGCAACGACGGCTGCAGGTCGTCGGCACCGCGATCGACGACTTGTTCGGTGCGGTCACCATCGTCAACCCAACCGGGTCTTACACGCTGGCCACTGAGCACAGCCCACTCCCTTTGGTCCTCCACAACGGGCTGGCCGTCCCGATCCGGGTGCGACTGCACCTCGACGCTCCGCCGGGTATGCGGGTGACCGATCTCGGCGAAATCGAGATGCCGGCCGGATACTTGCCGGTGCGGGTGCCGATCGAAGTGAACTTTACCCAGCGCGTCGCCATCGACGTCACGTTGCGCACGCCGGCCGGGGTGCAGCTGGGCGAGCCGGTGCGGCTGTCGGTGCACTCCAACGCCTACGGCAAGGTGCTGTTCGCGATCACGCTCAGCGCAGCGGCGGTGCTGGTGGCGCTCGCCGGACGACGGCTGTGGCACCGGTTCCGTGGCCAGCCGGACCGCGCCGACCTTGATCGTCCGCAGGACCCTCCGGCTCCCCCCGACACACCGCCCGCCGGGAAAGACCGTCGAGCAGACCAGCTCGTCGACGAAGAGCACCGCCGATGAGTTCCGCCGGCCGGCCCGTGCCGCCACCGGCGCAGCCATCCCCACGGCCAGCGGGCACGCGGCGGCGCCGACCACACCGGCCGGGCCCACCTACCGGGCCACTGCCGCCGACCGGGCTGGTGTCGTCGCAGGGCACACCGCCGCCGGCCCGTCCTGAGCTCTCCGACGCCGCGCTGGTGTCGCGCTCGTGGGGAATGGCGTTCGCAACCCTGGTCAGCCGGCTCACCGGGTTTGCCCGGATCGTGATCCTGGCCGCGATCCTGGGTGCGGCGCTCTCCAGCGCATTCTCGGTGGCCAACCAGCTGCCGAACCTGGTCGCCGCGCTGGTGCTGGAGGCGACGTTCACCGCGATCTTCGTGCCGGTGCTGGCGCGCGCCGAGCACGATGACGCCGACGGCGGTGCGGCCTTTGTGCGGCGGCTGGTGACGCTGGCCACCACCCTGCTGCTGGTGACCACGCTGCTGTCGGTGGCCGCCGCGCCGCTGCTGGTGCAGTTGATGCTGGGCCGCAACCCTCAGGTCAACGAGCCGCTCACCGCGGCATTCGCCTACCTGCTGTTGCCGCAGGTGATCTTCTACGGCCTCTCCTCGGTGTTCATGGCGATCCTGAACACCCGCAACGTGTTCGGGCCGCCGGCGTGGGCGCCCGTCGTCAACAACATCGTCGCGATCGCCACCCTGGGCGCCTACCTGGCGACACCGGGACAACTGTCGGTAGATCCGGTGCAGATGGGCAACGCCAAGCTGCTGGTACTGGGTATCGGAACGACGTTGGGGGTGGTCGCGCAGACCATCGTGCTGCTGGCCGCGATCCGGCGTCAGCGCATCAGCCTTCGCCCGCTGTGGGGAATCGACAAGCGGCTCAAACGCTTCGGCGCGATGGCCGCCGCGATGGTGTTCTACGTGCTGATCAGCCAAATCGGCCTGATCGTCACCAACCAGATCGCGAGCACGGCCGCTGCGTCCGGCCCGGCGATCTACAACTACACCTGGCTGGTGCTGATGCTGCCGTTCGGCATGATCGGGGTGACGGTGCTGACGGTGGTGATGCCACGGCTCAGCCGCAATGCGGCCGCCGACGACACCCCGGCGGTGCTGGCCGACCTCTCGCTGGCCACCCGACTGACGATGATCACGCTGATCCCGACGGTCGCGTTCATGACCGTGGGCGGGCCTGCGATCGGCAGCGCGCTGTTCGCATACGGCCATTTCGGTGACGTCGACGCCGGCTACCTGGGCGCGGCGATCGCGTTGTCGGCGTTCACGCTGATCCCGTACTCAATCGTGCTGCTCGAGCTACGCGTCTTCTACGCCCGCGAGCAACCGTGGATACCGATCGTGATCATCGTCGTCATCACGACCGTCAAGATCGCCGCCTCGCTGCTCGCGCCGCACATTGCCGACAACCCCAACCTGGTCGCCGGATACCTCGGCTTCGCCAACGGTCTGGGATTTTTGGCGGGCGCGATCGTCGGCTACTACCTGCTGCGCAACGCGCTGCGGCAGCGCGGCAGCCACCTACTCGGCCTCGCGGAGGTGCGGACCATTCTTGTCACGGTCACCGCATCATTGCTAGCAGGGTTGATCGCGCACGTGGTGGACCGGCTGGTGGGGATGCAGCGGCTCACCGCCTACGGGGGCGGTGCCGGCTCGCTGCTGCGGTTGTTTGTGCTCGCGGTGATCATGTCGCCGATCGTGGCCGCCGTGATGGTGCGCGCGCGGGTGCCCGAGGCTCAGGCGGCGCTGACCGCACTTCGCCGCTGGATCGGCGCCAGACCTGCCGGAGCCCCCAGCCGCAACCACGCGGTACCCCCAGCGGCTGGCCGGGTACCGCCGCGGCGACCGGCTCCGCCCCCGCCCGGCACCGCGAAGAACGTCGCTGCCAGTAGTTCCGTCGCCCCCGATCAGCTGTTCCGCCCGGGTCAGTTCACGTACCCTGAGCAAAGCAATTCGACTACACCAGGGGGAAATCCGGTACGCCAGCCCGTCTGGCGGGGGCTTCCGGAAGAGGTAACTGGGGAGGAGATGCGGAGAGGACCGGGGATGACCGACCGCCCATCGGACAGCACCTCATCCAAAGCTGTCTCCGAAACCGAGCCGCCCCGGCAGCCCGCATCGTCACCAGCCGTCGACGACTTTCAACCCGACGTGCCGCCCGATCTCGACGTAGGCACCGTGCCGGCGGCGGAGCCGCCTACCCGATCCAACGGCGGCCCCTCGGCGGATCCCGACCTCGACGCGGCGCGCTTCGACGGCGATCCGATTGAGTTCGACGCACCGCCCGAGCCGGCGGCGGAGCCGTCACCGCATCAGGACGACCTGCACCTGGTTCCCGGCGCCAGCATCGCCCGCGGTCGCTACCGGCTCTTGGTCTTCCACGGCGGAACGCCGCACCTGCAATTTTGGCAGGCGCTCGACACTGCACTGGATCGGCAGGTGGCGCTGACGTTCGTGGACCCGGACGGCGCGCTGTCCGACGACCAGGTTCGCGAGATCCTGTCTCGCACGATGCGGCTGAGCCGCGTCGACGAACTCGGGATCGCCCGGGTTCTCGACGTCGTCCACACCGGCACCGGCGGCTTGGTCGTCGCCGAATGGATCCGCGGCGGTTCGCTGCAGGAGGTGGCCGACACCTCGCCATCCGCTGTGGGCGCTGCCCGTGCGATGCAAACCTTGGCGGCTGCCGCCGAGGCCGCCCACCACGCCGGCGTCGCGCTGTCGGTCGACCATCCCAGCCGGGTGCGGGTCAGCATCGAAGGCGACGTGGTGCTGGCCTTCCCCGCGACCATGCCGGAGGCCACCCCCGAGGACGACATCCGCGGCATCGGCGCCGCGCTATATGCGCTGCTGGTCAACCGGTGGCCGCTGCCGGAGTCCGGGGTGCGCAGCGGGATGGCGCCGGCGCCGCAGGATCCGACCGGCCAGCCCGTTGAACCCAGCTCGATCGACCGCGACATCCCGTTCCAGATTTCCGCTGCGGCCACTCATTCGATCCAGGGTGACGGCGGGATCCGCAGTACTGCAACACTTTTGAACTTGCTGCAGCAAGCGACCGCGATTGCCGACCGCACCGAGTTGCTGAGCCCGTTGCCCGAGCCGCCCCCGGTACCCACCCGGCCGGATCGGCTCCGCATGCCCGCGCTGGAGGCGGCGCAGGCGCGCGTCCGTCGCCGCCGCGCCCTGACGATCTGGATCGGTGCCGGCGCCGCCATCATCGTGGTGGCCCTACTGGTCTTGGCGTCGGTGTTGACCCGGATGTTCGGAGACGTCGGTGGGCTGGACAAGGACCGGCTGGGCCTCAATGCGCCCTCGCAGAGTTCGAACTCCAGCGGCAGCTCAGCGGCGGGCGGCATGGTCAAGCCGGTGAGCGCGACGGTCTTCTCCCCCGGCGGTGAGGCCGATAACCCGGGCCAGGCCGGGCTGGCGATCGACGGCAACCCGGCGACCGCGTGGCCAACCGACACCTACCGCGACGCCGTCCCGTTCCCGAGTTTCAAAAGCGGTGTCGGCTTGTTGCTGCAGCTGCCGAATCCCACCGTCGTGGGAGCGGTGACCGTCGACCTGGCCAGCACCGGAACGAAAATCCAGATCCGCTCCTCAGCGACGTCCACGCCGGGCAAGCTGGACAACACCACCCCGCTGACTCAGCTGGTGTCGATACAGCCGGGCCACAACAGCATCCCGGTCAAGGCGTCGGCGCCCACGTCGTATCTGCTGGTGTGGATTTCGACTCTGGGGACTACCAATGGTGAGAGCCGCTCCGACATCGCAGAGGTCACTGTGCAAGCCGCGTCGTGACGCACCGGCTCGATCGGGTGAAGTGCCGGGCACCCACCGATTGGCTACTGTCCGGCCGTGGGCTTCGGACGCCAGGTTCGACGAGAGCGTAGCGAACAACGGGGCAAAGAACGTGGTGAACAACGGAGCGACGCCGAATTACTGGCTGCCCACGTCGCAGGCGACCGCTACGCCTTCGAGGAACTTTTCTACCGTCACCACCGGCAGCTGCACCGGGTTGCCCGGTTGACCAGTCGTAGCGCTGAGGATGCCGAGGATGCGTTGCAGGACGCGATGGTCTCGGCGCATCGCGGTGCCGGCTCCTTTCGACACGACGCGGCCGTCAGCAGCTGGTTGCATCGCATCGTGGTCAATGCTTGCCTGGACCGATTGCGCCGCAACAAAACACACCCCACCACCGCGCTCAACGACGTCTACTCGGTGGCCGACCAGACCGCGCAGGTAGAGACGGCGATCGCGGTGCACCGGGCGCTGATGCGGCTGCCCGTCGAACAGCGCGCCGCAGTGGTCGCGGTCGACATGCATGGCTATTCGGTCGCCGACACCGCTGCGATGCTCGGGGTGGCCGAGGGCACCGTGAAGAGTCGCTGCGCCCGCGCCCGGGCCCGGCTGGCCACCATCCTCGGCTACCTGGAAAGCGACACCGGCTGCGTCGACGTCTGATCTCCAGGCGAGCCGCGCGTGGCGTTCGGGTTGTCAATGACGGACACTGAGGCGGATGGACGGAGTTGGACAGGGCGAGTGCGACGATGCGGGCACCGATCCACCGCTGACGGTGGAAGCCCTCGCCGACCTGCAGGCAGGTCTTCTCGACGACGACGTCGCTGCCCGGTTGCGCCAGAAAGTCCGCGCAGACCCGGATGCCCAGCAGACGATGGCCGCGCTGAACCGGGTCCGCCGCGACATCGCGGCTCTGGGAGCCGACGGGCCGTCGGCGCCGGACGTTGCGCCCGAGGTCGTCGACGGCATCGCCGCGAGGCTGCGCGCCCAGCGGCCGGAACGCTCCCGGCTACGCGCCGCGCACACCATCCGCACGGGCAGTCTCCCCCGCTCGGCGCGGGTGGGCATCGCCGCCGCCGGCCTGATCGCCGCAGGCGCCGCGGTCTGGCTGGGAACCGCGGCGCTGATCACCGCGCCAACATCCACACCGAGCCGCCCGACGACCGCCGAACACATCACCGTGTCCCGCCCGCCGGTAACGATTCCGTTGTCGGACCAACAGATCCTTGCCCTGCTCGACCACGAACCCGACTTCGGCGCGTTGGCTGACCGGCAACGCCGCACGTCATGCCTGGCCGGCTTGGGCTACCCGGCAGACGCCCGGATTCTGGGTGCCCGCCCGGTGGAGATCACCAGACACCCGGCCGTCTTGCTGGTGCTCCCCGGCGATACACCCGGCACGGTGACAGCGCTGGCGGTCGCGCCGACTTGTAGTTCCGTGAACACCGGGCTGTTGGCTGACAGGATGGTCAACCGTCCGTAGTGTTCGCGGGAACACCACCGCCTACCCTGGCGTTCGACTGCTTTGAAAGCGGCTCGAAATACCCGAAAGGCTGGAATGTCGTCCACCACCACCGTTCACAACGTGATCATCATCGGCTCCGGACCTGCCGGCTACACCGCAGCGCTGTATGCCGCGCGCGCACAGCTGGCGCCGGTGGTGTTCGAGGGGACCTCGTTCGGCGGAGCGTTGATGACCACCACCGAAGTGGAGAACTATCCCGGTTTCCGCGACGGCATCACTGGCCCCGAATTGATGGACCAGATGCGGGAGCAGGCGCTGCGGTTCGGTGCGGACCTGCGCATGGAAGACGTCGACTCGGTGTCGCTGGACGGCCCGGTCAAGTCGGTCACCACCGCCGACGGGCAGACGGTGCACGCGCGGGCCGTCATCCTGGCGATGGGCGCCGCGGCGCGCTATCTGCACGTGCCCGGTGAGCAGGAGTTACTGGGCCGCGGGGTGAGTTCCTGCGCCACCTGCGACGGCTTCTTCTTCCGCGACCAGGACATTGTCGTGATCGGCGGCGGGGACTCGGCGATGGAGGAGGCCACCTTCCTGACGAAGTTCGCCCGCAGTGTGACCGTCGTGCACCGCCGCGACGAGTTCCGGGCCTCCAAGATCATGCTGGACCGGGCCCGCAACAACGACAAGATCCGGTTCATCACCAACAGCGTCGTGGTGGCCGTCGACGGCGATACCACGGTGACGGGTCTGCGGCTTAAGGACACCGTCACCGGCAAGGAATCCACACTGGCCGTGACCGGGGTCTTCGTCGCAATCGGCCACGATCCGCGGTCCGAATTGGTGCGCGACGCCGTGGACCTGGACCCGGAAGGCTACGTGCTGGTGCAGGGCAACACCACCTACACCTCGCTCGACGGGGTGTTTGCGGCTGGCGACTTGGTCGATCACACCTACCGCCAGGCGGTCACCGCCGCCGGCACGGGTTGCAGCGCGGCGATCGACGCCGAGCGCTGGTTGGCCGAGCGTGACGAGTCGAAAACCCCCGCCCGGGCCAATTTAGCCGAAACCCCAGCAGCAGCGACACTTTGATTGGAGTACCCGATGACGAACACCGGCGCACCTGTAGACGTCTCTGACGCATCATTCGAAAGCGAGGTGTTGGCGAGCAATACCCCTGTGCTGGTTGACTTTTGGGCCACCTGGTGCGGACCCTGCAAGATGGTGGCGCCGGTGCTGACGGAGATCGCCGCTGAAACTGCCGGGCAACTCACCGTCGCCAAACTCGATGTCGACGCAAACCCCGAGACCGCTCGCAATTTTCAGGTGGTTTCGATCCCGACGTTGATCCTGTTCAAGGACGGCCAGCCGGTCAAGCGCATCGTTGGAGCCAAAGGCAAGGCGGCGTTGCTGCGCGAACTTTCTGACGCCGTTCCCAACGTCGGATAGTTCGCTGCAGATCGCCGCGATTTGCCTGGCGTTTTCCCGAAATCGACGAGCGTCTGCGACAATACCGCCAAGCCTGTCAATAAACGGCAGGGCTGTTCACACCGGCTCACCGGAGGCCTTGGAATGTCGAGTCCGCACCGCGGCGCCGGCGAGGCGCTGCACTGTGGCGACCGCAGCGCAGCCGTCGCCGAGATTCGGGCTTCGCTGACCGCGCTGGGGCATCTGGACGGCGATGAGGACCTCACCACCGGAAAACATGTCGCGTTCGACGTCTTCGACGAAGAGCTCGACCGCGCGGTGCGCGCTTTTCAGCAGCATCGGGGGCTGCTGGTGGACGGTATCGTCGGCGAAGCCACCTACCGGGCACTGAAAGAGGCGTCCTATCGGCTCGGCGCCCGCACCCTGAACCATCAGTTCGGTGCGCCGATGTACGGCGATGACGTCGCCACGCTGCAAGACAGACTGCAGGATCTCGGTTTCTACACCGGGCTGGTCGACGGATACTTCGGTTTGCAGACCCACAACGGGTTGATGTCGTACCAGCGCGAGTACGGGCTCGGCGCCGACGGCATTTGCGGCCCGGAAACGTTGCGCTCCTTGTACTTTCTCGGTTCGCGAGTAACCGGTGGCTCCATCCACGCCATCCGTGAAGAGGAACTTGTCCGCCGATCCGGGCCGAAGCTGTCGGGCAAACGAATCATCATCGACCCCGGTCGCGGCGGCGCTGACCACGGACTGATCGCACATGGGGCCGCCGGACCCATCAGCGAGGCAGACATGCTGTGGGACTTGGCAAGTCGCCTCGAAGGCCGGATGACCGCGATCGGGATGGAAACCTTCCTGTCACGGCCGACCAACCGCAGCCCATCGGACGCCGAGCGCGCCGCGACGGCTAACTCCGTCGGTGCCGATCTGATGATCAGCCTGCGCTGCGCAACCCAGGCCAGCCCGTCGGCCAACGGTGTGGCCTCCTTCCACTTCGGCAATTCGCATGGTTCGGTCTCCACCATTGGCCGTAATCTTGCCGACTTTATTCAACGAGAAGTGGTCGCGCGCACCGGTTTACGCGACTGTCGCACCCATGGTCGGACCTGGGACCTGCTGCGGCTGACGCGAATGCCGACGGTTCAGGTCGACATCGGCTACATCACCAACCCGCGTGACCGCGCGCTGCTGGTCACCACACAGAGCCGCGACGCGATCGCCGAAGGAATCCTGGCGGCGGTCAAGCGGCTTTATCTGCTCGGCAAGAACGACCGGCCCACGGGTACATTCACTTTCGCCGAGCTACTTGCCCATGAGTTATCGGTGGAGCAAGCCAGCCGGCTCAGCGGTTCGTAGCCGACGATCCCGCCGCGACCGGTTGCGGCAGCGACGAGGTCTCCAGCAGTCGCTCTAACGCCGCTTCCACCTCCGCCTTCCAGCCAAGACCCTTGTCCAGCTCGAGCCGCAAGCGCGGGAAGTACCGATGCTGGGCCACCACGACGAATCCCACGTCGCGCAGAAAATCGGCCTCGATCACACAGTGCTCGACCGAACAGTCACCCAATGCCTCTAGCACCGGCCGGAGATCGGGGTCGGCGCTCTGCGGGTTGAGCAGCTCGGCGACGTGCTCCGTGCGGCCGAACGCCTCCAGTGCCCGAACACCCCGGCGGACTAATTCATCGACCACCCGCGCCAAGAGACTGTACGGCAGCTCGTCGGCGGCGGGTCCGGGCTCCACTCGCATCGAGGTCAACAGGACGGCATCAGCCGACACCGGCGCCGTGGGAAACCGGTGCGCCCGCGGCACTGCCCGTGGCGGAGCGTAGAACGCATAGCCCAAGCACGGTGGCTCGCTCTGACCACACTCGGACGGGACCGCCGTCGCCACCTGACCGCACGATCCCCACTCCAGCATGACCATCGAGAGCCAGGCTTCTTTCTCGAATTCCGGGTCGGCCAAGTGGTCTTCGTTGCCCAGGGTCGCGGGGTCCACTTCCCAGAAGGTGCAGCGACGCGCATGTTTGGGAAGCTGGTCGAAGGCTTCGAGTCGCAGCGGTGTGATTCGAGCAGACACTAGACTCCTGGGCCTTCATGGAGCGCGAGAGATACCGGAGCCAATGGCCCGACTCCCCGCGACCGGGTGGTGCCGCCACCCCGCAAACGAGCGTACCCCCCGTGCGCGGCCGACCGCGATACCCGCGCGACGCCGGTTCGCGGCCCCGAAAAGCCGTTGCCTCGGCCCGACACGAGGTAACAAGCTACCCAGCGGCTGGCCAAGCCCGCATTGCGGACGAAATGACCTGGTGCACAGCTTGATTCAGTTGATCGCCGCATGTCCAGGGAGTTTGGTCGGCCGGATTGTCACAGTGACGTAATCGCCTAGTGTGTGTGGTCAGGCATCCGACGAGTTCATCAGGCCGACGATGCGCTGCAAATCATCCACCGAACCGAACTCGATCACAACCTTGCCTTTGCGTTTACCCACGCTAACGGTGACGCGGGTATCGAAGGCGGTGGATAGCTGCTCAGCAACGTCCTGAAGGCCGGGCATCTGGATCGGTTTGCGTCGCGGAGGCACCGGCTGATTGCTGTCGCTGCGATTCGCGAGGGTGACTGCCTCCTCGGTTGCCCGCACCGACAGGCCCTCGGCGACGATCCGTGCCGCCAGGTTTTCTTGTGCATCCGGGCCGCCCTCAAGGGACAGCAGCGCCCGCGCATGACCGGCCGACAGCACTCCCGCCGCAACCCGACGCTGAACAGGAATCGGCAACCGCAGCAATCGGATCATGTTGGTGATCAGCGGACGCGACCGGCCGATACGGGCGGCGAGTTCATCGTGGGTGACACCAAACTCGTCGAGCAGTTGCTGGTAGGCTGCTGCCTCTTCCAGTGGGTTCAACTGCACGCGGTGGATGTTCTCCAGCAGTGCGTCGCGCAGCAAGTTGTCCTCGCCGGTTTCGCGCACGATCGCCGGGATCGCGGTCATGCCGGCCGCTTGAGCCGCGCGCCACCGGCGCTCGCCCATCACGAGCTGATAACGCTGTCCGCCGGGCGTTCCTGGGGCTCCCTGGGATGCGTCCAGTGCGCGGACCACGATCGGCTGCATGAGGCCGAACTCGCGGATCGAATGCACGAGTTCGGCCAACGCCTCGTCGTCGAATACCTGCCGGGGTTGGCGGGGGTTCGGCTCGATAAGTCCCGGATCGATTTCGCGGTACACCGCGCCGATGCCGGCCGAACCCGCAGCCGCGGCTCCGCCGAGCACTACGTCGGCGGCCGCATCGCCCATCCGCGGCCCGAGTCGGGCCGAGCTCCCACTGCCATCGACCGGTCCGGTGGGGATCAGCGAAGCCAGTCCGCGCCCGAGCCCGCCCTTCTTACGTAGCGGCTGGGTCATGCTTGTCCCCCTCCTCGATTGCATCTCGCTCCGCGAGTTCGCGGCTCGCATCGAGGTAACTCATCGCACCGCGCGAACCGGGATCGTAATCGATGATCGTCATGCTGTAACCGGGTGCCTCAGAAACCTTGACGCTGCGCGGGATCACGGTGCGCAAAACTTTGGCGCCGAAGTAGTGGCGGACTTCATCGGCCACCTGATCGGCGAGCTTGGTCCGGCCGTCGTACATGGTGAGGATCACCGTGCTGACGTCGAGACCGGGGTTCAGATGAGCCTTCACCATCTCGATGTTTTTCATCAACTGTGACACCCCCTCCAGCGCGTAATACTCGCACTGGATGGGGATCAGCACCTCGGGGGCAGCGACCAAAGCGTTGATGGTCAGCAGGCCCAGCGATGGCGGGCAATCGATGAAGACGTAGTCGAAGTCGAGGCTGGCCAAGTCGGCCAGGGCGGTGCGCAATCGATTTTCCCGCGCCACCATGCTCACCAATTCGATCTCCGCACCGGCCAGGTCGATGGTCGCTGGCACACAGAACAAGCGGTCGTTGTGCGGGCTGCGCCGCAGCGCGCTGTGCAATGGCATCTCGCCAAGAAGCACCTCGTAGGACGAGGGTGTACCGGAATGGCGATCAGTGATGCCCAGCGCGGTGCTCGCATTGCCCTGCGGATCCAGATCGATGACAAGTGTTTTGAGCCCTTGGACGGCCAGCGCCGCGGCCAGGTTCACCGCCGTGGTGGTCTTGCCGACGCCGCCCTTCTGATTGGCAATCGTGAAGAGTCGGCGATGGCGCGGGCGGCGCAACGGTTGGTAGGCGGTGTGCAGCACTTGCATGGCGCGCTCGGCAGCGGCTCCGATCGGGGTGTCGAATTCCGTTGTTTCACGTGAAACATGGGTGGCGGACGAGGCTCCGTCCCCGGAACGGAACGGGCCGTGTGGCGCACTCATAGGCTCTCCCTGTTCGACCGTCGGCGCCGCGGATCCCGGACCGGAGCCGGCTCGCCGCGCCGTGCCACCACCACCGTTGTCGGCGGGGACAGATACTTCACGCCACATTCCACCACTTTGGCATCCGCGGCGCCCAATGAGGTCATCACACGCCGGTACTCGCGCACCTCCTCGGGCGCCCGCTCCCCTTTGATCGCCAGCATTCGGCCACCTGGCCGCAGCAACGCCATACTCCATCGGGTCAGCTTGTCCAACGGGGCCACGGCCCGCGACACCACGACGTCGCATCCGCCGACGCTTTGCCGGACGGCCGGGTCCTCGGCGCGGCCCCGCAGCACCTCGACGTCCAGTCCGAGCTCCGTGACGGCCATGCGGAGAAACTCGCTTCGGCGGAGCAGTGATTCGATCAGGACGACATCGAGTCCCGGTTCGGCGATCGCCAGTGTCAATCCCGGTAGGCCGGCGCCGCTACCAATATCGGCTACTCGCTCGCCCGGTTCCAACAGCTCAGCAACGGCCCCGCAATTGAGGAGGTGGCGTTCCCAGATTCGGTCGATTTCATGAGGGCCCAGCAGCCCCC
>Ga0187781_10002851_pt1 | contig 13086 bp, 7 predicted proteins | sample 0715_SJ02_MP02_2_FD_132447 | JGI IMG/M metagenome (GOLD analysis project Ga0187781, IMG submission 132447) | Tropical peat soil microbial communities from peatlands in Department of Meta, Colombia - 0715_SJ02_MP02_20_MG | ecosystem: Environmental > Terrestrial > Soil > Wetlands > Peat | place...
CGGCCGACACAGGAACTTCGTCCGTTTGATTACCACTGCTGGGATCTCTACGCTAAGGTCTCGCGGTGGTACGAAGCCGACAAAAAGAATTTGGCAGCTCGCTCCACTGTTCTTCACGCGATTGAGGCAGGTGGTAATGAGGTCGCTGCCTTGGCCGATCTGATCTCGACCGCGGTGCTGCGCCGGCATCTCGAAACCATGGATCGGCTGGACATCGAATACGACTTCCTGCCGCGCGAGAGCGAAATTCTGCACCTGCATTTTTGGGACGCGGCCTTCACCAAGCTAAAAGCTGCCGGCGTGCTTACGTTCGAAAACGAAGGCAAGAACAAAGGTTGCTGGGTGATGCGGCGTGCGGGAACGGAAAAGCGAACCTCCACCACAGAGGACACAGAGGGCACAGAGGAAAATCTTGATGAGCTTTTAACCTCGATTGGGACCCAGAACCTTAACACCGGTTCTGGCATCTGCGAGGAGGACCAGAAAGTCATTGTGCGCTCGAACGGCACCGTTGGTTACGTGGGCAAAGATATCGCCTACCACATGTGGAAGTTTGGGCTGCTGGGGCGCGATTTTGGCTATCGCAAGTTCTATCGCTATCCGAACCATCACGAATGCTGGATTTCGACCACGGACGGAGAAAAGGATCATCCGCATTTCGGCGACGTCGCCGAAATTGACAACGTCATTGACTCGCGGCAGGCGGAGGCGCAGAACATGGTCATCGAGGCGCTGCGCGGGCTTGGCCACGACGAGGCCGCCGACCACTACACGCATTTTTCCTATGAAATGGTGGCGCTCACTCCGCGCTGCGCCGCTGAACTCGGTTACAACCTGAGTGAAGAAGACAAGGCACGACCGTTCATCGAGGTCAGCGGCCGCAAGGGTTTTGGAGTCAAGGCCGACGATCTGCTCGACAAACTCATTGCCTCCGCGAAGAACGAAGTGGATTCACGCCATCCTGATGTGGCTGATAGCGAACGGCTCCAGATCGCCACGCAGATTGCCATCGGAGCCCTGCGCTACTTCATGCTCAAGTACACCAAGCAGTCGCTCATCGCCTTCGATTTCAAAGACGCGCTGAGCTTCGAAGGCGAAACCGGGCCGTATGCGCAGTATGCCGTGGTGCGTGCCACCAGTATTTTCCGCAAAGCCGGGATCGAGCCTGAAGCGTTCGCCAGCAACGTTGCCGGCAACATCTCCGCCGCTGATCTGGGAAGGTTCTTTGCCGAAGCCCAGGCGGGCGAAATCTGGGAGCTCTGGCTGGCGGCATCGAAGGCGTCCTATGTGGTCGATCAGTGCATCGCCACGACCGAGCCGGCCTATCTGGCGAAACACGTTTTTCAGCTGGCACAACTTTTTAATACCTTTTATCATCGCCACCCGATCCTCAGCGAGCCGGACGCGGAGCGCAAGCGTTTCCTGCTGGCAACCGTTTACGTAGTGCGCCGCGAGCTGATTGGGGCGCTCAAAGTCATGGGCATCACCGTGCCGCCCGTCATGTAGAATGCCGCAATGCGGCGTGGTCAGGGATCCTTTATGGAGCCTCCGATCAGGTATCGCAATAAGAAACCCCAAGGTCCCTCGACTGCGCAGAATTGCCGGAGAAACGGCAATTCTGCGGCGCTCGGGATGACAGAATGAAGCTTGATCAGATTTTTCCTGAGCGGAGTCCAACTTCCGCTATGAATGATAAAGCGACAACGTTCGTTCCCCAATCCTCCCGGTTCCGCGGTATCGTGCGCGGCCTGCTCGTATTGCTCGTGGCCCTGGCCGCGGCGGGATTTCTCTACGAAAACATCTCAGAAGCTCGCGACCGCCGATTTAATCCCATGCCGGGCAAGCTGATCGACGTCGGCGGCTACAGGATGCACATCGATTGCTCCGGGCAGGGAAGTCCCGCCGTGATCTTGGACTCCGGCATGGGTGATTCGTACGTCGTGTGGCAGAAAGTGCAGCCACAGATCGCAAAACTCACCGAGACTTGTTCTTACGACCGAGCCGGCCTTGGTTACAGCGACCCGAGTTCTCGACCACGAACCAGCCGGGTGATGGCCGAAGAATTGCACACGCTACTGAAAGCAGCGGGCATTGCGCCGCCTTATGTGCTGGTAGGGCACTCGATGGGCGGATTCGACGTGCGCCTGTATGCCAGCCTGTACCCGAGCGAGGTTGCTGGGATGGTGCTGGTGGATGCTTCCCACCCTGATCAGGAAAATCGCTTTCCCCCCGCGTTGAAAGACTGGAAGAAAAGCGAACGGCGCACGGCGGAGTTTCTGGAGTTCGGTATGCCTGTGGGGATTCCGCGGCTTCTCGGCTTGTGCGATCCCGACCCGGTCATCCGTGCGGCCGAATGCAACTTCCAAACCGCGGGCGAGGGGGTCGCGGAAATGAAAGCGTTTCCTCAGAGCGCGGCTGAGGCCGCGACTACGGGCTCACTCGGAGATCTGCCCCTTGCCGTGCTCTCGCATGATCCCGACAAACCCTCGGCCGAGTTCCCCGCGGATCTGGGCAAAACCACGAACGAAGCCTGGGAGCAAATGCAGGAGGAACTGGCCCATCTTTCCACGCGCGGAACCAAAACCATTGCCAGGAACAGCGGGCATTATATTCAAATGGATCGTCCTGACGTGGTGGTCGATGCGGTGCGTGCAGTCCTCGATCAGGCGCGGGCGACACCATCGGCTGGATCAATTAAGCCCTGAGCAGGGCTTAGAGAAACTCTGATTAAGTTCACATTGTCATCCCGAGCGGAGCAGAAGTGCCTGCTTTGCAGGCAATTCAGCGCAGTCGAGGGACCTTGGGTTTGCCTTTTCGGTGCTTAATCAGAGTCTCCTTAGAGATGATTTGCTGAGCTCTCGCCACACAAACCTGCTAACCTTTTTTCTCGCCGCAAAACTCGCGCGTTGATGAATCTCGCTTCAGCGCCACAGGAGTACACGATGGTATTTTTGCAGCGGTTGGTATGTCTTCGGATTTGTCTTCTCATCCTCTCCAGTGCTTCGCTGGTGGCGCCTGTCCGCGCCCAGGAGCCTTCCGCCCCAGTTCCTGCCCATCGTCGGCGCGTGGGGTTGGCGTTGAGCGGAGGTGGGGCGCTCGGATTGGCTGAAATCGGAGTGATCCGGTGGATGGAGGAACATCGCATTCCGGTGGATCGCATCGCGGGTACCAGCATGGGCAGCATTATCGGCGCCATGTACGCCACCGGCATGTCTCCGGATGAGATGGTGGACTTCGCCGAAAAGATTGACTGGGATGAAGCCTTGCTTCCCGAGCCCACCTACAGCCAGCTTGCCTATCGCAGAAAGCAGGACCGGCGCGATTTTCAGATCGATGCTCCTCTCGGCCTGAAGCACGGTCTAAACGGACCAAACGGCTTCAATCCTGGCCACGGAGTCGGACTCTTGTTGGACCGAATTGCCTTCTCCGAATCCGATATTGCCAGCTTCGACGATCTACCCATTCCCTTCCGCTGCGTGGCCACGGATATGCTGAGCGGGGAAGGCGTCGTGCTGCACGACGGGCCGCTGGCCCAGGCCCTGCGCGCGTCCATGGCGATTCCTGGGGAGTTCACTCCGGTGGAGCTCCAGGGCCGAGTGCTGTCGGATGGCGGCATGATCGAAAACATCCCGGTAGAGACGGTTCGCGCCATGGATGCCGACACCGTGATCGCCGTCGAGTTGCGTGTTCCGCCGGGCGACCGCGCCCAGCTAGGGACTCTGACTGGCGTGTTGAGCCGTGCCGTGGACGTCATGATCGCGCAGAATGAAAAGCGATCGCTGGCTCTGGCCCAGGCCAAAGTGAGCGTGGACGTGAGGGGGTTTTCCGTTGACGACTACGACCGCGTCAAGGAACTGATCCAACTGGGTTACACCAGCGCGGCGAGCCAGTCTGCCGTGTTGCTGCCGTACGCCATCAACGATCCGGTGGAATGGCAACAATATCTGGCGGAGCGGCAGGCGCGAAAACGTCCGCTGCCCCAGAAAGTGGAGGCCGTCGAAGTTACCGGCGCGGACTCGGACACCGACCTCCGGATTGAGCATCGTCTAACCAAGACGCTGCGTGGACCGCTGAATCTCCCCCGCCTCGAGACTCAACTCACACGTATTGCCGGGGAGGGCCAGATCGACCGGCTGGGTTACGAGGGATTCGTGCAGAACGGAGTTCCCGGCTTGCGAGCCACGGCACACGAGAAGTCCTACGGTCCACCTTTTCTGGATCTTGCCGTGAACGTCGACGGATCGGGCGTGGCCGCCTTCGATTTCTCCGCCGGTGCGCGTGTGACGTTCATGGATTTCGCGGACCGAGGCGGAGAATGGCGCAGCGACGTTCTTTTCGGCTCCAGTAATCTGGCCGCGACCGAGTTCTATCAGCCTCTGGCCGAATCCCGATTTTTTGTCGCGCCTTATGCCTTTGCTTCCAAACTGGCTCGCAACTCGTTTACTGGCCTGACCCGTGTTGCGGTGTTCGGCGATGAGCGCGCCGGAGGCGGCCTCGATTTCGGCTACACCGGGCGCCGCAGCGAAGTGCGATTCGGCTATGAAATCTTCGATGGCAAGTTGAGTCCGCTGATCGGCAGCACCGGGCTACCGATCACCAGCGGCAGCACCGGCGAAATTCGCATGCGCTATGTCTGGGATGGACAGGACAGCCCTTCCGTGCCCAGCATCGGCAGCCGCGTCGTACTCACGCTTTCGCGCGTGCTGCAAAGCCCGGACCTGACACATCCCATCGGCCAGCTCGAGATGCAGACTTCCAGTTTTGTCCCGCTGGGGGAGAAGACGTCGCTTTTCCTCACCGCTTCCGGCGGCACGACCTTTCGTGGCGAGGCTGGACCATTTCAAGTATTCGCTCTGGGAGGGCCGTTCCGCCTGGGCGCGTATCTTCCCCAACAATTTCTGGGGAATCATTACGCGTACTCAGCGCTCGGATTTCGCCGCGAGTTTTACCGGCTCCCTCAACCCGTGGGAGGAAAGATTTACTGGGCAGGATGGTACGAAGCCGGGACGGCATTTGGCAGCGCAGGCAGCGATCCCGGACCAGTGGTGGTGCGCGGCACCTTCAACCTCGGTGTGATCGCGGAAACCATTGCCGGCCCTATCGCGCTGGCAGGCAGCGTCAGCCCGACTGGCCAGAGCCGGGTGAACTTCACGGTGGGAAGGATTTTCTAGACGTCGAGGCGAGGCGGCCGGATCCGTTGCTGCGCTAGCGAGACGCTATGTCGATCACAAACCGGTAGCGATTTCCCCAGCCCTGCGCCGGATTGATATACTTCGCCCTCGGCCTGATTTTGTTTTCAACCGATATTCGGAGGAACACTGGTGCGCTCGTCCATCCCGCAGGTTGTCATGTGGTTGCTGCTTGCCATCCCTACCACCGCACAACAAACCCCGCAACCGCCGCCCAAGCCGCTCTTCAAGTTTCAGGAAGTCATGATTCCCATGCGGGACGGAGTTCGGCTGCAAACCGTAATTCTGACGCCCGCGGACCAACAAGAGCCATTGCCGATTCTATTTAAGCGCACGCCTTACGGCGTCCCTGCGCGAGCGCCCGAACAAATACCTGCTTCCGCCAAAGAACTCGCGCAGGACGGCTATATCTTCGTCTTCCAGAACTTGCGGGGCCGATTCAAGTCCGAAGGCGTGTTCAACCTTTCTTCGTGGGTGGATCCGAATGATCCCAAGGCAACCAACGAGACCACCGATGCCTACGACTCGGTTGATTGGCTGGTGAAAAATGTGCCGGGCAATGACGGCAAGGTTGGGATGTTCGGTGTCTCTTACGATGGCCTGACGACGGCGCTGACGCTGCTTCATCCGCATCCCGCACTGAAAGCGATCAGTGAGCAGGCTTCGCCGGTGGATCAGTGGATGAACGATGACGACCACCGCTACGGCGCTCTGCGGGAAAGCTACGATTTTGAATACGCCGTGATGGAACAGTCGGATAAGAACAAGAATACGCATTTCGATTTCGAAACCTACGATACTTACCAGTGGTACCTCGACCTGGGTCCGCTATCGAACATCAATGCGAAATATCTCCACGGCTCGATTCCCTACTGGAACTCCACCGTCGACCATCCGGATTACGACGAGTTCTGGAAGAAGGAAGCCTGGGTGAACCAACTTCACGCCTCGACTGTGCCGAATCTCAATGTTGCCGGATTCTGGGATCAGGAAGATCCCTGGGGCCCATGGCAGATTTTCCGTCACGCAGAAGAAAACGATCCTGAGCGCACGAATCTCATGGTTGCCGGCCCGTGGTATCACGGCGAGTGGCAGACCGATAAGGGTGACAGTATCGGCATCATTCCGTTCGGCGGACACGAGACGGCGCGTGAGTTTCGCGAGAACATCGAGGCGCCATTTTTCCGTTACTACCTGCACGGGAAGGGCGAGAAGCCGGCATGGCAGGCCACCATGTTCCAGAGTGGATCGAACACCTGGCATGCCTATGCCACCTGGCCTCCGAAGGAAGCGAAGGCCACCAAGCTCTACCTGCACGCCGACGGCACGCTTTCATTTACCGCACCAGACGGGGCCCAAGCTGCCAACCCTTATCGCGAATATGTTTCCGATCCCGCCAATCCCGTGCCTTATCGCCAACGGCCTGTTTCCCCAACGTATCCCGGAGGCGACTGGCGTACCTGGGAAGTGGCCGACCAGCGCTTTGTCGCGGACCGCCCTGATGTCCTCTCCTTCGTCAGCCAACCGCTGGACCGCGATCTGACCGTTACCGGACCGCTGGCGGCACATCTGTTCGCTTCGACGTCCGGAACCGACAGCGATTTCGTTGTGAAATTGATTGATGTGTATCCCGAGAACGCCCAGAAGAACGCATGGCCTACCGAAGAAGGGCCCAAGCCCGGTCAGTACGCTCAGTCGCTGAATGGGTACGAACTGCCGATTGCCATGGAAGTACGGCGTGGCCGCTATCTGGTGAGCTATGAAAAACCGCATGCGCTCACGCCGAATGTGCCCGCGGAATGGACCATTCCGCTGCGTGATCACGACCATGTGTTCCTGAGGGGCCACAGGATTATGGTGCAGGTTCAGTCCACGTGGTTTCCTGTGATTGATCGCAACCCGCAGAAATTTGTGCCGAGCATTTACCGGGCAGCAGCCTCGGATTTTGTCACAGCGACCGAGCGCATCTACTGCTCGCCGGCCATGCCTTCGTACTTGCTGCTGCCGGTGATGCCGTAGCCGGGAAGTTTCCACCACGGAGGCACTGAGGCACGGAGAAAAACCAGTCTTATTGCCAGATCAATTGGCCTCAGGCAGGTCCGCTGTGAGGAGCAGGTTTCTTTGGCAGTCAACCGTCAGGAAACTAATTATGGTTCTCCGTGGCTCCGTGCCTCCGTGGTGAGAAAGTGCGGTTCATGTCGGGAAGCACGCAAACGGCCGCGGAAGATTGTCGGGCCGCCGATGACTTCCCGTTATTACTGTTCACCGCCGGCGTGGCCGTGTTGCCCCAGCCACGACGCCAACTGCGATTGCTGCTGCGCCTTGAAATCCACGCAGTTGTCGATGCGTTCAATCGACTGTTTGTAGGTACGCTCGAATGCGGCGGCTTTGTGGGCGTTGAAAAATTCTGTCACCTGATCGCGCAACCCGGCATCGCAGAAAATGCTGGTTGCCCCCATGACCTCGGCGCTGGCAAAAGGTCCGCCGACTTTTTCGACTTCCGCCCAGTGTTGGCGGATGAAGTCCCAAGCCAGCGTCTGGCCCGCCGGATTGTAGAGCACACCGGCAACCAACTGCAAGGCATCCTGCGAGCGGACTTCGGGTGTGAGGGCATATTCCAGGGTGCGTTCGAGCAGCTTCGGATCGCTGAACCGTGACAGGGCGGAAAAATAGAGGTAATACTCCTCAGGGGATTTCGGATTCTTCATGGCCGCTATCAGTTTGTCGTAGAACTCGCCGTTGCCCTCGATAGCTGCCAACCGTAAGGCACTGCCAGCCAGTTCGTGATCGACCGACGATGGATCGGCGAGCGCTTGATCGGCGATTTCGCGGGCCTTGGCGAGCGCCTCTGGATCGCGCGCGTCATAGCCCAGCACACTGAACAGACGTGAGCGAAGGGTTTTTTGTTCGTCGCTCTCGCCCGCCTTCGCTTTCCATCCGACTTCCTTCATGACTGGAGCGAGATATTGCCGCAACCAGGCGCGGTAGGCAGCGCGATCGCTGTCGTTCACAAGGTGCTCACTGATGTATCGGAGATTCCACAGGACATCCTCGATCACGGCGCGGTTGCGGTCCGACTGCAGACCTTGCGCGAACGCCAGGTAATCGCCGACCGGCTCCCGCCCGACTCCAACCGAGGCCCAGATGTCATTCTCCACGGCAATGCGCTCGCCGGGAGTCAGTTTTGATTCGGCATCGCTGGCCAGCGTGCGCGACACCTCAGGCTGGAAACCCTCGCGGTAGTATCCGTTTGCGCCGGCATTGGCCAGAACCCAGGTCGAGCAACCGGGCAACGTGAATGTTTCTTCTCGCTTGGTCAACAGTTCGCACTTCGGCGCGGCATCGCCGGTCGCCGAGCCCTTCAAGCAAAGTGGAATCTGCCAGAGTTGGTCGTTCGTTTCTTCGAACTTCGACCGGTCGTAGTAATACCGCTTCTGCGTCAAGGTGACATTTGTAGAATTACCCACGCATTGCGCACTCACGTTGATGATGGGCACGCCAGCCTGCTTCACCCACGTTGGCATGATCTTGTCCACCGGCTGACTGGAAGTTTTCGCCTGCGCGTCCCAGAAATCCTCCGCGGTAGCATTGGCATACTGATGCTTTTGAAGATCGGCGTTGACACCCGCACGGAAAACCTCCTGGCCGAGGTAGGCTTCCATCATGCGCAGCACCGAAGCTGCTTTCCCGTAGGCGATTCCGTCGAACAATTCGATAATCTGATTTGGAGTGTCTGCCGCCTGATGGATGGGGCGCGTGCTCGACAGAGAATCCGCGCTGAGAGCGTCGGCCGTGCCGGCTACGTCGTCCAGGTCAACATTCCACTCCGGCTTCCACGCCTCCACCGGCTTGCTTTCCATCCAGGTGGCGAAACCTTCGTTGAGCCAAATGTCGTCCCACCACTTCATGGTGACGAGATCGCCAAACCACTGGTGTGCCATCTCGTGCGCAATCACGTTGGCGATCTCCTTCTTCAGGCCTACGGAACCGTGCTGCTCATCAATCAGCAGGATTCCCTCCCGGAAGGTGATGCAGCCAGTATTCTCCATCGCGCCGGCAGAGAAGTCTGGCAGTCCAACCAGGTCGAGCTTCCCATAGGGATACTTGATAGCGAAATACTTGTCGTAGTAGCGGAGAATATATTCCGCCGCCTCCACGGCGAACTTGCCCATGTCCTTCTTGCCCGGCGTGGCATAAACCCGAACCGGAATGCCATCCGCTTCGCCTTCGATGTATTCGAAATTTCCTACGATCAGGGCGGCCAGATAAGACGACATTTTGGCCGTGGTGGCGAAGCGCACGGTGTGTTTGTCGCCGGGGCCGGGTGTGTCGGACACAACTTTCTGGTTCGAGACAGCCACCATACCTTTGTCGGCAACAGCGGTGATGTCGAACGTAGCTTTGTAATCGGGCTCGTCAAACGACGGGAAGGCGCGGCGGGCGTCGGTGGATTCAAATTGAGTGGCCGCGTACTTGCGGCCCTGGTCGTCTTTTCCCAGGTAAAGACCTCGCATCTGGTCATTGAGAATGCCTGAGTAAGTGATGTGCACCGTCGCCGGGCCTTCGGTGAGGGGCTGGTCGACGGCCAACCCGACCATTTCTTTCTCTTTCTCAGGGGTGACTCTGGCCTTCTGGACGGCGCCGCCGTTGCCGATGCTGACTTCGTGCAAGGTCAGATCAGCCGCGTTCAAAGTGATCTCGGAGGTTGGCTTCAATACCTGGATGGCAATGGTTTCGTCGCCCTCGAATGTGGCCTTTTCCAGATCGGGCGTGAAAGTGAGCTTGTAATTTTCCGGCCTTGCGACCTCGGGCAAACGTTGTGCGAAAGCCATCGAGCACGACAGCACGGTCAGCACTGCAAGAATTCTTTTCATCGGTTTTCCTCAGGAGATTGAGTCGGCCTGCTTATCACGAATCGTTATGTCTTGTTGCATCGCCAATGCAAAGCGCACGCCTGTCCTCAGTTGCATACGGAAGGCCGAGCCGCAAAGTTCAATGGCACACTCCAAAAACCCCGTTCAGCACTGTCATGGAACAACGGTTCGCGCCAAACCAGTACGGAATCTCGCGGTAGTCGCTGACGGCAAATACGGCTAAGTCCGCATCTTTTCCCGGCTCGACGCTGCCCTTTCGTTCGGCCACGCGGAGCGCCCATGCGCCATTGATAGTTGCTGCTGCAACGGCTTCTGCTGGCGACATCTTCATATGCGTCGAGGCCAGTGACATGGCCATCGGCATGCTGAGAGTCGGTGAAGTGCCCGGGTTGTAGTCCGTGGCCAGCGCGACCGGAACTCCAGCGTCGATGAGTCGGCGCGCATCCGGATATTGTTTCAGGCCCAGGAAATAATTTGCCCCTGGCACCAGCGTGGCCACCGTGGCGCGTTTAGCCAGTTGCGGGATGTCATCTTGGTTCACGTGGTCCATATGGTCGAAGGACGCCGGATGAAAGCGCAGGAACGGCCACAGATCCGTTTGCGAAAGCTGGCACATGTGGGCGCGGACACTCAGCCCGTGCTTTTCTGCGGCGGCAAAGATCTTTTCGGTCTCGCCCGGAGTAAAGGCAGCCTTGTCGCAAAAGACGTCCACGAATTGGGCGAGCTTCCGCCTCGCGGCCTGCGGGATCATCTCCTTACAGACGATCTCAACATACTTTTGTGAGCAGCCGCGAAACTCCGTGGGAACAACATGGGCTCCGAGCAGGGTTGCTACCACCGTTCCGGGCCAGCGCGAGCCTGCCTCGCGGATCGCTTCGAGCGACTTGAGTTCGGATTCGGCGGTCAAGCCATAGCCCGACTTTGCCTCGACGGTGGTGGTGCCGTAGGCTGCCATATCCTGCAGCACGGCAAGAACTTTGGCGGCGAGTTCGCTTTTTAGTGCCTTGCGAACGGCTTCCAGGCTGGAGCGGATGCCGCCGCCAGCCTCCGCGATGTCTTCATACGATGCGCCCTCGATGCGCTTTTCGAAATCTACGAGGCGCGGGGCGACGAAGACGGGATGGGTGTGAGAATCCACAAAACCGGGCAGGACAACTTTGCCGGCGCAGTCGATTTCGGTGACTTTCTTGCGGTGCTTCTTGAGCCAGGGATCGCGGAGGGCGTCTTTGGTCGTGCCGACGGCGACAATTTTGCCGCCGAGGCAGAGAACAGCACCGTCGCGGATGATGCCGAGCTCACTGAGCTCGGAAGAGCGGCGCGGGCCGGCCTTACCGGAATCAGAGCGTAAGGTGAGAAGCTGGCCGATGTTGATGAGGAACAAACCCTTCCGTTCTAGCGACTTGGATGGTTTGGACGAAGGCACTCTGAGGAGTTTAGCAGGCCCAGTAGCCGCCATCCCGCGCAATTTGCCTGAAAATCAGGCAGATGGTATAATCAGGCAAGGAGAGTACCCTGTGCAATCGGCGAGAGTAGGGAAGAGAGGGGCAATCATCGTGCCAGCCAATCTCCGGAAGCGCTTTGGGATTGAGGAAGGCACCATCGTTACCGCCGAAGAAAAGGACGACGGCATTCTGATCCGTCCAGCCGTGGTGATACCGATCGAGCGCTACACTCCGGAGCGCAAGGCCGAGTTCCTGTTGTCGAATGCGGTCGACGAGGCCGATTACCGTAGCGCGCGCAAAGCGGTGCGGAAGATGGGCCTGGATCCGGACGCCATTCCCCACGCCAGGCCTTCCTGAATGGACCGCTTGTTTCTCGATGCCAACGTCCTGTTTTCCGCTGCCTTCAAGGCGGATGCCCGGGTTTTGCGCCTCTGGCGGCTCACTGACGTTGTTCTGTGCACTTCGCGTTACGCGTTCGAGGAGGCACGCTTCAACTTGGCCGACGAGAGTCAGCTGCGCAGGCTGGCGGCGCTCGCCGGGAAGGTCCAATTTTCGGAAGCCAGCGGCCGCGGCCTTCCGCGTGGAGTGTCTCTGCCGGAGAAAGATGTGCCAATTCTGTTGGCGGCAATTGAGGCTGGCGCCGATTACCTGCTGACGGGGGACTTCCGCCACTTTGGTCCGTATTTCGGAAAGAAGATCGAAGGCATCACCGTAATGCCTCCGGGTCAGTATCTCAAGTTCAGGAATCGTGAAGACTGACTATCCCATCGGCACCTTCACGCCCGCCTTCTTGGCAAACTCCTTTGCTTCTTCATATCCCGCATCGGCATGCCGGATGATCCCCGTGCCCGGATCGGTCGTCAGCACGCGCTCGATGCGCTTCGCCATCATTTCCGTTCCGTCGGCGACCGTGACTTGCCCGGCGTGGAGCGAGTATCCGATGCCCACACCGCCCCCGTTGTGAATCGAGACCCACGACGCGCCCGCCGCCGTGTTGAGCAGGGCGTTCAGCAACGGCCAGTCGGCCACAGCGTCCGATCCATCTTTCATGCTCTCGGTCTCGCGGAAAGGAGACGCGACCGAACCACAATCGAGATGGTCGCGCCCGATCACGATCGGAGCTTTGATCTTGCCCTTCTTTACCAGATCATTGATGGCCAGGCCGAACTGCGCGCGCTCGCCGTATCCCAGCCAGCAGATGCGCGCCGGCAGTCCCTGGAACTTGATGCGCTTGCGGGCCAGATCAATCCAGCGGCGCAGAATCCGGTTGTCGGGGAACAACTCCAGGACCAGATCGTCAGTCACGTGAATATCCGACGGCTCGCCCGATAGCGCGACCCAGCGAAACGGGCCGCGGCCTTCGCAAAACAGCGGACGAATGTAGGCGGGCACGAAGCCGGGGAAGTCGTAGGCATTCTTCACGCCGCGCTGGAAGGCGAATGTGCGGATATTGTTTCCATAATCGAACGTGACCGCGCCCATCTTCTGCAGGCGCAGCATGCCTTCGACGTGGCGTGCGATCGAATCGAGAGACTTTTCCTGATAAGCCTGCGGATCGCCCTTACGCAGATCCAGGGCTTC
>Ga0187781_10002852_pt1 | contig 13085 bp, 14 predicted proteins | sample 0715_SJ02_MP02_2_FD_132447 | JGI IMG/M metagenome (GOLD analysis project Ga0187781, IMG submission 132447) | Tropical peat soil microbial communities from peatlands in Department of Meta, Colombia - 0715_SJ02_MP02_20_MG | ecosystem: Environmental > Terrestrial > Soil > Wetlands > Peat | place...
CTTGAGCGGCCATCCGATCCCGATGAGGAAGATCGCCGGGTGCTTCTGCAGGATCGCGGTCTCTCGCTGCTTCCGCGGAAGGTCGGGGTACATGTCGAGGAGGTCCTCGGCGTGCAGGAACCGGATCTCCTCGGGCAGGTTGGGGTACCTCGGGTCCTTGAGCTGCGGGAAGAGGCGCTGGACATTCCGCTGGGCCCCGACGATCACCTTCCAGATCTTGCGGACCGTGTCCTTGAGGTAGTCGAGGTTCCGGTCCTCGACCGTGATCGCCCGCTCCCAGTCCCACTGGTCGACGTAGGCGCTGTGGTCGTGGTCGAGGAAGTAGTCCTTCCGTACCGCCCGCATGTCGGTGCAGATCCCCTCACCGGCCTCGAGGTCGAACTGCTTCAGGGCCATCCTCTTCCACTTCGTCGCGGCCTGAACGACCTGCGCGTCCACCGGGTGGAGCTCGCGGTCGTTCGAGATGTGGAACTGGATGGGTGTCCGGGAGCCGTCGCGGTCGAGCATGTCGTTGACGCCGCTCTCGGTCTCGACGATGAGCGGCACCGCGACCATCATCAGGTTGAGCTCCTTGCAGAGGTGCTCCTCGATGTAGTTCTTCACGGCGAAGATCGCCGTCTGGGTCTGGCGGGGTGACAGGAGCGGCTCGTAATCCGTCGGGAGGACGTGGTCGACCTCCTCGTACGTTCCGATCCCCGGGCCTGCGAGGTCGGCTTTCTTTCCTTGGTCGATTGCGCTGGCGGACATTGCTCGTCAGGCGGAACGTGCGGGAATAAACCCCCCGTCAAACCTAGTATACACGTCGGCGTCGCGACGGCCCGGCGCCGCGGGCGAACACCGCCCGGTCGGCCGGGTTCGTTCCCGAGTCGACCGTACGTTGGCTCGGGAGGAACCAACGACGGGCGCTCCGGGTCACGGAGGAGCGAGGCGGAGCCCCAGGAGGACCTCGCCGCCCACGAGGGTCATTTTGCTCCGAAGCCCCCACGCCCCCAGGCCGCCCTCGCGGAATCCCAGCTCCTTCCGTTCCACGACCCGGAATCCCCTCGAACGGAACAGCTCGATGGACGGAGCGTTCTCCTCTTCCGCGGCGCCGTAGGCGACCTTGGCGCCGTCCCGGCGGAACAGCTCGAGCGCATCGTCCAGAAGGCGTCCTCCGAAACCTTCCCGCCGGCGGGACAGCGCGACCGAGAGGTAGTAGACGTACCCGACCTCGGGGTCGAGGCGCTCGAGCACCGAGACCGCGACCACCTCCTCTCCCCGGAGCGCGGCGCGCACCCACGTGGCGGTGCGGAGCGTCCGTTTCGCGTGCCAGCGGTAGATCCCCACGAACCCGTCCTTCAGGACCGGGACCGCCCGCTCGCGCTCGTCCCCCGTGAGGTCGATGATCCGAGTCTCCTCGGTGGGCGTTCGAGGGTCCGGTCCCTCGATCTTCCCTCCTCCTTCAGGCGTTGTCATTGGTCGTGGTGCCTTCACCTCGGGGGCGGGTCCGGCGCGAGCGACTCCGGTCGGGTACGCGCCGGTCCGGCCTCCCAATAAGCCTCCGTGGTTGACCTTTGCGAGGCGAGTCGTTGGCCGGGAGTGCGTCGAGCGGAGCCCACCCGGCCGGTTCCGCGTCGATCGCGCTCGGTCGGACGGACGCGCTGCTCCTCCTCGCCCTCGGGGTGCTCTGGGGGTCCGCGTACGTGGCGATCCGGGAGGGGGTCGAAGGCGGAGCGTCTCCGTTCCTCTTCGCCGGTGTGCGCTACGGGATCGTGGCGCTCCTGTTTGCGCTCGTCTCGGCCGTTCGCCGCGACCCCCTGCCGAGTCGTCGTTCGCTCCTCCTGTCGGCGACCGTCGGCGGAACGCTCATCATCGGGCTCTACGGCATGCTGCTCTACTGGGGTGAACAGTACACTACCGGTGGCTACGCCTCCGTCCTGGCCGGGCTTGCCCCGATCCTTACGGTCGTCTATGGGCACTCGCTCCTCCCGGCGGAGAGGTTCCGACCGATCGCCCTGGTGGGGATCGGGACCGGGTTCTTCGGCGTCATCGTCCTCGTTCTCCCGAGCCTGCTGACGGGCGTCGGGAACGATTGGCAGGGGCCCGCGGCGGTGCTGGGGGCGTTCGTCGTCTTCCCGTTGGGGTCCGTTCTCCTCCGGCGCTGGAGTCGCGAGCGGGAGGGCACCTGGCAGCTTTCGGTCCAATTCGGGGTCGGTGCCGGGATCCTGGGCCTCGCCGTCCTCCTGGCCCCGGTCCCGGAGCATCTGCCGCTCACCTTCGCCGTATGGGGTTCGCTCCTCGTTCTCATCGTCTTCGCGTCGATGATGGGGTACGTCGTCTACTTCACCCTCCACCATCGGGTCGGACCGAACCGTGCCAACCTGGTCGCCTACATCGTGCCCGTCGTCGGGATCGCGGTCGGGTCGGGGCTTTTCGGGGAGCCGATCAGCTCCTGGGAATTGGCGGGGTTCGCGCTGATCGTGGTCGGCTTGACCCTCGTGTTCTTCGCCCCGAATCGGCCCGCGGGGGTCTCCGCGCCCGCCCCGGGACGAGGGTAGGGGCCGCGGTCGGCCGCGACCCTCCCCGTGGATACGAAAATACGAACAGTTCATACGCGGGTCGGAAAACCCGTCCGAGGCTCCGAACCCCGTTCGGAGGAAGGCCGTGGACGCGGAGCAGTGGGCCATCGGGGTCTCCCTCGGGTTGCTGACGGTGGTCTTGACTGTCCTTGCTGCGCGCGGGTTCGTCCGGTTCGTTCGGACGCATAAGCACTCGCAGCTGGGTTGGGGATTCGGCCTCGCCTTCGGCGCGACCGCGACCGGGATCGAGCTGGTCGCGTACGTCGGCGTCGCCCCGACCGTCCTCCTGCAGGCCTACGTCTTCTTCTCGGCCGCGATCGTCGGGACCCTCTCCCTCGGCATGGTGCACGCGTTCAAGCGGCCGCTCAACCGCAACCTCTACTCGGGCTACATCATCGCGATGTCCGCCGTCACCGCCTTCTTCAGCTTCACGACGCCGGTGCCGAGTTCGATGGTCCAGGCCGGGGTGATCTCCGGCAATCCGCCGGTATTCCTCCTGGTACTCTCCTCCCTCATCACGATCCCGGCCACCATCGTTCTGCTCGGGTTCGCCGTGGTCTCGTTGCGCCGCTCGTTCCACTGGAAGGGTCTACTCATGATCGCGGGGGCGAGCGTGCTCGCGGCCGGCGGGGCGTTCTACATTGCATCGTTCCCCGTGGCGCTCTACTACGCGGAGTTCATCGGCATCGTCCTGTTGTTCATCGGACTCACCGACTTCTCTCGGTGGATTACGCCCGCCCCGGCAGCCGCGACCTCCTCGACGGACCGGGCCGCGTAAGCCCGCTCGAGCCGCCGCCGCCGACCGCCCGGCGCCGGAGTCGCTCCCTTAATGGTCCCGGGCAACCTGAGCCCATGCCATGTCGAAGTTGCCGGGCCCCGAATACCGCATCGCGACCGTGTTCCGCGTTCCGCTCGGGTTCGCGTATCGGTGGTGCACCGACTACCGCCCCGACGACGCCGCCCGGGAGGGCGAGAAGTACGAGCGACGCATCCTCGAGCGAAGCTCCCGCCACGTGGTCTACGAGGACCTCGAGTGGACCGGATCGGGCTGGCGATGGGCGCGGCACAACGTCCGTCTGAAACCCCCCAACCGGTGGCAGTCGGATTCGGTCGGGAACTTCCGGGTCATCCACATCGACTATTCGCTCGCGCCGCTCGGAGCGAACCGGACGCGGTTCGCGATGGTCTGGAGGCGCAAGGCCACACGCCTTGCGGGGAAGCCGCCGTCCCGGAGGGTGACGGAGCGGAACACGCGGATCGCATGGCGTAACTTCGCCCGTGCGATGGAAAGCGATTATCGGAAGTCGCGCCGGTCCCGGTAGCTCTTCCATCGATTTCCTCCGCCGACGGGTGTCCCCGCGCACCGTCCGCGCGTTCTCGGATCGTGTCCGCGAGAACCGATCCGCCCTCGCGAGCACGGCTCTGCGCGTGTGCCCTGTTGCGCAGGCGGGGGTCTAGCTCGCTCCCAGGCGGACGTCCCGGGCGCAGTCCTCGCACCAGCCTCGCCCGTACCGACGCAACCCCTCCCGGAGGCAGTCGGTGCAGATCGGTCTCAGGCATTTCGGGCACGGGCCGCTCAATCGGAGGTTCACGACAACGACCGAGCAGGAGGCGCAGACGGCTTTCGCGCCGCCCGAGCGCGGGTGACGCGGGTCGGTTTGGGGATGAGCGACGGATTCCAAGGGGAAACCCAAGCGAAGATGGGGCGGAACCGGATTGATCGCCTCGAGCTCGAGGTCGAGCTCTGGGAGCTCCGGCGGGTGGGGCAGTTCGGGCGTGGGCGATGCCAGGAATGGCCGGTCGCGCGCCGGCCCCTCGTTTTCGAGGGGAAACGCCGCGACGTCCTCGAGGATGGCCTCCGTCTCCTCGGCCGAAACGGGTTCCGTTTCCGGAGCGACGAGTTCTTTCGAGGATACCGCTCCCCAACGACGACCGGGTCGCTCGGTCGCAAGCTCTCGAAGGGACGCGCTCGAAAACCCCACCCTCATCGGCGCCTCGGAGAGGATCCGGGTGCTCCGCTCCCGGTACGGCGGGAACAGTTGGTCCAATTCCTCGTCGGTGAACTCGCGGGAAGTGCTCGGAGGGAACCCCGGGATGCCATCGTCCTTAGACAAGGTGGAAGTCGTTCCGTCCTCCCCCTCCCAAACCGAATGACCGATTCCCCCGGTCGTGGGGGCCACGACCGGTCGCGTTCGGGGCTCCTCGAGGGGTGTCCAGCTGTCGCGCCGCAGAGGGATCGCGACCAACCCGCCGCGCTGACCCGCGGAGTAACCTCCCGAGAAGGCAAAACCGGCCGCTTCGACGCCGAGGCGTCGATGCTCGCGGCCGAGCCAAGAGAACCGGCCTCCCGCAGCGGCAAGGCGGGGATCGGAAGGGACCCGCCATTCCGCGCCGCCATGGAGAAGAGCCAGGTGCAACCGCCGCGTCGGGCGCGCGTCCTCGTGGACCTCGGCTCGCGGCGATGCTGCGGGAACCGTCGTGGGTCCCGCGGCGGGTCGCACAGGAGCCAGAGCGCTGCGCCACGCGTAGAGGCCCCCGGTGCCGGCGAGAAGAGCGAGCCCCGAGAGATAGAGGGCGATCGGGAAGTAGGGCCCGACCGGAATCGCCCGGTCGAGAAAGAGCGCGAGGCCGATCAGTACCAAGGCGACCGCCGCGCTGAGGATGGAGACTACAGTCGAGGAGGGAGCCGCGAGAGGGGGTCGCGCATGACGGCGGTCAATGACGGTCGCGCGGACAACCCCGGACGTCAAGGATCTCGAGAGAGGATGCCCGAAAAGGGAGGCTTGAACCTATCGAGCCACAGGAAGCGCATCCCGGGACGTTCCGGTGCGTTAAGGGTAGGGGAGTCCGCGAACATCCCCCGCTCGCCGGAGCGGAGAGAGCGGTCCGCGCAAGCAACTCCCCCGGTGTCGCTCACCGAAGCAACGTTCCGAACAGGGTCGTTACTTCTTCTTCTTGCCCTTCTTTGGCATCTTTGTGTTTCGGCCCGGCCGGCGACCGAGCGTGATATCCGGTAGAGCGATTCAACTATTTCAACCGGGGTCGCACGCCCGGACTTTCGCCGCGGAGGGTCGAGCGCGGATCCCGCAGCGGCGAACGGGCGGCGCCACCTGAAGCGACTCCGGTCGCCGATTCTCGGGGAGAATCGGAACCGTTAGATACCCAGGGCCAGATGCGACCTCGGCTTCGGCCGGGGGGTTCGTGGGGAGATGGCAGCGCGCATTCAGTCCATCGCTCTGCGGACCGCCAGAACCCTCCGGCCCGTGAGCTGATCGGTCGAGCGCGCCGCCCTTCTCCGAATCCTCGGGACCGGGTCGGGTCCGAGAGATGCCCAACGAGGAGTACCTGGATGCGAGTGTTCACTGGAAGGTGCGGACGGGGCAAGTCGCTTTCGCCGAGCCCACGCACCGCGAAGTAGCGGACGCCATCGTGGAATGCGGCCTGGCGACGGAGGTCGGGCAGCGTCTCGGCTCCGGAAAGGAGGCGGACGTCTACCTGGCCCGGGACGGTGGGGGGCGGGTCGCCGTCAAAGTCTACCGGCAGTACCGGACGGCGCACCGGGGCGGGCGCCCGATCAAGCTCGAGACGATGGGCCAACGCGCGACGCGAGAGTTCGAGATGCAGTTCTACGCGTGGCAGGGCGGCGCACGAGTGCCCCGGCCGATCGAGCGCGTCGAGAACATGTTCTCGATGCAGTACCTCGGGTCGGCGGACCGTCCCGCGCCGATGCTGCAGAAGGTGCGTCTCCCCGAACCGGAGGCGTTCCTTCGAGCGACCACGGACGGCATCGAGGCGCTGGCCGAAGCGGGGGTTGTCCATTCGGACCTGAGCCCGTTCAACATCCTCGTGCACGAGGCGAGGCCGTGGTTCATCGACCTTGCGGCCGCCGTGCGGGTCGACCGGCTCGGGTCCCCGCCATGGCAGAGGATGCACGAAGCGACCGATGCGCTCGCGCGCGGGATCGACTCGCTCGGGCGGTACTTTGCGCGGTACGGCCTCGCCCTGGACGGCGTCGACCTCCTCGAGAGGTGCCGACACCAGTACGGGCGATACCGGTTGGAAGGGTGAGGGGGCGACCTCGGGCCGGGTCGGTCAGAGGCCGATCGCGAGGAGAGCGTTCATCGCCTGCTCGAGGGTACGCTCGGGCGTGCCGCTCGCGTCGACCCGCACCCACCGGGGCGGCTGGAAGAACTGCTCGAACTTTCGCTTCACCTTAACGAGATACGGTTCGTCCTCGAACGCGTTCCGCTCCCCCTTTCCCTCGATCCGCTTCATCGCGACCTCGACCGGGGCGTCGAGATAGAGGACGAGGTCCGGCTCGAGGGCGACCTCCCGTTCGATGCGGTCGACCTCCCGCCAACTCTCGGCGCTCAGTCCGGGAAACTGGTAGGCGAGGGTCGAGTAGAACGAACGGTCCTGAAGGACGAGGTCCCCCATGTCGAGGGCCCTCTCGATGAGCGGCCGCATCAACGCGCGGTCGACCGTGAAGCAGAGCGCTGCGGCGAACGAGTCGACCTTGCTGAGGCGCGTGAACTCCGACCGGAGGAACTTGTCGGTGGGTTCCCGGAAGCTCGAGATTGAATGCCCCCGCGCGAGGAGGGGCGGGACCAACCGGGACGCGAGCTCCGTCTTGCCCGTCCCGTCGATCCCTTCGATGACGATGTAGGTGGCGCGCTGGGTCATCTCGTGGCCACCCCGAATCTCTTCCCGGTCCATAATACCGATTGCGACCGGAAGCCGGGCCGCGCGCGGCGGACGGAGGGTCCGGCCCGCCACCTCGTTACCTTCCCGCTCCCTTCGGACTAATAGGCCGGCCCGGTTGTGGTGGGCACGACGCGGGGGGAAACAGGGTGACGGTGGAGTCGAAGTACGGGGTCCGCATCGAGAGGAACGCGCCGACGCGCCTCCTGCCGTTCGAGCGGTTCTTTCGCGGGTTCGGAACGGTTTCGGCGATCCGCGAGCTGTTCGGCCGGAACACCGATCGGGTGCTGAAGAACCTCAAGGTCGAGTTCTTCTCCGCGCGCTTTGGATACATGGGGACGAGCGACGTCGACGGCCACCTCCTCGTGAGCACGCACCACCTGAGCGACTCGGACTTCCGCACCGTCTACCTCGATGTGGTCCACGAGCTCTGCCATGTCCGCCAGTTCCAGAAGGGCGAACGGTTGTTCTACCCGAGGCTGAGCTACGTGGACGCCCCGTCCGAGATCGAGGCGTACGCGTTCACCGTGAAGGAAGGTCGCCGGATCGGAATGACGACCCGGCAGCTGATCGACTACCTCAAAGTGGAGTGGATCAGCAAGGCCGAACACCAACGTCTCGCCCGCCACATGGGACTGGTCGGAAAGGCGTCCCGACGGAAGCCCCACCGCGCCCGATTGCGGCGGTAGCCTCCGCTCGTCGGCGGTAGCGTCGGCGCCTCAGGGGTAGGGGTTCGCTCGCGAGAAGACGCTCGCGAGGAGCGGGATCTCCTCGAGCGGAACCGGGCGGGCGTCCCGGAGGGGTCCGGAGTGGATCCCCTGGGTGCATACGAGATGGCCCGCCCTCCAGTCCGCCGGGCTCTCGCAATCGAGTTGGAAGACGAAATCGAACAGTTCTTGGCCCGTCCCCACGGCCTCGGCGAAGCCGACCAGGACCGAGAAGCCCGCGTTCTGGTGCACCTCGAGGACCGGACCGACCCGGTCCGCGGGATACAGGGCCATGACCCGGTGCGCGTTCGTGACCGCGAGCGCGCCCGGACGGCCGTCGCGAGGTCGGGTCGACAGGATCCTCTGGGAGGTATCGGGCAGGCGCAGGAACTCCGTCACCTGGGCGATGGACGACGCCGGTTCGTCCCAGCGGATCAGCCCGAACAAGGCCAGGTTGGCGGTCAGGTCGTTCGGGCGGAGCAACTCCGGCTTCTCGACCCGCCACAGGCGTTCCTCCGGGATCCAGCCCCGCTGAGCGGGGTCGGAGGGGACCGGTTCCTCCCCCGGAACCCCGATGTCGATCCACTGGAAATCCGGGGTGATCGCCTCGGCAAAGGCGAAGAGGGCCAGATTGATCGCCGGACGGGACGGCCCGTGAACGAGGATCGTGCTCGGACGCTCGAAGAGACGGACCGGAAAGAAGCTCACCGGGGCCCCCGGGATGCTGCCGTCCGGGGGAGGCACCCGTCGCGGCGGAACCTTGTGCGCTGGCCCACCCTGTACGCCCGAACTGCGTATCGGTCCCGGGTCGAATGCAGGGGAGATGGGCGACATGCTTGTGAACGGCATCCCGCTGGGTGAGACGGTCGGCATTGCTGGGTCCGGATCGGTCAGGATCCATTGTGGGAACGGCGCCGTGGCCCAATAGTGTGCACCGAACGAATTCGGGGACCCGAACGGGTTCGGGGGACCGGAATCCCCCAATCGCCGTGTTCCGGGGCAATCCGGCAGGCGCGTCGGAGAGCGTCCCCTCGTGGGGACGTTCGGAGGAGACCTCTCTGAACTCCTCCGTTTATATTCCCGGTCTCGATGGCAGGCCGATGGGGGTCCGCAAGGCGGTTCGCGACGGCCGGGGCGAAACCACCGACCGCCGCGGCGCGATGGACCCGCGGCCCCCGGCCGGCGGAGCCGTGCGCGAGCCCACGAACGGCTCGTCCGAGCGTCTGCGAAGGCTGAGGACGAAGGAGGAGGAGACCGCCGGAGAGCGGCTCTTCGTCGCGACCCTGCGGATTCGCATCCCGACGACGGTCGGATTGGGAGCCTTCACCGCGGCTCACCCCGAGATGACGATCGAGATCCTGAACCGCTCGGACGCGAGCAAGGATCTTTCGGTCTCCGACTATTGGATCGGGGGCCACCCGCCGGGCAGGTGGGCGCGCGAGATCGCCTCGCTCCCCGACGTCATCAAGGTCGAATGCCTGACCGAGATCGGCGAAGGGTGCCTCTATCGGGTCACCTACCGCAACCCGCCCGTCATCTACCTCTACCGTTCGCTTGGCATGCCGATCCAGTTCCCCCTCCACGTGCAGGGAGGATGCATCACGTGGGAGGTGGTGGCGCGCCGGGCGGAGTCCGAGGCGGTGCTCGAGTACGTCCGGAGGACCGACCCGGGCTTCCAGGTGATCTCGATACGCCGGCACCCCCTGAGGAGCCATCTGCCGATGCTCACGGAGGCACAGCACCAGCTCCTCACCCACGCCATGGCGGAGGGCTACTTCGCGGTCCCGCGCGGCATCACGCTCACCGAGCTCGCGGGCAAACTGCACCGCAGCAAGTCCGCGGTCTCCGAGGCGATGGCGCTCATCGAGAAGAAGCTCCTCGAGAGCGCGCTCCGCTCGACCTCCCTCGCTCCCTGAGCCGGTCGGCGGGTCGGTTCCGAAGTGGGCTACTGGCCCCGGGCCTCGTTCGCCGACCGAGGGAACCGACTCGGCGGGAAGGCGATCGTTCCGCCCGGGACGGACCAGGCATGGAGCTCGATCCGGAGGGCCCCCGCCTTCACGGCGGGGTCTTGCCCGGCGAGCCTCTCGGTTTCCTCGGGGTCCGTCCGGTAGATGCAGATTCCGGCGAGGTCACTTCCGGGGGCGGGGTCGACCGGTCCCGCGGCCGCGAGCGGGCCTTCCTCGTGGAGCTTCGCGAGGTAGGCGAGGTGGGAATCCTGGAGTTCGTCCGCCGCCCGGGGCTCGAGAGTCGGACGGTCCTTCCGACGGAGGAGAAGAAGGACCGTCCACCGGTCGAACTTCATCCGGCGCCCCTCCCCCGGCCGGCCGACGGCGGGGATTCGGGGGGGCGGCTCGCCTCGGCCGCGACCCAATCCCTCACGCGCCGCTCGAGCATCCCGAGGGGAACGGCTCCCTCCTCGAGGACGCAATCGTGGAACCGTCGGACGTCGAACCGACCATCGAGCTCGCGCTCGGCGAGCGTGCGAAGTTCCCGGATCTTGAGCTGGCCGACCTTGTAGGCGAGCGCCTGGCCGGGCCAGACGATGTACCGGTCGACCTCGACCGCGATGTCGACCTCGCTCTTGCCGGCGTTCTCCCGGAAGAACTCGATCGCCCGGTCGCGCGACCACCCGAGCGCATGGATGCCCGTGTCGACCACGAGCCGGATCGACCGCCACATGTCGTAGGTGTACTGCCCCATCTTCGAGTAGGGGTCCTCGTACATCCCAAGCTCGTCGCCGAGGCTCTCTGCATAGAGCCCCCATCCCTCGATGAATGCGGTCGGTCCGGTGAACTTCCGGAAATCGGGGAGGTCCTCCACCTCCTGGGCCAGCGCGATCTGGAGGTGGTGGCCGGGGACCGCCTCGTGGAGGGTGAGACCCTCCATCTCCCAGGTCGGCCGGGCGCGCAGGTCGTAGGTGTTCGCGAAGAACGTGCCGGGGCGACCGGTGGCCGGTGCCCCCGGCATGTAGTAAGCGGTCGGGGAGCTCGCGGCGCGGAACTCGGGTACGGGCAGGACCCCGTACGGGAGGCGCGGAAGTCGGCCGAACTCATGGGCGAGCCCGGGGTCGATCCGCTTCGCGATCACCCGATACCGGTCGAGGAGGGCCTCGGGGGTCGGGCAGAAGAACCGGTCGTCCGAGCGCAGGAACTTGAGGAACTCGGGATAGGTCCCGACGAAGCCGGTCTTCCGCATCAGCTCCTCCATCGCGGTACGAATGCGGCGAACCTCCGCCGTGCCGATGTCGTGGATCTCCTTCGGGGTGAGACCGGTCGTCGTCTCCCAGCGGACGAGGTAGGAATACAGGTCGGAACCGTCCGGTAGGTCCGACGCCCCCGGGGTCTCCCGACACGCAGGAAGGTAGGTCGAGACCAGATACTGGTGCAACCGTTCGAGCGCGGGTACGATCCGCTCGGAGTACGCCTTCCTGGCCTGGGCGACCAGGAGAAGTCGCGCCGAGTCCGTGACGCGGCTCGGGAAGGCCGTGAAGGCGTGGAGCAGTGGGCTTTTCAGGGGGTCCTCCGGAATGAGGCCACGGACCTGGTCCGGGACGCCTCGGATCGCGACCCGGTGGGGCAGGGACCCTTGGCGACGGCCGGCTTCGAGCAGCGCGACGTTCTGGTCGACCGCCGTGCCGAGCGCGTTGAGCCGGGCGACCAAGTCGTCGTAATCCGCGGGGCCGTCCCGGGGCTGGATCTCGAGGGTGTCGGAGGCCGTAAGATGGATTCCCTCCATCTGATTGAGCGGCAACCTGAGGTTGTGCGGGACGCCGAGCTGGAACGGCAGCGGGTCGAGACCGAAGCGAAGGCCCGCTTCGGCGTTCTCGAGCAGCGATCGGTAGAGCTCGTAATGGGTCCGTTCACGGCGCGGCAGGCGCTCGGGGTCGAGGGCGCGCAGCGAGGCAAGGCTCTCGGAAAGGTGCCGGGTGCGCCGTTCGATCCCCGGGAGCGAATCGTCCGTCCATCGGTCGTTCAGTCCGGGGAGGCCGAAGCTCGTCGCGAGCTCGGGGTACTCCGTCATCCATTTTCGCCAGTCGTCCGCGAGGTAGTCGCGGAGGGAGGCCACTGCGGCCGCTTCCGAGGAAAACATCGGACGTTCCTGCTCCCCCGCCGTCGAGGAGTGCTCGCCTGAGGAAAGTGTCGTATTTGAGCCGACGTGCACCGACCGGTCCCAGTCGACGAACGCCCCCCGGCTCCGGGTAGCGAGATAAGGGGAACGGCCTCTCGGAAGGAGATGGCGCGACGTCCCGTTCGTTTTCTCTACTCGGGCATCCGGGTCCGCGACCTGCCGAAATCGATCCGATTCTACCGGGCGCTCGGATTTCGGGTGGCCGGTCGGGGCCGGATGAAGCACGGGGGCCAGTTCGTGCAATTGCTCTATCCGGGGTCCCGACACTGGATCGAGCTCAACTACTACCCCGAGGGGAACCGGTTCTTCACGCCGTATCGTAAGGGCGATGAGTTCGACCACTTCGGTTTCTTCACCGCGGATGTCGCGGCCTGGCACCGGAAGGTGGTCCGCGCCGGCGGGAAGGTCGTCGAGGACTTTGTGGACGGAACGCATCGGCTCGTCTACGTGAACGACCCGGACGGGGTCTGTCTCGAAGCGTTCGGTCCCGCCCGGACGCCACGTCGACGGCGCCCGAGACCGAAGAGCTGACCCGGCCCCGCGAGCCGTTGCCGTCAACCCCCGGCTCCAAAGCTTAGGTAGTGGAGCCGGGTGCCCCCGACATGGCCGACCGCCCAGCCCCGCCGTTCGAGAGGTATGCCCAGCACTGGCTCTACAGCGACCTCGTTTGGACCCGACCCGGAGAGATCCTCTTCACGAGCAACCTCACCGGGCAGTTCAATCTGTGGCGCATGGCGGTCGGACAGCGGGGCGAACGCGGACCGGCCGAGCCGCTCACGGCCTACACCGACCGCGCCGTTCGCGGCATCGTCTCCGGTCGCGACGGGCGTTCGGTGTTCTTCATGGCCGACGAGGACGGGGACGAGCAGTTGCAGATCTACCGGACCCAGGCGTCCGGCGGAGAACCGGTGGCGGTGACCCACGACCGCAAGGTCCACCACGAGCTCGCTTCGGGAGCCCTCGACCCCACCGGACGCCGCCTGCTCTACGC
>Ga0187781_10002853_pt1 | contig 13081 bp, 9 predicted proteins | sample 0715_SJ02_MP02_2_FD_132447 | JGI IMG/M metagenome (GOLD analysis project Ga0187781, IMG submission 132447) | Tropical peat soil microbial communities from peatlands in Department of Meta, Colombia - 0715_SJ02_MP02_20_MG | ecosystem: Environmental > Terrestrial > Soil > Wetlands > Peat | place...
CTGGTCGGCACCTTTCTCGGCATCCTGGTCTCCTACGGCTTCGTCGGCCCGATCGCCGCCGCCATGGAGCACATCGCCTCCGAGGAAGCCAAGGCCTTCGAGGTGGTGAAGATGGCGCTGGTGGCGAGCGTGCGCGGCTACTCCCCACCGGTGGCGGTGGAGTTCGCGCGCAAGCTCCTCTTCAGCGAAGTGCGGCCGAGCTTCAACGACCTCGAGGCGCACCTGCGGGGCAAGGGCAAGCCGGGCGCGCCCGGCGCGCCGGCGTCCAAGCCCGCGGCGGCCGCGGCGGCCGCCGCGGGCTTGGACGCCGGTGTGCCGGCCGCGCCCGGCTTGCCCTTGCCCCGCAGGTGCGCCTCGAGGTGGGCGAAGGTCGGACGCACCTCGCTGAACAGCAGCTTGCGGGCGAATTCCACCGCGACCGGCGGCGCGTAGCCGCGCACGCTCGCCACCAGCGCCATCTTCACCACCTCGAAGGCCTTGGCCTCTTCGCGCGCGATGTGCTCCATCGCGGCGGCGATCGGGCCGACGAAGCCGTAGGAGACCAGGATACCGAGGAAGGTGCCGACCAGCGCCGCGCCCACCTTGTGTCCGATCGTCGCGGTGTCCGCGCCCTCGAGCGAGGCCATGGTGTTCACGATGCCGAGCACCGCGGCAACGATGCCGAAGCCGGGGAGCGCATCGGCCACTTTCTGCACGGCGTGCGCCGGCTCATGCGCTTCCTTGTGATGCGTCTCGAGCTCGTACTCGAGCAGCGTCTCGAGCTCCTGCGGATCCAGGTTGCCGCCCACGATCAACCGCAGGCAGTCGGTGATGAATTCCGTCATGTGATGGTCGGCCAGCACGTGCGGGTATTTCTTGAAGAGCGCGCTCTGCTGCGGCGACTCGACGTCGCGCTCGATCGCCATCACGCCTTCCTTGCGGATCTTGACCAGGATGTCGTAGAGCAGCTGCAGGAGCGTGACGTAGTCCTGGCGCTTGTAGCGCGGCCCCTTGGGGAGCGCGATCGCCCCGGTGAACGCCGCCTTGACGACCTTCATCGGGTTGCTGATGAGAAACGCACCGATCGCCGAGCCGACGATGATGACGATCTCGAACGGATGCCACAGCGCGAGGATGTGCCCGCCCTCGGCCATGAACCCGCCGAGGATGCATCCGACCACGACCACTGAGCCGATGATTTGCAGCATGTGACTTAACGCTTGGGGCAACACGGCGCCCGGTCGCCGGGGTACGTGCCTGTATCGACCCCGCATGGCCGTTTCTTGAAGGCCGGCGCTCGAATTCGAGTGCTCTGCCGCACATTGAGCGCGCATTGACAAAGCAGGGGCCTGACGTCACTGTGCCGCCGTCGGTTGCGCCGGGTGAGGGGATGCGGGCAAAAGGAACGGCTGGTCTTGCCGGGGTACTCGGCTGGCTGGGACGCCTCATGGGAGCGGCTCCGGCCGGCAATGCCGGGCCGGCGGCAGGGGAGGCGCCTGTGGATAGTCGCCCACGGCTCCCAGCCAGCGGGGCTTTCGCGCACCGGGACCCGGAGCCACCCTGGGCGCAGGCCGCCCTGCACAGCTCTCACGGCATGGCCATCATCGACCCGGCGAGCGCGACGCTGCGCGCCGTCAATCCCGCCTACGCGCAGCTGGTCGGCCGCACGCCGGGGCAGCTCGAAGGACAACCGTCCAACGCCATCTATCCGCCGAGCGAGCACGTGCAGCTGCTGGTCGCCGAGCATTCGGCCGATCTCCACGGCGCGGCCGCGCTCGAGACCCGGCAGTCTCACCGCGACGGCTCGCTCATTCCGGTGGAGGTGACCGTGGTCGCCGTGCGCGACGGCAACGGGCCGGTGCGCTACCGCATCCAGACCGTCACCGACCTGCGCGCGCGGACGAGGGCCGAGGGCGCGCCGCTGTCGCCCGAGATCCAGCAGACCGCCACCGCGCACTTCCGGCAGCTGGCCGACTCCGCCCCGGTCGGGATCCTGCTGATGGGCGCCGATGGCGGCGTGAGTTACGCCAATCCCTGCTGGCTCGGAATCGCAGACCTCACCCCCGAGCAGGCGCGCGGTGATGGCTGGTGGGAGGCGATCTGCCCGGACGACCGCGAGCGCGTCAGCGACGCCTGGGAGGGCCTGCGGCGCGGCGCGGCGCTCGACCTCGAGTTCCGCTACCGCCGTGGGAGCGGCGAGCTGCGCTCGGTGCAGTCGCGGGCGGCGGCGCTGCGCGCTGAGGGCGGCGGGCCCGCCGGTTTCCTGTGCGTTGAGGTGGACGTCACCGAGCGGCTGCAGCGGCGTGCGGCGCTCGACGGCTTCCACGGCCGCATCCGCGCTCTCGCACAGCGCCTCGAGCAGCTGCGCGAAGACGAGCGTGCCGGGGTGGCGCGGCGGCTGCACGGCACGTTGCGCCAGGACCTGACCACGCTCAAGGCAGAGATCGAATCCCTGGGTGCGCGCTCGGCCGCCGCTGGCGTACTGCGCGAACCGGCCTTCGACGGCCTCACGAAGCTCGCCGGCCGCTGCCTCGAGGAGCTGCGCAATATCACCTTCGAGCTGCAGCCGCCCGGGGTGGATGAGCTCGGACTGCCGGACGCCCTGCAGCGCTTCGCGGACGAATGCGCGGCGCAGTCGGGACTGCACATCGAGCTCACCGACGCCGGCAACCTTCCGCTGCTCGGCGCGCGTTCCGCGCTGGCGCTCTACCGGACCTTTCAGGAGGCGCTCGCCAACGTGGTGCGGCACGCGCGCGCCAGCCAGGTCGAGGCGCATATGTGGGTGCAGGACGGAGCAGTGCACTTGCGGGTGAGCGATGACGGCGTCGGCATCGGCGACCGTGACCGCAGCAAGGCCGGCTGCTTTGGCCTCTTGTCGGCCACCGAGCGGCTGACACAGCTCGGCGGCGCGCTCAGGGTGTTCGGCGTCCCGGGGCGCGGCACCACGCTCGATGCCAGCGTGCCGCTTGGCTCGGGCCGGGAGCGGCGCGCCTCGGCCGCACGCTGAGCGTGCCGCGGCCGGCGGCCTCATGGGCCTCGGTCAGACCGCCCGGACCTGCGGGGCGATCGCCACCCAGGCGGCGCGGATCTCTCCGAGCAGATTCTGCACCTCGGAGATGCAGCCGGGGTCGCTGCGCACGTTGGCGAGCAGCAGCCGCCGTGTCATGTACTCGTAGAGATCGCGCAGGTTCCTGGCGAGTGCTCCGCCCTTCTCCAGGTCGAGGCTGCCGCGCAGCTCCGCGATGAGGATGACGCAGCTGTGCAGCAGCTTCGCCTTGCCGACCAGCTCGCCGCGCTCGATACAGCCGCGCGCCTGGGTCATGCGATCGAGTGCCGCATCGAGCAGCATCTGCACCAGGGCATGCGGGTCGGCGCTCGCCACTCCGCCGTGCACCAGTGTGCTGCGGTAGGCCGCCATTCTCGGGTTGTGGGCAAATCCGCTCACGGCTGCTCGAGGCTCCTGTGGTGGATACCTCTGTAGCGGCGCTGTCGCGCCGAACTTGAGTCAGCTTCAGGCGTTGGGTGTGCCCTGCACCTGCGGCAGTGAGGCGAACGCCTGCGTCAGGTAGGATGAGGTGCTCTGCAGCGAGGACAAGAGCGCGTTGAGCGCCGAGTACTGCTGCGTCATGCTGGCCGACAGTGCCGCCATCTGCGTCTGCAGCTGCTGGCTCTGCTGGGTGAGCGAGTTCTCCTGGGCGGTGAGCGTCTGCCCCTCGGTGGTGACCGCGCCGTTGGGGCCGAGCACGTTATTGATGTCGCTGTTGAGCGAGGCGGCGACGCCGCTCGAGCTGCTGAACAGCTGGCTCACGGCGCTGAAGTTGCTGTTGAGCGCCGCCGACAGCGTGGCGCTGTTCAAGCTGAGAGAGCCGTCGCTGTTGGTGGTGATGCCGACACTGGCGAGCGTGTTGTAGGTCGTCGAGCCGGTATCGACGATGCTGTAGAGCGCCTGCTGGATCTGGCTCTGGATGTTCTCGAGCCCCGGGTCGTCCATCATCGGCCCGGCCGTGTCGGTCGAGGAGTCGAAGCCGCCGAGCTGCACGAGCGTGCTCTGCAGGGTGTTGTAGGCGGTGACGAAGCTCTGGATGTTGCTGGTGATCGTGGTGGTATCGTTGGCGATCGACAGCGTAGCCGGCGTGGCCGTGGGCGGCGTGCCGCTCGTCGGGCTCAGGCCGAGGAGCGTGAGCGTCACACCGTTCATGGCGCTGGTGACCGTGTTGCTCGGGCTGGTGAAATTCACGCCGGAAATCGAGAAGGCGGCATCCTGCGCGGCCGCCTCCTGGGTGTAGTTGGTACTGCCGCTGCCGTAGGTGAAGGCGGCGAGGCCGTTACCGCCGTCGGTCTCGGTGACCTGGATGGTGTTGGCGGCACCGGTCTGCGACGAGGACAGCAGCAGATACGAGCCGTCCGCGCCCTGTAGCACGGTGGCGCCGATGCCGGGGTTGCCGGCGGCCGAGTTGATCGCCGCGGCCAGGCCCTCGAGTGTGTCGTTACTGCTGTTGACGGTGACACTGAAGCTCGTGCCACCGAGCGACAGCTGCAGGGTGCCAGTGCCGATGGTGCTGCCGCTGACGGCGTTCGACAGCAGCTGCTGCGCACTGGCGAGTGCCGTCACCGCGACGTTATAGGTACCGGCGGGCGCGCCGTTGCTGGCGGTCGCGGTAAAGATGTCGGGAGCGCCGCTGTTGGCGGTCTCGAGCTGGAAGGCGGTCGGGGTGTCGAGCGCGCTCAGGGCAGACTGGAAGGTCGACAGCGCGCCCTTCAGCGTGCCGAGCGCGGAGATCTGGCTGGTGACCTGCTGCGTCTGGTTGTTGATGAGCGTCTGCTGCGGATCCTCGGTGGCGGCCACGAGCTCCGAGACCAGGTTGCTGACATCGATCACCGAGCCGCCGGCGGCGCCGGAGCTCGAGTTGCTCGCTACCGAGACGACCGGCTGAGTCTGCGCCACGCCGGCGGCGGCGCTGGGCGCGAGCGCGGCCGTGGAGGCGGTCGGCGCCACGCCGAGGCTGCTGCTGGTCGGATCGATGGTCGTGCTCATGGGCGCCTCTCAGAAAAGGGACGGGGCGGGCGCCCGTTGGCGCCCGCCCCTCGGTACCAGTACAAGCGACTGGTAATTCACCACCTTTACGGCAGCTTCTGCAGGAGCGTCAGAATGTTCTGCGGGATGGTGTTGGCCTGCGCCACCATCGCCGTGCTCGCCTGCTGCAGGATCTGGGCCTTCGACAGCTGGGAGGTCGCCATCGCGTAGTCCGTATCCTGAATGCCGCTGCGCGCGGACTGCAGGTTGGTCGAATCGGTGTTCAGGCCCGTGATGGCGGCCTGGAACCGGTTCTGGTATGCGCCGAGCTGTGCGCCCGTCGCGGCCACCTGCTGGAGCGCCGCATCGATCTGCGCCAGCGCCTTGTTGGAGCTGTCCACCGACTGCACGTTGGCAACGTTCATGTTGCTGACCGTGCCCGCGTTGGTGATGGCGTAGCTGGCGACCATGCCGAGGTTGGCGAGCGTCACCGAGGCGCCGTTGCCGGCACCGGCGGTTACCGCCACCGTCTGGCTGGTGGTGCTGCTGAGGTCAATACCACCGTTGGCATCGACCGTGGCGATCACACCGCCGTCCGAGCCGGAGATCTGATTGATCGCGGCGGCGACCGTCTTGGCATCGGTCGCCTGGTTGCCGGTCACCGTGAAGGCGGCGGTCGTCACGCCACCGATGGTCAGCGTGCCGGTCTGGCCCGCGGTCATCGCGGTGGTAGGCGCAGCGCCGTCAGCCGTGTACAGCGTGCCGAGCGCCGAAGTCTTGGCGCTGGCCACCGAGGACACGGTGATGGTCTGACCGGCATTGGCGCCGACCTGGAAGGTCGCGCCCTGGAAGGTGCCGTTGAGCAGGTTCACACCGTTGAACTGCGTCTGCGTGGCCACGGCATTCACGTCGGCCAGCAGCTGCTGATACTCGGTGTTCAGATCGGCGCGGTCCTGGGTGCTGTTGGTCGCGTTGAGCGACTCGACAGCCAGGTCACGCATCGTCTGCAGGTCGTTGGTGATCTCGGTCAGCGAGCCCTGCGCGGTCTGCGCGAGCGACACGCCGTCGTTGGCGTTCTGCGCAGCCTGCCCGAGGCCGTTGATCTGCGAGGTCATGCCCTGCACGATCGCGTAGCCGGCGGCGTCGTCGGCTGCGGTGTTGATGCGCAGGCCCGAAGACAGCTGCTGCAGCGCGGTGCTGAGCTCACCGCCCGAGGTGCTCAGGCTGTCCTGAGCTACCAGCGAGCTGTAGTTGGTGTTGAGGACTAATGACATGTGTGCTACTCCGTAAGTTGGTTCACACGCCGGACATCAGTCCTGCGCGCTCTCGAGCGGCCATGGCCGCTTCTCGTACAGTTGGTGTATCGGTGCGCGGGCGCCGAACTTGAATCGCCTTGGGCGGAAAGCCGTAAAAAACTGCCGAATGCCTCACACTCCCTGTCTCCTTCAGCCGACAGCCGCCACCTGACCGACCCCCTGAGGGGGGGCGAGCACCGGCGCCAGCAGCTCCTCGAGGGGCGCGAGGTGCCGCTCGAAGCGCTTCCAGCGCGCGACCGAGCGGGTGTAGATGGGCTGGCGTACCTGCAGGAAGCTCGCGGTGCGCACCGCGCGGGCGGTGCGGTGGAACTCGAGGCAGTCCGCGTGCCACGGCAGGCCGAGGTAGCCGAGCATGCGTCGCGTCTCGCCCTCGAGGTCCGCGACCAGCGCTTCGTAGCTCACCTCGAGGATCGAGCCGGGCGGCAGCACCGCCCGCCAGTGGTCCATGAGGCGCTGATAGCGCAGATACTGCCGGCCGAGCACCGCCAGGTCGCTGGTGTACGCGTGGCCCTCGTTGAATGGCGTCGCGTAGCAGGAGAAGCAGGTGTCGAGGGGATCGCGGCGCACGTTGATTACGCGCGCCTCGGGAATCATGAGTGCCAGCAGCCCGAGGAACTGATAGTTGCCGGGCATCTTGTCGACCACGCAGCGCTCTTTGATGCCGCCGTGCCAGACGCGCGCGCGGTACTCCTCGCCGAGCAGGCGCAGCAGCTGACGCCAGGCGGGCTGCCTGGCGGGCGCGGGGACCGCGGCCTTTAGCGGCGCCACCAGCTCGCGCAGCGTGAGCAGCTCGCCGGCGCCGAACACCTCCGGATGGCTCGCGAGCACCTGCTCGACCAGCGTCGTGCCCGAGCGCGGCATGCCGACCACGAACACCGGCAGCCGCGCGCCGGCTTGCGGGGCGGGGGCATTGGAGACATGCGCGTACACCTCGCGGCTGAAGGCGCGCATCGAGGCCTCGATCCAGCGCTGCTCCGCGGCCTCATCGAATGGGTGCAGCGCGTAGCGCCGCCGATTGCCTTCGGCGTAAGCGCAGAAGGCCGCCTCGTAATCGCCGAGGTCCTCGCGCGCCTTGCCCACCGCGAAGCTCAGCAGCACCGCCGCCTCCGGTGTCAGGCGCTCGCGGCCCTGCCAGGCGGCCTCGACCCGGCCGATCCAGGGCGCGCCCGGCTCGGCCTTCGAGACCAGCGCCCGGTTCAGGTGCGCGTCGGCGTAGTCCGGCCGGGCGGAGATCGCGGCGTCGAAGAACCCGATCGCCCCGTCCTGGTCGCCCGCCTCGGCGCACAGCCGTCCGCGGCTCAGCAGTGCTTCGGCGAACTGTGGCTTGAGCCCGATGGCGCGGTCGAGGCACGCGCACGCCTCGTCGAAGCGCTTGCGGGCATTGAGCACGAGCGCGAGGTTGTTGCAGGCCTCGGCAAGCTGCGGATCGGCCGCGAGCGCGCGCCGCAGCGCTGCCTCGGCTTGGTCGAGGCGGCCGAGCTCCCGGAGCGTGGCGCCGAGGTTGTTGAGGGCGAGCGCGTTGCGCGGCTCGAGCGCCGTCGCGCGCGCGTAGCAGGCGGCCGCGGTCTCATAGTCGCGCCGCTGGTAGCTCAGCACGCCGAGGTTGTAGTGCGCCTCGGCGAACCCGGGGTTGCAGGCGAGCGCCTTCTTCCAGAAGCGCTCGGCATCCGCGCTCAGGCCGAGCGCCGCCGCCGCGCCGGCACCGACGTTCCAGAGGCCGGCGTCGCCGGGGTGGGTGCGCAGTGCGGCGCTGGCCGCCTTGAGCGCCGCGCGATGCTGCCCGGCGGCGTACAGCCGCGTGGCTGCGGCGCGCGGCTTGCGCGCCGTGTCAGGTGACATAGTTGAACAGCGAGAGCTTGGCGATCGAGGCGTAGGATTCCTGCGCCGCCTGCAGCGCCAGCTCTTCGGTGCTGAGCTGTGTGGTCGCCGCCGCGTAGTCGGTGTCGGAAAGCGTCGAGATCGTGCCCTGCAGCTGCGTCTGCGTGGTCTGGGCGCCGCTGGCTGCCGTCGTGATCGAGTTCAGCCGCCCCCCGACTGAGGCTTGCACGCCGTCGAAGTTGTTGAGCGCGTTGTCGATCTGCTGGATGGCGCCGCCGATCTGGGTGCTGATCTGCGCGTTGTTGAGCGTGCTCGAGTTGAGCGTCGTGATCAGACTGTTGATGGTGCTGAAGACGCTCGCCTGGCCGGCCGGCGCCACCGTGAAGGAATCGCCGGTCGCCGGCGCGCCGCTGACCGTCACCTCGATGCCGTTGAAGCTGATGGCGTTGCCGGCGGTGTAGGTCGTCGGCGGGACGACGACGTTGCCCGCGCTGTCGGTGACCTGATACTGCGTCGGACTGGTGAAGGTGATCGTGTAGGTGTCGGGCACCCAGGCGGCCGGGTTGACGACACTGCCGGTGTCGATCGTGCCGCTGCCGGTATTGCCGGCCCCCGCCGCGGTCGTGAACGTGCCGTTGCCGGCCGGGATGTTCATGAAGACCGAGTCGCCGGCATCGCCGGCCGAGACGCTCTGGCCGGCGCTGATCTGCACCTGGTTCACCTGGCTGTCGCCGAGGTAGCTCACCGAGCTGCCGTTCTGGACGAAGGGCTGGGTGCTGCTCGCGGTGCCTGCAAACAGGTAGTTGCCGGCCGAATCGGTGCTGTTGGCCGAGCCGAGCAGCGACTGCTCGAGCTGCTGCAGCTGGGTGGCGATGTCCTGGCGGTCCTGCACGCTCATGGCGGAGTCGTTGCCCTCGATCGCAAGCGAGCGCGCGCTCTGCAGCACGTTGGTCGCGTTGGTGAGCGCACTCTGCTCGAGCTGCAGGTTCGCGGTCACGGTGTTGCCGTTGGTCACGTACTGCTGCGAGGCCGAGAGCTGCAGGTTGAGCTGGTTGACCTGCCCCATGGCGTCGGGATCGGCGGCGGCGTTCGGCAGCTTGCTGCCGGTCGACAGCTCGGTCTGCGTCTGCGTGAGCGCGGTCTCGAGCGCTTCCATCTGCGCGAGCGCGTTGGTCTGAAAGGTGAGCGTCGAGATGGTCATGGTCAGCCGTCCGTGATGGCGGTCATGAGTGAGTTGAAGATCGTGCCCGAGGACTGGATCACCTGCGCCATCGCCTGGTAGGCCTGCTGGTACTGCAGCATCTGGGCCGCCTCGGCGTCGAGGTTGACTCCCGACAGGTTGCTGAGCGCGGTGGTGGCGTCCTGATTCACCGACTGCTGCGCCGAGGCGGTCGCCTGCGCCTGCTGCGTGACGACGCCGATCTGGGTGACGAGGTTGTTGGCCGCGGCGCTGAGCGACGTGGTGCCGCCCGAGAGCGTGCCCGCACCGAGCGCGCTGATCATCGCGAGCACGTTGCTGTTGTCGCCGCTGTCGGCGGAGGTGCTGGCACTCACCGTGAAGCTGTCGCCCGTGGCCGGCGTGCCGTTCACGGTCACCTGCGCGCCCTCGAAGGAGATCGGCTGCCCGGCGGTGTACGCCGTGGGCGGGACGACCACGTTCCCGGCGCTGTCGGTGACCTGATACTGCGTGGGACTCGTGAAGCTGATGGTGTAGGTGTCCGGTACCCAGTTGGCCGGGCTGGTGATGGTCGCTGCGGAGATCGTGCCGCTGCCCGTATTGCCGGCGCTCGCGCCGGTCTGGGCGAGCGAGGCGGCGGCGATCTGGTTGGGGTTGTTGAGCAGCAGCGCGAGGCCCGCGGGGGCCGCCTCGGTGGGTTGGATCAGGTAGGTGTCGCCGTCGGCGGGCGCGCCTCCCCCCACCACGATCGAGAGTCCCGCCGCCTGGAACGGGCTGGCGGCGGTGCCGGCACCCGTCAGGGCGACGCCCTGCCCGGTGGTCACGTCCTGAAGCTGCCACGCGCCGCCGCTGTAGCTCAGCTCATAGTCGTCCGTGGTGAGCGCGCTCAGGCTCGACACGCTGGTCGTGACCGTGGCGGTACCCGTGTTGTTGATGCTCGGCGTGGTCTGCGGGCCCGGGACCGAGAACATCGGCTGACCCTGGGCGCCCGTCAGGTCCATGCCCGACGCCTGCGCCTGGTTCATGACGGTGGCGAGGCCGACGCTGATCAGGCCGAGGGCGTTCTGCGCCGGTTGCAGCACCTGGCTGCGGGCGCTCAGGAGTCCCCCGAGCTCGCCGCCGTTGATCTCGGAGGTCACATCCGTGGTGCCGCCGGAGCTGGTGAGTCCGATGTCGAACTGCGTGGCGTTGTACTGGCTCGGTATGGCGCTGAGCTGCTGCGGCTGGCTGCCGATGACCAGCGCCTGGCCGCTGCCGATGTAGACGTCCATCGCGCCGTCGGACTCGGTGGCGGTATTGACGTTGACGTACTGGCTCAGCTGATTGATCAGGCTGTCGCGCTGATCCATCAGCTCGTTCGGGGTCTGGCCGCCGGCGAGGTCGGCGGCGATCTGCGTGTTGAGCGAGGCGATGCCGCTCGCGATCGAGTTCACCTGGCCGACGTCAGTGCTGATCTGCTGCTCGATGTCCGAGCCGTAGGTCTGGATCTGTGAGCTGTAGCCGTTGATCTGCTGAGTGAGCGCCTGCGCCTGGCTCAAGAGCGCCTGGCGCGCGGAACTCGAGGAGGGCGAGGAGGAGAGCGTCTGCAGCGCGTTGACGAAGCTCTGCAGGCCGGCCGTGAGGCCAGTGCTCGAATCGCTCAGCATGTTGTCGATGTTGCCGGCCTGGGTGGCGAGCGTATTGGAGCTCGAGTAGGCCGCCTGCGACGAGCGCACCTGCTGCGCCAGCAGCTCGCTGTAGGCGCGCGTGATGCCTTCGACCTCGACGCCGCTGCCGACGTAGCCGCCGGCCGTGCCCTGGGCGGGCTGCGGCGTCAATTCGATGCTCTCGACGCTGTAGCCCGGCGTCGAGGAATTGGCGATGTTGTTGCTGGTGACGTCGAGGGCCTGCTGGAACGCGAGCAGCCCCGAGACGCCGGTCGAGAGAATGTCACCCATGGCTTAACTCCTCCCCGGGAGCCTGCCGAGACATGGACGCTATCGGCGTGGTGTCGGCAAACTTTAGGGGGGCTGCGCTGCTGCCCGCCGCGAAGCCGCGCGCGAGCGTGGCGACCACCTCGCCGGCCGTGGCAGTCACCTTGCGGGCATAATTCGGATCGGTCGCGTAGCCGCCCTGCTGCAGCGCCGTCGCGAAGCTCGACACGCTGCCGCCGCTGCCGAGCGCGGCGCTGAAACGCGGATTGCCGCGCAGCACCGCCACGTAGTCCTGGAAGCTCTCGGCCGGGCTCGCGTAGGCGCGAAAGGCCGCGCTGGTCGGCGCCGCGGCGCCGTCCTGGTATTCCTGCGTCTGTGCCGTGACTGCGGCGCCGCTCCAGCTGCCGCCGGCCTTGATGCCGAAAAGATTGTTGCTCGAGGCGCCGCTCGCGCTGCGCGGCACGCTCTGGCCCCAGTTGCTCTCGAGCGCCGCCTGCGCCACCAGCCCGAGCGGATGCACGCCGAGCTGCGCTGCCGCCTGCGCGGCCTGCGGCCACACCTGGCTGATGAAGCCGGCGCGCTGCGCCGCCGTGGCCGGTGTCGTTGCGGACGTCGGCGCGGTCGTCGGAGAGGTGTTGGCGGGGCCGGTCGCCGTGGCGCGCGGGACGGCGTGGCTCGCGGGCGCCGCACCCGCGGCCGCCGCGCTGCCGGGCGTGGCACGGGTCGCGCCAGTGCGCGTCAGCTGGCGCACGAGCATGTTGGCGAGCCCGAGACCCTTGCCTTTGGTGAGCTCGAGCGACAGCTGGTCGTCGAACATGCTCTGGTAGGTCTGCGCCTGGTCGGAGCCGAAGATCGGATCCTTGCCGATCGCATCGCGCATGCTCTTGATCATCATGCGTGCGAACAGGCTCTCGAACTGCTGCGCTACCTGGCGGATGGCGGCCGGATCGTGGCCGCGCGCGCCTGCCTTGAGCTTCTCGAGGCCGGCGAAGTCGCCGTACACGCTGGTGCTGTTGACCGGGGCGGTTGGCATGGGGACGCCTTCAGATCACGATCAGCTCGGCCCGCAGCGAGCCGGCTTCCTTGAGAGCCTCGAGGATCGCGACCAGGTCGCCGGGGCCGGCGCCCACCTGGTTGACCGCGCGCACGATCTCATCGAGCGTGACGCCGGCCTGGAACACGAACATGCGCGCGTCCGCCTGCTGCACGTCGAGGCTGCTCTTGGGCGTGACCACGGTCTGACCCTGCGACAGCGGGCCCGGCTGGCTCACTTGCTGGCGCTCGGTGATGGTCACGGACAGCGAGCCGTGGGCGACGGCGGCGGCCGTGACCCGCACCTGTGAGCTGATGACGACGGTGCCGGTGCGCGAGTTGATGATGACGCGCGCCGGCGCCTCGCCGGGCTCCACCTCCACGGACTCGACCGTGGACAGATAGGCGATGCGCTGATTGGGATCGAGCGGCGCCACCACGCGGATCGACACGGCATCGAGCGCCTCGGCGCTGCCGGCGCCGAGCGCCTTGTTGAGCGCGGCTGCGGCACGCGCCGCGGTGGTGAAGTCCGGGGTGTTGAGATTCAGGGTCAGGTGAGGCTCGGCGGCGAACTTCACCGGTACCTCGCGCTCCACGGTGGCGCCGTTCGGAATGCGGCCACTGCTCGGCACATTGAGCGAGATGCGCGACCCGTCCTTGCCGTTGATGCCGAAGCCGCTCACCACCACGTTGCCCTGGGCGATGGCGTAGATCTGCCCGTCGGCGCCGCGCAGCGGCGTCATGATCAGGTTGCCGCCGCGCAGGCTCGAGGCATTGCCGATCGTGCCGACGGTGATGTCGATGGTTTGCCCGGTCTTGACGAACGGTGGCA
>Ga0187781_10002854_pt1 | contig 13080 bp, 7 predicted proteins | sample 0715_SJ02_MP02_2_FD_132447 | JGI IMG/M metagenome (GOLD analysis project Ga0187781, IMG submission 132447) | Tropical peat soil microbial communities from peatlands in Department of Meta, Colombia - 0715_SJ02_MP02_20_MG | ecosystem: Environmental > Terrestrial > Soil > Wetlands > Peat | place...
CAGCCAGGGCATACTGTCTTTCAAAAACTCTCCCGATCGAAAACGCATTGTTTCCCATAATGAACGGTGCCGGGCTGGCTAGGGAGATCGTGGGCGTGTTAGGAGCCAAACCCGTGGGCGTCGCGATTTCGTTATCTTGCGAGGTGCCCACATGGAACTCATTCAGGAGTGTTGGGGAGAACGTGTGCGTCCATCCCGCGGTGGCCTGGAACGTGTGCACGTAAGCGTTCGCAAGGGTCTGTGTTCCATAGTTACCGACGGTGGGATCGGTAATGACGCCGCCGGGCGAGTCGAACCGGTTTAGATTCATGCTCAGGAACAGGCTGTCGCGGGAGGTGGGCTGATAGTCGAAGCGCGGCGTAATCACCCAATCATTGCGCTTCCTGGCTTTGCTCCCCAGGTTGGAGTTCAATGCATTCACTACGTTGGATACTTGCTGAAGGTACACAGGGTTGGTAGGGTCGGGAGCATCGTCGGTGCCCGGTACCGGCAGAGGGCCAGTCGGGGAAGGGAGAGCCGTCCCGGCTGGAATCCCAAAGTTTGCAGCTAAGAAATCCCCCAGGTTAGCGGGGGTCGTCGTCAGCGCCGGGTTGATGACGGAGATCGGGTTATTGCGCAGTTGCTGCTCATAGTCCAGGAAGAACCAGGAACGGCCACGACGAATGGGCCCGCCCACGCCGGCGCCGAATTGCTGCAAGTCATCCAAGGGTTTCGGGAAACCGCTGGCCTTGTCGAGTGCATCGTTAGCTCCGGTCGCGGAGTTGCGGTTGTAATAGAACGCGCTGCCGTGGAACGCATTGCCTCCGGAGCGGGTCACGGCATTGACGAATCCCGCACCACCCCCGTAGACGGCCGAATAGGGGCTCACCGAAACTTGAAACTCCTGAATCGCGTCCTCGCCGTAGAGGTAGGGGATGCGGTATCGCCCCAGAATATCGGCGAAGTAATTGTTGGTGGCGTTGCTGCCGTCGACGGTAAAAGCATTCGAGCCATTTCCGTTCGCGTAGCCCGAGTCTTCTCCGCCTTGTTGTCCGGCGATGCTCACCAGGCCCGTGTCGCCGTCGTAGCTGGTATTGGGACTGAGCACCGTAAAGTCGGTGTAGCGCCGGCCGTTGAGCGGCAATTGGTCGATCAATGAGCGCTCCATCACCACGCTGGCGGATGAATCCGCGGGGCGCAACAGGGACGTCGTCCCGCTCACTTTGACGGCGTACGTGCTGGCCCCCACCGGTAGCCTGAAATCCTGTAAGGTGGTGTTCCCAACTAGCACTCGCACCAGGACCTGGACATCGCGAAAACCTCGGCGGCTGACGGCGATCGAGTAGGCGCCGGGCAGGACGGCTGGAAATCCGTAAAGCCCGGCGCGGTTCGTCCTGACAGATTGTTGCACGCCGGTCGCGAGGTTCTGCACCACGACCAGAGCGTCGGGCACTACCGCTCCGCTCGAGTCGGAGACCTGGCCGCGGAGCGAACCCGTCAGTACGACGTTCTGAGCGTGGAGCGGCGCGGAATTCGTCAACAGAGTTAAGACGCAGGCAGCCAGGGAGATGGCAGCTTGAAGGATAATCCCGCCGGATATACTAAGGGACTGCACTCTCATTCGGTTCCCTCCCGACCTACCAGCTACAGTATAGACGGAGTAGCCCCGCGGCGTTCCCGGAAAACCAGAGCATCTCCGCTCTCCCGAGAGCGTTCGAAAAGCTCCCTGCGTGAAGAAAGAGCCCTCTCCCCAGACATCGGGGAGAGGGTTATTGGGGTTCGGGTCGAGTATTAGTCGTCGTCGTCAGCTTTAGCCGCAGGCGCCGCGCGGTTGAAGTCGCTCGGGGGACGCACGGTCTTCTCGCCGGGGAAGGGGACCCTATACCCGGTGGCCTCATACCAGTTGTAGTGGCTGATCGTGTCCGGGTCTTCGGCGTCGGGCGAATGATATTTGCCGGCGAAGAGCTCCGCCTTCTTCTTCTGCCAGGCAGCCTGCAGAGCCTTGGCCGTAGCGTTAGGCCGCAGCTTCCTAGCCACAGGCCTGGGGGTTTTGAGGGAGGCGTTCGAAGGGGCCACATACCCCTTAACGCCGTAAGTCAGCGGGACCCCGTTCGCCACGTGCGTCCAGGGCAGGAAGTTCGCCGACGGAGGGTTATTGACGAAGAGCGTCGTCATCGGCGACGCCACCAGGTCGAACTGGTTCATGGGCGTCAGACCGAGGATCTGCTCGATCGTGCGCGTCATGTTGACCTGCGTGTAGAAGGTGCTGTCTTCGGTTACCCCGGCCCCAGTGCCATCCGGGTTCACCTTCTGAGTGACGTAGGGGCTGATGACGTAGCCCGGGGAGCGGTGGCCGTCGACGTGGTCGACGCCGTACTGCGCGTCGTCTTCCTCGACGAAGATCGCCGAAGTGGACCAAACGTTGCTGTGGCTGATGATGTCCACAATGCGGCCCAGGGCCAAGTCGTTATCGGCCTGCATGGCTGTCGCGTTCGGCGGGCCACCGGTGTGGTCGCACATGATCCACAAGAATTCCAACTGGGGCACCGTACCGGCCGCCACGTCATTGGCAAAGTCCTGCTGCCAGATATCGACGCGGAACTGGTCGGGGATGCCCAGGTCAAATTGCGGGTAGTTTTGGACCGTATACTTCATCAGGTTCGGGAGCGGGGAGAACGAGCCGACTGTGTTCTGATAGTAGAGCGTCGTCTCGCCCGGGGTCCCAGGTGCTGCGCAATTAGGCCCTCCCTCGAAGCACTGCGAGTCGTTGTAAAACTGGATCCAGGTCGGCTCGCAACTGTCCGAGACAATGAAGGGCAGAGGTACCGCGGCGCCCGGTCCGTTGTAAGAATTAGCCTGGGTATTGTTACTCGGGGTGCAACCCGGCACGGTGAACGTGTTGTACTCGATGTACTCGCCGTAGTTTTTCATGCTGATCCCGGCCGCGGCCGCCACATCGAACAGGTGGCCCTTCTTCTGATAAGCGAGCGCCTCGCCGCCGTTGGAGGGGTAGTCGCGGAGCCAGTCCGGCGACTGGACGTCGTCGGCGTAGGGCGCCATGGCCTGGAGAATCCAGTTGTGACCGTCGGCTGACTGGCGGCTCGGGTCGTAGAAGTTGTCCAAAAGTGGGAAGCGCTGCACCAGCGCGTGCGCGTTGGGCGTTACGACGGGGTACTCGGCGTAGGTCGAATTGTCGCCGAAGACGGCCAGGGAAGGATCGCCATTGCCGCCCACCACGTCGCCCAGCATCTGATCGTAGGTGCGGTTTTCACGGATGATCACGAAAACGTGCTGGATCAGCGACGGATCGCCGATCGTCCCCGGGATAGCCACCGGCGTGGTAGACGCGCTGCCGCCGGAGGCAGTCGATATATTCTGCGTCAAATCCCAGTGGTTGTTCTGGGTAACCTGCGTCGTCATTGCTGCCAGAGTTGTGGCGTTTGGGATGGGGACGATGCTGACAGTGCCAAGATCCTGGTGGGTCTGAAAGTCGTAGACGCCCACCTCATGGCCGTAAGAGTTCTCTGCCGTATCCGTCGGAGGCGGAGCCACCCCGAAGCCGGTGGTGCCGATGCCCTTGTCGTTGGCAACCAGCAGTTCGCCGTCCGCCGCGTCCAGCACAACCGAACTCGGCGCATAGGCGACCGGGATCATGCCCACGATGGAGCCCCCGGTGCCGCTGAGGCTGACCACCGCGATGGCGTTGGCGTTGTAAAGCGCGACGTAGGCGATGTTGTTCACGTTATCGACGGCGATCGAGTTCGGCCCGCCGCCGTAGGCCGGACCGGCCTCGCCGGGCACGCCGATCGGCAGCCCCAGCTTGATCTGCCCTACGTCGAAGTTGATGCTCGTGTCGATGACGGAGAGGCTGTCGCTATAGGCACAGGCGACCAGCAGGTACTTCCCCCAGAAGGCCATACCGGTAGGGTGGAGGCCGGTCCCGATGTTGCGGATGACCGTAAACGTGGGCAAATCGACCACGCTAACAGTGCCGGAGGCCGTCGCACCTGTCACAACATTGGCGATGATCGGGGTGCCGTTGGAGTATTCCTGGAAGGTGCTCGCGGTAGCAACGTGGCCGCCTTCGTTGGAGACGTAGGCGGTGGTGCCATCCGGCGAGATCACGACGCTGTGCGGGACGTTTTCGACGCGGATCTCCGCACCCTGGGTCGGGGTTGAGGCGGTCAGGTCGATTTTGGTCAGCGTGTTGTTGTTGTCCAGCACGGCGTAGGCAGTCGTGCCGTCCGGCGAGATCGCGATGCCCATGGGATAGGAAGTGTAGGTATCGTCTGAGAAAATCGAGACCGGATAGCCGCACGGGATATTAAAGCTGCCCGAGGTCCCCCCAGGGCTGTTCGGGAAGCAAGTGACGTTGGTCAGACGGCCGGTGCTGTCGACGTCGAGCGGAACGCTGACCTGCACGGGCAAGGGGTTTGAGCCGCCGGTGGAGGTGATCAAGCCCGTCTTCGGATCGACGCTCGCGATGGTCACGTAGCTGCCAGGGCCGTAATTGCCGTCCTGGCTGAACAGCAGGTGCAGGCCATCCGGCGTATAGGTGATGCCGGTGGTGCTGCCGTCCGAATCGGTTCCACTTGAACTAGCTGACTTATACGGCGCGCTGTAGTTCTGCAGCACCGCGCCGGTCTGGGTGTTGAAGATCGTGACGGCCTGAGGGGCGCCCATTTGAAGGACGGCGGCGGTGTGCGTGCTGGAATTAGGGTTCAGCGCGATGGCTTTGGCGCGGGTCGTGATGCCGAGATAGACCTGGGTGCCGGCGGGCGTGATGATCGCGCCATCACTAACGACCCACGGGTTGGTCAAGGGCTGCGTGTAGGTCGGGCCGGTGCTGGCATTCACGTTCTCGCCGGGTGAATAGGTCGGGTACGGCACGGACTGGGCAGCGGCGAGTGCCGCGAAGCTCAGCACCGTCGCCAGCAGGCCGGCGAGCGTACCCAGACGGTTGATCCGAATACTATCTCGAAAGGGTTTTCGGGACATAGACGGTTATCCTCCTTGGATTTTTTTGTGGTGCAACCCGGATCGGCCGTGCGAGACCGGGGTGGAGATACGACCATCGCATCGTAGCCGCCGATCTTTGCAGACTTGTGAGCGTAAGCCACAGCAGCCGCTCGAGTGCTGACCGGCGGTCCCTGCTTGCCTTAGGGCGACTCCGGCCGGCGCACGCGCCAGTACTTACGGCCACTCGGCAGAGCTTGTGGTCTGCATTTTCCGATCAAACTCAGTAGTATACGGATGATTATTAAGGCGGTGTTAAGCCAGCATGAATTTCGAATGATGCTCCGTCCCCGCGTAAGCGGGGATTCATGTCGGGTGGATTCCCGCTTGCGCGGGAATGACGTGACTTTCCAGAGAGCGGTGAGGGCAGTTTGGCATGAACCCACTGCGCATCGCGATGTTCACAGACTCCTTTCACGAGGTGAATGGCGCGGCCTACACCTGCCGGCAGTTGCGCGCATTCGCCGAGCGCCGTAACCTGCCCTTGATCGTGAAAGTAAAGATCTCCCCAGCGGCGAATTCCGACTCACGATCGCGGCAAACTCAATTCAGATGTGGAGCCGCCCAGTTCGAGACCGGTGTACTGCTTCACTACATCGCGGATATGCTGTGCGCGGTGCTCCTCGATTTGGCCCCGGAACGTGTACCAGTAGCAGAGGAAATTCTCCACCGCCTCTTGGGTGTGCCCCGCCTCCAGCGCCTTCTCGCCCTCGCTGTAGTAACGCTGGTCGTACTTCGCCAGCAGGGCCGGTATTTTTTCGTCGATCGATTTGAGGGCAGCGAGCTCAGCGTCTTGTTGCAACTGTTCCTGCGTCTTAATGCGAGGTTGCCGGTTAATGACGCCATTAACATCTTTAGGTTGGACCCCGGCAATCTCGGTCGCCGTATCCTGCTCGGTTGACTCGATGGGTTCAGAGCCCAGCAACTGCTTTTCCAACATGTCGCGGAGCGTCAGCTTCATGGCAATCTGCACTTTAGAACTTAGACGGTATTCCTGGTAAGTGTAGTCGACCAGCTTGTCGCGCGAAATCGTCCGCGGAGTCTGAGTGACTTGTTGCTGCAGGAAAGCGATGTCGGTAGTGGTAGGCACTCCCTTCCTGACCTTCCCTTTGGCTTTCGTAAATGCGTCATTCGCGGCCTTGTATTTTGCAACCGCTGCGTCATAGTCGGGGTTCGGCACAGTTTCCTGGCCATTAACGAATTTCGAAGGTTTCTCTTCCGGCGTCTCAGCGTGACTGTTTTCTCTCTGGTAGTTGGTGATGTCCACACTCAGTAAGGCGATCCGCGATTTACCGTCCGGGCGAATCTCCTGGAACAACGCGTCTACGTCGGGTTTCTTCTCATAAGCCTCAACCGGGGTGGCGACGAGATCCGGCAAGCCCAGCGCCTCGATAGCCGCATTTACGCGCCGCGTCACCACCTCGGTGAAGCCCGAAGGATCCTGAGCAAGGCTCTCCACTCTTACCACGAGCACCATGGCGCACTTCCGCTTGAACCATTCCGTAACGTCATGGAAACTGGCCGCGAAGGCGTCTTCCGCTTGAGGGTTCGGGTTCATAGACTGGGCGTTGGTATAGTAAAGGAAGGCTAAGCCGTCGCCGGAGTTGTTGAGCAAACCCTGATACTTATTTGCCTCTTGGCTGTAAATCGTGTACAGGTTCAACTTGGTTTGGCGGATGGCCTCCTCGAGCGGTTTATAACCCGGATCCAAGCGCTTGATCCACATCAGGCTCTCCCAGGCGGCCTGATTGTCCTTCAGTTTGGTGGCATCGGGGCTAAGGGCGTGTTCATCCTCGAGAACCTTGAGCCACTCGGTTGAAATCTGTTGGTTGAGGTCCAAGTAGGCCTGATGTCCGGGAAGCAAGGCAAGCGCCTGCTGATTGGAGTCGTACGCAGCCTCGTAGCTCTTTTGACTGAAAGCGTTCTTAGCTTCCTCGTTCCAATGAACTGCCTGCTTACCTTTGTCCGCCGCCTCAATTCCCTTGGCCGCCTCGGCGTTGGCAGGATCCAAAGCTTGAGCCGCGCTGAAGGCTCTCCGCGCATCCTCAAACTGATCCGCAGCCAAGTCCTTCGACCCGAGATCGATGTCGGCGTTGATGCGTAGATGGCGCAGGCGCTCTTTTTCCGCAGCCAGGGCCGGGAAGAGATAAGGGTACGGGCTTAGGCCATCGAGCTCCACGTTGGCGTCTTCCAGTTGAGACGAGGTGATCATTTGTTCAGCCCGATCCCACCGCTTTTGGAGTTCGGCCTTACGAGCCGCCAATTGCCTCTGAGCCTCATCTGTCTGCTTGGTGCTCGAGTAGGAAAGCGCCTTCTTGAGTTGCTCCTCGCAAGCGTCGAGTTTCAGAGCATTACACGAGCCGAGGGCTTGACCGGCAGCGAGATCCGCCAGGTGGGCTCTAGCATTCTGCAACTCCTGCGCGATGGTCTTATCCTTGGGCTTGAGTTTGGATGCAGTTTTTAGCTTCTCTAGTGCGCTCTCCCAATGCCCCTGCTGCCCATCCGTCTGGGCGTCTTTCAACAGTTCTTTCGCGCTTTTCTGCTGCGCCGCCGCCGGATGGCTCACGCCAACCACCGAACCAACCACCAGACTCCAGACCAAACACCATCTTACCAATTTGATTGTTATCATGACCGTTCTCCATGGCAGCCTTAAGATCCGGCAGCCGTTTTTTCGTAGACCTCTATGATTTTGGGCGAAATATAATCGCGAGGCGGCGCAAACTTCCCATCCGCCTGGTGGGCTTTGGAAAAGAAATCGCGCGCCACGCTTTGCTTTTGCTCATCTTTTGCGCCGGTCAAGAAGTAGTCGGTGCAAGCGATGGCCCCCCGGTAAAAGTAAGCTAATGACTTATGCCTACTCGGTTGGCCTAGGAACTGGTCCAGCAACTGATCGGCCTGGGAAAAATGGCCGGCGTAATACTCGTGAATCGCGTCATCCAGCAGAGCCTCGTTAGCGGTGGCGCGATCCTTTCCTTGGTCCTTCGGCTGCGACAGGGACGGAAGCTGGGCTCTCAACTTGGGAATGCGAGGATCGTCGGGCGCCGACTCGGTCAGCTTGTTGAACTGTTCGTGCGCGAGGCCGGCGTCGCCGCGCTTCAAAGAAGCTTTGTAATTCTCCACCAATAACTCCACTTCAGTCTTCTGGAGGTAAGTTTGAAGTTCAGGCAAATCCGGATGGGCGGGCTGGAGAGCTTCAAACACCTTCTGCGCCCGGCGGTAATCGCCCTTATGGAATAGCTCGATGCCGGCGTCGAGTTCGGGCGGCCGTTGCGGCGCTGGGCACCGGGATAGGAGGGTCCTGTCTAAAATGTCCAATCCCGCGTAATCAGGGCATAACTGTTGCATTTTCTGCCGAACGTCACGCGCCTGCGGGCATTCATGGTAGGAAATTAGGCTCAAAACACTGGTGTAATCTTGTTCGCAGGTACGCTGTGCGAGAATCTTTTGTTTCAGTTCCTGCGCCTCGGCCGCCAGCGTCCCACCTTTGTCCAACAATCGGTTGCAAATTTCTTCCGCTTGCGTCAACTTGTGCGCTTGAATCAGTTCTTTCGCCGTTTTAAGGAGAGCAGCGGGGTTTTCCTGGCCGCCGGAATCGTTTTGCGCCCGGGCAAGCGGGGCGAGTGCAAGAATGCCGGTAAGAATCAGAACGCCACAGGATACCCAATTCATCTGCTGTCGATCCATTTGCTTCCCTTCCTTCTGAGTGCTCTCTTCCAACGGTCACATAATCCCGGCCGAACCCCGTCCGGAAATCCAACACCGACTAATCCTCAATCGGTATTAGTGGTAACTGCTTAAAACCCTTCCCGGATTGAACGTCGGATACGTCCTTCGAACGTCTTGCTCTGTTCCGGCATCGACATGCAACGTAAACGGCAGGCTCCCGAGAGTCGGATTTTCCAATACTCCCTCGTAATCTCCCGGTGGGAGCGGGAGTTCAAGTGGTGTAGTCGGATTCGAAAGGTTTACCTGCTGCTGTGTCTTGATGTTGCGGATTTCCTTAATCTTCGCCCAGGGGGATACGTCAAACTTCACGAGAACCGGCGAGGGCGGAAGGGGCTTGGGCTTTGCAACTCCCGAAGACCTCGAGTGCAGTGCGACCCCGACTACCAGAAGCAGCATGATCACGACTCCCGTGGTTTCCAGCCAGAAGTACGGAGGGCGCAACGGGGCCGGTAGTCGTTCCAGGAGACGGCGCAGCCGGGTCAGGAGCGCCCGCGTTGCCGCAACGAACTCGGATGGCGGTTTCTCATCCTCGCCCAATACTCGAACGTGGGTTAAGCCGGCGAGGCGGTGCAGCAAATTATCGAGGAACCCGCGCGTGGGCTGGGGCGCAGCGGACTCGCCCAGGGGAGACTCGACAAGTGGCGGCTCAGCCGTATCAACCTGCGGCGCCATTTTTTCGCGTCGCTTCTCGGTGACCGTTTCTTCAACCAGGGAGAGGAATGAATCCGGCCGCGCGTCGATGAGGCGAAGGCCCTTTCGCTCCGCCCACCGCACCGCGGGAATGGCAAGACCTGCGTTGGCCAGATAGCATCCCTCCCTCCCACCCACGCGATAGCGGGCGATCTCAGCAAACAGGTGCCGGAAGCCTTCGTCTTCGGGATCAAAGCCCACAAAAAGCAGGCTGTCCCGCGCGAAGCGAGACTTGAGCGCGTCGGACAATGAATTAAACGCGCCGAAGAACTTCCAGCGATCATCCTCCGTGACCACAATGGAAGCCTCGCTCTCCAGGCTCCCGAACAAGGGGACGAGCAGGTCAGCGTCGGTTGAGTCGTCCGGGACGCTGGTGCCGTCCAGAACCCGGCGGAACTTGTTGCTGACCTTCGCCAGTTCTTCCTCGAGGAAAGTGTCGTAGCCCGTGGTGATAACGACCGGAAACCTGAGGCGCGCTATGCGGGCGATGATCTCGCGGGGTGAGACGGAAGGATTCCGCACCGCCGCCGTCAGATACTTGAGCATCTCAGGCCGGCCGCGCTCGAGTTCAAGGTCCTGAGCCAGACGTGACAGGCTCCGGTCGCTGGCCGGGCTGCTCAATCTTTCCGCCAGGAAATCAGCGATCACACTCTCGACCGTACGCGAATGCTTCTCATTGAGGCTGACGGGGAGGCAGAGCCCCACAAATAATGAACAGCGCCGAGCTTCCAGCGCCGTGGCGATCTTGTCCGCTCCCACCTCGGCGTCGATGACGTACGCGAACTGCTCGTGATTGACCAGGTCCTGTTGAAATTGCGTGACGTTATTGTAGCGGTCGTCCGGGTCTTTCTTCATAGCCCGGGCCACCACCCGGTCGAGCGTATGGGGAGCGTCCTCTCTGACCTTGCTCGGGTCGGGAGGGAACGTGTACAGTGTCTTCTCAATGACACTCGCGGTCGTAGGTCCTTCGAAGGGTTGGCGTCCCGTGAGCATCTGGTAGAGAACACACCCCACGGCGAAGAGGTCGGCGCGGCCGTCCACGCGTTCGCCGCGCAACTGCTCAGGGGCCATGTAACCCGGCGTACCCGCAATGATCTTATCGAGTGTGGAGTCTTCGCCTTGCGGCGGCTGAGCGAGCCCGAAGTCGGTGATTTTCACCCCATCGTCTGCGCTCACCACGATATTGCCTGGCTTGATATCGCGGTGGACGATGTTCCTGCCATGAGCGTGGGCCAAGCCCTCACAAATCTGGCGAGTAATGGCCAGAATGCGGCGCAGCGGCAATCGCTTCGTCTCCGTTAGGATTTTCCTCAGGTCTCGGCCTTGGGCGAGTTCCTGAGTCATGTAGACGCAGCCGCTTGACTCACCCACATCGTAGACTGTGGCGATATTGTTATGCGAGAGGTTGCCGGCCACTCGAGCTTCGTCAAGAAAACGCTGTCGAGCCAGGGTCGAAGGTGCAGGGCCTTCGGCCAGGTCAAAGCGAATCACCTTCAGCGCCACGGTGCGCTGCAGAGGCCCCCGGTCGAAGGCGGAGTAGACAATTCCAAAGCCACCGCGCCCCAGTTCGTTCTTGATCTCATAGCGCGAGGTAAATGTATCGCCCCGCTTCAGCCAACCGGCAGCGGATGTGGAATGGGATTCCGCAGTAGCCCTCGTGGACTCTTCCGTGGTGGCCTCGGTGCTCGGGAGCCGTTCAGTGGTCTTTGCCCAGGGCGGTGAACCCAGAAATTCTCCCGCGCGCTCATGTTCAGCGAGGAGACGCTTTACTTCGCGACTAAGATCGTCATCCGCCTTGCAGGCCTCGGCCAGGAACTTCAACCGTTCGTCCGGCGACATCTTTACTGAGGCATCAAACAATTGCTTGATTCGCTCCCAGCGCGCTGGAGTCATCTGAGCTCTCCCCGACAATTAAAATGCGCTCGATCTCGCCAATTCGTGGTTTGCTGGGAAACCAGACGCAGGTAGGCCTCGTTCATCGAGGATGTTGCTTGAAGGGTATGATGGGGACGTTCCAGCCGCTTGTAGCGTGCGGCCAGACCATGAAGGTGATCGTAGACGAGGGGGAGGAGTTCGGTCTCTGCGTCAGGACGACCCCGCCTGAGTTTACCCGGCAGTCGTGTCACTTCCCCAGACGTCGGCTCCACGAGAAGTTTCCTCCAGAGCCAAGCGGCAGGAGCTTACCTCACTGCGGGAGTTTTTGCAAAGGAAAATTTGCAAGGAAAATCTGCGACGGGTTGGACCCTTTTCGGACGGATTGCCGTGCCTCCACTGGGTATCTGCCAAAGGGGACGCCCTAGCCAGAAATGCGTTTCCCGGTCGGGCTACCCAATCCTGGAATCAGCAAATTGAAACACCCGAAATAATCAGGACTACCCCATGGTGGCCACGACTGCGCCGGCCGACGAAGCGTCCTCATGATGTAGGATCATGAGGTACCAGCCGATCGACACCAGCAAGGGCAGTTCTTCAAGCCGGCTGGCCGAGGGATCAATCTCCACGAGCGCCTGAAACTTGAAGAGGTCCGACCACTTGCTCTCTTCCGAACCGGGTTTGAAAGCGACCAGCGCCTTGTCCGCACTGTCCACAAAGTTGAACCTGGTCGCCCAGAAGTTTGCGGGCTTCCACGCGTATATGCGGCCGCCCGCAAACCGAAACTCGCCTTCCGATCCCCAACCCTTGGGCTCATAGACAGCGAGGTCCGTCTCCTGCCCCCGCCGGCGCACCGTCACGCGAGGACGGAAGTAACCGACTCGCTTGAACGTCCAGTCTCCCGCCGCCATGTAAGCCGCGGCTAGCGAACCGAACGACTTCACAAAGTCCAGAGTGCCCAATAGCCGATTGCCGTCACGCAATTCAAAAGTTCGCTGCAACGCCTTCGGCTGAGACCAACTAAGGCGATTCCCGGGTTTAATATCCAGCGGTTCCATCGTCATGCTAGCATCCTTGGCTACCGCTCGTGCGCTCAGCCCTGTAGGGGCCGCCAAACATGCCCGAAGGGCATGAAAATTATTAGCCGTAGGTGAAACCTACGGACGGGAAAACATGCGTTGAGTATCTCCGCGACCCCGAAGGGGTCGAATTCAACCCCTCCGGGGTTGGATTGAATACTTTGGGATGCCGATACCGTAGGTTTCACCTACGGCTAATGATGTTGGGTCCCTTCGGGACCCCGTCGTACCGCTTAATCTAACGCCTATGCCCCCGTCCCCTCTCCCGCCCGCGAGGAGAGGGGTGCCGGAGGCGGGGTGTGGGGTGGGGTCCGCGGGTTTCACCCCCGGCTACTCAATTGGCTTCCCTCCGGCGAGCCAGAAGGCGCCGGCTTCCCCGCCAGGTGTGGCGCCAGCATTCCCCGCTTTCGCGGATCCGGGGCCAGCCCTACGAGGCACCGCTCTGCGGTGCGCCAGCGGTCGAATTCCTGGCAGTATTTGGCCAATTCCCTGGCAGCGATCTTATGAGCATGGGAGTACTCGGGAGATAATTCAGGATGAGAATCAGACGCCATATCAACCTCCAAGTGGAAGAAGCATTATACCATTTCGGGCGCAAGTCAAATGCTCCGGAAGGTGCGCGGAATGAGATCTCAGTGACTTCTTGTCCCAGAAGCGGAATGAATGTCAACCCATCTCGCCCGACAAACTGCTGCGCGGCGTCTTGCACCCGGTC
>Ga0187781_10002855_pt1 | contig 13079 bp, 10 predicted proteins | sample 0715_SJ02_MP02_2_FD_132447 | JGI IMG/M metagenome (GOLD analysis project Ga0187781, IMG submission 132447) | Tropical peat soil microbial communities from peatlands in Department of Meta, Colombia - 0715_SJ02_MP02_20_MG | ecosystem: Environmental > Terrestrial > Soil > Wetlands > Peat | place...
CAGTGTCCGCCGAGGCCGGGGCCGGGATAGAACGGCATGAATCCGAAAGGCTTCGTGGCGGCGCTGTCGATCACCTCCCAGATGTCGAGCCCCATGCGATGTGAAAGAAGCTTCAGCTCGTTGACGAGCGCAATATTCACGCAGCGGAATATGTTCTCGAGCAGCTTCACCATTTCGGCCGCCCGGGTGGAGCTGACGGGAACCACGCGCGACACGATCTGGGCGTAGAGTCCCGCGGCGGCGCGTCCGCTCGGCGGATTGACGCCGCCGACGACCTTGGGAATCTGCGCCAGGCCGTACTGCTTGTTTCCGGGATCTTCGCGCTCGGGAGAAAAGGCGAGGTAGAAATCGGTGGCGGCATTTTCGCTGCCCGGTCCGGAGGAGATGGGGCAGCGCAGTCCACCCTTTTCGAGAATGGGCAGGACCAGCTCTTCGGTGGTCCCTGGGTAGGTGGTGCTTTCGAGAACGATCAACTGATCGCGCTGGAGATTCGGGGCGATGGCGATGGCGGTCTGCTCGACGTAGCTCAGGTCGGGCTCGCGCCGCTCGTCGAGAGGAGTGGGAACGCAGATGAGCACCGCATCCATTTCGCGAAGGCGGGTGAAATTTGAGGTGGCGTCGAAATGCTTTTCTTGCACGTGCTGGCGGATTTTTTCGGCAGGGATGTGCTGGATGTAGGATTGGCCGGAGTTCAGCTTTTCGACCTTGGATTGGTCCGTGTCAAAACCCGTGACGCGGTGCCCCACGTCGGCGAATCGCAATGCCAGAGGCAGGCCGACGTAGCCGCACCCGATGATGCCTATTTTGACGCCCTTTCCTGCAAAGAACTCCGGCTTGCGCTCCGCGCCCATCCTGATTCCTCTCGTCTGGGATATGACTGCCCGGCCAGATGTGGCATGGCACGACTGTGATCGTCAGAGAGTTCAATATAGCAGTATTCCGGAATGTGACCAAGCGGGCCAAGTTGACGCGTTTCCAGGAGGGAGGAAGGAAGGAATAGATCGAAAAAAAGTTGCGGGCTAGGAGCGGCCCGCGACTTGACGGTAGAGTTCCGCCTCCGGCGAGCTTGTATCCGGTGGGTTCCCGTTCGCGATCATCGAGTATTCGGGGACGATCTCTTGAAGCTTGGCGCGGATGGGAGCTGCTCCATCTATCGAGAGTGAATGGCGAAGCTCGCGCAGATGCTGGAGGAGCAGGGGCCATTCCATCGGGTTGCCTCGAACGCGTTTGATCTTTGGCCGGGAGGTGGAGCTCACTTCCTCCGCAGCGAGGTAAAGCTCTTCGTTCAGCTTCTCACCTTCGCGCAGTCCCGTGATGCGGATTTCCACCTCTTCTTCCGTTTTTCCCGAGAGGTGAATCAAAGTTCTCGCCAATTCGAGGATGGAAATGGATTCGCCCATGTCCAGCACCAGGATGTCTCCGTGCTCCCCGATGGCAAAAGCCTGAAGCACCAGAGAGACGGCCTCGCGCGTGGTCATGAAAAACCGGCGAATCTCCGGGTGCGTGATGGTCAGCGGCTCACCATTGCGAAGTTGTTTTTGCAGGACGGGAACGACGCTCCCGCTCGAGCCCAGCACGTTGCCGAAACGAACGGAGGCGCATTGCATCGAGCGGGAGTTGCGGCAGGCAAGAATCAGTTCTCCGACACGCTTGGTCGCGCCCATTACGTTCGTGGGATTCACGGCTTTGTCGGAGGAGATGAGGACGAAATTGCGGCAACCGTTGGCTTCCGCGATATCCACGAGAGTGAGGAGGGCGAAGACATTGTTTTTCACCGCCTCCGAAGCGTTTCTTTCCATGATGGGCACGTGTTTGTAAGCAGCCGCATGGAAGACAACTTCGGGACGATGCTCCTTGAAAATCGCGTCCATTCTTTCGGAATCGCCGATATCTCCGACCAGGAAAACGGCCGAATCGCTGTTCTTTGCTTCCAGGAGATCCTGCTGCAAGAAAAAAATCCCGCCCTCACTTTGATCTAACCCCACGACGCGGCGAGGATTGTAGCGGAGGATTTGCCGGCAGAGCTCGGAGCCGATCGAGCCCGCGACTCCCGTAACCAGCACGACCCTGCCGGAAAGCTCGGCCCTGACGGGCTCCAAGTCCATTTCCACCGGGTCGCGGCCCAGCAAATCGTCGATCTGAACCTCGCGGATTTGGCGGACGCTGACTTTCCCGTTGATGATGTCGCGAAGCGCCGGCACGGTCTTGAATGGCACCCTGGCTTGCCGGCAGATCTGCGCGAAGCGCTGCATTTGCGCTCCGGTGGCGGAGGGAATCGCGATCAGAATTTGGTCAGCCGGAAAACGCGGGAGCAGGGCTGGTAACTCATCCGCGCGACCTAGCACCGGAACGCCGTGAATCCGGATTCCCCGCTTCGAAGGATCGTCATCGAGACAGCCGAGAACCGCATACCGGCTCCCGAGCTGCTGGATTTCGCGAATGACCATCGAAGCGGCAAAGCCCGCTCCGATGAGTATTACCTTCTCGGCGGACCTGGCGTTCTGGCGCGCAGATTGGGCCAGCAGGCGCGAAAGCAGGCGTCCGCCGGACAGGAATCCGGCGGTGAACACCGCTTCGACTACGTAGACTGGCTGAGGAAAGAAACGGAAGCCGAGAGCCGTCATCACCAACCAGAATGCGATCGTGCCCAGCACGACCGCCTTCAGAATATCGAGGGCTTCGTTGACTCCGCTAAAATGCCACCATCCGCGATGGAGATGGAAGAGGCGGAGTGCGCCGAGCCGAACCACAATCAAAATCGGAGCTGCAATCAGCAGAATTTCCGGGCGCGGCAGCGTGAATTCATAATGCAGCAGCCAGGCAAGAAAAAGTGCGGCGGACGTGGCCGCGACATGAAACAGGGCGATGATCCACATCCGATAGCGCAACATGAGGTCGGAAAACATCGGGTGAGTTGCTCTTTCCGAAGGGGGTGGTCTGGATTTCAGGAACGAGGAATGCAGGAAAATTTTCTCGGCAGGAGCACGGAACAGTGGAGGGCTGGTTCCGCTCTCGCCTGCTTGAAATTCAGCGTACGCCGGCGCGGCTGGCCAGCTCGGCGCGCGCTCCACGCTGTCCTTCTGTGGCACGGAGCAGCTCTTCGGCAGCGCGAAGAACGCCGCGGACGGAAAGGCCGTGATGCTCGCGCAGAAACTCCTGGCTCCCGATGACACTGGAAAAGGCGGAGGTAACGCCCAATCGCTTGAAAGCGATTTTCTCCTCTGCGGATTCGGCCAGGACCTCGGCGACAGCGCTTCCCAAACCGCCGATCACGCTGTGCTCTTCGAGCGTGATGATGGCCCTGGTCTCGCGGGCGGCGCGAAGAACCGCATCTGTATCGAGTGGTTTGAGTGTATGCATGCTCAGCAAGCGGGCCGAGATTCCTCGAGCATCGAGAGCTTCGGCCGCTTCTCGCGCCGTGGCCAACATTCCTCCGGTCGAAATGATTGTGATGTCGTCGCCGTCCTGGAGGGCAATGGCTTTGCCGATTTCGAAGTCGAACTTGGATTGATGGACGACAGGTTCCCCTGCGCGGCCCAGTCGCAGATAGCAGGGACCTGGACACGCCGCGACGGCCTGAGTGGCGGCCTCGGTTTCAACCGGGTCGCCCGGTGCGACCACCGTCATTTCAGGAAGCGCGCGCAGGATGGCGAGATCTTCCGTGGCGTGGTGAGTCATTCCGAGCGCGCCATAGGAGAAGCCGCCGCCGATGGCGACGATTTTTACGTTCGCTTTGTGGTAACAGACATCGTTCCGGATTTGCTCGAGGCAACGCAGAGTCGGAAAGTTCGCAATCGAGTAGGTGAAGACAATCTTGCCGCTCAGGGCGACGCCGGCGGCAATTCCCGTCAAATTCTGTTCGGCGACGCCGACATTCAAGAAGCGATCGGGAAACCGGGAGGCGAAAGGCTCGACGACGCCGAAGCCCAGATCAGCTGTTGCCAGCCAGACGCGCTGGTCCTGTTCTGCCACATCCAGGAGGGCGCGAAAAAATGCAGCTCTCATGCAGGCTCTCCCAATTGCGTGAGCGCGGAATGAAATTCTTCATCGTTGAGCGCCCGGTAATGCCACAGGAGCTTGTCTTCCATGAAGTCCACTCCCTTGCCCTTCACTGTGTGCGCGATGACGCAGGCCGGCTTTCCGGACTCGAAGGGCACATTCACGAGCGCTGGCTCGATCTCCCCGAAATCGTGACCGTTGATTTCCCGCACGGCCCATCCGAAGGATTCCCATTTTTTCGCGAGCGGTTCGAGGTCGAGAACTTCTTTCACCGTTCCGAGGCTCTGAATCTTGTTGTAATCCACGATGACGACGAGGTTATCGAGGCGATGGTGCGGAGCAAACAAGGCTGCTTCCCACGTGGAACCTTCGTCACATTCGCCGTCGCTTAGCAGAGCAAATACACGGTAGGACTTGTTGTCACTTTTTCCTGCCAGAGCCATGCCGCAGGCAATGGCCAGCCCGTGGCCGAGCGAGCCCGTCGAGACCTCGATCCCGGGAATGCCAGCGTGAGTGGCATGCCCGGGCAGACGAGCGTTGTCTCCGTAGAAGTCATTCAACCAGTCAAGAGGAAAGAAGCCGCGCCTTGCGAGCACGGCGTACAAGCCCGCGCAGGCGTGCCCCTTGCTGAGCAGGAAGCGGTCGCGCTCCGGCCAGTCGAGCTCGTCCGGGCGGACGCGCAGCACTTTCTCGTACAAGACTACGAGCAGATCAATCATGGAAAGCGCCGACCCTGCGTGAGAACTCCTGGCGCGGTGAATCATCCGAAGAGTTTCGGCGCGGATTTGCCGGGCGTGCGCGTCGAGGGCGGCTGCGTTGGGGGGCAAATGGTTCAAGACTTCACCTCCATGGTCTGAGAGCTCACACGACAGCGGTCAGAGTCCGGTCCGCCTTCGCGGGAACAGTTGCGTAGCGGTTGAGCCACAGGTCCAGAAGCAGCAAGCCGAAGACTTCGCGGGAATACTTGGTGGCGGCCGTGAAGTCCATTTTCTGGATGTCGTACAGGTGACGGAACTTCGAATCGTGAAGCTGCTCGCGAATCCGGTGGGCATTCTGGTTGATGAAGGCGCCGACGGGAGTCGTGAATCCCATCTTGTCCGCGCGATGCGTGATGGAACGGGGAAGAATGCCCCCGGCAATCAGGCGCAAGAGGGGCTTGATATCACCGTTGGTCAAAAAGGCGCGCGGGTCGAGCTTCATCAGGTGGCGAACGAAATCCTGATGCAGGAGGCTCGGGCGGCTTTCGAGCGAATGACGGCCACACATTTTGTCGTCAATGTTCAGGAGGCCAGCAAGAAAGTAACGGCGATCGAAGGTCAGCATGGCCTGGAGGTCTCCGCCATCGGCCCGGCACTGCTGGTAGGCGCGGAAGAAAGTTTGCTGCACTCCCGAGTCGAAAAACTTGTAGAAGGATGGATCTCCTTTCCGGTGACACATCTCAAACCGTTCCTCGACGGAGCTGAGATGTTTCATACGTTCGTAAAGCGCCCGATAAGAATCCTGGTAACACTCGCCGAGCGCGAGCTGATAGCGAACGTATCCGGCAAAGAGTTCGTCGCCGCCCGTGCCGGTCAGGATCACTTTGTACCGGCGCTTCACCTGGGCAAGGAGGCTATCGAGCGGAAGGATCACGGAGCCGATGGTCGGTTCGTCGAAATCGGAAACGATATCCTGAAGCGCGGCCACGAGGTCGAAGGACTCCTCGGCGTTTACAACGAAGAGGCGTGTAGGGGTCCCCTCGACGGCCTGTTTCGCATAAAAGGTTTCATTGCAATCGGGATCGGAGTAATTGCAATGGTAGGCGATCTCCGGACCAGCGATGCGGGTGATCAGGCTCGAATCGAGGCCGCCGCTGCAAAAAGTGGTAAAAGACGTGTCGCTGACAGTCGAGTCGAGGACCGAACGCTTCAACCGCGCGCGCGTTTCTTCCATCCATTCGGCGGTCGCAGCCTCTTTGAAGCCGGCAGACGGCGCGAAGATGTCTTCATAGCACCGGGATTGGCTCGCGCCCGAAGCGAGATCGAATTCGACCAGATGGCCCGGCATCACTTTGCGAATGCCTTTCAGGAATGTTTCATCCCCCATTGAGAATTGATAGAGGACATACTCGGAAAGAGCCTCGTAGTTGAGATCCGGCGCGCCGCCGAGAATTTCGACGATTGTGCCGATCAGCGAGGAGACGCACAGCTTCCTGCCTTCTTGCCAGTAGTAGAGCGGCTTCACACCAAATTGATCTCGAGCCAAGACCAGCTTGTGAGTGCTCTTGTCGTAGACCGCGAAGGCCCAGAAGCCCACGAGTTCGCGGAGAATATCTTCGCCCCAACGGGTCCAGGCATGGAGCAGGACGGCCGCGTCATTGGCTCCGTTCTGTGCATCACCGAGCGCGCCAAGCCGGTCGCGAATTTCGAGGAAGTTGTAAATTTCGCCGTTGAATGCGAGAACGTGGCGATCATTTTCGAGCGGCTCCGTGCTCCGGTCGTCGAGCCCGATGATGGCGAGGCGCGAGTGGCCGATTTGGACGAAGTTATCCATCCAGAAGCCGATCTCATCCGGACCGCGCTTCCGGAGAGTTTTCAGAAGGCGGTGATGAAACGGCCCTTCGAGATGGGAAGTGATGAGGATTCCACACATGAACGGAGACTTTTACGGATGATGGACAATAAAGCAGGGCCTCAGGCCAGAGAATGCCGGCCCGAGCCGCACGTTGTTTTTTAGGACCTTTAGAAGGAAGGGGTGCCGGCTTGTCCGGCAGCCAGAAATTTGGTCTCGGCGATTTCTCGTCCGAAAGCTGAGTGCGCACCTTCGCGAAGCGTCAGCGGCTTGCGACCAATGAGCGCTTCCAATTTCGAGGGGTCGCCGAGGCAGTGGCGCATGTCTCCCTGCCGATATTCACCGGTAATTTCCGGCGCGCAGGCGGTTCCCATGGCTTGGGCGATGTGGTCGCAAGCTTCGATCAGGCGAACCGGAAAGCCGGTGCAGACGTTTACGACGGATGCCGGCCGGTCTGATTGCAATGTGGCCAGAATCGCAGCGACCAAATCTCCGACGAACACCCAGTCACGGATCTGGCGGCCATCTTCGAACAACCGGGGCCGTTCGCCCGAGCGAATCCAGCCCGCGAGGCGTGCGATAATCGTGGCTTCCCCATCGTAGAGCCTTAAGCGGCTTCCGTACACCGAGGAAAATCGCAGGATGGCAACCGGGCAATTCCGGAATCCACGGAAGCAGAGCTCCTGCATGTATTTTGAGACTCCGTAGGTTTCAAGTGGCACGGGAGGGACAGCTTCCGTGATGGGCTCGACTTCCGATTCCGCGCCGCATCGCGCGCACAGGACCTCGTAACATCCGGTTTTAAGTTTTTCGGGATCGCGCGCGCCGTCCGATGCGTTTCCGCAGGCCCGGCAAGCATAGGTGTAATTGCTGCCGTAGACGCTGAAACTGCTTCCCAGCACAATCAAGCGGAGCTTCGACATTCGTTTCGCGGCTGCGATCAAACGAGCGGTTCCAAGACAGTTGGCTTCGAGGATGTTGACCGGCTCACGCGCCGCCCGGGAAACGCCGCCGAGAGCGGCCAGGTGGACGATTGCCTCGACGTCCGTGAAGCGTTCATCGGGGCGCCAGGTTCGGAGGTCCGCAAAACAATACGTTGCGACGGGATTCAAATATTCCGGGACGGACCGGTGCACGCACGGATCGAGGCTGTCGAGTCCGATGACTCTCGCACCTTGCCCGCACAGCGCGTCCACGACATGCGAGCCGATGAAACCCGCGGCTCCTGTGACCACAATGTTCATCCTGTTTCCTCTCTTGCAATGCGCGCGAGCTAGTGGGCGGCTTCGGCCCGTAAGGCTTCGGGCCGCGAGGCAAAGAAGCGACGAATGCAGGCGGCGGTGAATTCGACCTGCTCCGGAGTGGTTTCCGCGCTCATTGGCAGCGAGATAACTTGCTTGCAAATGCTTTCGGTTTCAGGAAGCGCAGGGCCGGCGAGCGCAAGGCCTGTGTGCTTCCACATCGGCTTCGGCCAGTGAACGAGCGTTTCAACGCCGTGGCTTTTCAGGTGCTGGCGTAGTTCGTCGCGCTCGGCAGTGCGGATCACATAATTCTGGAAACTGTCGAAGTATCGAGAATCATCGAAATGAGGCAGATGGAGTCCTTCGATCCCTTCGAGGCGCCGGCGGTAGAGTTCCGCGATCTGCCTGCGGTGCGCGATCCAGTCCGGCAGGTGGCGCAATTTCACATCGAGGACCGCGGCCTGGACGTTATCGAGCAGAGCCGTATAGCCGTGGTTAAAGTACTCGCCGGTTTCGCGGTCCTCGCCGTTGTATCGCGCGAGCCTGATGAACCGGGCAACCTCGGGGTCATTGGTAGTGACCGCACCGCCGTCGCCAAAGCCTCCGAGGGATTTGAACGGATAAAAGCTGAAGCAGCCGGCCAGTCCAAACGAACCTGCGCGCTGTCCTTCGAAAGCGGCGCCGAGAGCTTGCGCCGCGTCTTCGATGACGGCAAGACGATGCTTTTCAGCCACGGCCATAATTCTGTCCATTTCGCAAACGCGTCCATTCAGGTGAACGGGGATGACCGCCTTCGTCCGGGGAGTGATGGCGTCCTCCAGTTTGTCAGGCGCCATGTTGCAATCATGGCGGACGTCCACGAGAACCGGCTTCGCGCCCGTGTGGACAATCGCCGAGACGGTAGCCACAAAGGTGTGGCCGACGGTCACGACCTCATCGCCCGGCCCGATTCCCGCCGCGAGCAGCGACAGGTGCAGCGCGTGATAGCCACTCGCGACGCCCACCGCGTACTGGACGCCTGCAAATTCAGCGAGGCGCTCCTCGAAATCACGCAATTGCCGGCGCAGGACGAGGTCGCCTTTGGCGAGCGTGTCGGTAATTGCGATGTCAATTTCAGTTTTCCAGCGGCGGTAGTGCTCGCGGGGATCAACGAAAGGCACGCGATAGGGCAAGATTTTGTCTCCTGAATGGAAAGAAGGGTCTAATCGAGAATGACGTAGCCGATGTACGGGTCCCAGTCGAGGCGTTGAATCTTGAGGCGGTTCAACGGAAGGCTGTCGAGTAGCGCCTTCGTTTCCCCCGGCCAGACGGGATTATCGAGCTCGTCGAAGGCTAGGACGGCGCCTTTGGGCATCCGGGGAACGAAATGTTCGAGGGCCGCTTTCGTCGGCTCGTACAAGTCGAAATCGAGAAAGAGCAGGCTCACGAGCAAGTGCGTGTTTCGCTCGAGGAATTCCGGAATCGTCTTGACCGCGTCTCCGCGGACGAGTTCGACTTTCGGCAAATGCCCGAGGAAACGGTCCTGGTCATAGACGCGGATGAGTTCGAGAAGCTCCTCGTAGCTTGTGGTATGAAAGTCGCCTTTGGACGCCAAGCCCCGGCTGGACCTGTCCGCGGCGCTCACCGAGGGAAAACCGCCAAAGGTATCGAAGCCGTAAATCCGCCTGGTGAGATTCTCGGGCTCCAGGATCGTGCTAAGTTTCGCCCAGGCCATCATAGTGAAGCCGCGAAACACGCCGCATTCGATGATGGATCCCTTGACCGGCAGCACGAGCTTGAAGATTTCATACATGGCCAGGAAGCGCTTGAGCTGCTGCCGGCGAACGTACTTGGGAAAATTTTCGAGCTTCGTTTCGATAGGGTCTGGGCAGCGCGCGAAAATGCTTTCGATGGACCGGCCCACTTCCATCTCCGCGGGCGTCCTAAAGGAACGGACGCCTGAGGCGCAATTCGCGCCAGGCGGCAGACGGGCTGCGCTTCTTTTCATGGAACGAGTTGATTCCTCTCGAGCCCGCTGCGAGTAAGCGCGTCGCGCCGCCGTGGCGAGCTGATCAGTGTGGTCATAACGGTCTTCAGCAGGATTTCAAGATCGAGCCAGAACGATTGTTTCTGGACGTATTCGATGGAGAGACGCATTTTCTGGGGGTGAATTTTTTCGAAATAGTCCCGGTCGGGATCGGCGCTGCCGCGCAGCAATTCTCCCTCGTCACGGAAATAGCGCGACGCTGGATCCGTAATGCCGGGACGGAGGCTGAGCACAATTTTTTCGCTTTCCGTGTACCGCTCGACAGCCCACAGCACCTGCGGCCTTGGTCCGACGAGACTCATTTGTCCGGCGAGGACGTTCAGAAGCTGAGGCAATTCGTCAAGTTTGTACCTTCGCAGGAAGCGCCCGAGGCGCGTCACGCGTGGGTCGTCTTCCGGAGTCGAAGCCGCTCCCGTTTTTTCGGCGTCTTCGGTCATGGTGCGAAATTTGAAGATCCGGAAAGGCCTTCCCCAGCGGCCGGCTCGAAGCCCGCGGTAGAACACGGGCCCGGGAGAATCAAGTTTCACGAGGACAGCCACCGTTATCAGGAAGGGCGAAAGCAGCAGGAGGCCGGCGCCGGAAGCAAGGATGTCAAAGAGACGTTTCATCAATGGCGGCTGGCTACGAGGCGGTTTGCCTGCTGAATGACGCTGTCAATCCGCGGATTCGCACCGGAAACTGCCAAGCAAACTGCTGCCCCATCTTTCCGTGCGCTTCCCGCGGGCCACGCAGCTAAACCCGACTCTCTCCGCCAGGCGGATCGAAGTGAGATTCTCCTCTTCGACGATGTACCAGAGTCTTCGCGGCCGGTCGCTCGCGATTTCGACGGCGCGCGCCAGTCCATGCGTGGCAAGGCCGAGTCCGCGGCGCTTGTCGTCCGTCCAGATATCGCCAACCTGCAAGTCTTCCTGCGCCATGAAAGGAAAGCGGAAGTATCCAGGGAAGACACAGGACCGGTGAATGATTCGCGCTTTCTCACGAATCAGAATCAGGCAGTAGCGCCGGTTCCGAAAAATTCGCAGTTTATGAAAACCCCACCAGGCCGCGAAAGGCCAGAAAGGAAGACCGCCGGGTCTTACGCTCCAACCGGCGGGGATCCAAACTTCCGTCTCGTGGCGCGGATCGAGCGCCGGAGCGTCGACGCGCGCCGGGCAGTCAAGAGCATAAACGAGCCAGGTCACTCCTCGACCCTGCGGGCCATCGCCGCGCGTTCGCCTGCCGAGGATCGCGCCACAGCGGACTCAAACAAACCTTCCATTTGCAGGCCGCCCCGCTCGAGCGACATTTCGCGCAGGTAGAATTCACGCCCGCGCCGGCCCATGGCCTCACGCTCTTCAGCAGAAAGACGATAAAGGAGGCGAATCGCATCGGCGAGAGCGGCCGGATTCTCGGGCTCCGTCACCAGGCCCGCCCCGCTCGTGCGGATGACATCAGCCGCTTCGCCCCGAACAGCCATTAGAACCGGCCGCCCGCTGGCCATGGCCACCTGTGTCTTGCTGGGAATGGTGCTCGCGAAGAAGGGGAAATCGCGGAGATGGATTACGAGCGCATCCGCAAGAGCGTTGATTTGCGGCATCAGGTCGTAGGGTCGGCTAGTGAGGAAGCGCACGTTCGAGGCGTTCGTGTCCCGGGCCAGCCGCATGAGTGATTCTTTCTCCTGGCCCTCGCCGATGAGCACGATCTGAATTTCCGGGATATCGCGAAGCTCATTTACGGCCGCGATCAAGGTATCGAGCCCCTGGAAGGCGCCGTGGTTGCCGGCATAGATCACATTGAACCGCCCGGCGAGACCCAACTCGCGTGCGAGCGCTTCCTCGCGAGGGAGTGGCCGAAAGATTTCTTCGGCCGTCCAGTTGTAAACGACGTGGATCTTTTCGCCAGGAACGCCTCGTTCGAGAAGAAGCTGGCGAAAGCCACGGGAAAGCACGGTAATTGATTCGGCGTTCCGGTAAAGCAGCGAGCAGGTGCGAGCGAGCCAGGACTCGGCGAATCGGCGCAGCCGACCGCACCCGAGCATTCCCGAGTCAACGGCTGATTCAGGCCACATGTCGGCGATGTGATAGACGACCGGCAGGCGGCGAAGCGCCTTGAAGACGAGGCCAGCGAGTCCAACCGTCGGCGGAGGATGATAAACATAGAGAACGTCCGCCGGACCCGCAAGTGCAGCGCCCAACGTGCCGGCTGATACCATGAAACTCAGATAATTAGCCACACGACCGATAGCCGAGTGGCTGTGATCGGGATAGAGCGGGACCCGCAGTATCGGGATACCGTCGCGAATTTCCCGCAGCGGCCAGGGAAGACTGTAGCCGGGATAAAGTTTTCCTCCTGGGTAGTTCGGGAACCCCGTAACCACCTGAACGTCATGGCCACGGCCTGCAAGCCATCGTGCAAGCGGCAATCCCCGGATGGCCCCAGGCTCGGGGTCGAACCATTGCGTGAGAAACAGAATGCGCATCGAGTGTGCTCTCTATCAGGCAGCCAGCCACCGAAAAGGAAAGTCAGCGAATCAATCGGCGGGCTTGCGGAGCTCGAAAGAAAACTGCCAAGCCAAGAGGCGGAGTCCGGGGATTTTTAGAAGCAAGGAATCCAGCCCGTCCAATACCGGCATCACAGCCGGAAACACTCTCGGAACACTCCGCACGAAGGCTCCCAGCACGCTTGTCAGGTGCCAGTAGCGTATCTCTCCCACATTGAAGTACCGCCGGGCTGCACGAACATCCTTGTGCGAAAGAATATGTTCCTTTTCCCAGTCGGTGCGCAGCTCCGGAGTGATCTTGCGGTAGAGGCGGATCAGCGGATTGTAGTCCAGGGCTTCCACCGCCAGCAGATGTCCGCCGGGCTTGAGAATCCTGTGCAGCTCGGGGTAAGCATGCCGCAGATCCAGATGATGCAGCATGTAGCTGCACAGAATGACGTCCACGGAATCGCTGGGCAGTCCGGTGTTTTCGCAGTCCGCTTCGAGATACACGCAGGTTTCGGACAGGTCTTCGGCCTTCGTCGCTTCCCGGTCATTCCGCAGGGAGACGTTGCTGATATCTATTCCGATGGCGAGCGCCGCTCCCATGCGCGCGGCCTTGCGGGTTTCCGCGCCGTCGCCGCAGGCGTAATCAAGGAAGACTTTGCCCGGAACATTCGCCGCGAGCCAGCGGTTGCGGTACTCCATCGAGCGGGGAGTGGTTAAATCCCACTTAAAATTCGCTTGATGTTCTTCCTTGGTTCCCTGGCCGTAACCGTTGCGGTCAGGGAACCAACAAAGAACA
>Ga0187781_10002856_pt1 | contig 13076 bp, 11 predicted proteins | sample 0715_SJ02_MP02_2_FD_132447 | JGI IMG/M metagenome (GOLD analysis project Ga0187781, IMG submission 132447) | Tropical peat soil microbial communities from peatlands in Department of Meta, Colombia - 0715_SJ02_MP02_20_MG | ecosystem: Environmental > Terrestrial > Soil > Wetlands > Peat | place...
CAACCAACGTGGGCCAGGCACAGGGGGAGACGGAGCATCTAGCGCGCATGGCGAACGAACTGCGCGAACTGGTGGGCCGGTTCAAAGTGGGAGACGGCACGGGCGCAGCGGATGCGCCAATGGTTACGTCGCGTGCGGCTGCGGGTGCCCGGTGAGTTCGTGATTGCTGGGCTAGAAGTCTCGTCCGGCGCCCGAACTTTCCGAGAGCCGGACTCACGCAAGGGAGCCGATGCAGTGCCGCCAATCCGCGTACTTATCGTCGACGATTCCGCCGTAATCCGGCACTTGCTCAGCGATGTGCTGGCCTCGGACCCGGAGATTACGGTTGCGGGGACGGCTCCTAACGGCCGGCTGGCGTTGGCCCGCATTCCAGAGATGAAACCGGATCTGGTCACACTCGACGTGGAGATGCCGGGGATGGACGGGTTGGAGACGCTCGTTGAAATTCGAAAGCTCTACCCGAGACTGCCGGTCATCATGTTCAGCACGCTGACCGGGCCGGGCGCATCGGCCACCGTGGAGGCGCTGGCGCGAGGGGCGAGCGACTATGCCAGCAAGCCCAGTCACACGGGCAGCCCGACTGCGGCCCGGGAACGGGTGCGGCAAGAACTGCTTCCCAAGATCAAAGCCTTGTGCGAGCGGACGTGGCAAAGGCCGAAGTCGTGCGCGGTACCGCTCCAGTCGCCGGCGGTCACGCCCTCGGTGTCGTCCCGTGTAGATCTGGTGGCGATCGGAACTTCGACAGGAGGTCCGAATGCACTCGCTGAGCTGATACCGAAACTTCCGGCGGATTTTCCCGTGCCCATCGTAATCGTGCAACACATGCCGGCCATGTTTACCCGGCTGCTCGCCGAGCGGCTCAACGGTCTGACCGCGCTGGAAGTACGGGAGGGAGAGGATGGCCGGAAACTCGAAAAGGGGCAGGTTTGGGTTGCACCGGGTGATTTTCACATGACGGTCGTGCGCAAAGGGAATGATCGGATCTTGAGCCTGAACCAGGGTCCTCCGGAAAACTCGTGCCGGCCCGCTGTCGATGTGTTGTTCCGTTCCGTGGCGCAAAGTTGCGGCGCCAATGTCGTGGCTGCAGTCTTAACGGGGATGGGTTCCGACGGAACCAAAGGGGCAGTTGAGATTCGGGGCGCCGGCGGAACGGTGATTGCACAAGATGAAGCCAGTTCTGTGGTATGGGGGATGCCGGGGAGCTTGGTTGCTGCCGGCCTGGCCAATCGCGTTTGCGCGTTGAATGACATTCCTTTTGAAATCCTGCGCCGCACAACCCTGGGACGCAGTCTGGCCAAGGCCGCGCGCAGCTGAGCGTCAGCCAGGGGTGAACGGGGCCCAGCGGAAGCGAGAGTGGAAGCTATATCAATGTCGGTCGATCTTGCAAAAGAGAAGTACGCAGCGCCTGCAGCGCCAAATGCCGACGACCCCGCCTACCTGAAGATCCGGGATCTGATCTACCGGATTTCCGGCATCTACCATTCCGAGCAAAAACTCTATTTGCTGGTTGCGGGCTGCAAACGCCGCATGAGCGCAGGCAATGTGGCGGGTCCTTCGCAATATCTTGACCATCTGACTACGCGTCCAAATCGCGATGCGGAACTGCGCTTGTTGCTTAACGAGATCACGATTGGCGAAACCTATATGTTTCGTCACCCAGCCCAGCTTGATGCGCTGCGCAATGTCATCCTGGCGCAGGTCATGGAAGGCAAAAGCGCCATCGGCGTGAAGCGGGTCCGCGTCTGGTCCGCCGGTTGCTCGACGGGAGAAGAACCCTACACACTGGCTATGTTCTTACTCGAGGAAAAGCAACTCGCGGGCTGGAACTTTGACATCCTTGCGACCGACCTAAACAGCAATTCGCTCGAGACGGCACGTGCGGGCATTTATGGCGACTATGCCCTGCGCAATGTGGCCGAACCGTTGCGCCGAAAATATTTCAGAGATGCGGGCAATGGCAGACTGGAGGCAAACGATCTGTTGAAGTCTCACATACGCTTTGACCGCGTCAATCTGAGCGATGACAGCAAGATGGTGTTCCTCAAGGGAATCGACATCATCTTCTGCTGCAATGTTCTGATCTACTTTGACCTGGCATCAAAACGCCGGGTCGTCCAGCACTTTTATACCAACCTGATCCCGGGGGGCTACCTTTTCCTGGGGCACGCCGAGTCCTTGTTTCGTGTGGACGAGGCATTCCAGTTGGTGCATTTCCCCAGCACGACGGCTTACCGGAAGCCGCCTGGCGGCTCGGCCGTTGGAGGAAAACCATGAACGAACGGCAAAGCGCACAGCTTGAAGCGGAGATCGGCAAGCTTGAGTCGCTCTCGACAGCTCCCGTGATTCTCCAGCCGCTGCTAAAGATGCTGCACACTCCAACGGACGAGATCCCATTCGACAGCGTGGTCGAAATGGTTTCGCGCGATGGTGTCATTGCGGCGCAGTGCCTGCGCATGGCGAACTCTCCGCTGTTTGGGCGGCGTCAGGTCGACACCGTGCGATCGGCTATTATGACCCTCGGCATCGGTAGGGTGCGAACGCTCCTGCTGAGCCTATGCATGAATCAAACGGTTCCGAAAGACAAATGGGTGCTCGACACCAACTCCTTCTGGAGACACTCATTCGGTTGTGCTCTGGTGACGCAAACCATGGCATGCGGCATAGGTCATCCGGAGCCGGAAAAAGCCTATCTGGCAGGTTTGATCCATGACATCGGAATGCTGGTCAATTCCGTCCTTTACACGGCGAAGTTTCGAGAGTGCCTGAGACACGCCGTTGCCGAGAGGTGTCCACTTCACGTCTCAGAAGGCGCCTTTCTTGGATTCAGTCACGAAGACTCCGGCAGATTGCTGTGCAAGCGTTGGGGCTTCACGGAGGAGTTACTCGAGGTTGCGGGCGCTCATCACAAGATTGAACTGATGCCCACGGCTGGTCCTCTGGTATGCCTGGTCCACCTGGCCGACGTGCTCTGCCGGGTGCGGAATCTCGGTTACGGCTACGACGAAGTGCTGGCTGTGGCTCTGGCCCAGGACGTGGCCTGGAAGCATCTAGCAACTGCCTATCCCAAGCTGGCTGATGTTGACCTTGTGCGTTTCACTCTCGATATCGACGACGCTATGGATCGGATTGCAGCCTTGGTTGATTCGGTCTTTGCGTCACCGCGAGCCGCGGCCCGCTGAGGCGACTGAGTAACGTACCCTCGGTTACGACAGTCTCATGCGGTTTGTTACTCACCTGTCGGCGCCACCATTACGGAAGTGACATTTACAGACCGGCCTACTGGACATACGATGAACTCGTAGTTTGGCAGTTCTGGGGGAGGGCTGCCGAGGACGTCCTGAGCACAACTGCTCAGGACGTCTTTTTTTGCTTTATTTTTTTCTCAGAGTGCTGTGAAAGACTTATTTCTTTTCCCAAGTTTTGCCGCCGTCAGAGCTGCTCCAAGTCTCGTGATTAACAGTCAGAAAAGTGACGTGGGCTGAGTCTCGTGCCTCGATGCGAATGACATCGGAACTGACTGGTTGCCCTCGATACAAGGGCTGGACATTGATCCAGGTCGTGCCGTTGTCGGCAGAGTGCAGAACTGTGCCGGCTTCTCCCCCAGCCCATATTTCCTGGTCGCGGACTGCATAGCAGAGGATCGTGTGATCGGCGCGCACCGCAACCTGCCAGCCTGCTCCTCCATCAAACGAACGTTGAAGAACACCGGCCTTGATGCTCCAGATCACTCCTTGCTTCAAGGTGGGAACCGGGGGCGAAGCCCCGCTCACGATGACCGCTTGGCTGGTTTCTAACCTTGCAGCGGTCTGCTGAGAGGTCATTTGGGAGTTGTTTCCCGCAGCGGGCGCCATTTGACCTGGAGCAGGCTTTGCTTTCTCGACCGCCAGTACCTGATTTTGCGTTACTGCATCGATCTCCGAAGAGGTTGTGGTTACTTCCGTCGCGGCTCCAGAACTTTCGACCACCTCATTCGCACCCCTGGGCACCCCCAACGCAAGCGCGCCAGTTTGCGGAGACCGTGGCACATTGCTGCCGGCAGTGGGCAGCGCTGTGAAGTTCCGTCCGACTAATAACTTCGGATAGTTGTTCACCGCCGGCTTTGTTGTGGAGCGCTTCTTCATGTTTGGCGGAGCTTCGGGCTTGATTTCCGCTTTCTTTGCGAGGTCAGGCCCCGCCGTTTCGGATGCAGCCGGGTTAGCTGGAGTCGCCGCCATGCGAGCCGCGGTCCCAGGCTTCGGAACTTTGGTCTCCAGACGCTCGAGCCCAGGCCGCATAACGAACAAAGCCACGGCCACACCCGCTGCCAGCGCAGCCCAACGCAAATTGGCCCAAGCAAACCATGCCCGCCTGATGCTCGCACTATTGGACACTTGGACAACTGTCGTCTCTGACCCGGCCTCCGCGGCCGCCATCGCAGCTACAGGCGTCGCATCTTCCGCCGGAAGCGCTAGCGCCACCACTTCCCGGCAGCCTCCACACTTTGCGAGATGCCCAAGCACACTATCCCGTTCCGCCTGCGAAAGCGCGTTCTCGGCAAACGCCACGAGCGCATCTGCTTCCGGATGTGTTTGTTCCGGCCGCCCAAGCTCCCCAGCTTGCAGCCGGTACCGCACGATTTTTGGCACGTCAGTCATGAGTCCTAATCATGTCCCGTTTTGCCCATGTCCCGGGCGGGAACCGCTCTACCGGGGAACGTCGCAGGCCCCGAATCTTGCGTCAAACTTGAGCGCAGATCCAGGTTCAAGTCGCGCACGTCCGCTTCAAGGGCCTCGGCCGCCTGGGCATGGCTCATACCGCGAGCCCGCAAACCCGCCAAAATCCGCTTCCGCAGAGCGTCCGATAGGCGATCAAGCCGCCGGCTTACACTGGATTCGTGCAGCCCCAGCGCGCGGGCAATTTCGGCCAGGGTTCGGCCGTCCAAGTAATAGGAGGCCAGTGTGAAGCGGTCTTCCGCCGATAGCTCAGCCAACGCTTCGTCAGTGGCGGCCTCCAACCTGAGGTCACCCGGGGACACTGGCTCGGCCGCTTTCGCGACAAACTGCACTCCCTCTTCGGTTTGCTCCTCGAGGCTGACATTGCGTTTCTGCTTGCGATAACGATTGACGAACTCCTGCGCCATCACCGTTCGCAGCCACCCTTCCAGCGAACCACGCCCCGTATAGAAGACTAGTTTTGAATTGCGCACGCCGTCGCGCGTGTTCAGTCCGTACAACTCGGCAAAAAGAGAATCGGCCAGTTCGGCGGCCTGCGCGGCTTCGCGCGTGAGACGTAACGCCATGCCATGTAGTTTCTGACGATAGCGGCGGACGAAATCTTCCCAGGCGCGTTCGTTCCCGGCGGCACATCCCCGTGCCAGCGCCAGTTCCTCCAAACGCAGCGCAGAGCAAAACTCATTCCTGTCGCGAGGGGCTCCTTCTGAAACGTACTTGCGATGAATCTCTTCGAGGATCAGCGCAAACTGCTCCGCGCTCAGGCCGTAGGCAGCAGCGCCGCTGCGCAAATACAGGTCGGCAGCCACGGCGCTTGCCCCTGATTGAGCCTGGGATGGCATCTTCCAGATGATGCTAGCAATTTTTTAGACGCAAGGAACTCGAAATCGTACGTTCTTTGCTCAGCGAGGCAACCAAATACTCTCCTGGGACACTCGCAAGTGTAGTTCCCCGGCGCGCTCCCTTCTTGGCGTGCCGGGGCGGGCAATCGGAACAAGCACGGGCCAGTGGTGTCTTCAACTCGTCTTTATGTCGGGGAGGCTCTTATGCGGCTGGTCGTGGTACTTGCGGGGATCGTATTCGTCCTTGGTGTGGCATTCATAATTCCCAATCTGCTCACAGCGGGAGAACAGCCTCAGGCATCCGGATATTCGCTGCTGGAGCCCATCCGCAGCGGAAACCTTACGGTCTTTCCCGTTGTTGCGAGTAAGTCCTACAACACGGAAGAGTTCCTCACTCTCGACGAAGGGCTGCGCTCGGGAGATGTTGTAGTAACCGAAGCGGGACAAGCTCGCGGCCTGATTCGCCGGCGCCCGGGCGGCCCCGACATCTCTCGTCCAGTGCGCGACGCGGAGGTTAATCGACTTGTTCTGGTGAATAACTCGAAACGTCCGTTGTTACTCTTAGCCGGCGAGATAGTAACTGGAGGCAAACAAGATCGAGTAATCGGCAAGGATCGCATCGTGCCGCCAGAAAGCGATCCGGTCGATCTGAGCGTGTTTTGCGTTGAGCCGGGGCGTTGGGTGGCAAGGAATGGCAACAACGCTTTCGGTCCAGGTATGGGTGGGGGAATCGGCAGCGGTACGGGTGGAGGAATCGGCGGCGGTATGTTCGCCGCGCCGGCTGTGCGCAGCAAAGCCATGGCGGCGAAAGACCAGAATCAGGTGTGGTCTGAGGTCCGTAACTCGCAGCAGGCTATGTCGCAAGTTGTTGTTGAAGCAGCGCCGAGCGCTGCCGCGCAAGTCGATGCCACCAGTTCCTACGCTGGCGTGATGAACAATCGCGAGGTCGACAAGAAAGTGAATGACGTTGCCGCTCCCGTTGAACGCAACTATGAGAGCGTGATTCACCAACTTCGTGACAAGAACGCGGTTGGAGTCGTAGTCGCGGTGAATGGCGACATTGTCTGGGCCGACATTTTTGCCAGTACGCAGTTACTGCAAAAGTACTGGCCGAAGCTGGTTCGCTCCTACGCGACCGAAGCTGTCATCACTCGCGCCAAAAGTGGAGAGGTCTCGATCAAAGCCGCGCAGAAGTTTCTCGACAATCTGCAAGCCAGGCACGAGACGGCCGACAGCGAGCCTGGAGTCTATCGCCAAGCTGAGCTTACGGGGGATGGGTTCAAAGTCTTCGAGCTGACTTCTCTGTTGCCCAAAACCGGCTTCCTTGTGCATATCGCCAAAATGGCGGACTAGTCTCTGGCCATGGAAAGACGAAGCGTCCTCCCCAGCCCTCATTTCAGTTGGTCGTGACGGCTCGCGTTAGCCCCTTCTGCACGACGTCGTTGGCGTCGTGAGCCAACTTGAGAGCCGGCAATTCCTCGCAGCGAAACCAGGCGACCTCGGCTGCATCGCTTCCAGCTTTCAAATGTCCTGCGATTGGGTGGCACAGGAAATCGATCAGGACGTAGTGATAGCGGATGCGCCCATCGTCGGACGGAATTACGCGCTCATACACGCCGAGCATTTCGGCAACTTCCACAGTCAACCCGGTTTCCTCTCGCGCTTCGCGAATGACAGCGTCGCGCAACGACTCGCCGCACTCGAGCACTCCGCCTGGAAGCGACCACTCGCCCAACAAGGGCGGCTGACCGCGGCGGATCAGCAGAGCGCGGTCATTCTTGACGATGACTGCGCCCACGCCAACGAGCGGCTGTTCTGGGTACTCACGCTTCATCGCACTATTTCGCGCCTACCTGATACTGCTCAATCTTCCCGTCTGGCATGATCCGCTCCCACACTTCGAGCATCTTCTGCGGGAAGCGAACTTCGAATTGGCGAAACGTCATTCCTCCCCGTTCCCGCTTCTCCGTCTGCTTGAACTCTACTGGAACTCCCAGCGGCCCGAGACCGCTCCCGAAATCCTTGAGGGCTTGCTCGGTGAAATAACTATTGCAATTATCAGTGAACAGGCTGCGATCGATCTTTCCTTGTTGCAGCCCCGCGAATATCTCACGCGCCTGCTGCTCGGGTTTCGACGCCTCCGAATCGGTGAACAGAAGCTCTCCAATCTGCTTTGCCAGAGTGCTTGGAGCACTGACGGAATCTTCATTCGTAAGCACGACGATTGCAGTCTTCTCATCGGGGAAAACCAGGTTCTGCGCGGTAAATCCAGAGACTTCTCCGCCGTGCTCGATCGCTCTGCGTCCAAGCTCCTCGCGTACATCAACACCAAGGCCATAGCGCGTTCCAAGCCCGTTCTTGAGGACGATTTCTTGTTCTAGCGCGGCGTAGGACGCTGGTTTGAGCAATGTCTGGTTGATCAGGCTGATGTCCCATTTCGCCAGGTCTTCGGCTGGCATGGCCAATTCACCCGCGGCGAACAGCCATCCTTTGCCTTCTTTCGGGGCTGGGCGCAATGGTCCCAGACCGTAGCGCAAATAGCCGGTCGCATCGGTTTCGGTCAGTCGTTCCTGGTCGACGTTCATCACGCTTTTCATGCTGAGCGGAACGAAGATACGTTCGCTCAGAAACTGTAGCAAGGGTTCACCGCTCGCCTTTTCCACGATCAGGCCGGCAATCACGAAGTTCGTGTTGCTGTACTGCCATTCGGTTCCGGGATCAAAGTCCAGCGGCTTGCGCGCCCAGAGATCGAGGATGCGTTCCGCCGCAATCGGCTGCAGCATGAAAGGAGGCACATAATCCTGCGGCCAGAAGTCTTGGTATCCGGATGTGTGCGACAGCAACTCGCGGATTGTGACTTCGTTGCCGCGAGTCAGATCCGGCACGAATCGGGATACAGGATCGTCGAGCGAGAGTTTCCCTTGTTCAGCCAGCAGCAGGATCGCGGCTGCCGTAAATTGCTTGCTGATGGAGCCGATGCTGTATCGCATCGTGGGCACAGCGGGTTCGCGCGGTTCGAGGCGCGCATCGCCGTATGCTTGCAAGTAGGCGATCGCTCCGCCTTGCACAATGGCGATCGAGGCGCTCGGAACGCCAGTTTCTGCGAGCGTCTGGCGCGCGACGGAATCCACTTTCGCGCGCAAGCCGGCGGAGAGCTTCGTGGGCTGAGCAGTCACCAACGACGTGTAGAACAAGAGGAGACAGATCGTCTCAAGCGTCTTGAAGAGCTTCTGGCGGCAATCGAGGTTCATCCAAACTCCTTGGAAACCGCATTAGTATACGGCTTGGCCAGTACAATACGTCCATGTCGCTCGACGAATACAAGCGCAAACGGCGGTTTGAGGAGACGCCGGAACCTCTGCCAAAAGTGGAGAAGCAGTCGAAGCATCGCTTCGTCGTCCAGCGGCATCGCGCGACGCGACTGCACTACGACTTTCGGTTGGAGATGGAAGGAGTGCTGAAGTCGTGGGCCGTGCCGAAAGGACCGTCGCTCGACCCCAACGACAAACGGCTGGCGATGCAGGTTGAGGATCATCCGGTTTCGTACTTCGATTTCGAGGGCACGATTCCTGAAGGCAATTACGGTGCTGGTTCGGTCATGGTTTGGGACGTTGGAACCTGGGAACCGCTTTCGCCGATTCCGGTGAATGGTCAGTACGTGCGCGGAACCGAGCAGGAAGCTGCTGCGATGCTGGAGAAAGGCGATCTCAAGTTCCGGTTGAAAGGGAAACGGCTCAACGGAGATTTCGCGCTGGTGCACATCAAGGCTCGACGCGCGGGCAGCAAGGGTAACGAATGGCTCTTGATCAAGAAGAAGGATGATCACGTTGTCTCTGGATTCGACATCGACAAGTTCGATACTTCGGTGCTTACTGACCGGACAATGGCGCAGATTGCAGGTGATGAAGATTCTGCGCAGTGGACGAGCAGTCGTCCTGCGACACGCGGAAGGTTAAAAGCCGCCTGGCTGGCGGATGCTGTGGCACGCGCGGACCGCAAGAAAGCTGCGGCAAAAAAAAAAGCATTAACCGCAGAGGACGCGGAAAGCGCGGAGCAAGATAAAAAAGAATCAGCGGCGGTCAAAAGCTCCGCCAAGGCCGCCGAAAAAACCAGCTCAGGGAAAAAAGGCTCCAGTTCTGCAAAATCAAAATCGAGTTCGAAGCCTGCGGGAGCGGTTTCTGAATCTTCGCCGTCCACCGCGATCTCGCCGCTTCAAGATCTGCCCGGCGCCGTGCGGCGGCCGATGCCTCCGACGATCCATCCCATGCTCGCGACCTCCATCGACAAGCCCTTCGACGATGCCGACTGGCTGTTCGAAATCAAGTGGGACGGGTACCGGGCTGTCGCGTTCATTGACGATGGCCAGGTGCGGCTTGTCTCACGGAATCAGAACGACTTGAGCGCGCAGTTTCCCGAGCTTGCTGCGCTACCGCAGTTCGTTAAAGCCCGGCACGCGATTCTCGATGGCGAAATTGTTGCGCTCGACGACGAGGGCCGTCCTTCTTTCAGCTTGATGCAGCAGCGAACCGGATTTCGCCCTGGGAAGCCTCGGCTGGGCCGGCGCGAGGGCGTGGCGGTTATCTATTACGCGTTCGACCTTATTTATCTTGACGAGTTCGACTTGCGGCGCGTTCCATTGGAGCGGCGCAAAGAGCTGCTGCGCGAACACGTGACTGATAGCGAGGTTGTGCGCTTCTCCGATCACTATGCCGAGCAAGGGCTAGCGCTTTTTCAGGCCGCACAGCAAAAGGGCCTGGAAGGGATTGTGGCCAAAAAGCGCACCAGCTCTTACGACGAGACGCGGTCGCGCGATTGGCTCAAAATCAAAATCACGCGGCGGCAAGAGTGCGTCGTCGGAGGCTATACCGACCCGGAGGGCAGCCGAGATTTTTTCGGCGCGCTGGTGCTCGGACTGTACGACAAGCACAGGCGGCTGATCCACGTGGGGCAAGTCGGGTCCGGCTTCGATCAGCGCGGGCTCAAGGATGTTTTTGCCGACCTCGAACCACTGGCTACCGACAAGAATCCGTTCTCCGGTGAAATCGGCGGGCTGAAGAAAGTTCATTTTGTCCGGCCCAAGCTGGTCGCCGAAATCAAATTCACCGAGTGGACGCATGAGACGGATGAAGGTGGCCCCAAGTTGCGCGCGCCCGTGTTTCTTGGACTGAGGGCGGATAAGGCCCCGGAGGAATGCACTCTGGAGCAAGCGGGAGTCAAATAACTCTCATTCGCCATTACTTCATGTCTTTTGTCGGGAGCAAGGAGCCGTAGTCTTCGCCCGAGGGTGACACGGCGCGGGCGACGATGCCGGCGAAGGCGGATTTGAGTTCAGGAAACTTTGTCACCAAAGCTTTGATTACCTGGACATTTTCTTCAAAGGTTTTTTGCGTGTTGGAAATGTCGGCCGCTGAGTACTTCACGACTACGTCGAGTTCGTCGCCTACAGGGAGAGGGAAGATCGCGGTCCAGCGGAGGGTTTTGCCTCCCGCGAAAAGATCGATGGCGTTGTCGTTGACGGGCATGTCTGCGGGCTGGACCGTTTGAATCTCGTCGTAGAGTTTATCGGTGGCCTGGGTGCTCATGAAATCGACGGGCGATGTGAGGGCGATGGCTTCGCGGTAGTAGAGCCAGGCGTTGTGATTTTGCGATTTCGATTTGAAATCGCGCGCTTGTTGGGCGAACCAGGCGCCGTCGTGACCGCAGGCTTGCTGGGAGCGGGAGTAGAAGCCGGCGAGTTTCCAGTCGGCGCCTTGTTGTTCGAGCACGAAGGTCAGGGTAGTCGGCTTCTTGCCTCCGGTGACGTCGAGGATGGTGACGGCATACTTGCCGGGAGGGAGATTGTTGAGCACGAAGACGGCGCTCTGGCTGGTTTGGCCGGAAGGTCCGAAGACTCCGCAGAGGAACTCAGCGCGGGCGAGTGGCTGCGAAACATCGGCATCGGCAGAAAGCAGATAGGGCGGGCGAACTTTGGCGCTGGCGCCAGTGAGATCGGGCTGATTGTCTTTCAGGGCTTTTTCTACGGCGGCAAAATTGGCGGCGAGAGTGGAGATGGAATTCTGTTTGAGGGCGGCTACGTCGGCGCGCGCGGACATATCAAAATAGCGCCTGGCGACGGCTTCAAGGGCGGAACGTGTGGGAGGTTCGATGTCGGGCGCGCTCAAGCAGGTTTGGGCGTGGGCGGCGCCTGCGAAGAGCAGCGCCAGAATGACGATCGAGTAGCGGGCGCGGGGCAGGCGACCGGATCTCTTCAAGTGGAAGAAGCCTCCGAGGGGCATTTTACGCGCGGAGATGAAGTTGGGGCAGTGGCAAAAGCGGAGGCTATCCCGTCAGGACAGTCAAGCGGGCTCTTGCGCAGCAGCAGCGAAATTGGATTCGACCTCAGCGGCTAAAGCCGCTGTTGAGAATGGAGCAATTCATCGCAGCGCTCAAGCACTGCACCACCCAGAACCTGTAACTTTCATAGGAGGTCCGGGAGGATTCAGAGCGCAAGAAAGGCGTACTTTCGCGTTCTAAAAGCGATGGTAAAATCGGGTAGGATAGTGGTCTGCGCCGGTGGGGCTACCGGGGATTTCCCATGTCACGCGCAAAATGCATAACAGCGATTGTTTGCGGAATGCTGCTGGCTGCTTTGGCGTTGCCAGCGCTGGCGGAGGACCCGCCTACTCCGCAAAGGCAGGCGGAGCACCGTAAGACGCACAAGAAGCAGGCGCCGCCGCCCCTTGTGCTTCCGCCCTTGCCGGCTGGGCCATTGCGGCAGGTTCCGATGGACCAGATTCCGGAAACTGCCCCGAAAGTGACTTATGAGAATGGCCAGCTTACGATTCTGGCGCAGAACGCGACGCTAGGCGAGATCTTGAAGCAAGTACGGCAGCTGACGGGTGCTTCGATTGATCTGCCTGCTGGAGGGGCGCCGGAACGCGTGGTGACCCAGATTGGGCCAGGCGCGCCGCGAGATGTTCTGGCGGTGTTGTTGAATGGATCGGCGTTCAACTACGTCATGCTGGGTTCGAGTTCGGATCCGACGGCGATTGCGTCGGTGATGCTGACACCGAAACCTGCGGGAGGCGGCGAAGGACAGCCCGCGTCTCCGGCCCCGGCGTATCAGCAAAGTGCGGAGACCATGCCGCCGACTCCAGGTGGGCGCATGTTTCCGCAGGGACCTTTTCGCCAGCAGATGATTGGGCAAAATCCGCAGGCGCAAGCGCAGCCGCAGCCTGAGCCGGCGATGTCCGCAGCCGAGGATAATGCGGACGACTCGAGTGACGACAAGGACGACGATGCGGATCAGCCTCCGCAAGGGCAGCCGGGTCAGGCAGGACAGCCGGACGCGAATCAGCAGGAGCAGCAGCAGGGAAACAACCCCAACCAGCCGAATGCCGGACCACGGACTCCGGAGCAGATCTTACAGATGCTGCGCCAAGGGCAGCAGCCTCCACCGAACGGGTTGCCGGGAAACCAGCCGAATCCCAATAATCCGCCGCAGCAATAAATAAGGGAAAGCCCACCGAAAAAAATAGGCGCGGAG
>Ga0187781_10002857_pt1 | contig 13073 bp, 13 predicted proteins | sample 0715_SJ02_MP02_2_FD_132447 | JGI IMG/M metagenome (GOLD analysis project Ga0187781, IMG submission 132447) | Tropical peat soil microbial communities from peatlands in Department of Meta, Colombia - 0715_SJ02_MP02_20_MG | ecosystem: Environmental > Terrestrial > Soil > Wetlands > Peat | place...
ACCGTCTCGGCCGAGCCTTGGCGCACGCGCACCGGCGCTCCGGCTTGCACCCCATGCAGCGTCAGCGTTGCCGCGTTGGCCCGGACCACGGGAGGCATTGCCGCGGCGGTCAATTGCAACGAGGGGGCGCGGCGCACAATGGGATCGGTGAAATAGGTCGGGACGTCGGCTATGCGCTCGCAGCGCGGCGGAGCGTTTCGTTCGGGCGCGACGAGCACCGGCTCGTAGCGGCCCAACAATTGACGGCGCGGCGTGGAGGGCAAGGCATCGGCGCGCACCTGCTCGGGGGACTCGTAATCAAAGCCCGCCAGAGCTAACTCGTTGCCTAGCACGCGCAAAACCTTCCAGCCCGGGCGTGCCTCACCGGGCGGCGGCACAACGCCATTAAACGATTGTGCGCGCCCCTCGCAATTGACAAAGGTTCCTGAAGTTTCAGCAAAGGTTGCGATCGGTAGCACCGCATGGGCAACCTCAAGGTCTGCCGACCGGAAGCTGGAAAATGCAATCACCGTTTGCGCCCCGGCCAGCGCCGCGCGCGCCTGTGCCGCGTTGGCAAAGTCCAGTGCGGGCTCCACTGCCCAGAGCAGATACGCCCGCATCGGGTGCTCGAACATGCTGCGCGCGTTGCGGCCGCCGGGCCCGGGGGCGGCATCCACAAGATGGCCCCCGACACTGTTGGCCGCCTCACCGATCTCGCCGCAGCGTGCTCCCGTCGCGTTGGCGATCCAGTGCAGCCACGCGCGGATCTGGCTGGCCTGCGGGTGCTGCACGGCGGCGTTGCCGGCGAGCATCGCCACACGAGTGCCCGAACACAGGTCCGCGGCGATTGCCACAGCCACAGGCTCTGGTTCGATCCCCGAAACCGGCAAGGCAAGCGACTTGATGCGCGCCACGGCGACCCCAATCTGCGCGAGCATCCAGACCCAAGCGCAAGGAGCGATGATCGCTTTTTGGGAGACGTGCATCAGTGGATCTTCGTCGGCGGCGTGCACAAGGCTCAGACGGCAACCATTGCCAACGCCGCGGCGGATGCGCGCCGCGAGCAGCGGATGGTCTTCGCGCAAAAAAGAACCGACCAACAGCAGACGATCGAGCGTGACAAGGTCCGCCACCGGCATTCCCAGCCACGGTGCGCCCGCAAGTTGCCCGTCATCGCCAAAGTCGCAGCGGCGCAGTCGAAAGTCGATGCTCTGCGAACCCAGCCCCCTCGTAAGCTTGCCCAGCAGGTACAGTTCTTCCGCCGTTGATCCGCCCGCGGCCAGCGCTCCTATGGCCCCGCCCCCGTGCTGTTCGCGCACGCTCACCAGCGAGTTGGCAACGAACGCCAGCGCCTCGGGCCAGGACGCCTCCTGCAGCTGACCGTCGCGGCGCAGTAACGGGCGTGTCAGGCGATCGGCGCCGCCCAATCCTTCGTAGGAGAAACGGTCCCGATCCGACAGCCAGCATTCGTTGACCGCCTCATTTTCCAGCGGCACCACGCGCATGACCTCGTCTGCCTTGACTTGCAGCACCAAATTGGAGCCCAGGCTGTCGTGCGGGCTGATCGACTTGCGACGCGCCAATTCCCAGGTCCGGGCGCGGTAACGAAACGGCTTGCTCGTAAGAGCGCCCACCGGACACACATCGATGAGGTTACCCGAGAGTTCGGAGTTAACCGTTCGTCCGACAAACGTCATGATTTCCGAGTGCTCGCCATGGCTGGCCATGCCCAGCTCCATGACTCCTGCGATCTCTTGGCCAAAGCGCACGCAGCGTGTGCAATGGATGCAACGGGCCATCTCCTGCGCGGAAACCAGCGGACCGAGCTCCTTGTGCAGGACGACGCGCTTTTCCTCCTGGTAGCGCGAGGCACTGCCACCGTAGCCCACGGCCAGGTCCTGCAATTGGCACTCGCCGCCTTGGTCGCAAATTGGACAGTCCAGCGGGTGATTAATCAGCAAAAATTCCATCACTGCGCGCTGAGCCTGCTTGGCGCGCGCATTGGCGGTGTGCACGACCATGCCCTGCATCACCGGAGTCGCGCACGCCGGCATCGGCTTAGGTGACTTCTCGATGTCGACCAGACACATGCGGCAATTGGCCGCGATCGATAGCTTGCGGTGGTAGCAAAAGTGCGGGACGTAGATGCCCAGCTCGTTGGCCGCCTCCATCACGGTGCGGCCCTCGCGCATCGAGACTTTGCGTCCGTCGATTTCGAGTTCGATCATTGCATCACACGTAATCGGCTACGAGGCAGCGCTTGTGTTGGATGTGGTGCTCGAACTCGGAGCGGAAATTCTTTATGAACGAGCGCACCGGCATCGCTGCGGCATCGCCCAAGGCGCAAATCGTTCGACCCTGAATATTTTCGGCGACCGAATCGAGCAACGCGATGTCCTCGGGGCGCCCTTTGCCGTGCTCGATGCGATGCAAAACGCGATACAGCCAGCCGGTTCCCTCGCGGCACGGCGTGCACTGACCGCAGGACTCGGCCTGGTAAAAATACGCCAGCCGCTCCAGGCAGCGCACCATGCAGCGCGTGTCGTTCATGACGATCACGGCTCCGGAGCCCAGCATGGATCCGGCCTTGGCAATCGAGTCGTAATCCAGGTCGGTGTCCATCATGACTTCACCGGTGAGCACCGGCATCGAGGAGCCTCCGGGTATCACGGCCTTGATCTTGCCGCCTCGCATGCCGCCGGCTAGCTCGAGCAGCTTTGCAAACGGTGTGCCCAGCGGCACTTCGTAATTGCCGCTGTGTTGCACGTCCCCGCTGACGGAAAAGATTTTGCTGCCACCGTTGTTGGGCCGTCCCATGGCCAGGTATGCGTCCGCGCCCATGCGAAAGATCCACGGCACCGCGGCAAAGGTTTCCGTGTTGTTAATGGTCGTCGGGCGGCCGTATAGGCCCACGCTTGCCGGGAAGGGCGGTTTATAGCGCGGTTGACCCTTCTTGCCTTCCAGCGATTCGAGCAGCGCGGTTTCCTCGCCACAAATGTAGGCGCCATATCCGTGGGAGGCACGCAGGTCAAAGGAAAAGGAGGATCCGAGGATGTTCTTGCCCAGCAGCCCGTTGGCATAGGCCTCATCGAGTGCGTGCTGAAAACGCTCGTACTCCGCCCAGATTTCGCCATGGATGTAGTTGTAGCCGACCGCGGCGCCGATTGCATAACCGGCGATGATCATGCCCTCGATGAGCGCATGCGGGTTGTAGCGCAGGATGTCTCGATCCTTGAACGTGCCCGGTTCACCCTCGTCGGAATTACACACCAGATACTTTGGTCCGGTGGATCCGCGCGGCATGAAACTCCACTTCAGCCCCGTGGGAAAGCCCGCACCCCCGCGGCCCCGCAAACCGGACTTCTTCACCTCGGCAATCACCGCTTCCGGCGATATGCCCTCCGAAAGAATGCGCCGCAAAGCGTGGTAGCCCTCGCGCTGCTCGTAGTGCTGCAGATGCCAGTTATGGCCGTCCAAGCCGGCCAGAATGAGTGGCTCGATGTGGCGCCCGTGAAAGCAGGTCTGTAGCGTCATTTGCCCTTCTCCGAGGCCAGGGATTCAAGAAGGGCATCGAGCTTGGAGGCGTCCATGAAGCTGTGCATGTGCTTGTTGTTCACCAGCAGCACCGGGGCGTCTCCACACGCGCCCATGCATTCCCCCTGCATGAGCGTAAAGCGACCGTCGGCCGTGGTCTGCCCAAAATCGATACCCAGCTTCTGCTGTAGATGCCGCGCCGCGACGTTGGCCCCAGAAAGCGCGCAGGACAAATTGGTGCAAATCGTGATTTTGTGGCGCCCTACCGGCGCCAATTGGAACATGTGGTAGAAGGTCGCAACCTCATAGACGGCAATCGGCGCCATTTGCAGGTAGGCCGCCACCTCTTCCATCACACTCGACGGAAGCCAGCCGATCTCGTCCTGGGCGATAGCCAGCGCGGCTAGCACCGCGGACTGGCGCTGGTCGGTCGGATATTTGGCGATCTCACGATCGATCTTGCGCAGCGCGTGCTCCGAGAGGCGCTGCTCGGTCGCTGGGGCCGGCGGCGAGGAAGCAACGGCGCTCATCGATCAATTTCCCCAAAGACGATGTCCTGCGAGCCGATGATGGTGACCGCGTCGGCGATCATGTGCCCTCGGCTCATCTCATCGAGCGCCTGCAGGTGAGCAAAACCGGGGGCCCGGATTTTCAGGCGATAGGGTTTGTTAGCGCCGTCACTTACCAGATAGATACCGAACTCGCCTTTGGGGTGCTCAACCGCCGCGTACACCTCACCTTCGGGAACGTGAAACCCTTCGGTGAAGAGCTTGAAATGGTGGATCAGATCTTCCATGTTGGTCTTCATGTCCACGCGCTTGGGCGGGGCGACTTTGTGGTCGCTGCAGATGACCGGCCCGGGGTTGGCGCGCAGCCACTCGACACACTGGCGGATGATCCGGTTGCTCTGGCGCATCTCCTCCACGCGCACCAGATACCGGTCGTAGCAATCGCCGTTGCGCCCAACCGGGATGTCGAAGTCGACCCGCTCGTACACCTCGTACGGTTGCTTCTTGCGCAGGTCCCATGGCACGCCCGAGCCACGCAGCATCGGACCCGTAAATCCGATTGCCAGGGCACGCGCCGGATCGACCACCCCGATTCCCACGAGTCGCTGCTTCCATATGCGGTTATCGGTGAGCAGCGTTTCATAGTCGTCCACGCAGCCCGGAAAACGCCGCGTGAAATCCTCGATGAAATCGAGCAGCGACCCTTGACGGTTTTCGTTGCGCTCGGCCATCACGCGCGCCGACAGTCCGCCACCGCTACTGTATTGCGGCATGGTGTCGGGTAGGTCGCGATAAACGCCGCCGGGTCGGTAGTACGCCGCGTGCATGCGCGCTCCGGAGGCGGCCTCGTACATATCGAACAGATCTTCGCGCTCCCGAAACGCATACAAGAAAACGGCCATCGCTCCCACATCGAGCGCATGCCCGCCGATCCACAACAGATGGTTCAGCAGCCGGGTGATTTCGTCGTACATCACCCGGATGTATTGCGCGCGGATCGGTACCTCGATGCCAAGCAGCCGCTCGATCGCCATCACGTAGGCGTGCTCGTTGCTCATCATCGAGACGTAGTCCAAGCGATCCATATACGGCACCGATTGGATATAGGTGCGCGTCTCCGCCAATTTTTCCGTCGCCCGGTGTAGCAAGCCGATATGCGGATCGGCCCGCCGGATCACCTCGCCATCGAGCTCCAGCACCAGACGCAGCACGCCGTGCGCGGCAGGGTGCTGGGGACCAAAGTTCAGCGTGTAATTACGAATGTCGGCCATAAGCGAGGGCGTTCAGCGCTGGGTCGGGCCACTGGCGTAGCCTTCTTCGCGTATGACGCGCGGCGTAATTTCGCGCGGTTCGATAGAAACCGGCTGGTAAATCACCCGCCGCAGCTCCGGGTCGTAGCGCATCTCAACGTTGCCCGATATCGGAAAATCGCGGCGAAACGGATGTCCCACGAAACCGTAATCCGTCAGAATGCGACGCAGGTCCGGATGGCCTTGGAACAAGATGCCGTACAGATCAAACGCCTCGCGTTCGTACCAGCCCGCCGACGGCCAAACGGGCAGCAGCGACGACACGATCGGTAAGGCGTCGTCGTCGCAAAACGTCCGCAGCCGCAGCCGCCAGTTGTGGGTGAGCGAAAGCAGATGCGCAACGACCGCAAAGCGCCGTTCGCTCCGGGCCCCGCCGTAATCCCAATAGTCGACACCGCACAAATCCAGGAGCTGCTCAAAGCGCAGTTGTGGATCGTCGCGCAATTGCATTGCCACGCTTTGCCATTGACCCGCAACAACCCGCATGGTCAGTTCGCCGCGGTCGATATCAATTGCCTGCGCCCGCGCACCCACGCAGGCCTGCAGGCGTCGCCCCAGTTCCTCAACGTCGTTCATTGGTCGCTGCGAAAGCGTGGGCGTCATGGTTTTAGCGGGCAATCGTTTGCGTGCGGTTGATTTTCGCTTGCAGCTGCACGATTCCGTAAATCAATGCCTCTGCCGTCGGCGGACATCCCGGTACGTAGATATCGACCGGCACGATTCGATCGCAGCCACGCACGACCGAGTACGAGTAGTGGTAATAGCCCCCGCCGTTGGCGCACGATCCCATGGAGATTACCCAGCGCGGCTCGGGCATCTGGTCGTAGACCTTGCGCAGCGCGGGCGCCATCTTGTTGCATAGCGTACCCGCAACGATCATCAGATCGGACTGGCGCGGACTGGGCCGAAAGACAACACCAAAGCGATCCAGGTCGTAGCGCGCGGCGCCCGCATGCATCATTTCCACGGCGCAGCAGGCCAAACCAAATGTCATCGGCCACAGCGAACCGGTCTTCGACCAATTCAGCACCGCGTCGACACTGGTCGTAACAAAACCCTGCTGCAGTTTTCCTTCGATGCCCACGTTGCCATTCCACGCGAAAGCGTTACCGTCCAGCGCTCACTCCCAATCGAGAGCGCCTTTTTTCCATTCGTAGATAAATCCCACGGTAAGGATGCCTAAAAACAGCATCATTGCCCAAAATCCGACGCTCCATCTGCCCAAGGAGCCAAGCGAAACGGCCCAGGGAAACAAAAACGCGACCTCCAGATCGAAAAGGATGAAAAGGATTGCGACCAGGTAAAAGCGCACATCGAACTTCATTCGGGCATCTTCAAATGCCTCAAATCCGCATTCGTATGGAGATCGCTTTTCCGCGTCCGGGCGATAGGGCGCAACCAGCGCACCGAGCACCATCGGGGCAAGGCCGACCAAGGCTCCGACCGCAACAAAAATTAGGACCGGAAGATAGTTCCCGAGATCCACAAGCCACCCGTGTCAATCGTTGACCAATTTGCACGAGCATGCGCCAAAGCAACTGCGCCCGGCCAAGCTCCCCCCTGCTCCATCGCCCGCCATCTTAGCGTGGCAAGTCGATGCCAACAAAAAAAATGCTTATTCGTTGACGTGCGCCAAGAACCTGTGGGCGCGCCCGCACGCTCCCGTGGCACGTTGCGCCGCTATTTCATGCTCCACGCAACGACATACCGCTTGCGCAAATTCCCGGGATTGCGGCGTGGTGCCGACGGTGAGACTCGAACTCACACGGCTTTCGCCGCCACCCCCTCAAGATGGTGTGTCTACCAATTCCACCACGTCGGCAAGCGGCGCGGATTCTACCGCGAATTGCCACGTCCACCGCACGTCCATAAGGCTGTGCAAGCGCGCCGCGCACGGTGCACGCGCGCCCGCCGTAGCTCGGACCCGCGTGGTTCGCGGCCGTTTTTACTTTGGAATTTCCGCCGACTTGTCCGAGGCCGGTGCTGGTGGGGTCTTTGTTTCGGGCGCGGTGGTTGGATTCGCGTCCGTGGGAATCTGCTGCGACGCGGAGGGCGCACCGGGCACATTGCCGCTGCCTGGTGGCGCGGCCGGCGCTACGGTGCTCATGAGTCCGCCGCGAGGAGCACGTAGCGCAGTGGCCGAATACGCCAATGCGATCGTAACCGCAAAGAAAATCGCTGCAACGACCGCCGTGCTGCGAGACAAAAAGTTCGCCGATCCGCTGGCTCCAAAAAGACTTCCCGAAGCACCGCTGCCAAAGGCCGCTCCCATATCTGCGCCTTTGCCGTGCTGTAGCAGAACCAAAATGATGATCGCGGCGGCACAGATTACCTGCACCACGATCAACAATGTGACAATCCAACTCATTTGCCCATCCTCAGAAAAACCCTCAGCGTGCCGCCGCGCAGATCGCCAGAAAGTCGTTCGCGACCAAAGAGGCCCCGCCAATTAGGCCGCCGTCGATATCGGGCTGTGAAAAAAGCTCCGCCGCGTTGCCCGGCTTGACGCTACCGCCATAGAGCACGCGCGTAGCCGCCGCCGACGCTTGATCTGCCCCAGCAAGGCGCGCGCGGATCGTCGCGTGCACTTGTTGCGCCTGTTGGGGTGTGGCGGTGCGTCCGGTTCCGATTGCCCAAACGGGCTCGTAGGCCAGGGCGCCGTTGGCGAGCTGCGCGACGCTGCAGCGGCGCAAAATCGCGTCGAGCTGTGCCATAACGACTTGCTGTGTGCGGCCGCCTTCGCGCTGCTCGAGCGTTTCCCCGATGCACACAATAGGACGCAATCCCGCAGCAATGGCCCGCTCAGCCTTGGCTGCCACGATCTCGTCGGTTTCTCCATATGCGGCACGCCGCTCGGAGTGACCAACGATCACCCACTGGGCACCCAGATCGATAAGCATTTCCCCGGCCACCTCTCCGGTCCAGGCCCCCGCGACCTGCAAGCACAGGTTTTGTGCCCCGATGCCAGCTTGCGTGCGTTCTAGGCCCTGCGCAACTTGCGCCAGATAGACAAAAGGCGGGCAGACGACCGTTTCGCAATGCGGTGGCGCCGAGCGAAATGTCGCAAGCCAACGCTCGTTCTCGCTTTGGCTGCCGTTCATCTTCCAGTTGGCTGCGACCAATTTCGCGCGCACAGGCATCGCCAGCTCCTTTGGCCGGTTTTAGGCGGCGGGCGCGTCGGCGCTCACGGCCTTCATCGAAAGTCGGACCCGACCCTTCTCATCAGCCTCTATGACCTTGACTTTGACGGCCTGGCCCTCTTTGAGGTAGTCGGACACCTGGTTGACGCGCTCGTTGGCGATCTGCGATATATGCAGCAGCCCGTCGCGGCCCGGCAGCAATTGCACGATCGCACCGAAATCGAGCAAGCGCAGGACGGTGCCGTCGTAGATCTTGCCCACTTCGACCTCCGCCGTCAGCTCCAGGATGCGCCGCTCGGCTTCCCGCCCGCGCTCCTGATCGACGCTGGCAATCGTTACCGTCCCGTCATCTTCGATATCGATCTGGGTCCCGGTTTCCTCGGTCAGCGCGCGGATCACCGCACCACCTTTGCCGATCACGTCGCGAATCTTCTCGGGATTGATTTTGATTCGGATCATGCGCGGCGCAAATGCCGAAAGCTCCGGGCGCGCGACGGTGATCGCCTCTTGCATCTTGTGCAAGATGTGGGTTCGCCCTTCGCGGGCCTGCGCCAAGGCAACTTGCATGATCTCCTTGGTGATGCCTTCGATTTTGATGTCCATCTGCAGTGCCGTGATTCCCGCCGCGGTGCCAGCAACCTTAAAGTCCATGTCCCCCAGATGATCCTCATCACCCAAGATGTCGGTGAGCACCGCAAAGCGGCCACCTTCCTTGATCAGGCCCATAGCAACGCCCGCAACATGCGCCTTGATCGGAACGCCGGCGTCCATGAGCGCCAGACAGCCACCGCATACCGAGGCCATCGAAGACGAACCGTTGGATTCGGTGATTTCCGATACCACGCGGATGGAATACTGGAATTCTTCCGGCGAGGGCAACACGGCGACCAGCGCACGTTTGGCCAATCGGCCATGGCCGATTTCGCGCCGCTTGGGGGCGCCGACTCGGCCGGTCTCGCCCGTCGCAAACGGCGGCATGTTGTAGTGGAGCATGAACCGATCGCGATACTCGCCCATGAGCGCGTCGATGATCTGCTCGTCTTGCTTGGTGCCCAGGGTCGCCGTGACCAGCGCCTGGGTCTCGCCACGGGTAAACAATGCCGACCCATGCGTGCGCGGTAGCACGCCCAGTCGAACGGCGATGGGACGCACGGTGCGCGTGTCGCGACCGTCGATGCGCGGTTCACCGGAAAGAATTTGATTGCGCACAAGTTGCGCCTGCATCTCAAACAAGATCGCGTCCACCTCGCCCGGATCGACCGGCGCGGCGCCGGCCGCCGCCTCCGCGCTCAGCTGCTCCATCACGCGGTTTTCTACATCTTTGAGCCTTTGTGTGCGCGCCTGTTTGCTGCGGATCTGGTACGCATCCTGAAAACCAAGCCCGGCCATGGTCGCCAGGCGCGCGCGCAGCGCCTCGTTTCTCGGCGGTTGCTTCCAATCCCACGCCGGTTTACCGGCTTCGCGGACCAGGTCGTGTATGGCGTCGATGACAGTTTGCATCTGCTCGTGGCCAAACACCACGGCGCCGAGCATGATCTCCTCGGACAACTGGTCCGCCTCCGATTCGACCATCAGCACCGCGCGCTCTGTGCCAGCGACGACCAAGTCCAGGCGGGAGTCCTTTAGCGCACTCGCGGAGGGGTTGAGCACATACCGCCCGTCGATATATCCGACTCGTGCCGCGCCGATCGGGCCATTAAACGGCACGCCCGAAACCGCCAGCGCCGCCGAAGCTCCGATCATGGAGGGAATATCCGGATCGATCTCGGGATTGACCGACAGCACGTGCAAAACGACCTGGACCTCGTTGACAAAACCCTCTGGGAATAGCGGCCGGATGGGCCGGTCGATCAGGCGTGAGGTAAGTGTCTCTTTTTCCGAGGGGCGGCCTTCGCGCTTGAAAAAGCCGCCTGGAATCTTGCCCGCCGCGTAGGTCTTCTCCAGGTAATCGACGGTGAGCGGAAAAAAATCCTGCCCTGGTTTCGCGCTGGCAGCCGCAACGACCGTCGCCAGAACAACTGTGTCCTCCACAGATACCAAAACCGCGCCGCTGGCTTGCCGCGCGATTTCACCGGTTTCCAGCCGCACCGTGTGCGCGCCGTATTGAAAGGTCTTTGTCACTTTGTCAAACACGTCTTGTTCCTTTCGCGTTTTTTTGTTCCGTCCGCGGCCACACGGTCGTTGGTGCCCACGCGGCACCGGGCCCGAGCAGCGCGCCACGCGCCGGGTAGCTTTCGCTTCGCGGGATCTGCATCCGCAATTCCGTTGGGCTCGGGTTTCGGGGCTGTCATGCCGTGCGCACTAGCGGCGCGCACCCGCATGGTGCGCGGCGTGTGCCTGCCGCAGAGCAAGACCCAAGGTCGCGTTTGGCAGCGCGCGCATGCGCCTACTTGCGCAGACCCAGACGGTCAATCAACCCCTTGTAAGACTCCGGGTTCCTGCCCTTGAGGTAGTCGAGCAGCTTGCGACGGCGGCTGACCATCTTGAGCAAACCACGCCGGGAGTGATGATCCTTTACGTGGGTCTTGAAATGCTCAGTTAGCTCGTTGATGCGGGCGGTCAACAGCGCAACTTGGACTTCCGGCGAACCCGTATCGTTGCCGCTGCGTTGGTACTTGGCGACGATGTCGCCCTTCTTGATGTCGGACACTGCCATGCGCTTTCCTTTATGGTTCAACAGGCGGACACGGAAGGAATGCCGTGCCGTGAACTGGTCAGTATAGCGCACCCCCAACCAGCCCGTGATAGCGGCAGTCTTTTCCGGTGATGGTTGACTTTCAGAGGATCTTCGTTGCGTGTCTATCGCCACCAGGGAGCTTGCACGCTCGCGTTGGATCATGGGGACCCAACGCGCCGACTTCACGCAGGTTGCCTTCGACGTTGCCCAACGGGCGACAGGGACAAAGCAACAGCCCGCTCGCAGCGTCAATCAGGCGGGCGGCTAGCGGCGCGCCTTGGGGCCGATCATCGTTCGCACCAGGGTCGCGCAATCGTAGGATGACGCGCAAGGACTGCGTAACTCGCGCGGGCATCGAGCACGGAGCTGCTCACCTTGACGCAAATTCGGATTCGGCATCTGTACCGCGATCGAAGTGCGGCGCCGTGGGTAGAGCCAGCTCCGTGAAGCGATACACAATGGTGGTTAACCAAATGTGGAATCCGCAGCCTCTCGTGGTACAGCGCTCAGCGTCGCTGCGCTCGTATTTTCCCGTGGATCGGTTATGCCTCCGGAGCCAGGCCGCCACCACGACTCCTTGTTCGCCAAAGATTCAGCCGCGTCTTCGAAGGGCACCAATAATCATCGGCCCACAAGCCCAAGCCGGATTTCTTCGGTCGGATGAAAAATACGATGCCTCCTAGGCTTGCCTCAGAAGCCTACCTGCATCAGACTGAACGCCGCGACCAGTGTAATTGCCAGCGCGCCACCGTAGCAGGCTGACTTTGCCACCACGCCTTTTTGAAAACCCAGGTCGTGCAAGCTGTGGAAGATGCGGTGCGCGGCATGCCACGCGAAGAGCGCAATGATGACGAACATCAGGGCCTTGCCCGCCGGGTGCTGCGCGAAGGCCAACATGCGCGGATAGCTGATCAGGTCAGATGGCAACGGCCAGCCCAGTGGCACCGCGATGCCGGTAATGAAGACCAGCATTGTTCCCAGCAGCGCCGATAGCATGCCGCCAGCGCCAAACAGCAGCCAGAAGATGGGGGCCCTCGAGCGCTTCATTTCCGCCACCACCAGGCCGCGGCGAATAGCGCGGCCGATGCGACGAGCGTCGCCGCCCACCCCGCGCGCGTGATGGTCGAAGCTGCCAGCCGTTGGCCGCCGATAAAGATCATCGGCATGGTCTTGGGCATGATCTCGAACCAGCTCATCGCGTGGACGAACATCGAAAGCAGCAGCGCCAGGTGTAGTAGCAGCGACCACGGCGTGCGCAGCGCAGCCAGCCAGGCGTTCCACGCCTGCTCGCCATGGGCAAGGCATGCCACGCCGGTGGTCAGCACAATGGCGTAGGCCGCGACGCCGAGCGCAGTGGCTTCGCGCAGCATGTAGCGCATAAAAAATGGATCGCGCCGCCACCAAAACCGCATCGATCGCAGGTAGGGCCGGTGCGACATTTCAGTGCGGTTCATGCTTTGGCTCCGTGCGGGGAGAGCAAGTGCAAAAAAAAGTCCTTTGCGCTGTTGAGCTTGTTCTGGTTCACCGCGTTGGCCGGATCGACCCCCTTGGGGCAGACCTCCGAGCAGTAGCCCACTGCGGTACAGCTCCATACGCCTTCCTCGGCATTCAAGATCTGCATGCGCTGGGCACGGCCGCCGTCGCGAGAATCGGCGTTGTAGCGGTGCAGCAGCGCCAACGCGCCGGGCCCTGTGAAGTCCGGATCCAGCCCGTATTGCGGGCAGGCGGCGTAGCACAGCATGCAGTTGATGCACCAGCTGTACTGCTCGAACTGCGCCAACTGCGCGGGCGTCTGAAGGTTTTCGCCCTGCTCCAGCGCGCGGGGCGATTTCGGCATCAGGTACGGCTTGACCGCCTCGAGCTTCTTGACGAACGGCACAACGCTGACGACCAGGTCGCGCTCAATCGGCAGGTGCGCCAGCGC
>Ga0187781_10002858_pt1 | contig 13071 bp, 9 predicted proteins | sample 0715_SJ02_MP02_2_FD_132447 | JGI IMG/M metagenome (GOLD analysis project Ga0187781, IMG submission 132447) | Tropical peat soil microbial communities from peatlands in Department of Meta, Colombia - 0715_SJ02_MP02_20_MG | ecosystem: Environmental > Terrestrial > Soil > Wetlands > Peat | place...
ATCATGTATCCCCAGCTGAACACCACGACAAGGCTGGCAACCAGATTACCGGGCAGCCACGCCGTGTTACCGAACGGCTTATAGACCTTGCCCATCAGCTCATGCAGAACATAACGCGCGACGCGCGTGCCGGCATCGATGGTGGTCAATATGAACAGCGCTTCGAACATAATCGCGTAGTGATACCAGTAGCCCATCAGGCGATCCATGCCCGGGAGGCCGCGAAAGATTTGCGCCATGCCCACGGCGAGCGAAACCGCGCCGCCTGTTCGGCCAGCTAACTTCTCGCCGACTTCATGCGAGAACAGATCGAGATTCACCGTCGATAAACCGAGTTTCTGAAAAACCTCGGGCGTGGTGTTGATGGCAAAGTAATCTCCGGGATGCATGGAACAGGCGGCGATCAGCGCGAGCACGCCAACCAGCGACTCGCAGACCATGGCGCCATAACCGATGACGCGCGCATCGGTTTCGCGGTCGACCATTTTCGGAGTTGTTCCTGAGGAGACCAGGGAGTGGAAGCCGGAAATCGCGCCGCAGGCGATGGTCACGAAGAGGAAAGGAAAGAGCCTCCCTTTGATGATCGGGCCGCCACCGGCGGCAAATTGCGTGACGTTAGGAAACTTGATGTCGGGATGAACCAGGAATACGCCGACGACCAGAACTGCAATCGTGCCCAGCTTGACGTAAGTGGAAAGATAATCGCGCGGCTGGAGCAGAAGCCAGACCGGCAAGACCGAAGCCACCAATCCGTAGAGCGCCATGAGAATTGTGATCTCGTGCGGCGTAAACGTGAGCGCACCGGCGGTGCTCGTCTGGGCAAACCAACGGCCGGCGACGACGCTCGCGATCAGCAGAACGACGCCGAAGACGCTGGGGCCAGTGACAATGACTTTGCCGGGCTGGCTCTTGAACATCCACAGGCCCATGACGAGGGCGATCGGAATCGTCATGCCAATGGTGAATACACCCCAGGGACTGTTCGAGAGCGCGTTGACCACGACAATGCCGAGCCCGGCGAGCGTGACGAGAAGAATGAAGAGCACGGCAATCATGGCTACCAGTCCAGCGAAGGAGCCGATTTCCGTGCGCGCGATATCGGCGACCGAGCGGCCGCGGTGGCGGAGCGACGCCACAAGCACGGTGAAGTCCTGAACGCAGCCAGCCAAGACCGAGCCAATCAGCAACCAGAGAAAGCCGGGAGCAAATCCAAACTGCGCCGCGAGCGTGGGCCCTACCAGGGGTCCGGCTCCGGCGATGGCGGCGAAGTGATGACCGAAGAGAACCCAGCGTGGAGTGGCGACGTAATTGTGGCCATCGGCAAAAGTGTGCGCGGGCGTTGTGCGGCGGTCGTCGAGCGCCAGAGCTTTGGCGGCAATGTAGGCGCTGTAGTAGCGGTAGCCGAGCGCGTATACGCATAACGCTCCGATCAGAACTGGCAACGTATTCACGACACCCTCCAGCAAAGGGAGAATTCAACGAACGGTTGCGCTCCGGCCACGCAAGCTAGAGCATCTTACACCCAGTGTCTTGCGCCGCATTCAGGAGTGCTGATCTCATGGATGAAATCAACGGCGTGCAGCAGCAATCGTGGTAAGCACGTGATAACCTGATACGTCCGGATCATATTTGGATCTGTCGTGCCGCCCGGCGCGAACTTATACGGACCCATACCTTAGGAGCAGGTGATGAAGATTGGAGTCTTGACCGGCGGAGGCGATTGTCCCGGGCTAAACGCCGTCATTCGTGCAGTCGTGCGCAAGGGATCCTTCCACTATGGGGACGCATTCGTCGGGTTCATGGAAGGCTGGCGCGGCTTGCTTGAAAACAAAACCATGCCCCTCGATCTTTCGACTGTCGGCGGTATTCTTCCGCGCGGCGGCACCATTCTCCGCACCTCACGCACCAACCCCGCCAAACACCCCGACGGCCTGGATCGCTGCATCAACAATTTGAAGGAGCACGGCTGCGATGCTCTGGTTGCCATTGGCGGCGATGACACGCTCTCGGTCGCCCAGAAATTGTTCGCGAACGGCGTCAAAGTGGTCGGCGTGCCGAAAACCATCGACAACGATCTCGCGGGCACCGACTTCACCTTCGGCTTCGATACGGCGGTGAACATCGCCATCGGCGCAATTGACCGCGTGCACACCACGGCCGAGGCCCACAACCGCGTGATCGTCGTCGAGGTTATGGGACGCGACTCGGGCTGGATCGCCGCTTATAGCGGCATCGGCGGCGGCGCCGACGTGATTCTCGTCCCCGAAGTTACGTTCGACATTGAAGAAGTTGCAGAGCTCATCCGGCAACGTCACGCGCGCGGCCGCTATTTCTCGATCGTGGTTGCCGCCGAAGGCGCCAAGTTCGCCGGCGGAGCCGAAATGCAGCAAGGAGCGCCGGTTTTGCAGGACGTCGGGCGCGACGAATTTGGCCACCTCCGGCTCGGCGGAATCGGCTCCGTCCTCGCACGCGAAATCGAAAAACGAACGGGCTTTGAGACGCGCTCAGTGGTTCTCGGCCACATCCAGCGCGGAGGCTCGCCCAGCGCTTTTGACCGCGTGCTGGCCACCCGCTATGGCCTCGGCGCCATTGACATGGTTCATCGCGGGGAATTCGGCCACATGGCGGCACTTCACGGCAACAAGATCATCTCGATTCCGCTGGCCGAGGCCATCGCCTCCAATCGCAAGGTGGATCCGGAAATCCTCGACGCCGCGGTTGGCATTCTCGACAAGCTCGAAGAAAAAACCGAGAAGACAGCCTGACAACAAAGAAGCTGCGATTGCAAGAGGTTCAGTCCTGACCAGGCGGAGCGCTACGGGCTCACTGCTCCGGTGTGGCAGTCGCTGCAGTTCACAGCGGTTAGGTCGCCTAGGTCAACGGGGTGCTTGAACTCGCCGGGAGGATTCGTTTCCACCGCAACCTTGTTTTCCGACTGACTGAGAACCGTATGGCAGGAATTGCAATCCTTGGGAATCACCTTGCCTTCCGGGCTCACATGATTGCCATCGTGGCAGCGGAAACATCCGTTGAAGAACATGTGTCCGATGTTGTTGGGATGTGTTCGCCAGTCGAGCTTCATCTCGGGGAACATAGTCAGGCCGTAAATGCGCTGCGTTTCTTCGATGGCGGAGCGAATCTCAGGCTGCTTCGATTTGGCGATATCAGGATACTTGGTTTCATAAAAGCCCTCGATCGTCTTGGCAATGCCCTGCATCGCTTCGTCACTGGTCGAGTACTTGCCTGTCAGGGCAGCAACCGCTTGCTGCTTGATAAACGGCAGCGTGATATCCAGACGGTGGGCGGCGAGTGATCGATCGACCGAGGTATCGGGCGCCACATAAATGTGTGTGGGGCGATTGTGGCAGTCGATGCAGTCCATGCGCCGCTTTTCGGCAGTCTCAATCTGGTCCTTGGTAAGCTTGGCGTCCTTGCTGACGTATTCCGTGACGCGGCCCTGCGGGTCCTTCGCCCTGACGTAGACGATTGTCTGCCGCTGCTCATCGGTGGCAACGTACGTTATCTCGTTCGAGATGTTCATGTGCCAGTGAATGCCTTCAGGTTCGCCGGTCGAGGGGTCCCCACCCCCCGTGTTAATGAGAAGGCGAATCTGACGCTGAGTGTTTTTTTCGTCGCTGGCATAGTGGTTAAAAACCTTCAGCTGGGCGCCATAGAATTTCTTTGGCCAATGGCAGGTCTCGCAGGTCTCCGCGGCAGGCCGCAAGTTGTGCACCGGAGTTGGGATTGGCCTCGGAAAAGTGTTCAGCGCGGTTTTGAACACCTGGCGCGCGCCGGAAAGCTTCGACTTCACATACCAGGTAGCTCCCGCTCCGACGTGACAATCCACGCAGGCAACGCGGGCGTGGGGAGATTGCTGATAGGCGGTAAACTCCGGCGCCATGACTGAGTGGCATAGCTGCCCGCAGAAACCGACGGAGTCGGTAAAGTTGTACGCCTTGTAGCTGCCGACCACACTCATGCCGACAAACACGATGATAAAGACCAGAAAGAAAGAGACAGCTCCGCGCTGCGCTGGATCAGAAAAATCGAAGCGGAGATAAGTAGAGCCTCCGGTCGAAGCAAGTCGACGGTTTCGAGTGTAAAAAGCCCCAAAAACCGTCAGCGCCAGGCCAACGGTAAGAAAGGCAGGCGCGACCATGTAGGCCAAGATGCCAATGTAGGGGCTCGGGTGGGGCGAGGTCATGTCGATGAAGAACAGGAACAGGATGTTGCCGAGAGCTACCACGGCGACCGCCAGTCCGATAATCGAAATGGGGTTCCGCATCAGGCCACGGATGCGGGCAAGACCTGCTAGCTCCGGTGATGCGCTCGGTTGAGGCTCAGGCATGTTCGGTACAGACCTCCGCTTTCAGATCTGAAACATCTGCTTATACATTACGTTCCACGGCTTGGGCGATGACTTTTGTCCGCCGGTTGAGCCGATTCGGGCTCGCAATGTTTGCTTCCTAGGTATGAGTGATCGATTCTGCTCTTTCTTCTTCGGCCGCGATTTTGTCGCCTTCCCCATTAACCGGCGCCGGCTCTGTGGATTCTGACTCCGCTTGTGCCGCTGCCAGCAGAGTTTCGCTGTCGAGCCCATGTTCTTCTCGATAGTGATGCTCGGAAACTCTGCCGTCGTACCACGCCCAGTTCATAGGGTAAATGTCGGGGTCGAGGAAGATCTGATAGAAGTGCCAGACCACAATGGCCAGCGAGGCCAGGATTGCCTCGTAAAGATGAATGGCCGTGGCTACATCGAGCCACCAGCGTGGGAGCAGGTGTCCGACGAAGATCTTTGCCCAAAGGGCTGTGCCCGTCACAGCCATCACAATGACGCCCCACACCAGGGCCCAATATTCGGCTTTTTCTGCGTAGGTGAAACGCCTGAATTCTGGTTTGCTCCCGCCCACGCCCAGATAGTGACGCATGGTATTGACCACATCGGTCGCATCCTTCGGTACCGGCAACATGTCTTTCACCATCCGCCGCCCATCGCGGGTCACGAAAAGATAGACAAGGTGATAAATGCTGGCGCAAATCATAGCCACGGCAGCGATGCGATGGACGATGCCGCGCGCCTTTTCTCCCATGCCGGGAAGCATCGCAAGCCATGAGTCGGGATACTTGAGCGCGAATCCGGTGACGACCAAGGTAATGAACGACGTGAGCAGTATCAAATGCTGCCAGCGCTGGCTGAGGGTCATGCGCGTGATGGTGCGCAGATGAGCGTCTCGGCGATCGAGCGCTTTGCGCCGCCAGATGATCAGGTTGTGCAGAATCATGCCGCCGATCACGGCGAAGATCATGCTCAAGTAGAAACGGCGAATCCACCGCACAGCGATGCTGCCGATGTCGGCTGAAAGCGGCGCATCCACGTGCACTTTGCCGACCACAAACTTTTCGGTTATGCCCGGATGGCACTGGCCGCAGGTCTTCACAAGATTTGCGCGGTTTATGGTGGAACGCGGATCGCTCGACGGCAGAATGTTGTGCACACCGTGGCAGCTGGCGCAGTTTGCGACAACATTGGAGCCTAACTCGGAAGCCAGCCCGTGGTAGCTCGCCAGGTAGGTGCTGGACCGTCCGCCGGCAACGCCGAATTCCTGCGAAAGACGAACACCTTCATGGCAGCGGGCACAGGTTGTGCGAGCCAGGTTTTTCGCGGCCACGGAAGAATTAGGATCCAGATGCGATTTGATCGAGTGGATCCCATGGCAGTCGGTACAGACCGGAGCAAGTGAGTTGCCCTTAGCGACCGCTTGGCCATGGATGCTTTGCATGAACTCGGATTTGACCGATTCGTGGCACTTGGCGCAGGTCAGCGGGACATTGAACTTGAAAATAGACGATTTATCGTCGCTGGCCTTGCGGATTTCGTGCACACCGTGGCAGTCCGTGCACACGGCAGCCTTTGCGGAGCCGTTGGCGACGGCCCGTCCGTGCACGCTTTCCTCATAGGAATAAAACTCCTGCGTGCTCTGGCCGACGCGTTCCATGACAAACTTCTGTCCGTGGCAGGTGCCGCACGTGTTTGGGATGTTGTTGTGGTGGACCGGTGACTTCGGATCGTCGGCAGGGAGAATCTGGTGCGGGTTACCGTGGCACGAGAGACAAATTGGCGCGTCCTTATCGCCGTCCTTGCGGGCAATGGCATGAACTCCTTGCTGGTAGCCGTGCACGGCATCGTCGTGGCAGGTCGCGCACTGTTGGGGCACGATTTTGTCCGCATGCTGCACTTCGTGCGTTTTCCCGTGGCAGCTCGCGCACGCTTCTTTCCCCAGAATCGAGTGCACACTTTGCGGAACCTGCGCGACCTCCTGATCGTGGCAGGTGGCGCAGTTGGGCATCTTCATCGCTTTGGGGTGCGGATATTCTTTGACTCCGACGTGACAAGTCGTACAGCCCAGATCCCCATGGACACTGCTCTTGTGCTTGGCGGGATCGACATGCAGGCTGCGCCCCGATTCGGACTTCATCGTCGGATCGCTGTGACAGGCGAGACAATCCTGATCCGAAGCGAAGACTGGCGCCCGCTGTATGATAGCGAGCCCAAGAATGATTCCGAACAGCAACCCGATTTGTTTCCCGGCCTTCACTCGCGCGTCCTCCTACCTGTAGGCGAAAATCATGGCGTAAATAATCCACATCACGATGCTGAAACCGATGCTGAGCGCAATCCACGCAAACCCGCGGATGGTTCGCACAACGACCTCAGGTTGCGGCTCCTCCATGTGCTCTTCGAGCTGGCCACTCGCCACCAACGCCTCATATTCGAGCGGCTTGTCGCGCTTTAGTTCCGCCAACGGCATATGTCCCGTGAACACCACCGTGTCCATGGGAAATTTCTCTGGCCGCAAATGTGTATTGAAAAAGTGAACCGTAAAGATGAAGCCAGTGGCGAGCAAAGCCTCGTCGCTATGGATGATGGTAGCGACGTTGATAAACCAGCCCGGCAGCAGACGCGTAAAGAGAACCGGGAACCACAGCGTCAAACCTGTGGAACCGATGACGGCAATGCCCCAGAAGACGGCGAAGTAATCGAATTTCTCCCAGTAGGTCCAGCGGCCGTATTGCGGACGCTCACCGCGGCCGAGGAACCATTTCATGGTTGCGGCGAATTGCTGGAGGTCCTGGCGATTGAACATCATGCTGTCTTGTCCGAACACGAGCTGGAGCCACGACTTGTTTTCGCGCTTCTTGTGTTGAACTAGGTCGTAGAGGTGCGTACTGAAGACGCCAAACATGAGGACTGCGGCCGCGCGGTGGATGAAGCCTGCAGTTTCAAAACCGCCGAGGAAACGCGAAACACGTGCCGCCCAAGGCGTGTACGAGAACTTCAGCGTCAGACCGGTGGTGGCGAGGCTGAGAAAACTGATGATCATGCAGGCGTGCAGGGCACGCTGCAAGCGGGTAAATCGAACGAACTCACGTTCCGGGAGCGTTGACGCGCGCCCATTGCGGATAAGCTGAGCCAACCCTATGTCTTCTGGTCGCTCCGTAGAAATGGGGCGGACCCCCTCCCTACCGACGTTTTGAAGTTTGGACTCAGTCGGCATGATTGTCCTCGCGATTGGCGTGCGGTTCCGCTGACGACAACGCCTGCTCCGCGGCTTCGCGTTCTTCCTCAGCGCGGAGTTCGCGACGCATTTGCATCGCCTTAGGCAGCCACAACAACGTGTGAATCCCGCTGAAGACGAACGTACTGACCAGGAGGGTCGTCATTCCCCAGAACGTGTAGAACAGGAATGGATATTTTTTCGGATCGTGGTGCGTGGCGTGGGTCAGATAGCCGGCAAAACGCCGCGTCGCATTCGCGTGGCACTTCTGGCACGTGGCGACCACGTTGGCGCGGCTTAAATGCGAGCGCGGATCGGCTACTCGCAAGATGTCATGCGCGCCATGGCAGTCGAAGCACTTCGCTGTTCCGGCGTAGCCGAGCTTGGAGACCTTGCCGTGATAGGTCTCGAAGTAAGTTTTGGCGATCTCGCCATGGCAATGGCCGCACTTATCCATAATCTCGAGCTTGAAGCCGGTTTCATCGGTGCGGCGGATCTGGTGAGCGCTGTGACAGTCGCTGCAAACGGGCAGCGGTTTGTCGGTCTTGGTCACGGATGCCGAGTGCACGCTCTCGATGAACTGCTCCTGAATGCCGTGGTGGCAAGCGCCGCACGTAGAGGGGACATTCTTTGGATTGACAGTCGAATCGGGATCAGTACGCGGCAGGATAAGGTGTGCCGTGTGACAATTCGTGCAAGTCGCGGTAACCGTCAGGCCACTTTTCATCAAGCCTTTGCCGTGGATGCTTTCGGTGTAGTTCTGAATGATCTGGTGCTGGGGCCCGGTGTAGCGCACAGCCGCCTTCTGTCCTTCGCGGTGGCACCCACCGCAAAGAGTAGGCACATTGGTAGGAAACGTGTGTGACTCCGGATCGTGCTTGCCCAGAACGTGATGTGTGCCGTGACAGTCCTTGCAGATAGGAGCATTGTGGTCGCCGGCCGCCTGCAACTGTCCGTGACGACTGCGCTGATATTGCTGGCCGATTTCTTCGTGACACTTGCTGCAATCGACGGGGTGAGTGATCGTTTCACAGGGCCGCACATGCGAGGCATTGACCTCGGAATGGCACTGGCTGCAAGCCACTTTGGCATGTCGTGATCCGGCGACCTCAGCGACGCGAACGAAGAGGCTGCGGCCGTCTGAGGCTTTGAGGTGCTCATCGGCGTGGCAACGCATGCAATCGGCGTCCGCCATACCCTGCGTGTAGAAAACGTTACGAACCTTGTGCGGCTGGTGGCAATCGACGCAGGCGGGGAGAACATTGACTTCTTTTTGCCAGAGTTCACCCTTGATCGTTTTTCGGTGTACCTGTTCAATTTCAGCGTGGCATTTGGTGCAGGTGGCGGCGATGTTGCGGCGATTGATGGAGGAATTCGGATCGTTGTGCGGCAGAATGCTGTGCGGCGTGTGGCACGACACGCAGGTGGCTGCCACAATCAGGCCTTTTTTGAGGACAGCCTCGCCGTGAATGCTCTCTGAATAGTTTTCGAGAATATTGTGTTGATCGATGTTGCGGTTCAGCTGCACTGGCGTGCCTTCGCGATGGCAGCGGCCGCAGACGAAGGGCACGTTCAACGCGGCAACGGCGGAGCGACGATCTTTAACCGGGAGGATATCGTGGTTGCCGTGGCAATCAACACAGTGCGGGGCCAGGGCATCGCCGCGCGCGATCGCCTTGCCGTGCAACGACGCGGCATGCTGTTTTTGTTCGTCGCTGTGACAGCTGCCGCATTGCACCGGAGCGACGCCCGGTTCGTGAGGGAGGTCCTTGCCCTCAAGCGAGGCATGGCACGACGTGCAGGACAGCGGACCGTGAACGGATGCGGCGAACTTCTTGGCATCGACGAACAGAGAGACGGTGCGCGCCCCGCGCTTCACGGTCATGGTTTTGTCGCTGTGGCAGGCTAGACAATCGTCGTTTGTAGGGCCCGCGGCTTGTACCAGCGTCCCCTGCATCAACAGCAACAGCGCCGCCCACACAAGCCCCAGGAGCCTGCGGTTTGGCGATGTTGACATCTGGAAATGGCCTCCTCACCCGTAAAGAAGTGCGCAACGACCTTTTATCTTCGCGGCGGAAGAACATTCGGGCAGTGAGTCACGCCACTCCGGCGCGTGACTCGGGTCACAGGGTTGGTGTACGCAGACACGCGCGCAGAACCGCTTATCTTGCGGCCAGGAGCCCTGCCAGTAACCCTTAAACGCCGGGGGGAGTTCAGTGCGTCTGCAGGCTGTGTGGGTGGCGCGTGCGGGCCAGCCCAACCGCGCGCACGCGGTCGTAGGCTTCGTGCAGATCGTCGCTGAGCAGATTCACAACCTGCATGCAGACTTCGCTATGTCCATGGAGAAAATGCACTAGATCCTTGCGCCGGATCTCGGCAGCCTTCACGGGTTCGACGGCTTCGGCGGTGATTTCATACAGACCGCCGGAGAGAGCGGCGCTCAGACCGAGAACTTCTCCTGCGGTCGCCGTGCGCAGCGTCATGCGACGTCCGCTTTCCGAGCAAACCGAAAGACGTACGCGGCCTTCGCAGAGGAGGAAAACGCCGCGCGCGTTCTGGCCTTCGCGAAACAGCACCGTTCCGCGCGGATATGTCTGAAGAGACTTGATCCCATCGAATTCCTCGAGAGCTTGCGGCTCCAGATCGCAGAAAACGCGATCCGACCGTTGCGTGCAATCGAGACAACTCTGTGACATAAATTCCTCTCCTGGAGTCTTCTTACGCGAAGGGAGCTACGAAAACAGTGACTCGAATCACCGAAAATCGTGACCCTCGCCACAGTTTTTGAGCCGGGTTAGCCGGTAGTCGCGAGCGAGCGCAAGGCAGCCTTGTTACGGATAACCAGTGTAGAACCTTTGGCTTGCAGAATCTGCCGCTTCTTCAGATCCGCAAACAGGCGCGTCACCGTTTCCCGCGATGTGCCGATCATCTGTGCGATCTCTTCGTGGGTCAGCGCCAGCTTCAAACGCGGCTCCTGCTTTAGCGACTCCCCGTTCTTCGAACTCCATTCGATGAGCAGCTTGGCGAGCTTTTCTGCCGCAGAATGCGACAGTCCGAGCGAACGGACTTCGTGACAGGCGACGTTGTACTTTTCGCTGAGCTGCTCGGCGACCTTGAAGCAGGCGTCGCTGTGCTCTTTGAGGAAGCGCAGGAAGTCATCGCGCTTGACGAAATTGACCTGGCAGGGATCGATTGTCTCGGCCGTCAACTCGTAGGCCTTGCCCGAAACCGCTGCGCTCAACCCGAGGACCTCACCGGGCTCGGCAATCTTGAGAATCAAAGTCTTCCCATCGCTCGCGCAGATCGAGAGCTTCACGCGTCCCTTGCAAAGCACAAAAATGCCGCGTGGCGCCTGGCCTTCGACAAACAGTACGGCGCCCTTGGGATAGGCCGTGGCGTATTTGATGCTCTCAAACGACTGCAATGCCGCGGTCGGCAGGTCGCAGAACAGGCGCTCGGCGCGCATCTTGCACGTAAGGCAGCTTTCGATAATATCCAGACCGTATGGTGAGAGCATCTCACACCCCCTGGTGACATCGGGCTTGCGCCGGTTCAAATTATTGGCGAGCGCAGTGTGACCTATGTCACGCCTTCAGTGTGCGTCCCACCTTAACTTGCAGCCGTGATAAAGGGCACAAATGGTTGTGATGTGAATCACATGGCGGCTCGGCACTTCAAAAGACAGCCCGGAAGGTGCATATTTGCTGGCCTTTACGCGCTTTTCGGGGCATACTGAACGAGTACGCAGGAAAGCGGATTTTTCCGGTCCGAGGATATTTTTCCGTGGCCATTTATCACGACGAAACCCAACCCGAGAACCATCTGGATCGGCCCACCCGTCTCCTTCCGCCATCCGACGCCGAGGCGCAGCGCAAGCGGATGCTGATTGCGCTGGGCATCCTTTTGCTTGCGCTCGGGGCGGTCATCATCAAAGACTGGGATTTCTGGTTCCCCAGCCACGTAGATTCCCCGGAAGTATCGGCCCGCAAGGCGAAGAACCTGGCTACGGAAACTCAGGAGACTCCCGCTGCACCTGTTCATGACCGAAAGACAGGAAAAACAGCGGAGCCACCCGATCAGTCCGCGACCAACGCGCCCATCAGCGCCACCACGGAACGTACGGTACTGCCTCCGTTGCAGGTGGAGGTGGTAGCCGGCAACCAGCACCTTAGCGTGCCCGGCAAGAATCCTGCTATCCGTATTGATGTGGGCACCGGAGTCACTGGCCCGAGCGATCAAACGGCGGCGTCCCAAGGAGGCATGGTTAGCGCGGCTGACCGTGTCGATATTCCGCCTCAGATCCAACAGAGATTGAGCGTTACGGTTCCGCCCGACTACCCGCTTTTGGCTCGCCAGATGAAAGTCCAGGGCGCCGTTAGCCTGCAGGCCCTCATCGCCCGCGACGGCACCATCCAGGAATTGCAGATTCTGAGTGGCCCGGAAATTCTGGCCACGGCCGCGCGCGAGGCGGTGAAACAGTGGCATTTCAAGCCCTATCTGCAGGGCGGGCAGCCGGTTGAGACTCAGGCTAGAATCACCGTCAACTTTACCATCTCCACCAACTAACCCATCAACGATTCGAGGAGGCGTCGCCAAGTGCGCAACTTCCGCTCTCTTCTGATTCCTTTATGCTTGCTTCTCCTGCTGCTCTGGGCCATGGCCCCCTTGCCGTTGCCATCTGCCAGCGCGCAGGCGAGCGCCAAAGGAGCATCTACTATGGGTTTCGCTCTTCGCAGTCCTGACTTCGCCAATGGCGCGGATATTCCCAAGCAATTCACGTGCACCGGCGAAGACCGTTCTCCAGCACTCGAATGGCTCGATGCGCCAGCTGGAACAAAGTCTTTCGCCTTGATCGCCGACGATCCCGATGCGCCGGTTGGTACCTGGGTGCATTGGGTGATCTTCAACATTCCGGGTTCCGCCCATTCCCTGCCCGGAGCTGTGGAAAAGAAAGATCAATTAGCAGACGGATCACGGCAAGGGCAGAACGATTTCCGCAAAATCGGCTACAACGGCCCCTGCCCTCCGCCCGGAAAAGCGCATCGCTACTTCTTTAAGCTCTATGCACTAAAAGGTGACCTTTCTCTTAGTCGGGGCGCAACCAAGAGCGACGTTGAACACGCCATGGAAGGCCACATCCTGGGCCATGCGGAGTGGATGGGCCGCTACCGCCGCTGAGGCTGCTGACTCGCTTTGGCCGAGGCAAAGAATCAGCGCTGAGCTAAGTGGCGGAAGACAGGAAATTCCTGGGAGTCCTGCTCTGACGGAAAACGAAAATCTCATGCGGAAGGGCCAGCGCGCGGAAAATAAAACGGGCGTCCGATTCTTTCGAATCAGGACGCCCGGGCAGCCCTCCCCCAGAACTGCTCGATGACAAAGTACGTCCGCGGGAAAGATTAGAAAATGGCACTGGGGTGCTAAAGAAGCTCCACCAAAGTGCTATATGGTAAGTTGTAGATAAAATAGAGCTTACTCTGTTTTGACCCGGTAGGGGCAAACGACCGGCACAATCCAC
>Ga0187781_10002860_pt1 | contig 13070 bp, 9 predicted proteins | sample 0715_SJ02_MP02_2_FD_132447 | JGI IMG/M metagenome (GOLD analysis project Ga0187781, IMG submission 132447) | Tropical peat soil microbial communities from peatlands in Department of Meta, Colombia - 0715_SJ02_MP02_20_MG | ecosystem: Environmental > Terrestrial > Soil > Wetlands > Peat | place...
GGCTTCTGGCGCATGAAAGCCGAGCCCGGCGCCGAAGCGCGCGAGATCCACTACGAGGAAACCAACTGGCGCGCTCGCCCCGATTTTTCCCCCGATGGCAAGCGCATGGTGTATGCCTCGTATCTGGGCCGCGCCTGGCATCAGCTTTGGGTGATGCCCGCCGATGGCGGCGACGCATTCGCGATCACCTACGACGACTTCGTCGACAACACGAATCCGCGCTGGTCACCTGACGGCTCGAAGATTGCGTTCATTTCGAACCGCGGCGGCAACACATCTTTGTGGGTACAAAGGTTGCCAAAAGGCAGCTTGACGCACGTTGCCGCGCCCGACCGCAAATATTTGAAAACCACTGGGCAGCTCCTGCTGCGGATTGTCGGGCCCAACGGCAATCCGCTCTCGGCAAGGGTTCTGGTTACCGCGTCCGACGGCCGCGCCTATGCGCCCGACGATGTATGGATGTACGCCGACGACAGCTTCACCCGCTCCGAGCGCGCGTTCGAGGCGCATTACTTCGATTCGACCGGCGAGTCCATCTTCACGGTGCCGGCGGGCAAGGTCGAGGTTGATGTGATGCACGGCTTTGAAACTCGCTTTGAGCGCCGCACGGTAGACGTGAAACCCGGTGACACCACGGAGCTGACCGTGCAGATGACGCCGCTGCCGATTGCGCCCGAGACCGGGGGAACAAGTTGGATCAGCGGCGACGCGCACGTGCATATGAACTACGGCGGGACGTACCGCAATACTCCGCAGGGCCTTGCTGAGCAAGCCGCCGCCGAAGAACTGGCGCTGGTTGAGAACCTCATCGTGAATAAAGAGCAGCGCGTCCCCGATTCTCCTTATTTTTCGCCGCAAGCTTTCGCTGCCGCTTCCCGCAGCAATGTGCTGTTGAATAGTCAGGAGTTTCACACCAGTTATTGGGGGCATTTGGGCTTGCTGGGTCTGGCTCGCCATCTGCTCATTCCCGGCTATGCCGCCTATCCCAATACCGCCGCGGCGAGCCTGTTTCCAACGAATGCAGATGTTGCCGACATGGCGCACGACGAGGGCGCGCTCGTCGGCTACGTCCATCCCTTCGACAGTTTTCCCGATCCCCTCAAGGACGAAACTCTCACCGACGAATTGCCCGCCGATGTCGCCCTCGGCAAAGTCGATTACATCGAGGTCGTCGGCTTCTCCGATCACAAGTCCACCGCCGAGGTCTGGTACAAACTGCTCAACTGCGGATTCCGCCTGCCCACCGCGGCTGGCACCGATTTCATGGCCAACTACGCCTCGGTGCGTGGCCCGGTTGGCCTGAACCGCGTCTATGCGGGGATGCCTTCCGCGCGGCCGGGCGAACCGGTAAAGCCCGACCTGTGGCTGGCTGCGATCAAGGCCGGACATACGTTTGCTACAAACGGTCCCCTGTTGCGCTTCTCGCTGGGGGATCAGCCCATCGGAGGCGAGGTGAAACTGGAAAACAAGAAAGATGGCCCACCGCAGGCCATCCCTTTCTCCGCCGAACTCGCTTCCATCGTTCCCGTCGATCACCTGCAGATCGTATGTAACAGTAAAGTCGTGCGCGAACTCACGCTCCAAAGCGATCGCACCTCCGCGCACGTCAGCGGCTCCATACCAATCGAAACCAGCGGCTGGTGCGTCCTACGAGCCTTCAGCGACAAGGCCGAGTACCCGATCCTCGATATCTATCCCTATGCCACAACCAGCCCAATTTACGTGACCGTCGAAGGCGCGCCGCTCCACAGCCCGGAAGATGCGAAGTATTTCGTGACCTGGATGGATCGGCTGATCACGGCGGCGAAGAGCAGCACTTCGTGGAATACGGAGGCTGAGAAGACCTCGGTGCTGGCGATGTTCGAAGAGGCGAAGAAGAAATACGAGGCGCTGGCGAAATGAGCCCTGCTGAGACGGCGCGACCGCTAGCGGATCAATGAGGGTAAGCGCCTGACGTACAGCCCGATTGGTTCAACTTTTTTGCTGTAAGATCAGGCGGTATGCCCATCCGCTCCGTCATCGACAAGGAACGAAGGCTCGTTCTGACAACTGCAGAGGGCATCGTCAGATTCGCAGAGGCAAAGTTGCACCAAGATCAATTGGTGACTAACCCTAATCTTGATCGTACATTTAACCAATTGATCGACGCGACCACTGCAAGCGACATTGCCATATCGATCGAGGAGGCCGGGACGCTTGCCCGCCGAACCGTCCTTTCCCCGGAGTCGCGGCGTGCCATCGTTGCAACTGAAAAATCCGTATACGGCATGTTTCGCTTGATGCAGGCCTACCATGAGCTGACCGAAGGGCACTCGCACGTGGGCGTATTTTATGACTTCGATGAAGCCTTAAGATGGCTCGGTGATGACGAGCGTTCGTGATCGCCGCTCCCTTGCTAACTGTTGCAAAAATCCCGATACCACTCATTAGCGCGTGTTCCAGATGGTGAGGCAGGGTTCGTGCGTGCGCGGCGGAGCACCTTACCCTGCCACGCCTTGCTCTATCGCCAGCAACTTTTCCTTTCGCTCCACACCCCAACGATAGCCGCCTGACTCGCCATCCTCGCGCACCACGCGATGGCACGGAATCGCCACCGCGACCGGATTCGTCGCGCAGGCTCGCGCCACGGCCCGCGTCGCCTTCGGCATGCCAATCTTTTTCGCCACCGCACTATACGAGCGCGTCTCGCCACGCGGAATTTTTTGCAAGTATTCCCATACGCGCCGCTGAAACGCCGTCGCCCGGATATCGAGCGGCAATAATGATGCCGATGACGGATGCGCCTCGTGCCCCTCGATCAGCCGCGCAAGGCTTGTTTTCCATTCGGCCAGCGCGGCGTCGTCGCGCCGCCGCACTGCAAACGGAAACTCCCGCATCAATCCCTGCTGCAATTCGCCATCGCTATCCGCAAACTGAATCGCACAAATCCCCTTGTCGGTCGCGGCAATCAGCATGCGGCCGAGCGGCGACGCCGCAGTCGTGTAGCGCACCACCGCGGCCACGGCTCCGCGCCGGTATTTCTCCGGAGTCATTCCCAGCTGCGCTGCCGTGCGCTCATACAGACGGCTGCTCGACCCGTATCCCGCCGCATAGAGCGATGTCGTCACATCGTGCCCCGCCTGCAGATTCTGCTTCACCTGCCGCAGCCGGCAGGCGTCGATGTAAGCCTTCGGCGAAACGCCCAGCACCGCTTTGAACGTCCGCTGCAAATGAAACGGACTGCGCCGGAATTCCCGTGCCAGTCCGGCCAGCGTCAGCCGGTCTTCCTTGTGGAAGTCCGTGATGTTGCGCTCAATATGCCGGCACACCGCGCGCACCAGCGCGGCCTGCGGATTTCCGCCCACCGCCTTCGGCCGGCAGCGCAGGCAGGCTCGATAGCCGGCTTGCTCCGCCGCCGCCGCATGCTCGAAGAACCGCACATTCTCCCGCCGCGGCCGCCGCGCCGGACAGGACGGCCGGCAAAACACTCCCGTGGTGGCGACGGCAAACACAAACGCGCCATCGAGCGAGCGGTCGTGCTCGATGACCGCGCGCCAGCGGCGGTCTTCGGTAGAACTCGTCACGTTTTCGAATGGACGTGGAGAACGCATCTCACCCGCTTCCCGTGAAAACTGCTCTTGAGAAAGTATCGCACTGGTTGTCATGCCGATAAAATAAGCTGCCTGCGGGTTCGCGGGCTATCCGATTCTTGCGGTCAAAGTAAGTTCCCAGTTGGCTCTCAGTTCTCAGAAAAGCCGGGTTGCTTAGCGTCAGTTGGGTTCTGACTGTGGCATATGCTGTCCGGGGAGAAAGCCTTGAGACGATGGATGAGAGCGCCCGTGGAGTAGGGGTCTTTCGACTCCGCAGGAACTTCACTTCGTGAAGTTCCTGCTCCGCTCAAGATAACAGCGCTCAAACCACCTGAGAACAACGGCCTTGGTTCCCGCCTTTGCGAAAACGCAAGGGTGGAGAAGCCTCGCAGCCTCGGCACTATACGATTCCTCTGGGTTGCGGTACTTTCTTCCCACAGGCACTTATGCACCAACCAAGCCTCACGACGAGCGCCGCCAACACCATCTCCGCCCTGGGCGCCCCGCGCGCCATCCCTCTCGATGCCCGCAATCCCGCGCCCGAATGGACGCAGGCCCCGGCCATCACCTTCTGCGCCGACTGGCAAGGACGCAACGCCGATCCCGCGCGCCAGACCGAAGTCCGCGCCCTCTGGACGGAGGCCACGCTCTACCTCCGCTTTGTCTGTCGCTACCGCGAGCTCTTCGTTTTCGATGAGTCCGATCCCAACGGTCGCCGCGACCATCTCTGGGACCGCGACGTGGCCGAGGCCTTTCTCCAGCCTGACCCCTCGCGACCGCGCTACTATCGCGAATTCGAGGCCAGCCCCAACGGCATGTGGATCGACCTTGACGTTTTCCCCGGCGGCATCAGCGACCTCAAAAGCGGCCTTCAGCGCTCGGTCTGGCTCGATCGCGCGCGCCACACCTGGGCCGCGGAACTCGCCATCCCCATGCCCGCGCTCACCACAAACTTTGATCCCACCGCCGTCTGGCGAGCCAATTTCTATCGCGTGGAAGGAAACAAGGAGCCGCGTTTTTACTCCGCATGGCAGCCCACCAAGAGCCCGCAACCAAATTTCCATGTCCCCGAAGCTTTCGGCTACCTGTGTTTTGTCGAGAAATAGAGCGTGGAGGAAGCGACCAAGCGAGGGCCAAGGCCGGGCAGAGAAGCAAAGGGCAAATGGCAATCCCGAAAAACGCTGGGCTTCGCGCCCGCGGCATCAGAGAGTGCTATGGAGGGACTTCCTTAATGTGCCGGCGCTTGCTTCGTTCCCAGCGCAGGCGCCAGGCCCGCACGCGTCCGCAATTCGGAGAGCAGCGCGTTGGCGGCATTTATGTACGTCTTGTTGGGATCGGATGTGTCCGCCCAAACCGCCTCATAGACAATCTTGGCGGCTTCCTTGCTGTCCATGTGCAGAGCCGCTTCCATCCGGTCAGCCTGCTCGCGCGCAGCCGTGTAACAACTGTGGCACACGGCGGCCGGTTCCACATTGCCGTCGTGGTTGTGATCGAGGGCGCAACGGAAGGTTGACGGGGCAACTTGCGACTGCGACGCGTAGATCTGCGACTTCAGTTCCCGCAATTTCTCCCGCTCTTCCACCAGTAATTTCGCGTGGTCCGATGGCGCGGGAGCCTGCGCTGCCGCACTCTGCGCGGCTGCTGCCTGAATGCCCGCCATCGGCGTAACACGTTCCCAGGCATGGCAAATCGGGCAAGCCGGCATATCTGCGGGATAGTAGGCGCGGCATTTGGCGCAGGGCATGCCATAGCCGGCCACGCCCAGCGCGGCGGCGCTCTCCGGTCTCGTCGGGAGCGGCGGGACTGCAGTATTCCGTTGTGGGCTTGGTGCTCCTGGATTTACAGCTTTGTCCCTCGCTGGCCTGGCTGCTGTACCTTCCATTGGATTCCTCATCCCGCGGCTAGAAAAAGCCGCTCATTCACTTCATTTTAGGGTCCAAGCCAATCCCCAGCGACGCACGACGGTTCATGTCCCGTAGTGTCTCCTGCTCTTTTGCTCTTCCAACCGCCGCCTACTTGGACGTCGTAATCATGCGCGCCGCTTCCTGCATCCGCGTGCGATACAAGTTTTCTTTCGGATCAAGCCGCGAGGCGGTTTCCAGTTCGCCCAGCGCCTCCTCGTACCGGTTCAGGGCCATCAGGCAGGCAGCCAGAGCGTAGTGGTTTTGCGCGCTGGGATCGAGCCGCAATGCCTCCCGGAATTCCTTTTCCGCCTCGCCCAACTGCTGCGTGTTCACGAGCGCGGTCCCGAGATAGTGGTGCGCCAGAGCCGAGTCCGGACTGAGCTCAACCGCCTTGCGCAGTGCCTCGACCGCTTCCCGATCCTTGCCCATGAGCAACAGCGCCTGCCCGAGCACACGGTGCTCAACCGCGCCCTCCGGGTTGGTGGCGATCGCCTCGTGCAGTTCCAGAATTGCCGCCGGATAGTCGCTTTTGGCCATGTAGGCGCGGGCCAAGCAATTGTGGCCGCCCTCCCAATCCGGATGATCCCGATAGAGGGCCTTGAATTGCGCGATGGCTTCGTCAAACTCTTCTTTGTCACAGAGCGTGTTGGCCAGGTTGTTGCGGACACTCGGGTCCTCGGGCTTCAGCCGCAGCGCCGCCTGATATTCCGCCATCGATTCGTCGAGGTTTCCCTGGTCGTGAAACACGACTCCGAGGTTGCTATGCGCCTGCCAGAAATCCGGGCGCAGCTTCAACGCATGCCGATACGCGACTTCTGCCTGGCGCAGTTCTCCCTTGTCGCGTTCCGTCATGCCCATGTCGAAATAGACGTCGGCGTTCTCTGCTTCCCGCTCCAGCGATTTCTCGAACGCGTTCAGCGCCGCTTCATAGTGGCCCTGGCCGTAGAGCGCCAACCCAAGCTGCCGGTAAGCCTCGGCGTTTGCCGGATCAATGCTTAGTGCTGTGCGTGCTTCCCCCAGTGCATCATCGGCGTCGTCGGTGCGGTAGAAAAGGTAAGCGAGCTGGCTGTGTGTATCCGAAAATCCCGGGTCGACGCGCGCCGATTCACGGAGCGCGTCCATGGCTTCGTCAAACCGTTCTTCGTTGCGCAGAATTATCCCCAACACAAACAGCAGCCGGGGGTTCTTCGGATCGTCCACGAGCAACCCGCTAACCTTGTCCTCGGCCGACTTCCAGTTCTTGCCATGCACGAGCGCCGCAACCTCGCTCACGGCGTTCGTGCACAAACAATCCGGCGTCTTTGGCCGCGCCGCAGCGTGCGGCTTCTCCGGCTTCGCCGCCGCCCGCACTCCGGAATCAAAGCCAAGATCCTTCATGAGGCTCGCACTCGCCCCCGCGTTTTCCAGCGCCTTTGCGCAGCTCGCCGTAATCTGACAGGTCAAATGCGCGGTTCCATTCCCCGCTCCGGCCAGCCGCTGCACACGCGCACTCGATAGCCCACCCGCCAGCCACAGAAAAATGTCATCCAGGCAAGGATTGGCAGCGTTGTCCGCCCGAACAACGCCCGTCATGAGCAAAACAAGAAAACCGGCCGTCCAAACTCGCTTCAAGGAGCCTCCGGCGACCGGGCATGGCGGTACGGAAGAGAGCTTTGCCGCGGCTGTTCAACAAAAGGTCGCCCTGCGGCCAAAGTAGCTCGCCGTCCCCACCTCCGATAGGTCACGGAAGTAATCTTTGGCTATAGCTAGCGTTCTTAGCCCCTGGCGATCGGCGAGAGCGCCAACTTTGCGCTACACTGATAGCAGGTAAGTGCTGCCGGCCGCTTCGGATAGCCTGTCGGCTGTGGAGGCCTCATGGGCGAAATGTCGATATGGCATTGGCTGCTCGTCCTTGCCATTGCTTTGCTGCTGTTCGGCCCCAAGAGGCTGCCCGACATCGGCAAGGGCATTGGCGAAGGCCTCAAGGCGCTGAAGGAAGGATTGAAAGAAGGCTCCGCTCCCAAAGCTGAAGCTGAAACCAAACCCGAGACCAAGGCAGAAGACAAAGACAAAACCTAACCCCGGCTCTGGGTCACAAAGGTGACAATTCCCCGCCCCGCCGTTATAATCCTTTCACCACTAACTACTTAATGCGGTTCGTTTGCGTCCTTCGGCGGGCGATTGTGGCAGCCCTTTTTCGCCCGACCCATGCAAGTGGACACGTCAATTTTTGCGTTTTCAACGCTCCCAGGAGGATTCTGTGCGTAAACTTTTTGTCCTTAATCTTCTTTTGTCGCTGGCCGTTCCCGTCTTTGCCGACCAGGTCGTCATGAAAAACGGCGATAGACTGACCGGTACCATTGCCAAGTCCGATGGCAAGACCCTCGTTCTTAAGACCGACTATGCCGGCGACTTAACCATCAAATTCGATACCATCCAGTCCATTTCCACCACGGGCAACCTTAATGTGACCGCTGGTGGCAAAACCACGGTCGGCCCGGTAACTACCAGCGGCGATCAAATCGTTGTCGCCAGCCCCGGGGGATCGGTGCAGGAACCGATATCCTCAGTGACCCTCCTGCGCAGCCCCGCTGAACAGGCTGCCTATGAGAAGAGCCTGCATCCCGGATGGGAACAAGGCTGGGCGGGCAGCGCGAACCTTGGCCTCACCGTGACGGCCGGTAACAGCGAAACCAAGAACCTCAACGTCGGCTTAAACGCCACGCGCACCGGATTCCACGACAAGCTGACGCTGTACGAGACCTCGATTTACGCGACTACCAGCAAGGTCGCTCTCATGCCGATATCTCCGTCGGAAACGACAGCAAACTCTAATGCAGGCGGCATCCGTTACGACCATGACTTCGCTGCGCGCGTGTTTGGGTTCGGTAGCGCCGACTTCTTCAACAACGCGCTGCAGGATCTCGACCTGCGTTACATTCTCGGCGGTGGTATCGGCTTCCATGCCATCAAGACTCCCAAGACGACTCTTGATGTGTTTGCCGGCATCAACTACACGCATGAGAGCTTCTCGGACTTGGTTCTTTCTCAAGGACCTCCGGAGGTTACCTACAATCATTCCGATAGCTCTGCCGCATTGACCGTGGGCGATAACTTCACCCACAAAATCGGGAAGAACAGTATGTTCACGCAGACCTTCTTACTCTTCCCCAGCTTCAGCCAGGTCAACATTAATCCCGCCGCCGCTACCAATTTCCCTTCGCCAGACGATCAGCGTATCTTACGCGGAAATTTCAATCTTGGTCTCAATACCAAGATCTACAAGTGGCTCGGCTGGCAGCTGACGTTCAACGATGTTTTTGATAATCACCCGCTGGCGTCCACTCCCCCGGTGGAGCGGAACGATATCACTCTGGCCACTGGCCTGAGCTTCTCGTTCACTCACTAATTCGAGGTGGATCTGAAGGCAACAGTAACTTAGATCGACTTACAAACATACTCCATTCTCACCTCGCATACGTTGTGCGGTCAGGATGGGGCCTTAAGTTGTTGAGAAACACGGTCAGAAATGCCGCCGGGGAAGAGCGAAAGACAAATACGAAGGGCAGAGAGCGCACTTACTTGGCAGCTGCCAGCACCGCCCGTTTCGTAAACACCCGAATCATCTCGCGTCTGTATTCCGGAGTCAGGGCCGACGTCGTCAGCGGCTTCGCGGTTTTTGCTGCCAGATCCCCAACCGCTTCCGCCAGTGGTTCGTCGACGACTTTCCCCGCCAGGAGTTCTCCTGCTCCCTCCACCAACAGCGGCGCCGGATTGACGGCTGTCATTGCGACGCGCACGTCCGCGACGTGCCCGTTCGAGCGCTTCAGCGCAACCGCAACGCCCGCCAGCGGATAGTCGATCGATCCGCGCACCCGCAGCTTGCGATACACGCCTGCGTAGTCAGCCGATGACACCGGCAAAAACACGCGCGTCACCAGCTCATTCGCTTGCAGTCGGCGATATTGATGGCCATCGCCGGTGTAGAAGTCGCGCAGCGCCATGCGCCGCGTGCCGGCGGTGCTCACAATCTCGATTTCGGCGCCCAGGCACAGCAGCGCTGGAGGCGTGTCGCTCGAGAACGCCGCCCAACACTTCGTTCCCCCCGGAGCAACGTGGCAGAGATCGCCATCTTTCTTGATGCAGAACCCGCAGCTCTTTCGCCAGGCAAGCGACTGGTTGTACCACAGGCAGCGCGTGTCGAGGCAGATGTTGCCGCCGATCGTCCCCATGTTGCGCAGCACCGGAGACGCGACCGTGGCCGCGGCTTCGGTGAGCACGGAAAAATGTTGCCGCAGAAACTCCGAGCGTTCAATCTCCCGCAGCGTAGTCAACGCGCCAATTTCCACGCTTCCCGCCGCATCCGGCCGAATGCCGCGCAGCGCGCCGATTCCGCGCAGGTCGAGCACATATTCCGGCTCAAAAAGCTTCTGCCGCATCGACGGAATCAGATCCGTTCCGCCGGCAATAACGCGAACTGGCATGGGCGGCCGTGAACCGTTTCCGCCGCTTGCGGCATCCGCGGGGCGCGATAGCAACTCCACGGCTTCCTCAATCGAGCGCGGGCGCAGCAGCTTGAACTCGGGCAGGCTCAATCCGCGCCTCCCGCGGGAACTCCGCGCCGTGCCGGATCGAGAGCGTGCCGCTCCGGCCCCTTGCCCTTGTACCAGAGCGAGCCTCCATGCTCGCGAAAGCGCGCGGGCGAGGTTGGGTCGATGCCTTCCGTCAGGTTCAAAGCTTTGGCATTCTTCCTCGCCCGCAGCGCCGCCAACACTCGCTCCGGCGTAAACGGCGATTCGTGCAGCCGCACGCCCACCGCGTCATAGATGGCATTGGCAATCGCCGGAATCGTCGCCGCGAGCGATCCCTCACTGCATTCCTTCGCCCCAAACGGCCCTTCGGGATCGACGCTCTCCACAATGATCGGCTCAACCTCGGGCGATTCCACCGATGACGGGCTGCGATATTCGAGCATTCCCGGATTCATCAGCATCCCGTCTTTCCACACCATCTCCTCGGTGAGCGCCTGCCCCATGCCCATCCACACCGAGCCGATGATCTGTCCTTCGACCGAAACCGGATTCAGCGCGCGCCCGCAATCGTGCGCCGCCCACACCTTGTGCACCGTGACCTCGCCCGTCTCCTCATCCACACTGACCTCGGCCACCTGCGCCGAATACGAGTACGCAGGCGAAGGCCCCACGCCGCCGCCCTTGTGCTTGCCTCCGCGCGCTTCCGGAGGAGGCGCGTAAGAGCCCGTGCCTGTGAGCGCGCCGTGGAAATCGATCGCCGCGACGACCGCCTCCTCGAACGTCATCCACTCTTTCGGACCTTCTTCTTTGCGCTTCTGCTGCAGCGAGCCGCGCAGAATCTGGCCTTCGACTCGCCCGCTCACGGACGCGCCGCTATGCGTGACCTCCAATTTCTCCGCGGCGACGCCTTTGGCGCCCGGTGCGACTCCATTCTTCAGGACGGAATCATCGCGGAATACCAATTCCTCCGCCGCGCAGTTCATCTTCGCTGCGGCCGCCGCTGCGATCCGCTTCTTCACCTCCTCCGCCGCGCGCAGTGTGGCGTTTCCCGCCATGAAGGTCACGCGGCTGGAGTACGAACCAATATCGATCGGAGTCACGTCCGTATCCGCCGCAATCACCCGCACGCGGTTGAGCGAGCATCCCAGCGCTTCCGCCGCGACCTGCGCCGTCATCGTGTCCGATCCCTGCCCAATCTCCGACGCGCCCGTATAAACTACGACTCCGCCGTCGCGATCGATCTTGATATTGACCGTCGAATGCGGCATATCGGAACGGATAATCGAATTGGCCGCGCCGCTCACATAGTGACTGCATGCAATCCCCAGCCCGCGCCCTTTCGGCAGCTTGCCGCGCCGCTCCTTCCATCCCGACCGCTCGACCGTCGTCTGGATGCATTCCGGCAATCCGTAGCTCTGAACCCGCAGCCCATTCACCGTGATGCACGGCGGCTTGAGCAGATTGCGCTGGCGAATCTCCGCTGGGTCCATGCCAATCTTCGCCGCCAGTTCGTCCAGTTGCGATTCGAAGGCGAAGCGCACGTTCACCGTCCCGTGCCCACGCATGGCTCCGCAGGCAGGCTTGTTCGTCAGCACGCGATAACCGTCGTAACGGATGTTCGGAATATCGTACAGGGCACCCAGCAGCGCGCCCGAATAGAGAATCGTGACCACTCCATACGAGCAGTAAGCGCCGCCATCCTGCAGCACACGCGCGTGCACCGCAGTAATCTGCCCGTCGTTCTTCACGCCGGTCTTCAGGTCGATAATGGTTCGCGGCCTTCCGCGATGCGCCCAGAACACTTCCTCGCGCGTGTACGTTATCTTGACCGGCGCCTTCGCCTTGCGCGCGGCGATCGCCGCGATGATCTCGAGAGGAATCACTTCGCTCTTGCCGCCAAACCCGCCGCCCACCAGCGGCTTGATCACGCGAATCTGTGCCATCGGTATTTCCAGCACAAGAGACAGCTTGTGCTGCAGGTAGTACGGAACCTGCGTCGAAGACCACACCGTCAGCCGTCCAAGCTTGCCGGTATGCGGATCGAGCTCGAACGATGAGAGCGTGGAGTGCGGTTCCATGGCCGCGTGCGTCACTTCATTCGCGATGAAGCGCGCCTCGGCCACCTGATCAGCCTCGGCAAAACCCTTCTCCGGGTCGCCGAACACGTGATGATAGTCCTTTTCCAGGTTGTTGGGCTTGTTGTCGTGGATCAGGTCCGACTGCGCCTTCATCGATTCTTCCGGATCGAAGTAGGCCGGAAGCAATTCGTATTCGACATCAATCAATTCGAGTGCCTTCTCGGCTACCGCCTCCGAAACCGCCGCCACGCACGCGACGTTGTCTCCCACGTAGCGCACCTTGTCGAGCGCCAGCGCATGCTCGTCGTGTCCAACCGGAAGAATGCCGTATGGGTTCGGCGCGTCAGCACCCACAGCAACAGTTACCACGCCCTCCAGCTTTTCGGCGCGGCTCGTATCGATGCGCTTGATGCGCGCATGCGGATAGGGCGAATGCAGAATCTTCCCCACCAGCATGCCGGGCACGACCAGGTCGTCGGTGTACTTGCCCGAGCCGGTGGTCTTCGCCGCCGCATCAACCATGGCGGTCGCTTTGCCGATGATGGAGTAGTCAGTCATTACAGTGATCGTGTAGTGACGGGCGTCCTCACCCGTCCGATTGCGTGGGGACGGGCATTTGCCCGTCCAGGCGAGCGAAGCTCGACTCTGTCATAGTCGAGCACTCTCGGCTTCGGCCGTCATCCCTTCCCGCTCCGCTCGAATCGCCGACTTTATCGCCTCATACATCTGGTTGTAGCCCGTGCAGCGGCACAGATTGCTGCTCAGCGCAGCGCGAATATCGTCCTCGGTGGGATCGGGATTCTCCGCCATCAGCGACCTCACCGTCATAATGAATCCCGGCGTGCAGTAGCCGCACTGCGCGCCACCCCAGTCGCCGTAGGCCTTCTGAATGGCTGCCAGGCTGCCGTGCTCGCTGACGCCCTCGATCGTCGTGATCTCCTGACCCTCGCAACTCGCTGCCAGCAACGTGCACGACATCATGGCGACGCCATCCACCAGCACCGTGCA
>Ga0187781_10002862_pt1 | contig 13067 bp, 14 predicted proteins | sample 0715_SJ02_MP02_2_FD_132447 | JGI IMG/M metagenome (GOLD analysis project Ga0187781, IMG submission 132447) | Tropical peat soil microbial communities from peatlands in Department of Meta, Colombia - 0715_SJ02_MP02_20_MG | ecosystem: Environmental > Terrestrial > Soil > Wetlands > Peat | place...
CGGGCACGGCGTGCCGTGCCCCTACGAACAAAATTGAAGTCGTCGTGAACCTTTCCTGCGATGAGTGTTCTGAGTGGGATGTCAACAGAGCCATTTCAAATTCCAAATTTGAGATGAAGCAAGAGCAAAGGCAAGAGCAAAAGCGAAGGCAAAGGCATTTACCGCAGAGACGCAGAGGACGCAGAGGAAAAGCGAGGTAGGAAACGGCAAGAGAAAAAGCAAAGGCTTTAACACAGAGGGCACTGAGAACGGCTTGGAGGCCACAGAGAAAGACAACGGCAAAGGCAAGAGCAAGAGTAAAAGTAAAAGCAGGTCCCTCGCTGAGAACCGCTTCGGGATGACAGGTTTTTTTGTGGGTCACGAGAAGGCGGGGCCAAGCAACATCGCGCGGGGAGGACGATAGTGGCTCTGATGGAAGGAAGCGGGAGTGAACGGAAGAGCCGGCGAGACGCCGGCGCTACGAACGGGGGCGAAGCACAACGCAGGAGGAGCTGAAACGAAGGGGCGGGGAACGGAATCCAATCAGGCCGGAGGAGTAATCATGAAGATGAAGGCGGTGCAGGTGCCGAAGGCGGGAGGAAATTTCGAGATTGTCGAGCGGGAAATTCCGCAGCCAGGTCCGGGGCAGGTGAGGATCAAGGTGCTGGCGTGCGGAGTTTGTCACAGCGATGTGCTGACGAAAGAGGGAGCCTGGCCGGGAATCACTTATCCGCGCGTGCCGGGACACGAGATTGCGGGCGTGGTGGATGAAGTCGGCGCGGGCGTGACGAATTGGAAGAAGGGGCAGCGAGTCGGGGTTGGCTGGCAGGGCGGGCAGGATGGGACGTGCAATTCGTGCCGGCGCGGAGAATTTTGGAATTGCGTGGCGGCGCAGGTAACGGGGATCGCATTTGATGGGGGATATCAGGAGTACATGGTGACGCCAGTCGCGGGGGTGGCGGCGATGCCGGAATCGCTGGATGTGGCGGAAGCGGCGCCGTTGATGTGCGCGGGCGTGACGACGTTCAATGCGCTGCGGCACAGCGGGGCGCTGCCGAGCGATTTGGTGGCGGTGCAGGGGGTCGGAGGGCTGGGGCACCTTGCGATTCAGTTCGCGCAGAAATGCGGATACAAGGTGGCGGCGGTGGGGCGCGGGCCGGAGAATGCGGGGCTGGCGAAGAAGTTGGGCGCGCATATTTATATTGATAGCGCGGCGACGGATGCGGCGGCGGAGCTGCAAAAATTGGGCGGCGCGCGGGTGATCATGGCGACGGCGCCGGCGCCGAAAGCGATGTCCTCGTTGATAGGCGGGTTGGGGCCGAACGGGAGGATGATGGTGATCGGCGCGGCGCCAGGATTTATTGAGGCGGACCCGGTGCAATTGATCGTCGGGATGAAAAGTATTCAGGGATGGTATTCGGGGATTGCGACGGATTCGGAGGATACGCTGCGGTTTGCGGAAATGAGCGGGGTGAGGCCGATGATTGAGAGGTATCCGCTCGAGAAGGCGGCCGAGGCGTATGAGAGGATGCTGAGCGGGAAGGCGCAGTTTCGGGTGGTGCTGGAGGTGGGGAAGTGAGTGAAGAGGGCCGGACGACTTTCCTCAGGGGCTTCCCGACAGAAACCGTCGGGACGCAAAATGCGCGAAAGCCCAAGTTTCCTGCGGGCAGTTATGTCGGAGCTGAAGCTCTGACCCCCTGAAGAGATGCTGAGCGGGAAGGCGCAGTTCCGGGTGGTGCTGGAGATGGGGAAGTGAGGGGAGAGGTGGGAACAGAAAGACAAAAGCAAAGTCAACAGCAGGTCCCTCGCTGAGAACCGCTTCGGGATGACAACGTTTTGCTTTTTGGAGAAGGGGAAGTGAGGGGGAGAAAAGCAAAGGCGTCCCACCCTTCGCGAAAAACGCGAAGGATGGGGCACCCGACCTAATCTTTATTGCTTAGGTGAGATCAAACGAAGGGAATCGAGGACGGCAGCGGCAAGTTTGCCACGCTCTACTAGAGTTTCGAGTTGCTTGTAAATGTCCGATTGGTGATGACGGTCTTTTTTGCCGACGGCCACGACTGAGACCGCTTTGAGTTCGTCGAAGACTTGATAGACCACGCGAAGTTCCCGGTAGTGAAAACTCCGAAAATGTTCTAGCGGTCCCGAGAGAGGCTCCGAGCACTCGAGCGGATTGACGTGGATCTTTTTCTCGAATTCGTTCTTGAGGGAGTTGCGGACGGCTTTGGGGAGCTTCTTGATATTTCCAAGGGCTTCGTCCGTGAAGAAGGAGCGGTACAACTAGCAATCTCCGAAAGCTTCCTCGAAGGAATGGAGCTTGCCGCGGCGGGTGTCGTCTTCGAGAGTGGAGGCGGCGCGGAGGATCTGCGAGAAAAGTTTGCGGTCGGTGGTGATCTCGAGCGTTTCGACCAGGGAGGCGAGCTTGCGAGTCAGCGCCTCGAAGTAGGCTTTGTCGAGGAGGAGTTTTTCATCCTCGGGATCAGGAGCGGAGACGACGACGACGGTCGAGCCTTTGGCCTTTTTCAGGGTTTCGCGCTGCTTCTGGCGCAGTTCCGCGCGATTGACGCGGATTTGCTTAGGATGAGAGTTGGCTCGAGCCATAGGGTCCTCCATGTACATGAATAGCATACACCACGTACACGAATGGCGTACACATCGAGATCTGACCCGGACCCATCTCGTAAATGTTGGCGGCCAGGAATCAACCGTACCTCAGGGGCTTCCCGACAGAAACCGTCGGGACGCACAAACCGCGAAAGCCCAATATTTTTGCGCCTGCTATGTCGGAGCTAAAAGCTCCGACCCCCTAAGAGGCGTTCATAAGCCGCAAGGGCACGGCGTGCCGTGCCCCTACAGGCGCATCAGGTGATGGCCGACGCGACGTGCGTATAGTATTAGTGGCGGGAAAATGCAAATTGAGATAGGCTTTCCGCAATAGTTACCCCCTCCAGCTACGGCCGAATCCGGCCTCTAGGGATGCTCTACAAAGCGTTCAGCGCAGCGGTGTATGGAATCGACGCGTACCTCGTCGAGGTCGAGGTGGACGTGTCTCATGCGATCGAGCCGCATTTCACGGTGGTAGGGTTGCCGGATATTGCGGTGAAGGAGAGCCGGGAGCGGATCCGGTCGGCGCTGCGGAATTGCGGTTTTGATTTTCCGTCGGGGCAGATCGTGACGGTGAATCTGGCGCCGGCGGACATGCGCAAGGAAGGGTCGTCATTCGATTTGCCGATGGCGCTGGGGCTGCTGGGGTGCCAGGGAACATTTTTCGGGAAAATTTTGGACTCGCATGTTTTTTTGGGAGAGCTGTCGCTTGACGGGAGCGTGCGATCGGTGCGCGGGGCGCTATCGGCGGCGATTGCGGCGCGCGAGCGTGGGATACGCAACGTGGTGGTGCCGGAGGCGAATGCGCGCGAGGCGGCGGTGGTCGAGGGGATGCGGGTATTTGCGGTGAAATCGCTGCCGCACGCGGTGGATTTGATGAATTCGCCGGAGTCGTTCGAGCCGGTGAAAGTGAATACGGAGCAGATGCTTTCCGAGGCCGGGCACTACGCGGTGGATTTGCGCGACGTGCGGGGACAGATGGCGGCGAAGCGGGCGCTCGAGGTGGCGTGCGCGGGGAGCCATAACATTTTGTTGATCGGGCCGCCGGGCGCGGGAAAGACGATGCTGGCGAAGCGGATTCCGACGATATTGCCGCCGATGTCGCTCGAGGAAGCGATTGAGACGACGCGGATTCACAGCGTGGCGGGCTTGCTCGATGATTCGCGGGGGCTGGTGGGGACGCGGCCTTTCCGTTCGCCGCACCATACGGTCAGCGATGCGGGGCTGATTGGAGGGGGAGCGATACCGCGGCCGGGGGAAGTGTCGCTGGGGCACAACGGCGTGCTGTTTCTGGATGAGCTGCCGGAATTTCAACGGAATGTGCTCGAGGTGATGAGGCAGCCGCTCGAAGACGGCGCGGTAACGATTGCGCGGGCGGCGGTTTCGGTGAGTTTTCCGTCGCAATTCATGCTGGCGGCGGCAATGAATCCTTGCCCGTGCGGATTTTTCGGCGATGCGACGCGCGAATGCCACTGCACGCCCATGCAGATTCAGCGGTACGTGTCGAAGATTTCAGGGCCGCTGCTCGATCGGATTGACATTCACATCGAGGTGCCTGCGGTGAAGTACAAGGAGCTGCGGGGGAATGGTGATATCGAGCCGTCGGCGAGCGTGCGGGAGCGGGTGCTGCGGGCGCGAAGGATTCAACTGGAGCGATATCGCGGGGAGAAGAAGCTGTATGCGAACGCGCAGATGCCGTCGAAGCTGATCCGGAAGCATTGCGCGATCTCGGCGGAAGGCGAAAAACTGCTGGAGAACGCGATTCAGAGGCTGGGGCTATCGGCGCGGGCGCACGACAGGATTCTGAAGGTGGCGCGAACTATCGCGGACCTGGATGCGTCGGAAGGGATTGAGCCGAAGCATTTGAGCGAGGCGATACAGTACAGGACGCTGGATAGGACGTATTGGGCGTAAGGCAGGACGCCTCAAATATTGAGCTGCCGGGTAGGTTCGAGTGTTTCCAGATGACATGATCTGCGCCAAGGTAATCTTGACACCCACCAGGATGGCTGCTACGTTGAAAATCCGAGAGAGGAGCGTCGCCTTGTCGGAGAAGCATCTAGCTAAAGCCATCTCGAAGCGGTTCCGGGAAATGAGCGGCGCCGAGAGACGCCGAAAAATTGCGAAATTGGCTGGCCGGTCCGCGGCAGACGAGAAATTTATCCGGCATAACTTTCCTGAACTATATAGGGAGCTAACTCCCAGGAGTTCGAGGCGGGTGCGAAGAGGGGAGCAACCCCGTGTCGCACGCCAGGCGAAGAGCGTCAGGGGCGGAAAGTCCTAGTAGCGCGCCCCATTCCACGACCATCTTCCTTCGGTTGTTCGGTCCGTAAACTCCGCGCAAAATTTCTGTGAGAATTTCAGCGTCGGACATGCCTGCTTCCCTCGCTGTTTCTATGAGGCGCTTACGGTTCTATTGGCTCATCGTTGAATGGCTCTCCTTATACTCCTGACCACACGATGAGAGAAGTCATTAATGGCGTGGTTTCGTGCGGAGGCATTATTTGGAGGAGAGGTTGGGCGGTGGTTGAGAAGAAGCAGAAGTGGTGGATTGCGGCCAGGGCGGGCGGCGAAGGTTTTGGCGCCATTTCGGGCAGGCCCTCGCATCTGCTTGATCCAAGACAGCTTAGGTAGGGAATCGAGTGCGAAGGCTTTGGCACGGGCCTTGCATTCTTGCGGGTAGCGCCACAGAAAGACGGCGCACCGAAACAAAGACGAAGTTTCGGGGTTAAAGAGAGAGGAGGCGCTTGAGATGAAGGCAGAACTTGCTGGCGGGCGAAATCGAGAGCCGGCAGAAAGCGCCGCTCAAGTGCTGGAACAGAAAGGTGGAGTCGGAGCTGCAACGCTGAGTGCGGGGCAGCGCCGGGAAGGAGTTCATACAATGCGATATCTAAAATACGCAGTGATGCTTGGAATCTTAATGGTTGTGGCGGCTGGCACAGCCAGCGCGCAGGTACGAGTAGGGATCGGAGTGGGAGTCGGGCCGGTTGGCGTGGCAGTTGGGCCAGCGCCGGTGTGCGCGTATGGCTACTATCCTTCTTACCCGTATGCGTGCGCGCCGTACGGATATTATGGCCCATCGTGGTTCGTGAACGGCTTGTTCATCGGGGCGGGGCCGTGGTTCCACGGCTTCTACGGCCCGGGTTGGTACGGCGGCCATTGGTACGGCGGACGCGGCTGGATCGGGAACGGATGGTACGGTGGCCGTGGTTGGGGCGGACGCGGTTGGGAGGGCGGACGTCCGGGCCCGGCAGCTCGTGGATACGCCGGTGGCGGGTACCGTGGAGGTGCCGTGCGCGGTGGCGGCGGATACCATGGTGGCGCGGTTCGTGGCGGAGGTGGGTCCCACGGCGGAGGTGGGTCCCACGGCGGAGGTGGGTCCCACGGCGGCGGGCGCCGGTAAGTAATAGACAGCGGCTTTACCCCGGGGACGGCTGGCAGCAGGAGCTGCCAGCCGTTTTCGTTTCGAGGCGGGGGCGACCAGTTCACGGCTCGCCGGCCTAAAAGTCAAAAGGCTTAACACAGAGGCCCCTCCTTCGCCTGCCTGCCGGCAGGCAGGGCGGGCAGGCACAGAGAACACCTGAAGGGCACGGAGAATTTGAAGGAGACAAGTGAACTCGGGGCTTGTACTCACATTCAGGGACGGAAGCATCTAGCTTTAGCGGGATAAGGTACCAGAGAGCAGATTGACTTGCGGTTGGGCGGTGTGTTACCCATACAGACTCTTTTCGGGGCTTCCCTCGGCTACGGATGACGGCGAATACACAACGGATTGAGGTCCTACTAGAAACAGTGTTAGACAGCGTGGACCTCGCAGAGAGCATCGTGATGCGAGTCGCGGAGGCCTCGGGCTTCAGCGAAGAGGACATCCACAAGATCGGGATGGCCGTCCGCGAGGGTGTGATCAACGCGTACAACTACGGGAACCAGCAGGACCGGGCGAAGAAGATCCGGCTGACGGTGGAGCTGGAGCCGGAGACGATGCGGGTGCTGGTGCTGGACCAAGGGAAAGGGTTCGTGTTGAAAGAAGTGCCGGACCCGCTGGCGGAAGAGAATCTGCTGCGGACATCGGGGCGCGGGTTGTTCCTGATGCGGGCGTTCATGGACGATTTTGAGGTGCGCACGGGGCCGGGCGGGGGCGCGGAGCTGGTGATGGTGAAGAAACTGCCGGGGGGAGTTTCCGGGAACGGCAGGGCGTAAAGGGGGGTAGAATCATCCGCAGGGGTACCTGGTGACTCTCCAAGGGACATGCCGGGAAATCGGCGAGATCGTGGTGGTGGATTTTAGCGGGAAGATCACGCTGGGCGAGGGAAGCTCAATGTTGCGGCGGACCTTGCGCGATTTGATCGAGCACGGCCACCGGAAGATCATTTTGAATTTGTACGACGTGGATTACATAGACAGCTCGGGGATCGGGGAGCTGGTGAGCGGATATACGACGGTTCGGGGCGCGGAGGGCGAGCTGAAGCTGCTGCATTTGACGAAGCGGGTGCATGACCTGCTGCAGATTACGAGGTTGTTTACGGTGTTTGACGTGCGGTCGGATGAAGAGGACGCACTTCGAAGCTTTCGCTGAGTAGGATTTCCCGCCGGAATTGAACCAAGAGCAAATCGAACCGCTGCGTATGTGTCACTGGCCGGGAGTCAGTCAATCGGCGGCTAGTGGGTCAGTTTCCGGTTTGTCCTGCCGGCTCAGACGGTCGACGCAACACTCGCCTGGAGTTTACTCGCAGGAGTGAGGGGAGGATCTCCTTGCGGCCTCGGTGCCCGGACCGCTCCGGGGAGTCGGCTGAAAAGCTTCGAACGGGGTGAGGATTACCGCTCTGGGTATAGTGGAAGTAAATCAGTCAGGCACACCCACACGGCGGGCCAAATCCAAATACCGCGGATCATGACGCAAAGGCTGAAACCTGCGCCCCGGCACTTTGATGTATGTCAGCTCCGGGTCACGCTCCTCGTAGGCTTTGGCCAGCCACGCGAAGGCCTCATTCATTTCACCCATCGCTCCATAGACGATACCGACCGACGCAGAGGGAGCAAGCCCTTGCGAATGCAAAGCTTTCAACCTGGCAAGTATCTTCCCTGCCTGGTCGAGCTTTCCTCCTGCGGCATACCCGAAGCCTAGATCAGTGACGAGATCGACGTTGTCACTTGCTGAGAGTTGCAGTGCGGTTTGAAACTCACGAATGGATTCGTCGTGCTTTCCGCGATTGAGGTAAACCCAGCCGAGTGTCTGATGAGCCGGTGGAAAATGCGAATCGAGTTCCAGCGTCTTTTGCACTTGAGCGAGCGCTTCATCGTTGCGGCCGGCGGCAAGCAACCGGCCCGCGAGCGCGTTGTTAATTGGCAGGGAGAGCGGGTCAAGGTCACGAGCGCGCATTTCCTCCGCGATACCTTCATCGAATCGCCCGACATACACGAGATAACCCGCATACAAATGGTGGGATTGCGCGTCATTGGGATTAAGTGTGACTGCGCGCTTGTACTCGCGTTCGGCTGTCGCCCAATCCCACTCATGGGTCTCCGCAATGAACGCGAGAGACGCGTGGGGTTCGGCCAGAGTGTCATCCAATTCGATTGCTTTCAGGGCGGCTGCTTTCGCTCGCGACAGGGCGTCTTTCGACGGAAAACCACCGCGGAATCCAAGCATGGCGTAGGCATCGGCCAGTCCGCTATACCCCGCCGCATAGTTCGGGTCCTGCGCGGTCGCCTGTTCGAAAAATCCGATGCTTTTGTTGAGCGCGTCCTGCGTGCGCTCATTGAAAAAGTAGCGACCCTTCAGGTAATCCTCATAAGCTTCAGGCTCAACGGGGCGTGCGGATGCCCGAGCCAGCCGGTCCTGGGGCGTGAGGCTGATCTCGATTCGCTCGGCGATATTCCGGGCGACCTCGTCCTGGACCGTGAGGAGACTTCGACATTGTCGCTGGTACTCCCCCGCCCAAATGTGCTCGTCGCTGGCGCCGCGAATCAACTGAGCATGGACGCGGACCTGGTCGCCCTCTCGTATTACCGAGCCTTCAACAATGGCATCCACCCCGAGGATTCTGGCGATCTCGGGCACGGAGAGCTGCGTGTTCTTGAAGTGCATCGCCGAGGTGCGCGAGATCACGCGGAGGCCTTGGATGTTCGCAAGCCGCCCGATGAGCTCCTCGGTCATGCCATCAGCCAGGTAATCCTGAGAGGAATCTCCGCTCAAGTTCTGCAATGGGAGCACAGCCAGCGACTGAATCGGCGGCACGGTGGGAGTAGCCTGGTGGCTCCGCGACAGCCGCCATGCCCAGCCGGCAACCCCGAGGAGACACGCTGCTGCGACCACCACCAGCCATAACACTCGGCGGCCAAGGCCCGCTGGTGCATGCGATTCCGGCTCCTGTGGAACCAGGAGGGCCTTTTCCCTTTCCCCCTGGCCTGCGCTGCCATTCACCGGCGCAACAAAGCGGTAACCTCGGCGGGGCAGCGTCTCAATGTAACGCGGATCCTCCGCCGAATCGCCCAGCACGTCGCGGAGCTTCTTGATGGCGCTGTTCAGGCCGGTATCGAAGTCAACAAAAGTGTCTGCAGGCCAGAGCTTCTGACGGAGTTCCTCGCGCGCAACTACGTCACCGGGACGCTCCAGCAAAAGAGCGAGTATCTGGAAGGGCTGGTCCTGTACTTTCAGGCGGATGCCGTGTTTGTAGAGCTCGCCCGAACGCAGGTCCACCTCAAATGCGCCAAATTGTGTCCTGCGGGTTCGATTAGTGGATTCCATACAAAGCTTTAGGGCGCGGCCGTAGTCTATCACCAATCAATTACTGAGATAGAACGAGCGTAACAGTTTCTTCACAACCTCCCTGATTTCAACGAGCTGGACGATCAGACGCAGAACATCCAGAGACCAGAGCCCCACCATTGCCACTCACGCCACTTCGCGCCAATGTTCGCGAAGCGATGCCGGGAACGCCCAGTTTGCGATCGACTTCCGACGCGTTCCTTGTAGCGAATTCGACGTAAAACAAAGCGTCAAGTAAACAGGGAGGCTTCAAATGGAAAGAAGATTGGCTTGGGTAATGCTCGTCACTGTCATAGTCGTGCTCACAGCGCTGTCTCACACTCGAAAGGTCCATGCCAGGCAGATTCAGGACCAGAATCACGTCTGTAGCGTTGGTAGTCTCAAAGGAACCTATGCCTGGCGCAGGACGGGCGTGAACAATGTCGTGGGTGGCCCTATCGCCGAGATTGGCATCGCCTTCTATGACGGGGATGGTACGCGCGGCGCGATTCGCAACACGAGAAGCAGCAACGGTGAAATCCGACCCTGGACGGATGAACCGGCACCCAACGGAACCTACACGGTCGATCCAGATTGCACGGGGTCTTTCTTCGATGAGGACGGTACAAATAGCAACAACGTGATCGTCTTTGACGGAGGCAACAGATACTTGGTGCTCAGCGAGGCGGCGGGAACGATTGTCTCGGAAGAGGGGACGCGGATCGAAGAGTAACTGGGCCTTGGGTTTGGCGAGAAATCGCCATTACCCTCAAGATCCGCCAGTCGTGATCGAAGTACTGAGGTGTGAAGATGCAAAATTCGTGCACATTCGAACGATCTAGATCATTCACGAACCTGAAGCTTCACCCGGTGCAAATTGTGCTGGTTATTGCCGCTGTGATCGTCTTTTCGGGATGCGGAGGGGGCGCAGCTTCGACAGCTAACCCGACTCCGCCTTCCACTCCCAATCCCGCTCCCACGATCTCCATGATCTCGCCGAACAGCGTCACGGACGATAATGCGGCTTTCACGCTTACGATCAATGGGACGAATTTCGTCGCCGCTTCGATGGTCAACTTCGGCATCGGCGGTGCAGCGCCCGCCACCACGTTCGTCAACTCCGCGCAGTTGACGGCGGCCATCCCTGCCGCCAGCATCGCCTCACCCGGCGTTATCGCCGTGTCAGTAACTAACCCCGCTCCCGGCGGTGGCACCTCGAATTTTATAAACTTCAGCATTACCAATGGCCCCGTCCCGACGATCAATTCTATTTTTCCTGACTGCGTTCCCGCTGGAGAACAGCTCATCGATTCGACAGATAATCTGTTGACTGTAGGTGGGCTAAATTTTGTGACCAGTTCAGTCGTGCGCTGGAACGGAAGCGACCTGCCGACCACTTTTGAGAATAGCAATCCCCCGGGGACGATCCTCAGCGCACAGATTCCGGCGAGTGACATTGCCTCGGCCGGAACAGCAACGGTCACAGTTTTCAATCCTGGACCCGGCGCGGGTAGCTCGAACCCGTTGACCTTCACCATAACGGCGGGGGCCGTCGATCCGCAGTCAATCGCGGTGGACCCTGCCGGAAAGTTCGCTTATGTGGCGAGTGCGGGCTGCGATTTTTTTGGCTACGTGTCCATGTACACGATCAACCCCACCACCGGGGCCCTAACGTCCATAGGACCACCGGTGTCGTCAAATGACACTTTTACTGACTCCGTGACCGTAGATCCTTTTGGCAAGTTCGCCTACGTGACAAGTTCGGGGGATGGAGAATTTAGTGATGGCAGCGTCTCGACGTACACCATCAATTCCACGACCGGGGCCTTAACGTCCACCACAGGAGGGATACTCGGAACGGGGCTAGACGGAACTCCGGGGTTTTACAATTCGATGGCGGTCGTTCCATCCGGCAAGTTCGCTTATGCGGCGGATGGGGGATCTTTCATGGCGGGGGCCTTCGGCAGTTCACCCAGCGTCTCGATGTACACCATCAACAGCACTACCGGGGCCTTGACGTCCATTGGGACAATCGACTCGGGATCAGGTCCCGACTCCGTGGCCGTGGATCCTGCGGGCAAGTTCGCCTACGTAGCGAATTTCGGCTCGCACGACGTCTCCATGTACACCATCGACGCCACGACTGGGGCCTTAACGTCCATAGGGACGATCGCCGCAGGAACGAACCCTTTCTCCGTGGTACTGGATCCTGTGGGTAAGTTCGCCTATGTAGCGAATTTCGGCTCGAACGACGTCTCCATGTATACCGTCAACGCCACGACCGGCGCCTTGACGCTCACAGGGACGATCGCCGCAGGAGTACAGCCTATGTCAGTGGCCGTGGACCCCGCGGGCAAGTTCGCCTATGTGGCGAATTCCGTCTCGAACGACGTCTCGATGTACACCATCAACGCCACCACCGGAGCCCTGACTTCCACAGGAACGATAGCTACGGAGCTGTCTCCGACCTCGATGGCAATGCATCCGTCCGGCAAGTTCGCCTATGTGACGAACTCCGGCTCGAACAGCGTCTCGATGTACAGCATTGATGGTGTCACCGGGGCCTTGACGCTTATAGGGACAGTCGGCACATGATTGGGCCGGCTAGAGAGAAAGTTATCCTCCCCGTCAGGCGTGATGGGATGCCACCGAAAAGGCCCGCCCTCTGCATCCGATACCGTAGGCGAGCCGCTCCGGTTCGGATAAGTGCTGCAATCGCCTTCCCGGGAATTACATTTGCGGAGCGGCCGTCCCATCCGACCACTTGTCCGCCATGACGAACAGGACAGTCACGCGTTCCTGCGGGTCCTTTGCCATCAGGACGGGTGAGTTGGGGTCGTCGGCTGCCCAGGTCTTCTCCATGTCGCCGGGGGAATAAAACATCACATGCGGGTGCCAGCTCTTGTCCCGGTCGTTCAAGTACTGCTGCTTCGACATCATGTAAGCCATCGCACCAGGCTCGAGCGCGGGCAATTCATTCTTATCCAGTGCCGTCGCGATGATCCGCGCGATTTCAGTCTGCGATTTTCCTGCCAGCACAAGCCTGGTTTTCATCAGATAGATCAGTGCAAAGCTCCTCGCGGCTTGCGCGTTGAAGCAATGGGGCGCACGTATCTTTGGATTCCAGAACTCCTTGTTATCCGTGCCCTGCGCCCATGACCTCCCCACGATGCAGAGAAAACCATTCGTGCCCTCCACCACGGTCGTGTATCCCTCCCGTCCCAGCACCATGACTTCGGCGCCATCCGAGATCGAACTGGGTGCAGCAGTGCGAGCCAGCGCGATCTCGGCAGTTTGATCCATCAGGTACTGCTCGAGAGGCGCCATGCTCGGATACTGGGTTTTTCCATCTTGCGCCCGCATCCGGCAAGGCATCCCAAAGATAAGAATCGAGGTGAAGATTAAAGTGGTAACGGCCCTAGGTTTTGCGTCCATAGGTCTCCTTACGGAGCGGCCGTGCCCGATCCTGGTGATTGCCTCGTTGCCGAGGCCAGAGTTGGTAGCTTTGACGGAGGACCCACGAAAAGGTCACCGCACATGCGTTCCTGATCTGTGTGGAATACAACCTTTGTTAAATCGCCTTATCACCAGTAATTCGGTCGCAGTGGAGTCCTAAGTCCTTCCATGAGAAGGCCGGGCCGCGTCAAGAGTGAATAGCGCGCTCTCTTGGTCCTTATATCTTTACGTTCAGCCAAGCCGCCTCTGTCGCCACCCTTCCATCCGCACTCTGTGTGAG
>Ga0187781_10002863_pt1 | contig 13067 bp, 10 predicted proteins | sample 0715_SJ02_MP02_2_FD_132447 | JGI IMG/M metagenome (GOLD analysis project Ga0187781, IMG submission 132447) | Tropical peat soil microbial communities from peatlands in Department of Meta, Colombia - 0715_SJ02_MP02_20_MG | ecosystem: Environmental > Terrestrial > Soil > Wetlands > Peat | place...
GTCGCCGCCGGCAAGCTCGCTGTTGTGACCGTCAAAGCCGGGGCCGCGTTCACCGTGATCGTGAAAGCCTGACTTGCCGACGCGCCCGCTTTATCGGTGACCTTAAACGTATACGAGGCGCTGCTTCCGGCCTCGTTCGTCGGTGTGCCGCTGATTGCCCCCCCCGAACTCAAACTTAGGCCCGCGGGCAGAGTGGGAGTCACGCTCCAGGTATAAGGAGTCGTTCCGCCGGTTGCCGTCAACTGGTAGCTGTAGGCGGTGCCCGCCGTCGCCGCCCCCGGAGGATTCGCTGTGTTTACCGCCGGCAATGGGTTCACCGTGATTGCCGCCGGCGAGGTTTTGGTCGTGTCGCTGATGGAAGTCGCCGTGACCGTGGCCATAATCTGGCTCGTCACCGAGGCTGGCGCGTTGTACGTGGCGCTCGTCGCCGTCTGGTTCGTCAGCGTTCCGCCCCCGGAAACCGCCCACGTCACGCCCTGATTCTGGTAGTCGTTCGCTACCGTCGCCGTGACCGTGGACGTCTGCCCTTGATCAATTGCGCTCGGGCTCGCTGCGGCAGAAACCGTCAGCGCGTTCACTGTCACCGTCGTACTTCCGCTTTTCGACGTATCGCTCACCGACGTCGCGGTTATCGTAACTGTAACGTTGCTGGCCACCGAGGCCGGCGCATTGTAGGTGGCGCTGGTTGTTGTTTGATTGCTCAACGTTCCACCGCCCGAAACAGTCCACGTTACCCCGGCGTTCTTCGGATCGTTCGCGACCGTCGCGGTGAGGTTCGACGTTTGCTCTTGGTCGATCGTGCTGGACGACGCCGTTACTGTCACAGAAATTGGTGTGCTCGACGAACCACACCCCACCAGCAAGCCAAGCATTGCCACCAGAATGATTACGCTGATAACATGAACCGCCGCTTTCATAGACTCTCCCTTTCTGAGATTTCTCTGCTTCACAGGATTCACGCCCCCTTTGGCGTGACGGGGCGGAGCAACGTACTCGTCAGGCTAGATTTCACGGAACATCTTTTTCGTTGGTGGTACTGGCAACAGTCTTTTCTATACCGGGCACTTGCTTTCTGAACGTCTGAATTACCGTACTTAGTTACTAACCGCATTTCTTTTGTAAGTCGCAACCGGTGCCCCACTGCTCTTGCCGATCGGTTACATGTACACTCCGCGCGGCCGGACAAAGCGAACGCTTACCGACTCAACGTTATTCGCGAGTGGTGTCGCAGCTAGCCGGCCTCGGATATGTAAAGTGAAGAATCGCTCCTAGTTAGTCACAAACAACTGCCGAAATCAGTGACAACTGTCACGTGATTTGGTGATGTTTTTGAAATTGGCGAGATCGAAGCCTTCAGGTTTCGCCTGGCGAGCCGCGGTAGGCAAAATTCTTGTGCGCCAGGGAATGCTTGGGATTTAGGCAGGCGGGGAACGCGCGGCCGCAGCACGACACCGGGGTTAGCGTCGTACTGGCCGCGCGCTTAACTGAAATTAAAAACGGAGAGGGAGCGATCTTGCGCTCCCTCACCGCTGAACGCATCTTTTTTCCAGAGACTGTCTTGTTCGAGGTTGCGGCGAACTACTTGGAGGCATCGCCCATCGATGCGTGTTCGGATCCGCCGATTGTAAAAGCCGTTTTCTTTCCCGCGAAACGGATCTCCGAAACCGCCGCTTGCCCGTTGCTGTGGTTAATCACTGCCTGGTCGTAGGAAGGCGACTGCCCCAACTCTTCCTCCTTCGCCGTCACTTTGGCAATTTCTTTCTTGCCTTGCATGAAGCTAAGCTCCACATTGGAGCCGCTGCCTTGCCATTCAACCTTATAGTCACCCGCCGGCAGTGTCTGCCCGCCGACCACAACTGCCTCGTTGACATGGAGATTTCCTTTGTTGCTCGCGAACGCGCCGATCGCCGCAAGCAGCGTCAGCCCGAATGCTACCGTCTTAACAAAACTCTTTAGTCGCATGTGAGATCCTCCTTGCATCCGTATACGTAATCATGTGGGATAGAGTTCCCGGCTTACGTACTATAGGTTGGACGGATAAGTGCGCAGACCGTTAGCGTCGTCATCGCGACGCCATGAAACAGGCAAGATATGTCTAGTTATAGAAGCGCCATGCGCCGGTGATAAGACCTCACGCAATCCTCATGACGAGTTTTCCGTAATTCTTTCCTTCCCGCATCAGGCGGTAAGCGGCGCCCGCCTCTTCGAGTGGAAACACTGCACCGATTACAGGCTGCAATCTCCCCCCATTCGCCCAGTCCGAAAGCTGCTTCCACGCCGCGTCCATCACCGTCCGGTTCTGGCTTAGGTACGTCAGCCAAAGCCCGTGGACGCTTGCGCCTTTGGCATAGAGAACCCGCGTGTCAAGCATCGCCTTCTCTCCGGTGGCCTGCCCGTAGACAATCACTCGTCCAAACTGGCGCAGGCAGCCCACGCTCTTGCCCACATGTTCGCCGCCCAGCATTTCAAATACGGCGTCTACCCCTTCTCCGCCCGTCAGTTCCTCAATGGCACCGCTGTAGTCTGCCTCTTTGTAGTTGATGCCATGCTGCAAACCAAGCTCGCGTATGCGGGCAAGCTTCTCGTTCGAGGAAGACGTTCCGTACATCTCGATCCCGAGAATTCTGCCTATCTGCACTGCCGCCGTCCCCACCCCGCCCGCCACCCCGTGAATCAGAACCCGCGCCCCCGCGGGCTTGTCGATGAGGCCGGCTTTCCAATACGCAAGATACGCCGTAAAAAAGTTCACCGGGAACGCGGCGCCTTGTTCGGCACTCCAGTTTGCCGGTACCGGCCAGAGATTGGCGGAATTGACCGCTGTCTGCTCGGCAAATGCCCCCCACTGCGTGTATCCCATGACCCGTCGTCCGTTCGCGTCGAGGCCGGCAAACTCCCGCCCCGCAATCAGAGGCGGCTTGGGAGTACCAGCATACCCGCCGCGCGCCGTCATCAGGTCCGCGAAGTTAAGGCCGCCTGCTTCCACTTTCACCAGCACTTGGTTCGACTGGGCCACAGCGTCGGGAACAGTTTGAAGTTCGAGTACCTCCGGACCTCCGTAGCGGGGAATCACCAGAGCCTTCATGCGAAGAGTGTAGCGGACTGGCGCGCCAGCCAAAAGTCCAAACGTCCAGTCGATCCGCGAGGATGCTCTCAACGTCCCACCCTCGACGTCCTTCATTGCGTTAGACGTACACGCACCGCACTCAACCTCTGCCCCGGAACTGGATAATCCTCCGGCGGTCTCGCTTGTTGGGACGGGCAGCGGGCAGTTGCTCCCATTCGCGCGCGGCCTTGCGCTCGGCAGCCACTTTCAGGCGTTGTTCCCGGCTTGCTTCTGTCTCGTGGTAAAGCGTCTGCGCAACCTGAGCCGGGCCGCGAATTTCGCTTAACTCCAGCACCTCGATCTCAAACTCGCCGCTGTCATTCGTAATCCGCAGCCTGTCCGCCACGTGCACTTCACGCGCCGGCTTGCTGATCGCCTGGTTGTTGACTTGAATCCTGCTCAGCTCGCAGGCGCGGGCTGCGAGAGAGCGTGTCTTGAAAAACCGCGCCGCCCATAGCCACTTATCGATACGCACGCCCGACATGCTTCTATTTTGCTACAAAGGCAGACTGCGACACTCGGGGGAAAATCTCCGCGACACGTTAGTTGTGTGAGGAGCGTAGGCGCAACGCTGCCCCAGGTCGCGCGCGTGACCGGGGTCCCCATCGCGCCGGTTTTGGCGTGATGGGGTGGTGGGGCGCGCTAACCCGGGCGGGGGGAGCGCCTTGTGGAAGGAGTGCAGCCCTATCCCCGGCCTTGTCTACTCGAAGCTGGCAGTAAAGTCGGCGTCGACAAGCCTTGCGCCTGACTGCGTGGAACAGTTGCGAAAGACTAGGTAATACGTTTGTGTGCTGGCAGTCGAGCGCAAGTTCCAGTGAATTTCACCCTGGGTTGAAGGATCGTCCCGCAAAACGGGCGACCACGGCTTGTTGTTGGTAAAACTCTCAAACTGTTCTGCATTCATGAGCAGGACCTCAACCGCGCTTCCGTTTTCCCGGTTTCGTGACCCCGTTACCGTTCGGTACTTCCCGTCAAGCTGAGGGCGAATTGCGTGTGGAGGGACATCAACGGCGAAAATCTGGTACGTCTCGACGGCGAGACGGCGGTGTAGAAAGTGGTTCGCTTTTCCTGCGTCAGTTGCGAAGATGCGATCTTTGGGTGAGGAAGATGGCCCAGTGTCTGCCGCGGCGACCTCGCCTTTGGTGACATCCCATTTGAGCGGGGCGAGAACCCCAAACACCGTCGTATTGCCGTCGCCGAGGTCGTTCGTGGAGGATGAGGGTCGCGACAGTCGAAGCCGATTCGTGTTGCCACCACTCCGTCCAGTGGTTGCAAATTCCAAGTACTGAGAATGCGCCGAGGGCAAGAAGAATCAGGCCGATCGCCAGGTGCGTCAGATTGGCAAGTTGCTTCACGTCCTTTGTAGTGTCAAATGGACGAAATCGAATGCCAAGATTACGGCTGTAATGAAGACTGGGATCCGACGTCGAGGGGAGTTGGCCAGAAGGATGTCACCGCGCCTCGTGGATGACGAGAATCATCCCCGGCCTGAGTGTCGCGATGTTCTGGTTGTCGTGCTTCAAAGCTGAGACGGTCGTTTTGTAGGAAGTGGCAATCGAGTACAGCGTCTCCCCGGCCTTGACTTTGTGTCGCACCACGGCGCCGGATGCCGTCTGCGTTTCTGTGGAGCGTTGCGACTTTAGTGTGCTCCTTGCTGAGGTCGTCCGTGCGCTTGACCCATGCACCGATGAGCGTTTCGTCGCCACTTGGGCTTCGCGCGCGCCCGCACTCACCGGCAGGTGGAGCAGCAACACTCTTCTCCCCGCCAGGCTGCTGCCTTTCAAACGGTTCCACGTGCGGATCATCTTCGCGGGCACAGCGAAATTCTCCGCCACCGACTCCACCGTATCTCCCTTGCGCACCTTGTAGCGCGTGATCGCCCGCGCGTAGGTCGACGGGCTGCTCTCTTTGCCCGGGGCGATCGGGATGATCAGCCGCGTCTCCGGCAGAATCGAGTTCTCATTCAGATCGTTGACCTCGGCAATCGCCTGCAAGGATGTGTGATACGTCCTCGCCACCGACGCCAGCGTTTCTCCGGGCTCCATCTTGTGATAACGCCACCACACTCGCTTGTCGGTCGGAATCAGCGCCACCACACTCTGAAATTTCTCCGCCGTGCCCCCCGGCAAACGCAGATCGAACGGTCTATCGTTCGGAGTGGTCATGCGCAGCAGGCTGGGGTTCAGATCCTGCATGTCCGAAGCCGACGCGTCCACGCATTCGGCCACCAGCCGCAAGTCAATCGGGTAATCGATCTTCACCGTGTCATACGGAACCGGCTTTTCCTTCTCCACGTCGGCCAGGCCGTATTGATCTGGGTTCTTGGCCATAATCGTGACGGCCACAATGATCGGAACGTAATTGCGCGTCTCTTTCGGCAGCACATTGCGGCGGTAGAGCTCCCAAAAGTCCGCATAGCCAGTGCGCTTAACCGCGCTCTGCACTGTGCCCGGGCCCGAGTTGTACGCGGCCATGGCCAGGTACCAGTCGCCGAACTCTTGGTATAGATCCTTCAAATGCCGCGCCGCCGCTCGCGTCGCTTTTTCCGGATCTTGCCGGTCATCCACCCACCAGCTGCGTCCCAGCCCATACCCCGTGGCGCGGCTCGCCATGAATTGCCACATGCCCCGCGCTCCCGCCCGCGAAACCGCCAGCGGATGGAACCCGGACTCGGCCTGCGCCAGATAAATAAGGTCCTGTGGTACGCCTTCTTCTTTCAGCGTCCGCCGGATCATGTCCTCGTAGCGCCCGGAGCGCGCCAGCGCCCGCTCCATCGTGCCCCGCCCGCGTGTCGAAAAATAGTTGATGTATCCGGCCACCTGGTCCGTCATCATCAGCGGCAAGTCAGAATGCGTGGACTTGATCTCGGCCTCGGCCTTCGCCTTAACGTTTTCGTCGACTGGCGGCGTTACCTCGTTGGCTTCGTCAATCGGCGCCGGCTCCGACTTCTGCTCCGAGAATCCATCGCCCATCTCCAGAGCTTCAAGTTCCGTGCTGTTGGTGCCGTCCAGAATACGGTCCAGTTCCGCTTGCAACCGGTCATCGGATTGAACGTCGAACCCGCTTCCCAGCAGCAGGTCGAACGCCGCATCGAAGTTCTGCTTGGCCGTTTCCAGGTGTCCAGCGCGGTAGTTGTCCTGCCCGGCCCGATATTCTTTCTCCACACGGGCAATCAGATCGGCGATTGGGTCGACCGTCTGGGATTCCTGTTCCGCCGGATTCGGAACCGGTGACGCGCTGGCTGTGATCGTTGCTGCCGGTTTTAGCTTATTCGCATCGGAAGTCGCGCTTGCTCCTAGAGGCGGTGCCTGCGCGGCCGGCGGCAGAAACGCCGCTTGCTTCTGCGCCGTCTGGCAGGCCAGCAGCGCACCCGCCATGGCGCAAACCAGTACCGCGTGCAACCGTTGCAAACCAACCCTCATAGCGTCAAAAGCTTACGTCCAACGCCTCCCGGCTAATACTGGCCTTTCGATCTCCTCGGCCTTATCGAATATGAGATGGTACTACCCCCAAAATCGTTGGGTCAACGCTACGGGAGACCTATGTACTTCTCGTTACTTTGGGGATCGACAGCCGTGGTTACCCCTCTCGGGCCCAATCCCGCCTTTCAGCCTTCCTCGTTCTCCAGTTGCCGCTGAATCGAAACCCCGTCCTCCCACATCTAGAAACCCATATCCGGGCCGTTACTCGCAACCGGTCAGCTCCAGGCCCACAACTCCGAAACAATCCTGAAAGGAGGATTCCATGCCTCAGGTTAAAGTTGGCAGAGAAAATTCCGGCGACATTCACCTGCACTATGAAGACCACGGCTCCGGCGACCCGGTTGTGCTCATCCACGGTTATCCGTTGAGCGGAACCTCGTGGGAGCGCCAGGTTCCGGCGCTGCTCGCCGCCGGTCATCGCGTCATTACCTATGACCGCCGCGGTTTTGGCAAATCCAGCCAGCCCGCGTCCGGCTACAACTACGACACCTTTGCCGAAGATTTGCACCAGCTCATCGGCCACCTGAAGCTGCGCGAGTTTGCCCTCGTCGGCTTCTCCATGGGTGGCGGCGAGGTCGCCCGCTACATCGGCAAGTACGGCTCGAAGGGCGTTACCAAAGCTGCGTTCATCAGTTCCATTCCGCCCTATCTCCTGAAGGCTCCCGGCAATCCCGAAGGCGTGGACGCCGCCGTTTTCGAAGGCATTGAAAAGGCGGTTGCCGCCGATCGCTACGCCTTCTTCACCGGTTTTTTCAAGAACTTCTTCAACGCCGATGACCTGCTCGGCAAGCGCATCAGCGAGCAGGCCATCCAGGCGAGCTGGAAGCTTGCCGCCGATGCTTCCCCCATTGCCAGCCTGGCCTGCGTCCGCACCTGGCACGAGGACTTCCGCAACGATCTCGCCCGCATCGACGTGCCCACCCTTGTCATTCACGGTGACTCCGACCGCATTGTGCCCATCTCCGCCTCCGGGCAGCGGACGGCGCAACTGGTCAAAGGAGCGCAGTTGCACGTCATAAAAGCTGGGCCTCATGCCGTGAACTGGACCCACGCCGACGAAGTGACCCCGGCGCTCTTGCAATTCCTCGAGCCTCGCGCCGCGGCCGACAAGAAAAAACCGGCCGCCGCCTGACCGACAGCTACACGGATCGGGGCTGCTCCACCCTTGCGCCTTCTTTTGCGCAAGGGTGGGATTTCACAAACCCAGCGGCCTTGAAGATTTTGCAGCGGCGCAGCGTCCGCAACCCGCCACCAATAGAAGGGTTCGAGCTATATTCTTTAGAGGATCATTCCAGCCACTATGAAAGCCATCCAAATAAACCAAACCGGCGGGCCCGAGGTGATGGAACTGGTCGACCTTCCCGTTCCACCGCCCAAACCCAACGAAGCCCTCATCAAAATTGAAGCCGTTGGCGTGAACTTCATCGATGTTTACTATCGCGAGGGCCGCTACAAAACTACGCCTCCCTTCGTGCCCGGACAGGAGGCGGCCGGCACCGTTTCCGCCATCGGCGCCGACGTGCGCGATGTTGCCGTTGGCGATCGCGTCGCTTACACCATGTTCCTGGGCAGCTACGCCGAATATGCCGTTGTCCCGGCCAACCGACTGGTGAAGCTCGCGGCGGGCGTCAGCGGACGCGAGGCCGCTGCTGCCATGCTCCAGGGCATGACCGCCCACTACCTTGCCTACGACACCTGGCCGTTGAAGAAGGGAGAAACCGCGCTGGTCCACGCCGCCGCCGGTGGAGTCGGTCTTCTCCTGGTGCAAGTAGCACACAACCTCGGTGCGCGCGTCATCGCCACCGTTTCCACCGAGGAGAAGGCCAAGCTGGCCCGCGCCGCCGGCGCCGACGATGTCATCCTCTACACCCAAACCGATTTCGAAGCCGAAACCAAACGCCTCACCAACGGCAAAGGCGTCGACGTCGTCTACGATTCGGTCGGCAAGACCACATTTGAAAAAGGCCTCAACCTCCTCCGCCCGCGCGGCATGATGGTCTTGTATGGCGGATCGAGCGGCCCGATTGCGCCTTTCGACGTCATGGCTCTCTCGCAAAAGGGCTCGCTTTTCGTCACCCGCCCGACGCTGGCACATTACATCCTCACTTCGGCTGAACTGCAGCACCGCGCCGCCGCCGTCTTCGGCATGATTCGTGAGGGCAAGCTCAAGCTGCGTATTGAGCACATCTATCCCCTCGCCCAGGCTCAACAGGCGCACCGCGACTTGCAAGGAAGAAAGACGGCTGGCAAGCTGCTCCTGATACCCTAACCGTTTGCTGAAAAACTCTGGAAGTCGGCGCGAACGGGAAGGGCACGACCGGTCCCCGGGGGCGTGATTTCCGCTCGCTGGGATGGGCAAGCCCCAGAGTTGCTGAAAAATTCGATGTTGATCGCGATTTTGGGTGGCGCAGCGCTTTTAGCGCTGCGATTGAGTGCCGAATTTTCATGAACGGCTTTAGCCGCTGAGGGAAGTTCAGCCGCCGCCGATCACCCTTTCAGCAAATTGACAAGGCTCGACCCCATTCCATGCCCTTCATAGAACTGCAATCCTCGCCCCACGCCGATGGCGTTTCCCCCGTCTCCATTCATTACCGCGACGTCGGCAGCGGCTCTCCGCTCGTCTTCTTGCACGGCGGCTGGGGCTACGGCGTCTACCCCATCGACCGCCCGATCGAAGCTCTCTCCAACCTCGTCCGATTCGTGGTTCCCGACCGCTCCGGCCACGCCCGCTCCACACCCTTCGCGGGTCCATTGCCCCTCGACTTCCACCGTCGCGCCGCCGAAGAAACTCTGCTCGTGCTCGACGCGCTCGGCATCCGCCGCGCCTTCTTCTGGGGACACAGCGACGGCGCCGTCATCGCCGCCCTGATCGGCCTGCGCGCTCCCGAACGCTGCCATCACCTCCTCCTCGAAGCCTTCCATTTCTATCGCCGCAAGCCGGCCTCGCAGGAAGTCTTCTTCCGTCGCTTTGCCGATCATCCCGAGGAAGTGGCCGGCAAGCTGCGCACCCTTCTCGCCGCCGATCATGGCGAGCAAAACTGGCAGCGCGTCGTCCAGCGAAATTGCCGCGTCTGGCTCGACCTCGCGGCCCACGCCAACCCTCCAGATCAGGATTTATATGGCGGTTTCCTCTCCCAACTGCGCGTCCCCGTAACTTTCATGCACGGCCGCGGCGATCCACGAACCGAACGCAATGAACTCGAACTGGCTCGCCGCGCTGTACCCGGCTCCGAACTCCATTGCGTAGAAACCGGTCGCCACAGCCCCCACAGCGAAGAAGCCTCCTGCCAGGAATGTAGCGAGATTGTTGGTGAACTCGTGACTCATCCCGCGGCCGGATGAATTTTCTCCGCACAATCTTTCTCCTGGAGCTGTTTAACTTTTTGTGTAGCACGCCATCCCCCGGCCCCGTCATCCTGAGCGGAGCATGGCTTGCGCGGCGCGCAGGCCATGCGGAGTCGAACCACCCCTACCCTCTCAGACGCAGCAGGAGCGCCGCCAGGTGTTTCTTCCTGCACAGAATTGCGACCCGCTCGGCACTGTTTTCGGTCACAGGAAAAACTAAATCGCTCTAGCGGTCAGTTCTCTATCAACTTTTCTTTCTCGAATATCTCTTCAGATATTCCGGAAACTCCCGCGTGCATCCCTCATCGGCAATCGCTGCGCCCGTCGTGGTCTCAAACGGAACCACTCCCGCCCACGTCGGAAACGCCAAATCCGCTTCATCGTCGTGCGGAGGCCCCACGCGCACCTTGGCCGAAAACTCCTCAATCACAATCTTTAGCACCGACGTCACCTTCAATTCCTTCTCATTCGGCTGCCGTGCATCGTCCCAGCGCTGAGGTACAGCGTGCTCGGCCACCACGCGCAGTCCCGCCAGTTTCTCCGCCGCATCCTCAACCAGCGTTGCCTTACCCAGGATCACCACAGATCGGTAATTCATCGAGTGATTGAACACCGATCGCGCCAGCACCAGCCCATCCACCAGCGTCACCGTCACGCACACCGGCAGGCCTCCCTGTAGGTTGCGCAGCATGCGGCTCGCAACCGAGCCGTGTAGATAGAGCACATTTCCGTCCCGCCCATACAACGTCGGAATGACATACGGTTGCCCATCCCCCACAAATCCAACATGGCAGATCAGGCCCTCATCCAGAATCTGGTTCACGGTTTCGCGGTCGTAATGTCCGCGGTTCGCTTCGCGTACAACCCGCGTTCGCGGCGTGGGATTAACAATATTCGACATGAAGCAACGTTCCCTTCAGGCAAGCGCCAAGAATAACGAAGGCGTAGTTTAGCAGGCGGATCCCGACAAGTCCGCATGTCCTATAACTGTATAGGAGGCGCGACCGGGAAGGGCACGACTTTAGTCGTGCCGATGACGGCAGCGAGTTGACTTAAGCAAGCCAGGCTCCCGACCATGAAAATGGAATGATGAATCACCGCTCCGTGACCCAGGTTCGCGCGCGTTTGTTGCGCGCTAACCTGGGATCTTCTTCCACCACCGCAAACTGTATCTTTTTCTCCACCGGGTCGATCCGGTCCACCAGCACTCGCACGCGGTCGCCCAGGCTGTACGTCTTCCGGGACCGCTGTCCGATAATCTGCCTCGTATTTTCGTGATAGCTGTAACGGTCGTCGCCAAGCGTGTTGAGTGGAACCAGCCCTTCGACAAAAAGATCGGTGAGTTCGACAAAAAATCCAAACTTGGTCACGCTGATGATCAGTCCGTCGAAATCTTCTCCGATCCGCCGTTCCATGAACTTGACCTTCTTCCATTCCATCAGCTCGCGCTCGGCGTCGTCGGCTCGCCGCTCGGATTGGCTGGACTCTTCGGCGACGGCATGCAGCTCTTTCAGCGAGATCGGCCCGCCAACTGGATGAAGCTCGCTCCGTGGCTCTGCATGTTGCCCGCGTTTGGACCACGGAGAGGAAGTAGCGCCGGCGTCTCGCCGGCCCGTTTGCTCCGCCGATTCGTGCAACACTCGCTTCAAGATTCGATGCACAATCAGGTCCGGATAGCGGCGGATCGGCGAAGTGAAGTGCGTATACGTGGTCGCGGCCAGCGCGAAGTGCCCCAGATTCTCTTCCGAGTAACGCGCCTGTTTCAGCGAACGCAGCATCAGAAAACTGAGAATTCTCTCTTCTGGCCTGCCCGCGATTTTCTGCGCCAGTTTCTGGTACATGCGCGGCGTGACCTGCACTTCTTTCGGAACCTCGATTTCGCGCACCCGCTTGCCCGTTCCGTGCGCGGCGCGCCGGTCCGCTTTAAGCTGCACGCGTTCAATCGGCAGCGCGCCCACTCCCAGCGAGTAGCCGAAGGCCGAAGCCAGCACCTCGAAGTCGTAAACGCGCTTGGCGTCCGGCTTTTCGTGGATGCGGTAGAGCGACGCAATCCGCTTGCTTTCCAGAGAATGCGCGACACATTCGTTCGCCGAGAGCATGAATTCCTCGATCAGCCGATGCGCGATGTTGCGCTCCGATCGCGTAATGCTTTTCATCAGCCCAAACTCGTCGAACTCAATCACTGGCTCGGGCAAGTCGAAGTCGATCGAGCCGCGCCGCTCGCGCTTGCGATTGAGAATCAGCGCCAGATCGCGCATGCGCTCGAAGTGCTCGACCTGCGCGGCATAGCGCTCTCGCATCCCCGCATCGCCTTCGAGCACGGCATTGACCGCTGTGTACGTCATGCGCTCGGCGGAACGGATCACACCCTCGTTGATTTCGTAGCCCAGGAATTCGCCGCGATGGTCGATCTCCATCGTGCAGGAAAGCACCAGCCGATCCAGATGCGGCCGCAAGCTGCAAATGTCAGTCGAAAGCTCCAGCGGCAGCATCGGCACGGCCCGGTCAGGAAAGTAAACGCTCGTCCCGCGCAACCTCGCTTCCTCGTCCAGCGCGGAGTCCTGCGTTACATAATGAGCGACGTCAGCAATGTGAACCTGCAATTCGTAGTTGCCATTTGCCAGCCGGCGCACGTGAACCGCATCGTCGAAGTCGCGCGCCGTTTCTCCGTCAATCGTCACGATCGCAAGGCCGCGATAGTCTCGTCGCCGCCGCACTTCATTCGCCGGAATGACGTTCTCGATCGCTTGCGCCTCTTCGATTACCTCCACCGGAAATCGATGGGGCAAGTGAAACTTGCGGATCATGATCTCGACATCGACTCCGAAATCGTTTTCTTCGCCGAGGATTTCGATCACGCGTCCGCGCGCATTCTGGGTCGCGCTCGGCCAGTCTGTGATCTCCACATCGACGACTACTCCATCAAGGTCGACCCAATCTGTGCGTCGCGCCGCTTGTTCGCCGATCACACGATGCTTTGTCGCTCTTCCTCTCCCGCTGTTCCCCGTGTCCTCTGTGTCCTCCGTGGCTAAGGGTTTTGGATATTCCCAACCTTGGGGAATCACGATCTCCTGCGAGACCCTCCCGTCGATCGGTTTCACATAGTTGTGGCGCCTGCCGTAATGGAAGATGCCGAC
>Ga0187781_10002864_pt1 | contig 13063 bp, 5 predicted proteins | sample 0715_SJ02_MP02_2_FD_132447 | JGI IMG/M metagenome (GOLD analysis project Ga0187781, IMG submission 132447) | Tropical peat soil microbial communities from peatlands in Department of Meta, Colombia - 0715_SJ02_MP02_20_MG | ecosystem: Environmental > Terrestrial > Soil > Wetlands > Peat | place...
CTGAGGCGCCGCTTCCATGACGACATGGTATTGATTGATGGTTGTGTACATGGTTGAGACTTGCCGCTGCCCAAATGCGTCGTAAAGCGTGTTGTCGATCAGCGATGGCGAAATACCAAAACGGCTGGCGGTAGAGCGGTTGTATTCCACCATCGATTGCAGGCCGTCATTCTGTTGATCGCTGCTGACATCGACAATGGCCGGAATCTTCCCCAGTTGTTGCAGCATGGGTGGTGCGTAGCTGAGGAGATCCTCAAGGTTATCCCCCTGCATTGTGAACTGGTATTGTGCGTTGCTTTGGCGACCGCCGACGCGCACATCTTGGGAAGCCTGGAGGTAGAGACGCGCTCCCGGCACTCGCGCAAGCTTCGGACGCAGGCGGTTGATAATCTGATCGGCGGTGGCTTTGCGCTGCTCGATCGGTTTGAGAGCGATAAACATCCGCGCGGTGTTGGTGGTCGTACCCCCGCCGCCACCGGTGAAACTCAGAACGTTATCGACGCCTGGATCAGCTTGGACGATGTCTGTCATCTGCAGTAGGATCCGGTTCATTGCTTGGAAAGAGGTGTCCTGATCCGCTTGAATGGAGCCCGCGAGTCGGCCGTTGTCTTGCTGGGGGAAGAAGCCCTTAGAGACGTGAATGAAGAGGTAGACATTCAAGGCCATGGTCAGAATGAGGATGGCCAGGGTGACAGCGGAAAACCGCAGCGCTACGGTAAGAGTTCGCCCGTATAAGTCGATGAGCCATTGGAAGGCCCGTTCGCTCATCCAATACAGCCGGCCGTGTTCGTGGTGGGTTTTCAGCAGGTGGGCGCACATCATCGGCGTCCCGGTAAGGGAAACCGCCATCGAGATCAAAATGGCCACCGACATCGTGACAGCGAACTCGCGGAAGAGTCTGCCGACAACCCCTCCCATCATCAGCAAAGGAATAAAGACCGCGATCAGCGACAAACTTATGGTTACCACCGTGGACGCGATTTCTCGCACGCCCTTGATCGCGGCTTGAAACGGAGTCAGGTCGTGTTCCAGATAACGAGCAATATTCTCAATCACCACGATGGCGTCATCGACCACGAAACCCGTGGAAATGGTCAGGGCCATCAACGAGAGATTGTCGAGGCTGTACCCCATCAGGTACATCGCGCCAAACGTTCCCACCAGCGAGAGCGGGACGGCGACGCTCGGGATCAGAGCCGTGCGTGGGCTTCGCAGGAACAGGAACACGACAAGGACCACCAGGCCGATAGCGATCAGCAGTGTCTCTTCCACGCCTTCGACTGAGGCTCGGATGGTCACGGTCTGGTCCAAGGCGACGTTGACGTCGATAGCGCCAGGAATCGAAGCTTTCAATTCCGGAATGGCAGCGCGGATGGCGTCGACTGCGTCAATGATGTTTGCCCCCGGCTGGCGGAAGACGATGACCAGCACAGACGGCTTGCCATTGGCATAACCGGCGTTACGCACGTCTTCCACACTGTCTTGCGCCTGGCCGATGTCACGGATGTGAACGGGCGAACCATTGCGATAGGTCACGATCACGGGCTCATAGTCCACCGCCTTGAGAAGCTGGTCATTGGCGCCGATGTCCCAGCGATGCTCTGCGTCGGACACCTGTCCTTTGGCCAAGATGAAGTTGGTGCTGCTCAAGGCGGTGCGGACTTGTTCGAGGCCAATACCGTATTTGTTCAACGCATCCGGATTCAGTTCCACGCGAATGCCCGGAAGTGCGCTGCCGCCGACAATGACCTGGCCTACACCGGGAATCTGCGAGAGTCGTTGCGCCATGATGCTGGAAGCCGCGTCATACATCTGACCTTTGCTAAGGGTGTTCGAGGTGAGCGCCAGGATTATGATGGGGGAATCGGCAGGGTTTACTTTGCGGTAAGTCGGGTTACCCGGAAGATTGGCGGGCAGATAGCCGCGAGCCGCGTTGATGGCGGCCTGGACGTCCCGCGCGGCGGCATTGATGTCGCGATTGAGATCAAACTGCAGCGTCACGCTGGTTACCCCCAGCGAACTTGACGACGTCATTTCCGTTACCGACGCGATGCGACCGAACTGGCGCTCCAAAGGCGTAGCCACGGACGAGGCCATGATGTCTGGACTGGCGCCCGGTAACTGGGCAGAGACAGAAATGGTGGGAAAATCGACTTGCGGCAGCGGAGAAACTGGCAGCAGGCGAAATGCTCCTGCTCCCGCTAGGGCGATCGCGATCATCAGCAGCGTCGTCGCCACCGGTCTGCGGATGAATACCTCGGATAAATTCATGACTCCGCCGGAAGGTCTGCGACTGGACTCTCGCCGCGTCGGCGGGAGAAACGAGTCGCCAGATGAGCGAACCACAAGTAAATGACTGGCGTGGTATAGAGTGTCAGCAGTTGGCTCACAATCAAGCCTCCAACAATCGAAATGCCTAAGGGCCGGCGCAGTTCAGATCCCATTCCCGATCCAAGCGCCAGTGGCACTCCACCCAGCAAAGCCGCCATCGTTGTCATCATGATGGGTCGAAAGCGCAGCAGGCTTGCCTCGTAAATGGAGTCTTCGGGGCTCTTATGTTCCTTCCGTTCCGCTTCCAACGCGAAATCGATCATCATAATTGCGTTCTTCTTCACAATGCCGATCAGCAACACGATTCCGATGAGCGCAATAATGCTGAACTCCGTCCCAGTCAGCATGAGGAAAAGCAACGCGCCGACGCCCGCAGAGGGCAGTGTAGAAAGTATGGTCAAGGGATGAATGTAGCTTTCATAGAGAACGCCCAGGACGATGTAGACCGTTATCAATGCAGCCAGAATCAGGATCGGTTCGTTGCTCAGAGAGTTCTCAAACGATGCGGCAGAGCCTTGAAATTGCGCCTGTATGCTGGCCGGCATCGCCAGTGCATTCTTGACCCGGGTGACCGCCTTCACTGCTTCGCCCAGGGACCCATGGGGGGCGAGGTTGAACGACAAAGTCACCACCGGAAATTGACCTTGATGGTTCACGGTGATGGGCGCCGTTGTGAATTCCAAGCGCGAGAAGGTGCTTAGGGGAACTTGATTACCATTGGGAAAGGCGTTGCTGGACGCAACTGGAGCGCCATTGAAGGCGGCTTCGGTGTTGGTTGTGCTCAAAGTCGAAGTTATCGTGCTCGCAGCCGATCCGCTTGGAACCGTATTCGGAACAGTGCCGAAAGTAGCGTTTGTGGCCGTTCCCCCGGCAGTCAGACCTGCGGTCGAGGAAACCGCCGTTCCCGAGCGGATGAACAGGTCCCTCAAGTTGATCGGAGTCTGCTGAAAATTGGGCTTCACCTCAAGGATCACGTGGTACTGGTTCAATTGTGTGAACATGGTCGAGATTTGTCTCTGGCCGTAGGCGTCGTACAACGTCTGATTGATCATGGCCGGCGTAATCCCCAGGCGAGACGCGGCCTCGCGATTGATGACCAACTGCGCGCGCAATCCGAGCGCTTGCTGGTCGCTGGCAACGTCGTGGAGCTCCGGTAGTTGCTGCAGTTTCTCCAGCATTCTTGGTGCCCAGTAGTTCAACTCATCGACGTTGGGATCCTCGAGCGTGTATTGAAACTGAGTCCTGCTAACGCGGTCTTCGACAGTAATGTCCTGCACCGGCTGCATGTACAACGTGATACCGGCAACCTTCGCCAAATTGGGCTGCAAGCGCCGGATCACTTTTTCCGCCGCCAGATCCCGCTGATCTAGCGGTTTGAGATTGATCAGGATGCGCCCGTTGTTCAGGGTCTGATTCGTCTGATCGATGCCGACGAACGACGACAGGCTCTGTACTGCCGGATCCTTAAGGATCACAGCCACGGCCTTCTGCTGTAGGTTGGACATCTTGGTAAAAGAAACGGTTTGCCCCGCCACCGAGATGGCTTGAATGACCCCAGTGTCCTGTATCGGGAAAAAGCCCTTGGGAATCACCACATAGAGCCCGATCGTAAGGATGAATGTTGCCACGAACACCAGCAGGGTAAGAGTCTGATGTTGAAGTACGATCTTCAAACTCTTTCCGTAATAGGCAATGACGCGTTCGAACGCCCACTCGGAAGCCCGGTAAAAACGCCCTTGCTCCTCGGGAGGACGGTGCTTCAGCAGCTTGGACGACATCATTGGTGTCAAGGTGAGGGAGACGACCGCGGAGATCAGGATGGTCACGGCCAACGTGATGGCAAATTCGCGAAACAGACGCCCCACGATATCGCCCATAAACAACAGTGGTATGAGAACCGCGATGAGTGAAATCGTGAGCGATATGATTGTGAAGGCGATTTGTTCAGAGCCTCGCAGCGCGGCGCGCAGGGGTGGCTCACCTTCCTCGATGAAACGTGCGATGTTCTCGATCATGACGATTGCATCGTCCACCACAAATCCTGTCGAAATCGTGAGCGCCATCAAGGACAGATTGTTGAGGCTGTATCCAAGCAAATACATCACGCCGAAGGTGCCAATGAGCGACAGGGGCACGGCAATGCTGGGAATCACGGTGGCGGAAAGCGTGCGCAGAAAAAGAAAGATGACCATCACGACCAGGACGACGGTGAGCACTAACTCAAATTCAACGTCGTTGACCGAGGCGCGGATGGTCACGGTGCGGTCCGTGAGCGGTAGGACGTGAATCGATTGCGGCAGAGTGCCCGTCAAGGCGGGGAGGAGCGCCTTGATCCGGTTGACCACGGAGATGATGTTGGCGCCGGGCTGGCGTTGCACACTTACAATCACCGCGGGCGTCCCGTTGACCCACGCCGCCTGAAAGACATCCTCGGGGGCGTCGATCGCCGTGGCCACGTCGCTCAGCTTGACTGGTGCGCCGTTTCGGTAGGCGATCACCACCGCAGCGTAGTCGCTGCTGGACAGCAGTTGGCTGTTCGAGCCGATCTGATAGGCCTGCTGTGGCCCGTCGAAGTTTCCTTTTGCCTGGTTCACATTCGTCGCTTGAATGGCCGTTCTCAGGTCTTCAAGGTTGAGGCCGTAGAACGAAAGCGCGGTAGGATTCGCCTGAATACGCACGGCTGGCCTCTGCCCACCGCTAATCGTGACTAGGCCGACTCCGGGCAATTGAGAAATCTTTGGGGAGAGGCGTGTGTCGGCTAAGTCTTCGACGCGGGATAGAGGTAACGTCTCTGAAGTAAGGGCCAGGGTCAGGATCGGGGTGTCAGCGGGATTAACCTTGCTGTACAGCGGAGGGGTGGGCAAATCGGCGGGTAGATATGTGCCGGCGGCATTAATCGATTGCTGCACCTCCTGCTCGGCTACGTCCAGACTCAAAGCCAGGTCGAATTGCAGAATAATGATGGAGCTTCCTGAGGAGCTCGTCGAACTCATCTGCTTTAAGCCCGGCATTTGTCCGAATTGCTTTTCCAGCGGCGCAGTCACGGATGAAGCCACCACGTCAGGGCTTGCGCCCGGGTACGTGGTGGCCACCTGAATCGTCGGATAGTCGACTTCGGGTAACGCCGACACCGGCAACTGACGGAAGGCAACGAATCCGGCAAGCAAGATTCCTGCCATCAGCAGCGAGGTCGCGATCGGGCGCAGAATGAAAATGCGGGACGGATTCATCGCTTTGGTTTTGTACGAGACTGCGACGGAGTGTTCGGTGCACTGTTTCCGTAGGTTCCACCCACACCTGCGGGCGGGCTCGCGCCTTGGCTTGTTGTACCGATCGCCATGTCGTTGACTGTCGAGTTGGTTTGCCCCGATCGGCTCCCGAATTGCTGAATCTGCGCCTGCACATGAGTGCCTTCTTGCAGCTTGTCAACGCCCTGGACGATGACTACGTCGTTGGCAGCAATACCCCACTTGATCTCGGATTCTTCAGCATCGGTCGCGCCGATAACCACATTGCTCACCCGAACGGTTTTGTCCGGCTGCATGATGTAAACGAACGTCGCAGTGCCGTTGCGTTGAATAGCGGCATTCGGAACCAGGGTTACGTTTTGTCTCTTTTCCACAAGCAGCCGCGCATTGACAAATTGATTCGGGAAGAGGGTCTCAGCATTATTGGGAAATGTTGCGCGGAACCGGAGCGTACCCGTGGTTTGGTCGATCTGGTTGTCGAGTGTTGTCAGCTCGCCGTGAGCAATCACCCCCTTGGAGTCGCGGTCCAACGAATCCACTTTCAGATGCTCCCCTGCTCGTACTCTTTTCAGAACAGCTGGGATCTGTTGCTCGGGAAGAGTAAAGATGACGCTGATGGGCTCAGTCTGGGTGATCACCACAAGCGGTGTCGCGGCTGCCGCATAAACAAGATTTCCAGGATCAACCAACCGCAACCCTACGCGACCCGTAATCGATGCCGTGATGTGACAGTACAAAATGTTGAGCTTGGCGCTGGCGATATTCCCCTCATCGGTCTTCACCGCGCCCTCAAGCTGCACCACCAGCGATTTCTGGGTCGCATAAATCTGCTCCGCAACGGCGTTCTTGGCGATCAGATCTTGATACCGTTTTAAGTCGACACGAGCGTTATCCAACGTCGCCTGATCCTTGATCAGCTGACCTTGCGCCTGAATCAACTGTGCTTCGTACGGGCGGGGATCAATGTCTACAAGCGGCTGGCCTTTTTGCACCTTCTGGCCCTCGGTGTAGCCGACCCTCATGATTTCGCCGTCAACGCGTGTCTTGATGGTGACGGTATAGATTGGAGTCACGGCGCCCAACCCCGTGAAGTAGACAGGGATATCACCTCGGTGAGCCACGGCCGCTATGACGGGAATAGAGGGCGGCGTATGGGGTTTTGTGTTTGCCGCTCGCGTCGTCTGATACACGCGCAACCCAATCCAAACCGCGATGCCAAGGACAACCAGCACGGCAAGCAGTGACCACGTCCCTCGCTTGCGATGCAAGGGGGGAGTGGGCGACTCATCCCTCCCCTGTAGCAGTAGGTCGAGTGTAGAGGAGCGACTGATTTCTGTCGGTTGGTGCGGGACCGGGTGTTGGATCGGTTGAGAGATGGCCCACCTCGAATAGTCGCGACGCTCCGTGAACCAGTGCAGTGGAATGCAAGAGACTTCCCCTGAAGCTGCTCTACTATGGCCCTATAGCACGCTGGCTCGTGCCTAGGTGGGTCCCAGAATATGATCGGCAGAAGTTTTGCTCGAGGGTCTCCACGTCGATTCTTTGAGGGGTTTCCATTGTGTTTCAGCGAACTGTCTAACAGTGATCTTGCCATCACGTACACTATGTCCGTTCGTCGCAGGCGCCTTCCCGATCTCTTTGGGGAATGCTGGGTGCGTCCCATTTGCTGAGCTTATCTGTGCCTTCTGACCCCAGCTTGGCGCCGCAGCCAACTTTGCGGTTCTTCCGGTTAAACAACCTGCTCCTGTACATAAAAACGGCTTGCCCATAAGCATGTATGCCCTGACGTCCCTGGGATAACGGTGCATCGAGTGGTCCATGCCTCTGGTTCGGTTCAGCCGACGAACCGTGTTAATCGCAAAGGGGCTGCACGTTCACTGGGCTTGTGTGCGATGCCGACGCAGGATATTTCCCGAGAAACTACCACAACGCTGATTAAAGCTGACAAATTGTGGGGTCGGAAACTGGGAAAAATACCAGCCTTTGGCAGGGTGCCTGAGAACTTCTTGGGCAGAGGAGAGGGATGCCACCTCGCAAGGCATTCATTGGGTCTGTGTGAATGACTGTATGCAACATGAAGCGGCAGACTCTCGAGCTACTTGCGCCTGCTTGGGCTTCTGAAATTGCGCTAGTACAAACACCCAGGGTCATGTGCAATGCGCTAAGCCTTCACGGATCCGGACCTCGCTCAGAAATTTGGGGTTGTCCTTACCGGGCAGCCGGCACCCATACTCCATCGGCGGAGATCAATTCGACGCCTGAGACCTCGGTGCCCACCGAGATCGACTGCAAGCCGGCGCGCCCGCCGGGGATGGCCCGAAACTCCAGCAGATATTGGTTATTCAACGCGGTCTGGATGCGATCCAGAAACGGCCGAAAGCTAACCGGTGCTTGTAAGCCCAAGAAGAACGACTCGGCTCCGCTTTCATCCGACAGCCGGGCGATACCGTTTTGGCCATTGGTAGCTTCCCAGAGATTGCGGCGGCGATAGCCCACACCGGGAGAGAACATAGTGTAGATTAGGGTGCCAGTGCGTTGCGCGACGTCGCTAGCCCGCGTCACATCCGGCATGGTGGTTAGACCACGAGAACGGGGCCCGCCCCGGCTGCGATCGATACCATCAGTGACCATCACGATCACGCGCCGATTCGGATGATTGGGCCAGCGGTTCATCATATCGATTACCGAAAGATAGGGGCTGCCAAAGGCTCCCGTGTTACCCAAAGGTATGCGCACGGCGTTGGCCACTGCCGCGTGGTCATTGGTGAAGTCCCGAGCGATTTGTACCGTGGCGTTGCGCATGTAGCCTACCCCGACATTGGTCGTGGCAGCCTGAGCAGTAATGAAATTACGCAGGTCATTGAGTTGCGAGCCCAGGCTCCGGTCTGCTGCGTCATCAATCAGCAAGAACAGGTTCAGCCCGGCATGGTTGCCGCGCGCCGGTGTCCAACCGGTCACCTGCACAGTTTGACGACCCTGCGAAACCTGCACGTCGCGCATGCTCACTTCGGGCGGGGGATCGTCACCCACGCTGCTGGCTGTAACTACCATGCCCACGGGCACGCCCTCGGGTGGGGCGGGTGCTGTCGCCTCCAGCGACAAAACCATTGCGACGACGGCAGTCAAAAACAGCAACGCGCTCCATCGGAATGTTCGGTAGTCCATTCAACCCTCCTTCACCACCAGCTTTCTGCTTGAATGCCAACAGTCCGCTGAGCAGGGTGCCATCGGAGAATCTATGTAGCGGAGGGATTGCCTTTTAAAAACGCCGAGGTCCGGCACTTCCTTGCATAAATCGGGCAGCCCTACCTATGCGCCCACTTCGAAAGGCTATTCCGACCGAGAGATACTGGGAGAATATAAAGGTTGGCCAGAGCCATCAACTGTCAAGATTGCCAGTTCGCGGTTCGGAAATACTCCATTGGGCTTCGCGTCAATATCCCCTTCCAGCAGGGCCGGAGCATCTTCGTTCCCTCCCCCACTGGCTGAGATCTAGTTAGGTTCCAAACCGATCAGAGCTGCATAATAACTTGATCGGGAACCGATCAAACCGATCGTCTCGGGCGTTAGGAACTGTTTCCTACTGGAAGCCCCAAAAGGGTTGCCTGTTGTCGGTTTTCTCCGATTCCTCGGGCGTGCGCTTGTATCCTTTGGGTCGAACAGCTGGGCCGATTAGTATCTGCCGTTCGTAGGTCGGTAAAAGCTCACACTTCTTTACCCTGTTGCAGTTGAAGCTTTCACGTCCTGCGACTTCTAACAGTGGGTACCCACTTTTTCGATGATTAGAATCCTTAAAAGTATGGGTGGAGCGCTAATCCGGGTTCGAATGAGGCAGCTAATCGGAGTCGCGTCGTTGGTGGTTATCGTTGGACCTGGCGGGCTGATTGCGCAGACATCGCACCACTCTGTCGCGGCAAAATACGTTCAACAGGGGTCTTCTACATCTTTGGCACCGACCGGCGACGTCCAGCGCGCCGCGCTGGACAATGGTATGAGAGTGATCGTTATACGAAATCCGCTGGCTCCGGTAGTAACCGTCGAACAAAACTACATTGTCGGGGGAAACGAAACGCCGACGGGTTTTCCGGGAATGGCACATGCCCAGGAACACATGGCATTTCGCGGTTGTTATGGGCTAACTGCGGACCAGATCGCGGCCCTTTTTGCACAGTTAGGTGGTTTCGGTAACGCTGACACCCAGCAGAACATCACCCAATATTTTTCTACGATCCCCGCAGCAGACCTCGAGATTGCACTCCGCGTCGACTCTGCGTGTATGCGGGGCATGGACGATTCACAACAGGAATGGGCACAAGAGAAAGGAGCCATTGAGCAGGAGGTGGCGCGCGATCTTTCGAATCCGACATATAAATTCCTGACACGAATGAACCAAAATATGTTCGCTGGCACTGTCTATGCCCACGATGCGCTGGGCACTACGGAATCCTTCGAGGCAACGACCGGCGAGTTGCTGAAAAAGTTCTATTTGAACTGGTATGCGCCGAACAATGCCGTCCTCGTCATTGCTGGCGATGTCCAGCCAGATGCGGTAATTGCAAAAGTGAGAGAGCTTTATGGCACGATTCCCCGCAAAAAACTGCCACCGCGCCCGGAAATCAAGTTGTCTCCGGTAAAGTCCGAAAGCTTCACGCTCGAAAGCAATCTCCCTTACGTGCTGGCGTTCATCGCCTACCGTATGCCCGGAACCGATAGCCCCGACTTCGCGGCAGCAAGTATTCTCGCTGACGTGCTCGGCAGCCAGCGTGGGGACCTGTATGCTATGGTGCCGCAAGGAAAGGCTCTAGAGACCGAGTTTGATCTCGAGGAGACATATCGGAAGGCAAGTGTAGCGTTGAGCGCCGCCGTGCTACCCGCGGGAGCTGACGCGGCCCCTGCGATAGCAGAGATGCGGAAAATACTTTCCGCTTATGCGGCCAACGGGGTGCGGCCGGATTTGGTCGAAGCTGCCCAGCGGAGAGTCATCGCGAGAGCGCAGTTTCGTTACAATTCGATTCCTGGGCTGGCGGACGCATGGTCGGAAGCGGTTGCAGGCCGGGGGCTGCATTCGCCCGATGAGGACGTCGAAAAGGCGAAGCGTGTCACCGTCGAAGATGTGAATCGAATGGCGAAGCAGTATTTGTCGGACGCGAACTCCATTACGGCGACACTAAAACCTGTGCCTAGCAGCGAGGCTGTTCCAAAACAAGGATTCGGAGGAACCGAACAGTTGACCTCTACCCCATCGAAGCCAGTGGAGCTTCCCGAGTGGGCTGCATCGCAACTTCTGGAGCTTAAACTGCCGCCACCGGTTCCCATGCCCGCGGATACTGTGCTACCCAACGGCATTCGTCTGATAGTCCGACAGGAAACGATCACGCCGACCGTCACCGTGCGTGGTAGTGTTCGGCACAACGGCCAGGTGCAAGCGCCGCAAGGCAAAGAAGGCATATCGGAAGTGCTCGATGAACTATTCTCCTATGGAACCAAGTCTCTGGACCGAATCGCTTTCCAAGAAGCGTTGGACGACATCGCTGCCGACGAGTCTGGTGGTTTTGAGTTCTCCCTTGAAGTACTAAAAGAACACTTCTCGCGTGGCATGCAACTTCTGGCTGACAACGAAATGAACCCTGCATTACCTGCTGACGCTTTCACCGTAACTCAGGGGCAATTTGCACAATTCGTCGCCGGTCGCAGGAAAAGCCCGGGCTATCGCGCGGAACGGGCACTGGCTGCTGGCCTTCTGCCGGCGAATGATCCCGGACTGCGCGAGCCGACCCAGCAAACCGTCGCCTCGCTGACACTCGATGACGTCAGAAGCTACTATGCGAAAACGATGCGCCCAGACTTGACCACGATCGTCGTGATCGGGGACGTGACTCCCGACGAGGCTCGTGCGGTCGTCGAAAAATGGTTTGGACCATGGAGTGCCATGGGGGCAAAACCGGATGTCGATTTGCCTTCCGTTCCACCCAATGGGCCGTCGGCGGCAAGCATTCAGGATACAACTCAGTTTCAAGATTCGGTAACTCTTTCCCAAATGATCGCCATAAATCGATTCGATCCCGACTACTATCCCCTACAGCTGGGTAACCACGTTCTAGGTGGAGGTTTCTATGCGACGCGACTCTATCATGATCTCAGGCAAACCAAAGGGTACGTTTACAACGTCGACGTTCGCTTGACGGCGAAGAAAACACGTGCCACTTACACCGTGACCTTTGCCAGTGATCCAAAAAATACCGCGAAGGCGCACGAACTGATTCAACGAGATCTCACCTCCATGAAGGAAGAAAACGTCACCGCCGCCGAATTACAGCAGGCCAAAGCCTTGCTGCTGCGGCAGATTCCCTTAAGTGAATCGAGCCAAGACAGCATAGCTTCAGGGCTTCTTGCGCGTGCTGAGATTGGCCTGCAGCTTAACGAACCGGAGCGCGAGGCAAAAATATATTTTGGCTTGACTGCAGATCAGGTACGTGCCGCATTCGCCAAATGGATTCGTCCGGACGCGTTCGTGCAGATTGTGCTCGGACCAGGGACGCAATAACCTCCGCTAATAGAGTGAGAGGGACGGATTCCAATAACGTCCTTCGTGCGACTGTCGACGACTAGTCCACTTTCGTGACGATAGCCTCTGTTCCCAAAGTTACGAAGCAATTGTAGTTTTGGTTCGATGCTCGCATTCGCCGATCGAGTCCGTTTTACTGCCAACGACCGAAATATAGTCTTTACACTCGGCGTTAGAAGCTATGCGGCATGTCTTCGCATTGCCAGCGCTAGCATAAGGCGTGTAAAGCCACTCAAGAAAATGCTAATACCAGCTAAGATACCTACAGCCCACAGGGAACTAATAGGCCATCGGCGCCAGATCATGAAGCCGAGTAGGATTGCAACGACGCTGTGAACCAGCAGCCAATTTGATCCCTCAGTTTTCGCGCTAAACACGTAGGTGGATAGATCCATTATCCCTTCGACAACAAAAAATATCGCTAGCATCAGACTGAGCGCGGCCACCTTAAGAAGAGGATTGGCCAGCAAGTACAAGCCTCCTACGAGGTAGAGCACGGCAACGAGCACTTTCCAGAGGATACGTCCGACGCCTTCTGACTTGAAGGCGTAGAAGAGCTGAAAGATGCCCTCGAAGACAAGCACCCACGCCAGTATTCTTGCGACCGCGAAAGAGGTGGCGACAGGCAACGCGAGGGCTAATGCTCCGATGAGCATGAGTATGATCGGCCAGCCCAGGGATGTCGGGGACGATCGAAGTATGAGTCCGCGTCTTGGGTTCATCGTTCCAACTCCTCAGAAGGCTCTGTCGTAGGAAGACCTTCGCCGTTTAGTCATCGGGGCCTCGGCATCATTGCGGGGTGTTGCAGTCGGAATTCGAGCAAAGTTCCTCGCGCCAGACCTACCTGTTGTCCCCGGCCCGCGGATGTTGCGGTGCCCATCCCGGCCCCGGCCGCGGCACCGATGGCCGCGCCAGTTCC
>Ga0187781_10002866_pt1 | contig 13061 bp, 6 predicted proteins | sample 0715_SJ02_MP02_2_FD_132447 | JGI IMG/M metagenome (GOLD analysis project Ga0187781, IMG submission 132447) | Tropical peat soil microbial communities from peatlands in Department of Meta, Colombia - 0715_SJ02_MP02_20_MG | ecosystem: Environmental > Terrestrial > Soil > Wetlands > Peat | place...
GACCATCAAGAACAACCTGCCTAAGTCCGCCAACATGGTCATGGTCGACTTGGGCATTCCTCCCGGCTTCGACCTCCTGAGTGAGGATCTGCAGACATACGTGGACAAGAGTGCAGGACAAAAGAGCGGCCGTCTGGAAAAATTCAACATGACCGCCACCCAGGCCATCCTCTACTTCGACTCGATTGCGGCCGGCGATACGGTCGTGCTGCGGTTCCGTTTGCACGCCAAGTATCCGATTCGCGCCCGGACGTTCCAGTCGCGCGTCTACGAGTACTATGATCCCGACGTGAACTCCGCGTCCCCGCCGGTGCAAATGGAGGTGAGCAAGCGGTAAGCAGGAATGGACCGGTTGCACTGTGTTGGGGGCTACCGTGAGACGGACTTGCGGAGTTATGCTGCAACACAGGAGAGATTCAAGTGAACGGTTCGATGGCCGTGCGACTGGTGGGCGGTATTGCCATGGCTTTGCTGTTCGCGGCGAAGGCTACCGGACAGTTTCAGCCGCAAGCCAATCAACTCACAGCGGCCAGCCCGCAGCGGGAGGCGGCACTCGAGAACGTGGCTCCCGCTGAAGCTTTCCGCGTCTTGCCTCCTTCTGATGCGGAAGGCCCCCAGATTACGCCTTATCTCCTCTATCAGACTGCGCTCGCATGGAATCAGGATGAACTTCGCCGGGAGCGGTGGTCGCAGGTAGAGAACGAGCGGGATCTTCTGCGGTTGCGCGCGGAGCTGAGAAAATCGCTGCTCGAGATGATAGGCGGCCTTCCCACAGAAAAGCCAGACCTGCACGCGACTATTACCGGCACAATTTCAGGGGCGGGATTTCATATCGAGAAGCTCATTTATCAGAGCCTTCCCGGTTTCTATGTGACGGCGCTGGTGTACGTGCCCGAGAACGGTGACAAGCCCCATCCAGCCATCCTGGTCCCGGCCGGACACTCTCCAGACGGGAAAAATCACTATCAGCCCCTCTGCCAAAGGCTAGCCTTGCGTGGCTATGTCGTCATCAGCTGGGACCCGGTCGGGCAAGGCGAACGAAGCCAGTTCTGGGATGCAAAGGCCAAGAAGAGCCGTTACAACCTGGTCTGCGGCGAACATGCCGTGATAGGAAACCTAGCCTACCTTGCCGGAGCGAATCTGGCCCGGTGGGAAGTTTGGGATGGTATGCGTGCGGTGGACTATCTGCTCACCCGCTCAGACGTTGATGGTAAGAGGCTCAGTATCACAGGAACGAGCGGCGGCGGTTTCCAGACGGCATTGATCGGCGCACTGGATGAGCGTATCCAGGTCATCATTCCCTCCTGTTACATCACAGCGCTTCCCATGCGGGTCGAAAACCGCATCTTCGCCGATTCCGACAGCGACCCGGAACAGGACCTGTTCGGACTCATATCGAAGGGAGTGGATAACGCGGGTATGTTATTGATGCTGTACCCGCGCGCGGTGATGGTAGCAACCGCCGCGCTCGATTTCTTCCCGGTGCAGGGCGCGCGCAAATCCTACTCGGAAGTCAGTACATTCTACAAACGCTTTGGACACTCTGACCGAATCGAATTCGTCGAAAGCTACAACCGGCATGAGTATTCTCTGAGCAATCAAGAAGCGGCGTTGAGCTTCCTTGATCGCTTCAATAAGATGCCGGTGCGCCACGGCCTCCCCCCAGTCACTGAGTTCAGCGCCGACCTCAGAGTGACAAGGAGCGGACAGGTATCGGTTGACTATCCCGAGAGCCACACGCTTCTACACTTCATAGCTGCCTATTCCGCCCAAGCTTCGCACGGCAACCGGAAAACGCTGGCCGAACTGTACCGAAGTGAACTGGATCCCGATATCGCCTCCTGGACGGTCAGCCGCTATGCAGGCTTCTCCCCGCCCAAGGAACTGCAATGGGAAGCTTTTGGGAGCTCCACCACGGCCGGGGCGTTGCATATTGATCGCTACCTGCTTCACCACAGCACCTATCTGGAAATGCCTCTTCTCCACTTTCACAACGATAACAGCCATCCTAAGGGAGTCATCCTCTGGTTCAGTCTTGCAGGCAAGGCCTCGCAAAAGGACTGGCCCCAGATATGCAAGTTATTGAACGATGGATTTGAGGTATTTTCATTCGACTTTCGCGGAACAGGCGAAACCCGTATGAACTATCGCGCCAATTCCCCGGACGCTCCTAATCCGGCACAGGATAACTTCCACGACGATGCCGATGCAGCGTATGTCAATCCCCTGAACAGTGTATTGGCTGATTATGTGTATAATTCGTTGCTCACCGGCCGGCCGTATTTCCTTCAGATGATGGACGACCTTAAGATCGCCGAACTCTTCATCCATAACCGGGATTCACATCTGCCCCGGCAACCTGTGACACTTGCTGCCAGCGGTGAAGCATACAGCTTGGCAATTCGATTCCAGGAAGTCGATCCGCAAGTGGCAATACTGACGCCAGAATCCCCGTCCATTCTCAATTGGTCCACGCTGGTAGCTCAGGGACGGGAGCAGTGGCCCATAGCGTTTCTGATGCCGTCCGGAGCTACTATTACTGCGGAATCAAAATAGATGAGCCCTGAATGCACACCTGACGAATGCTTTCTTGTCTCGAGGGCTCTCCACAGCAAAATACGATGCTCTTGGTTGGTTTGCGGGGCAAAAGTCGCGATGGTTCTAAACGGCCGCCTCGAAAATACTTACATATCATAAGGAGGCAATATGAGTTTCATGATAGATCGTCGTCAATTTGTGAAAACCGTTGGACTGGGTACTGTGGCCGGCGCGGGTCTGGGATTCGTGGGGGCTCAGGCAGCTGCTGCAGCACAATCGGATGTCAAGGAAGACAAATCGAAACTGGCAAGGTTACTTCCCGGATGCTGTGCCTACTCCTACGATAAAGACCTCAGGCACGGCCCGATGACGATGGAAGACTTCATTCTCAGGGCAGTAGAGCTGCGGCTGGTCGCCGTCGACATGACGGTGTATTACTTCAAGTCCACGGATCCGGAATATCTCTACGGTCTTCGCCACCTGGCGTACAAGCATTCCCTGGCTTTTTCTGGAGCCGCGTGCGGAGTCAGCATGGTCCAGGCCGATGCTCTAAAGCGCGCCGACAGCCTGAATCAAATCAAGAAGTGGGTTGATGTCACGGACCAGCTCGGAGCTTCCCATCTGAGAATCTTCGCCGGTGAGCTACCGCCCGGTTCCAGCCTGAAGGACGCTATCGATTGGGTAGTCGAATCGATGAAGGCCGCATGTGACTATTCGGGCAAGAAGGGCATCACGCTTGGCGTTGAGGACCACCAAGGCGTGACGCAGAGCGCGGACGTATGTGTTGAAATCATGCAACGCGTCAATTCGCCTTATGCCGGCATCAACCTCGATATTACGCACTTCATCCCTACGCCGACGCAAGACGCCTACGCGCAGATTGCCGCATGTGTCCCCTACGCTACCAATATGCACATCCGCGACCACTTTGATGATCACGCTCCTGTGGATATGGACCGCGTCTGGCAGATCTTGGCGCAAGCTGGGCACCAAGGTTATGTATCGGCCGAATATGAAACCAGTTCCCCTGGCAGTCTGCCTCCCGCCATGGGCGTGCCAAAACTGGTTGACGAAATCCAGGCGCTCTGCAAGAAGTATTCGAGCGTTTAATCGGAAGGAGGCGATGCTCAATGCGCGTGGGAATCCTGGGAACGGGCGCCATTGCACAAAAGCATGCCCTGGCGTATCGCAATATCGGATACCAGGTGGTTGCATGCACCAATCGCGATGTTGCCAAGGGCCGGAGATTTGCCCAGGAGCATGAAGCCGAGTTTGTTCCGACGGTTGAGGCACTTTGCAGACATCCGGACCTGGACTATATCGACGTCTGCACATTTCCGGGATATCGCCTGCCAGCGGTCGAACTCTGCGCTGCAACCGGCAAGCACGTGTTAGTGCAGAAGCCAATGGCGACGCGTGCGGAGATCGCGCGCGAAATGATTCGAATCGCCCACGAAGCCCGTATTCAGTTGGGCGTGGTAAGCCAGCACCGTTTTGACGACTCCACTTTGTTCCTGAGAAAGGCATTGGCAGGGGGCCGGCTCGGCAAGCTTCTGCAGGCTGATGCTTACGTCAAGTGGTATCGCTCGCCTGAATACTACAGCCGCCCGGTGAAAGGCAGTTGGGCAGGGGAGGGCGGGGGCGCACTCATCAATCAGGCGATTCATCAGGCAGATCTGCTGCTGCATCTGGCGGGCCCTGTTGTGGAAGTCTGCGGCTATCGGCAACTGGGGGCGGTCCACCCGATTGAATCGGAGGACATCATCAGCGCTGTGCTTCGTTACTCTTCGGGCGCCACCGGCGTTATTCAGGCCTCCACAGCTTTCTGGCCCGGCTATCCCGAAAGGATTGAACTCCACGGTACAAAAGGAAGCGCCAGCATTTCCGGCGATCGTCTTTCCGCCTGGAATGTACTGGAGGATCACGGAGAACCTGCACCAGTAAACGCCGAAGTGTCATCCGGGGCTTCCGATCCTATGGCAATTTCTACCCTCCCGTTCGAGCGGCAGTTCCTGGATTTTGGCGAAGCCTGCCGCACCGGCCGTCGCCCGCTTGTTTCCGGAATCGATGGCTACCGGGCGCTCCAGCTCGTCTGCGCGATCTATCAGTCCTGCGCTGAGAATCGCAGCGTCTCGATCCCTGATTACTCGCTCGAGTTACTGGATCTCCATCCGAGACCTGCGCGAGCCTGAATTATTTTCTGGAGGAAAGCTCTGCCAGAGCCTCCCTGGCAAGATGGTGAAACATACGAGTATCGGGCAGAAGCAAGACTTTTTCGAATGATTCTCTCGCCTGCTCTCGGCGGTTGAGGGCCGTCTGCAACAGGCCGATTTCATACCACAGTGATCCTGAGTTCACGCCGGTCTCCGCACGGCTCTCGGCCGTAGCCAGGGACTTTGCGATTCGTTGGTCCGCCCTCGCGTCGTATGTACCCAGGGACTTCTCTGCCTGGATTGCCCAGACCAGGTCCGCGGAATCTGCACGAGCCGCAGCCTTATGCAAGAGATTCTCAGACTCCTTCGCATTCCCGCAGCTTCGTGCAACCCCAGCCAGCTTTACATACTCTCGCGCCGACCCTCCGCCCAAGCTCAACCCCTGCTGCTCGTTCGTGACAAAGCTCTCAGCTTCATTGCAGTTGTGTGCTTTCGCCGACGCTTCAGCCTGCATCAACTTGATCTCGAACCGCACCTGTCCCGACGTGATCCCTCCCTCCTCGCTGGGAAAGAATCGATTCTTGAAGAGCGCCAGCGCCTGCTCATACTGCTGGGCCTCGGCGCGCGTCAACGCAAGTTGATAGACGAGGTTCGCCGGCATCTTCGAATCCGGAGCATCGGCTAAAGGATATTGGGAGAGGACGGCTGCGCGCTCTGCGGCTGAAGCTCCCGTCAAGCTCGTTGCCTCGTCGAGACCAACGTATACCTCGGCGTTGTCAGGATCGTTCCGCATGCCCTCGCGGAATGATGCCAGCGCGCCCTGCGGATCGCCTTTCAGTTTCAGCAGTGCGTCTCCCCTATCGACATCGACCACCTGCAGATGCAAAGCAAACTGCTTAGTTTCCGTCCAGTGGGCCATCCCAGCATCGCTCAATCCTTTGGAAAAAAGCTGCGTCCCCAGCAGGTAATGAGCGGTTGCATCTTTCCTGTTCGCCGCCAGCGCGGCCTTCAGCACAATCCGGTCAGTCTCCGACGATGGAAAAACGAGGCGCTGGGAAAGCTCCGACGCTGCCTGCCAGTTCCGCTTTGCATCGGCGCCCAGCTTCTCTTTGCAATAGGCGGCGTAGTAGAGCACTAACGGATGTTTCTGGGGCAACACCGAGCCAGGCTCACTTTGGTCTGCGGTCACGGGTGGATAGCTGCGATCGAGAACTTCCAGAGCCTTCCGATAGAGCCCGAGGCGCATGTACTCGGCCGCCACCCGAAGGACGCGGTAAGGATCTGCCGCCAGGTGTTGCTGGTCTGGCTTCCCGGTATCTTCTTTCAGAAAGTCGTTCGTCGGGTCCACGCCCAGGCCGAGGTTCGCCAACCGATCTGCTTCTGAGTGCTCACCCAGCGCGCGCAGGACTGCCTCCAACTCCTCCTGGGCACGAAGATTAGCCGGCTGCGCGGCCACTGCTGCATTTAGAAAGGAGGATGCGACCCGCAGGTTCTCTTCTCGGGCCCGCAGTTCTCCCAGCTTTAGCGCAGCCGGTCCACGCCAACCAGCTTGACGGAAAGCAATCTCATAGGATGTCTCCGCCTCGCGGGTGTGTCCCAGGCCTTCCTCGGCAATTCCCAGGTAATAGGCAATCTCGGAATTGGGCGTGTCCCGTTCTTGGGCAGCCTGAAGCAAGGGCGCGGCCTCCTCAAACCGTTGCAGCGACGCAGCCAGCCTTCCGGCAGCGGCCTGGAGCGACTGGCTCTGCGGATATTTCTTCAATCCACTCTCGTACGTGGCAAGCGCGAGTACAACCGCCCCGTTCAACTCCTGATCCTGGCCCACCTGCAACCAGCCGTCTTCCGATCTGTCCGCCGGCTCTGGAATTCGCAGCGCTTGCTGGTGCCCGGTCCTGATCGTCGCTTCCGGGTCCCAATCGTACTCGCCATCCGTGTGCTTCAACAGCGACTGGCCCGCGCGGTCTTTCAGCTCGAAGGTCACTTTTCCGGCCTCTCCGTGGGGAGAGACAGAATGCGACCACGTTGCCTCCGGTGTCAGATCGGTGGTTCCATTCCAGAGGGCAACTCCATTCTGCGTCAGCGAAATTTGCGCGCGATCGACCCGTTCATTCACATTCAAAGCAACCGATATGTCGGAGCCATGCGCATCGAAATGAACCACGCCAGTCCGGTTCGCCCGCGAGATTCCACCCGTCCCACGCACGGGCATCCAGTATTCGCTGAAGCCAATGCTCTGTCCCGGGTCCAGAAACGCATAGGTCTCCTGGTTGCGGAAGAGCCCCGCCTGCACTTCCACATAGGCGCTGTTGTTGTCCGACAGGGCCTTGCGCCAGTCAAGGCCCGCCGTATCGACGCCCCACGACCAGATCTTCTTCGCCGGCAGGTCCCCATACTCCGCAAAATGAGCTACCCCCGTTTGTGTCTTCGGATTCCAGACGCCCATGAACGGCTCATGGCTTCCATGCGCAAAGAACGACACCGGCCCATCGGTCTGATTCTTAATCACGCTCAGGTCTTTGCCTTCCGGGTCGATCGGCCAGTGATATACGTCCGTGTAGCCATGGGAAGCGACAAACCGCATCGGGTAGTCGACTCGCGAATCGTCCCACACCTGCACTCCCGCGTTGTTCCACCAATAGTAGCGGTGGCGAACATCGCTGCGGTTATACAGCGTTACACGCTGTTGCAACAGCGTCGAGCCGGATTTCAACACCAGTTCCACTTCCCATTGCATGCCGTACACCCGATCGATGTTGCCCACCCATACCGACGCGCTTCCGTCCTCATGCGCCGCATACGCGAAGTCCACCGGCGACATGGAGACCCAGTTATGCGAGACGGGAAAGTTGTATTCCACGCCGAAGGCAGCCCAGGCTCCGCGATATCCAATCTTTGCCTTCTTGATCGAAGGGTTGGCATAGAACATTGGCTGACCGCTTATTTTGTCGATGCAGGTATACAGATGTCCGCCGATATCCGGCAGCACCGTGCATCTGAGGTATTCGTTCTCTAGAAATATGGCGCGCCACGCGTGGTCGGCCTTCACGCCAGTCAGATTCGTTCTGAGCGTGTAGGGATAGTTGAAGCGGGTCGTCTGATAGGCATCGAAGGGAGGGTTCGGATCGGGCGGGCCTTCCTCATACGTCGGCAGGCTAAGCGTTCCTTGCCAGACCTTCACTTGAGCCGCACCTGGCCACGAGAGCGCGCAGAGTGTTCCCACCAGCAACAACACACAGAAAGAGCTTTTCTTCATAGATATCAAGTCCCCGTCTTGCGGCCCTCGGATTCGCCGGCAAAAAGCCGAGTGGCGCTGCAGGGTCGTTGGGATTTGCCAAACCATGTTTCAGTTCATTAGTATACCCTTTCTTTTTCTTTCATTTTCTTTCATTGAGTTTAGAGAAGGCCAATTTCCGGGGCCGCCCGCAAGTCGATCCGGAAACCGCGAAATGGAGAGTGGCTCAAATGAATCCGAATATACCCAGGTCACAGACGCCAGGTATTGCAATCCTCTTCTTTCTTATCACGCTTGCCAGCCCCGCTCAGGGCCAGGGCTCGAACGGGTGGAAGGTAATCGGCCCCGGCGGGGGCGGCACCACGATTGCCCCAACTATTAGCCCTCACGATTCACGGCTGGTGGTCGAACACTGCGACATGACCGGAGGTTACATCACGCACGACAATGGTCAGTCGTGGCGCATGTTCAATCTCCGTGGTGGCAACTTAGTCTTCGCCTTCGATCCTGCTGACCCCCGGGTCATTTATGCCGGGAATGCCGCGCTCTGGCGTAGCAGCGACTCCGGGCAGACCTGGAAGATGCTCTTCCCTAACCCCGCCCGCAACACCATTGAACATCAACTCGGCGACCACTCCGACTACAGCCTTACCTCCAGCGATCCCGCCTATCCCGGCGGAAATATCTCATCCATAGCCATTGCTTACGAAAACGGCCAGCACGGTGGCCACGGAAGTCCGGAGCATCTTTATCTTTCCTTTCAGCAGAAAAGCCAAACCGCTGTCATCGTTTCCTCTACCGACGGCGGCATCTCCTGGAGCCGCCTTGTCACTCTGCCTCAACGCGTCCTGCTTCTCACCCCGCAGAACAATGGCCTGATCGCCGTCTCCGGCTCCGCAACGTATCGCATCGCCGCCGATGGCAGCACGACCGAGCTGGGCGGCATCGCAACCGGTTTCAGAGCAGCCAGCGCGGCGCGGTCCGGCGCTTCGGTTTCGATCTACGCAACCGGCAATGACGGGAAGGTCTATCTCTCCGAGGATTCCGGCCTCCACTGGAGACCGGTCACGCCCGCTTTCCAACAGACCTCCGGCCAATTTGAAGCCATCGCCACCAGTGATCGCCATCCGGAGGTCGCCTACGTCGGCTTACGCGACCTTCAACTCGGCGAGGGCAACGAGAACATGTTCAACGGCATCGCCAAGACAACGGACGGCGGCCAGACCTGGAAAATCGTCTATAAGGAATCGACTCAACCCGGCGCCAACCTGAGTGGCAGCTGGATCGAGCAGCGCGCCACCCAAAGCGGCGTTGCGATCTATTACGACTCGCCGTACAGCCTGGGTGTCGCGCCCACCAATCCCGATGTAGCCTACGCGACCGACCTCTTTCGCACCTATCGCACCCTGGATGGCGGCGCAACCTGGGAAGAAGTGAACTCTAAGCAACTCAGCGGCGGCGGTTGGACCTCCCGCGGTCTCGACGTAACCACCGACTACGGCGTACAGTTTGACCCGTTCGATTCCCGTCACATTTTCATCGACTATACCGACATCGGCCTTTTTCAGAGCGAGGACGGCGGCACTTCCTGGCAGAGCACCTCCGAAGGTGTCCCCGAAGACTGGCGCAACACGACCTACTGGCTGGCCTTCGACCCCACCCAGCGCGGTCTGATATGGGGTGCCTTCAGTGGCACACACGATCTCCCCCGACCCAAGATGTGGCGTGGCCGCAACGTGCGGAGCTTCACGGGCGGGGTCGCCGTCTCCACCGATGGCGGCCACCACTGGAAGCCGAGCAATGCAGGCCTTCCCGAGGACTCGATTACCAACATCCTCCTCGATCCCTCCAGCCCCGCCGGCAGCCGCACCCTTTACGCCTGCGCCTTCGGCCGCGGCATCTACAAGTCCACTGACAACGGCCGGAGCTGGACCGAAAAAAACAGTGGCGTTGCCGGCGACGAACCGTTCGCCTGGCGCATCACCCTCGCGCAGGACGGCACTCTGTACCTAGTCGTGGCTCGCCGAACCGAGGCAAAAGACTTTTCTCTGTCTGGCGCCGGAGCCCTGTATCGCTCGACCGACAAGGCGGAACACTGGCAGCGTATCGACCTCCCATCAGGTGTAACCGGTCCTACCGGCCTCGAGATCGATCCACGCAATCCGCAGCGCCTCTACCTAACGGCATGGGGACAGGAGGGCGAAGACGCCGACCGGAACGGTGGCGTCTATGCCTCCGACGATGGCGGCCAAACGTGGCGGGCCCTCTTCAGCCAATCGCAGCATGTCTACGACCTGACCATCGATCCTCGCCATCCCGACACACTCTACATCACCGGCTTTGATGCGGCGGCCTACCGCTCCGCCGATCGCGGCGCTCATTGGGAACGCATCAAGGGTTACGACTTCAAATGGGGCCACCGCATCATCCTTGACCCCAACGATCCCACACAGATCTACATCACCACATTCGGCGGCGGGGTCTGGCACGGCCCCGCGGCAGGTGCCGCGATCCCACCGGAGGCGGACCAAACCCCCGTTCCTATTGCTGCCCAGCTCGTTTCGACAGGAGGACATCGGTGATGAAATGGACGCGTTCGATCTCTGGAATATCTCTCGTGCTTTCTTTTCTATTGGTTTGGCCCGCAAGCCGAGCGCACGGACAATCCGTTCCTTCTAAGCCTAACTTGATTCGCGGCGGAAATCTCACCCTTGAGGCATTCGACGACGGCTTCTACGCCTTACGGTCAACGGCGATTCCGGGAGATGTCCTGCGATCGGAGGTGGAGGTCGATACGGCAGGAGGAACGCTTAGATCCTCCCTTTATCCCCGGCATTTGAGATCCATTGCCCCGTTTGACGATGAGTTGGGATCGGGCCATCTGCTCACGGTGACGCATACTGGGTTGCCCGGCATGCCCGACCTCATCTGCGAGTTTCGTGCGTATGAGAACCAACCTTGGGGAGACATCCGAGTGAGCCTAAGCAACTCGACTGAGGGGGCCATCGAGGTGCATGGCCTTCGCCTGGTGAAGACCAACGCCAGGGCTGTGTTCCTGAACGGGCCTGCAGCGGAAGACCGCATTCTTTCCGACAGCTTCAGTGAAGATACTCCCGTGATGAAGCTGATGGATCTCGGCGAGGCGGATAATGGCGTCCACCGTGCGTTCGGAAGCCAACTGATCTACAACCGGCAGAGCGGGCAGAGCCTGTTCCTGGGAGCGCTGTCCGCCGACAGATTTCTTACGGTCTTCCACCTGCTAGGCTCGAAACGGCCTAATCCGGAGTTGCTTTCTTACGATGTTGTGGATACCGGAACGAATGAGGCATTGCAGGACCAGAGTAACGCGTACCCACCTCGAAATACCGTTCCATTCCGTCTGCAGGTGCCTGCTGGAAACAGCGTAAGCTCCGAGCGGCTGATGTTCTCCATTGGGTCCGACTATCATGAACAGCTCGAGAACTACGGACGCGCCATTCGCATTCTCCACCGGGCGCTTGTTTCCACACCGACCCCGATGGGCTGGTGGAGCTGGACGGCTTACTACTATGGTGTAACCGAGAACACAGTACTCACCAATGCCGCGTGGCTCTCCGAGAATCTCGAATCGCTTGGCTATCGCTATTTCCAGGTAGATGAGGGCTATCAGTATGCGCGAGGGGAGTACGCCACCCCGGATGGAAAAGCGTTTCCCAGGGGCATGGCATACGTGGGCCATCAGGTGGAGAATCAGGGAATCACGTTTGGCCTGTGGGTGGCGCCGTTCCAGGTGTCGGAGCGCTCCTGGGTCTATCAGAACCACCCGGACTGGCTAGTGCACAATCTGGCTGGCGAACCGATTCACATCGGCAAGGTGGGCGGGGAGTTCGATGAGCTGTACGCGCTGGATACGACCAATCCCGGGGCGCAGGAATATCTGCGATCGACCTATCGCACCCTGGTGAACGATTGGGGCACGCGCTTCATCAAGATGGACTTTATGGATTCCGCGGCGGTCGAGGGCGTGTTCTACCGTCCCAATACCACGGCCCTCGAAGCGCTGCGCACCGGCCTGGAGATCATTCGGGCTACGGTAGGGGATGACGTTGTTCTCGACAAGGATGGCAGTCCCATGCTCACGCCAGTGGGGATCGTAAATACCGGCCGCATCTCGCAGGACACCGGGCACACCTTTGAATCGACACGCGATGCCGCAACCGGTGTAGCAGTGCGATATTACATGCACCGCAACTTCTACGTTGATGATCCGGATGCATTTACCGTCTCCAAACAGGTCATCGGGGACCGGGTTTGGCACGGGAACAAGGAGCCGCTGACCCTGGATGAGGCGGAGGCTTCGATCGCGCTTTCGGCCGTCTCGGGCGGCATGTTCGAGATAGGGGATGACTTGCCTGCATTAGGCGCTTCCCCGGAACGTCTTGCTTTGGTCAGGAATCCTGACCTGCTCGACATGGCCCGGTTGAGCCGGGCAGCCGTGCCGCTCGACTTGATGACCTATCGGTTGGAGGACAAGCAGCCGAGCGTTTTCCTGCTGAAAGAAAGCCGCCGGCAGCAGATTCTCACCGTCTTCAACTGGACCGAGGAAAGGCGCAGCCATACTCTTGCGCTGGACAGCTTGAAGCTGAAGGCGAACGCCTCTTACACGGCGACCGATGTGCTGCGGGGCGGCGCCGTGCCGATTGAAGGCGATTCGCTCTCGATCACGCTGCCGCCGCATTCGGTTCGCATCCTGAAGCTCCTCGACACATCTGTGCCCGAAACAGCTCCTGCGTTTGACGTGCATATGCCAACCGCTGGGCAGGCTGGTGTTCGAGTGGAGTCTCATGCGGGTGGAGGCAACGCTGATGCGCCGGTGCTGGGCTACCACTGGGAGTTTGGCGACGGGGTGAGCGTGGATGGCGCGGATGTCTCGCACGCGTACACACAACCCGGGCGCTACACGGTAACGGTCACGGCCATGGGGCTGAACGGGCGCAGTGCGCAGACCGCGCTCGGCATCTCTATCACGGGCGCGGTACCGACCGCGTACGACCCTGCCGCGAAACAGCGGTATAGCGGCGCGAAGTAGGACTTTTGGGCTGGCAGTCAGATCATTTCTCCACATTGCTGTAGAGCACGAGTCGAGATCGGGAAGGCCA
>Ga0187781_10002867_pt1 | contig 13061 bp, 14 predicted proteins | sample 0715_SJ02_MP02_2_FD_132447 | JGI IMG/M metagenome (GOLD analysis project Ga0187781, IMG submission 132447) | Tropical peat soil microbial communities from peatlands in Department of Meta, Colombia - 0715_SJ02_MP02_20_MG | ecosystem: Environmental > Terrestrial > Soil > Wetlands > Peat | place...
GTTTTCATTCTTTGGGTTTCGTCTGTTGTTCTTTGCTGCGACCGGGTGCCGAACCTCTGCCTCAGAGCGATAGGCAGACACGCGCCGGGTACATGCGAGGTGCTCATGTACCACGAGGTTCCAGCAAATCAGCGGGAAAATTCGCATGCCAAATGGACGTTATTCAGCGCCTCGCCACTCCGCTGCGGGCAGATTCGCGGGTTCCACTTGCAGCAGCGCAGACTTGTGTCGTAGTCACGGAATTGATTCCCACAAGTTGGTTGCACCTAGGAACCAGCAGACACTGAGGGATATTGGTTCTATGCACATTGCACTTTACTCGCCGGGGTGGCCGATAGAGAAATTCGAAAACGGCGTCGTTACGTATGTGCACTGGATGAAGCTCGAATTCGAGAAGCACGGCCACCGGGTTTCGGTCATCACTGATCAACTGGATCCGAGCGCAAGTACGGAAGGCATTTATCCCTTCCGACGCCGGCCATTGTGGGGTCGCCTCATGCGTCGCGCCGTCGCAGGGCTGGATTCGCGCCGGGGGTCATTCGATAAATGGGATCTTATCGCGATGGAGATTTTGCGAGTCCATAAACTCGAGCCAATCGACATTATTGAGATGGAAGAGTCATTCGGTTGGTCCGCGGACGTCACGCGAAAGACGTCGATTCCGGCTGTCGTTAGATTGCACGGACCATCGTTTCTAACGTTTGTTGGAGACGAGAGCAACAGCTCATTCGCGCGAGAAAAGATAGCCCGCGAAGGGTTTGCGCTGGCCAAGGCCGCAGGGATAAGTGCGCCGAGCCAGGTAACGCTAGAAAAAACCCTCGAACGTTACCGACTAGCGCCAAGAATAGCGCGGCACATTGTCAATCCAATGACGATAAATGGCGAAACTCCTCTGTGGCGCTTGGATGCGTGCGACCGCGATACCATTTTGTTTGTCGGTCGCTTCGATTTGCTAAAAGGCGCTGACGTTGCGTTGCAGGCATTTTCTTTGCTTCTTAAGGATCGTCCTAAACTCAAGCTCATTTTCGTGGGGCCTGATAAGGGATTGCTCGGAAAAGATGCGAAGCCAATCCACTTCGAGAAATACTGTGAATTATTTTTCCCCCGCAGTCTCAGGGACAGGGTGGAGTTTCTGGGTCGCATGCCAAATCGCGATATTGCGCGCTTGCGGACTAAATCGATGATGACCATCATACCTTCTCGGTGGGAGACCCAGGGATACACGCTGCTCGAAGCGATGATCCAAGGCTGCCCAGTAATCAGCACCGACGCGGGCGGCCACCCTGAAACCATAAAGCATGGCGTGACTGGACGGCTTGCAAAATCGGAGGATGCCCACGATTTTGCCGTACAAATAAGCACAATGCTGGATGATCCCGTGGGTGCGGAACGCATGGGTCGTGCGGCGCGACGTTATGTGCTGGATCATCATGCCTCTGCCAGGGTCGCCTCGGACACGCTTGAGATGTACGAAACAATTCTTTCGACGCACAGTGCGTGAATCGGAGCTCGGAAATCGTAGAATTTTCTGCAATTGCCGTGCAAGAGAAGTGGCTTGGTTCGAAGGCAGTTCGAGAGCAGTTGAGCTCGGTCCATAGCGGGTGGACCAATTGGTATCTGCAGACCGGACAATACGGAAAGGCACGCGAAGCTGTCTGGAGAGCAGCGCAATTGGACCCGAGGTCTAACATCGCCGTGAAATGGCTGCTGACGTGGATTAGTCCTCAACTGGCGCTCCGCACGGTGCAACGCTACCAGGAAAGAAGCAAGGAGTCCTCCCGTTTCATGTGAGCTTCACCGCTGAGAAGCCACGAACCTTATGCACGGACGCAAGCCTGACTCGTTTGACCGGGACATTGTCACGGAAGAGGCTGCCTGCCATCCGCGCCCCCTCGAAAATGCGGTTAGATCACTGGATCCTAAGCAAATGAGCGCCAGCAAGAACGGGAACCTACATGCACGCCCCGGAGAGCCTCCTGCTTACTCCGATGAGTCGCTGACGGTCTTTTCTCTGGCAATGACAAAGCTGTACACGCTCTGGGCGCGCGCTACCTATCCCTTTGCCGCAACGGGCCACAACCTGTGGCTCCACCACGCGAGCGAGATTTCCCGCCGTTTTGCGCCGCGCATTCGCCTGGGGAATCGCGTTGAGATCGCGAGGCACGTCTGGCTGGCGCTCGGCTTGGAGGGCCCACATGAGCTGAAGATTATCATCGAGGACGGCTGTCGCATCGCCGCGGGGTGCACGATTACCGCTAAGAATTCCATTTATCTGGAGCGCGACGTCGTCCTTGCACCCCATGTGCTGCTCATGGACCACGCCCATGCTTATGAAGATGTGAGCAGACCGATCAAAATCCAGGGCCCCACCCCGGGGGGCAGAATCCGGATCGGGGAAGGATGCCGGATCGGCCGGCGTGCCGCCATTTTGTGCGATAAGGGCGAACTGGTATTAGGTCGGAATTGTATTGTGGCCGCTCGTGCGGTGGTCGGCAGGAGCTTCCCGCCGAATTCGGTGATTTCGGGCAATCCGGCCAGAGTCGTGCCGCAGTCCAGTACTACGAAGGTTGCTGCCGAGCAGGAATCCGCACGCAGGTCTGCAGCGGAATTTGCGAAGCAAGATCGCTGAGCTACGCCGGTGAAACTTCTTCCAGAGATTCTCGGCTACTTGCGAGAGGCAGCGGGCAAAGGACGGGCCGTCCGCGCGGGTGACCTGGCAGGAAAGAAGATCCTGCGGATCGAAACACTGAACTCATGGGCCATACTGGCAAACTGACGACGGAAGATCCTTTGGTGTGGTTTTCACGGGCGGCCGGCAAACTGCGTACGCTGTGGCTGATGCGGACCTATCCTTTTGCTTCGTTCGGCAAGGGGGCTTGGGCCCACTACTCGATCCACGTGGAGCGGGCGGAAGCGCCTTACATCAGCATCGGCGAAAACGTGGGCCTGGCACGGGACGCGCGGCTGGAGGCCCGCCCGCCAGCAGGGACGGAACGGGCGGTACTCATCCTGGAGGAAGGGTGCGCCCTGCAGAGGCGGTGCGTGATTTCCGCACGAAATTGCATCCACGTGATGCGAAACGTCATATTCGGTCCTTCGGTGCTGGTGGCGGATCACGGCCTCGAGATGGAGGAGCGTATGGATCCCACAGGCTCGGGGAAAGAAAAGGCGCGCGGGACCATCCGAATTGAGGAGGAGTGCTGGATCGGTTTCGGAGCCGTGATTGTCTGCGAGCAGGGTGAACTGGTCATCGGACGACACTCCGTGGTGGGGACGAATTCCGTGGTACGGTGCAGCATTCCTCCGTATTCCGTTTTCGCAGGCGATCCGGCCAGGATCGTGAAGCAGTACGATCCTTCCAAGGAGAAATGGATATTGGGATCCATTCGCCCGGAGGCTGCTGCGGTTCGACAGGACCCGGAACCCGCGGCCAGCACCCTTTCTTGAAGGCAGTTTGGGGCCCGCTTTTCACGCGGATATTTCCTGGTGGTCAGTCGGAAACAACCTGTTGGTTTAACGCGATGGTACCCTCGTCCCATAGATCAGGGTCTTGTAAGAAAGGCATGATGAACTTTCGGACCGCGAACGGAGGAGTGGCAAAACCCGATGAGCACTCTCGTTGAGCCCATTGGGCAGGGCGAACATAGGGAATGGGAGATCGCTGCTCCCCGCGGCTGGTTTAGCTTGAACCTGCGCGAAATCTGGGAGTCTAGCGAGTTGCTGTATTTCTTTGTCTGGCGGGACCTCAAGGTTCGCTACAAACAAACGGCCATTGGCGTGGCCTGGGTGGTGTTGCAGCCGCTGCTGGCCATGACCATCTTCACTCTCTTCTTCGGGCGTCTGGCAAAGATGCCGTCTGAAGGCTTGCCTTACCCGGTGTTTTATTACACCGCGTTGCTGCCCTGGATGTACTTCGCCGCGGCGCTGGCCAACGCCACAAATACGGTTGTGGAACACCAGCGCGTGATCACCAAGGTGTACTTTCCCAGGATGATTCTGCCTTTTTCTGCGGTGCTTTCGGGGCTCGTGGACTTTGCTATTGGCTTCATCCTGCTGACAGGCATGATGCTTTATTACCACCTGGTACCGACTCTGGCGGCGCTTCTTATCCCCGTCTTCCTGCTACTGGCGGTGGCCACCGCTCTGGCATTGGGCCTGTGGCTTTCTGCCCTCAATGCAATTTACCGCGACGTGCGCTACGTGATCCCTTTTCTGGTCCAGTTCTGGCTGTTCGCCTCCCCCGTGGCTTATCCGAGCACCCTCGTGCCGGCGAAATGGCGCTGGTTGTATGGATTGAACCCTATGGCAGGCGTCATTGAAGGCTTTCGTTGGGCGCTGACCGGACATGGTCAGGCGCCGGGCGCTCTCGTCCTAGTTTCTGCAGGAACCGTCCTCCTCCTGCTCGTCGGAGGCGTGGTGTACTTTCAGAGGATGGAAGGCACTATCGCCGACATGGTCTGAGCCATGAGCAACGCACCCATCCAGATTGAAGGGATTTCCAAGCGCTACAAGATCGGCCAGCACGAGCGTTATCTCGCGCTGCGTGACCTGCTGACTCAAACGCTGAGCGCGCCGCTGCGCCTTTTCCGCAATGGCAGCGGAAACTCCCAACAGCCGACCGCCGACCATTTTTGGGCCGTAAAGGACGTCGGCTTCGATGTTCAGCAGGGCGAGATTGTTGGTTTGATCGGCCGCAATGGCGCCGGGAAGACCACCTTGCTGAAGATTCTCGCGCGCATAACCAAGCCTACATCCGGACGCGCGTGGGTGCGCGGCCGCGTGGGGAGCTTGCTCGAAGTGGGTGTCGGCTTTCATACCGAACTGACGGGCCGGGAAAATGTGTATTTCTACGGGTCCATCCTGGGAATGCAAAAGCGCGAAATCGAACAGAAATTTGACGAGATCGTCGAGTTTGCAGGCGTCGCAAAATTCATTGATACACCGCTCAAGCACTACAGCACTGGCATGCAGACGCGCCTGGCCTTTGCAGTTGCTGCGCACCTGGAACCGGAGATCCTTCTCGTGGATGAAGTGCTCGCGGTCGGCGATCTGGCGTTCCAGAAAAAATGCCTGGGAAGAATGGAAGAGGTTTCCAAATGCGGCCGCACCATCGTCCTTGTCAGCCATCAGATGAACCAAATTCGCAGGCTCTGCAACAGAGTGGTCTGGCTGGACAATGGACAAGTCCGAAAGATGGGCCCCACGGCCGAAGTGGCCAGTGCCTACGAAACCGCCCTCCTCTCCAGAGAAGATGGCGGCCAGCGTCCGGCCGACGGGCCGAAGGTGAAGGCCCGGTTCCTGCGTTGGGAGATTGCGGAACCTCGAAACGGAAACCCGCACGTCCTCAAGTCCGTCGGGCCTGTTAAGGTCAAATTCACTGTCGAGGTCAACGAGCCCCTGCGCATGTTGCACAACGGGATCGGGATCTACAATGCCGAGAATCAGTTGCTGTGGGGCACGGCGACCAACATCGCATCATTGGAGCCCGGTGTTTTTGAGTTCGTTTACGATCTTGCCGTCCTCCCTTTGAAGCCAGGCCCGTACAGGTGGCGGGTGAGCCTCTACGACGAGCACAGGCAAGTGGACGTATGGAACTGCTGTCCAGACATGCTGATTGACACCGAACACCACGGCCACCCGTACGATGGGTGGGCGGGCCTGCTTAACGTTCCCAACCAGTTCGCGATCTATGACGAAGCGGGGAGTCGGCAGGAAGTTCGAGCTGTCCGTGGCGCCCTCTGGGAGTGAGTCAGGGAATGATGTCGGGAACGCTGGGCTGTTTCGGCAGTTCATCCGAATCCGAACAGCGGTGCAAGATGGGAGTCCCCATCATCGTGCCGCAGGAGTTCGGAGCGCCCAGCGGCAAGTGCGACGCCGGTGCTATCGTGGCCGGATATCTGGTGAGGCGTTGACGTCAAGCCGGAAGCGAGCCGTGCGAAGACCGATTGTGCAATTTTTGCCCGAGGGACCCAAGCAATTCTTGCGCGTCTTTGCGATTCCTGCATTACGCCACTATTTCTGCCACAGCTCGTTCCCCCTTGGAAAGGGAATTCTCTGGCGGCATGTAGTTGCCCACTTGTTGTGGCTGGAAACTTATGTGGAGGCTGACACGGTCTTCGGCAGCAGACTCCGCGTTGATGTCAGGGATTTTTTAGGGCGATATATCTACTACTTCGGTATATGGGAGCCGAACTTGACGCGATGGATTCGAGAACGCCTCCATTCTGGTGATACCTTTGTTGATATCGGCGCGAACATTGGATATTACTCCGTATTGGCTGCTCAACTCGCTAACAAAGTTGTCGCCATTGAGGCGGGGCCACGAGCTTTTGCGATTCTCGAGACAAATCTGGCTGCCAACCACGCTGCAAACGTCCGGCCGATAAACGTAGCGGTGTGGGATCGGGAGGAATCGTTGACGATGTTTGATGGACCTGATACCGCGGCATGCACGGGCACCGTGATGCCCGGATGGGCCGGAAAATGGGGCTTAACAGGTCGCTGTGAAGTTCGGGCAACACCCTTGTCGAATGTGCTCGAGGCAGAGGAGATTCGCACGGCCCGCCTGATTAAGATTGACGTGGAAGGTGCAGAATGGCATGTCCTCTCTGGCATGTCTTCAGTGTTCGAGAATGGTCGCGAGGACCTCGAAGTTATCGTCGAGGTTTCGCATGGCATGTTGGAAGCAGAAGGAAGAACCTGTGCAGACCTACTTGCCTTCTTCGAGAATCGAGACTTTTTTCCGTATCGAATCGACAATGATTACTCCATTGCATCCTACTGCGATAAGAGCAATGCGCACAGGCCAGAACGCATCAAAGCGATTCCTACAGATATAGACACAGTCGACCTGATCTTCTCTCGGATCGATGCAGCGACACTCTGATCGGAAGGTGGTCTAGAGCGGAACCTTCATGTCTTAGAAAGGAGAGAACATTCCCATGAAAGAGAGAGTTCTTGTATGCGGTGCTGGTGGTTTCATCGGCGGACATCTGGTGAAGCGATTGAGAAACGAAGGCTATTGGGTGCGTGGGGTGGACCTCAAGCACCACGAATTCTCATCCTCTGGGGCGAATGAGTTTGTCATCGGCGATCTGCGCGACCCGGGCGTGGTGCGCTCGGTCCTGTCAGGAATCGATGTGGTATACCAATTGGCCGCCGATATGGGCGGTGCCGGTTACATCTTCACCGGCGAGCACGACGCGTGCGTGATGCACAACTCCGCGACCATCAACCTAAACGTTTTGGAGCTGGGGCGCGAAGCCGGCATCAATAAGTATTTCTATTCCTCCTCGGCCTGTATGTATCCGGCCTACAACCAGACGGATCCAGACAATCCTAACTGCGCCGAGGATTCGGCCTATCCGGCCGCGCCCGACAGCGAGTACGGATGGGAAAAACTATTCAGCGAAAGGCTCTATGCCGCGTACCAGCGTAACTACGGCATGGAGATCCGCGTAGCCCGGTTTCATAACATCTTTGGGCCCGAAGGGACATGGTGCGGCGGTCGCGAAAAGGCGCCGGCTGCACTGTGCCGTAAGGTAGCCGAGGCAGTCGACGGTAGCGAAATTGAGATCTGGGGAGATGGAAAGCAGACGCGCTCATTCCTGTACATTGATGAATGCATTGAAGGCGTGCGGAGGCTGATGGAATCCGATTTCGCGGAGCCCGTAAATATAGGCTCCGAGGAAATGGTAACCATCAACCAGCTAGCCGAAATGGCCATGGACATCGCCGGCAAACGTTTGGTTGTCCGCCACGTAGATGGTCCATTGGGAGTGCGGGGCCGCAATTCGGACAATCGTCTGATCCGCGACCGATTGGGCTGGGCCCCGTCAGCTTCATTGCGCCAAGGTCTTGCAGTCACCTACCGTTGGATTGCGGAGCAGGTTACCGCCAGGGAAAAAACGCCGGCTACATGCGTTTGAGCTGTGTGCTTGGCACTGGTACCGACTCGTTGAGTACCACGACAATCGGAGAAATCTCACAGAATTCCATTCGTATGCAAGCTTGGAAAACACTTAAGCAGTCATCGGTAATTTCGGCCTCTCCGTGGTTGGAGGTATATCGAGAGCTCGTGCAGCTGCCGGACGCCCGGATCTTGGATGATTTCTACCGGATCGTATTGCCCGATTTTGCCGTGGTCGTACCTGTTACCGAAATAGGGGAGCTGGTAATGACGCGTAGTTACAAGCACGGCCCACGGCGCATTACGTTGAACGCACCCGCTGGTTTCCTCAACCCGGGCGAGCCACCGCTCCAGGCCGCGCAGCGGGAGTTGTTTGAGGAGACTGGCTACAGATCTTCTGAATGGCAGTCCCTTGGCAGTTTCATGGTTGACGGCAATCGGCAGTGCGGCACCGCGCATCTATTCCTGGCTCGTAACGCGAGCCGGGTGGCACCTGCCAGTAATCCGGACGTAAACGAGATCGTTGAAGTTGAGCTCGTCAGTCCTCGCGCTTTTTATCAAGCTGTCACCGGTGGGGAGGTCGTGTTGCTTTCGACGGTGTGCGCCGTGTCTCTAGCCATGCTGGTCCAGAATCAATGTGGCAAGCGGATCGCCATGAGCGAAGTAACTAAGAAGCCGTAGCCGAGGCCTATCGATGCGTATTGCTTTGCTGCAACTGAATCAAACTGTGGGCGACCTGGAAGGAAATGCCGCGCGCATTCGCGCCGGTATTCACGAAGCCCAACACTTGCGCGCGGACCTTGTCGTCACCTCTGAGCTAGCGCTCCTCGGCTATTTGCCTCGCGATCTCCTTCTTCAGCAGGACCTGATTAAGCATAGCTGGGCAGTGCTGGAAGAGATGGCGTTTGAGTTGCGCGGTGCACCTCCCGCGCTCGTGGGACTCGCCGAACCCAACGAGGGGTCCGAAGGCAGGCCCCTATTCAATACCGCCGCCCTCATTGCTGGGGGCGAGGTAAGGACACGGTTCCGCAAGTCACTTTTGCCCACCTACGATGTCTTCGACGAAGACCGCTATTTTGAATCCGCTGCGGATTCTGACGTGCTGCAGATCTGCGATCGGTCACTCGGTGTGACTATCTGCGAAGACGTTTGGAACGACCGGGATTTCTGGAAGCGGCGGCGTTACCACCGCGACCCGGTGGAATACTTGGCCAGCGTAGGTGCCCAATGCGTGATCAACCTTTCCGCATCTCCCTTCAGTGTAGGCAAGCAACGCTTGCGCGAGGCGATGCTCAGCCAGATGGCCGCCAAACACCGTGTGCCGTTGCTCTACGTAAACCAGGTTGGGGGCAATGATGACTTGGTGTTCGACGGCCGCAGTTGCGCTTTCGACGCCGCCGGCAACCTGATCGCGCGCGCCTTGGGTTTTGCCCAGGATTTGCTGCTGGTGGACTTGGACCCTCCTGCGGGACGAGTCGAAGAGGATAGCCTTGAGCCGGAAGCCGAAACCTGGAAGGCCCTCGTGCTCGGCACACGCGATTACGTGAGCAAATGTGGCTTCAAACGCGTCCTTCTCGGCCTCTCGGGAGGCATTGATTCTGCGGTCACCGCGGCGGTGGCATCGGAGGCTGTCGGACCTGAAAACGTCCTAGGCGTTTTGATGCCTTCTCCTTATTCCAGCCGGGGCAGCGTTGAGGATTCGCAAGAGCTGGCGCGCAATCTGGCTATCCCCACGACCATCTTGCCCATCGAGGGCATCATGCACGCGTTCGAAGGAACACTCACACCCGCCTTCGCTGGCCGTGATGCCGATGTCACAGAGGAGAATTTGCAAGCGCGAATTCGGGGAAACCTGCTGATGGCCCTTTCGAACAAGTACGGCGCCCTCTTGCTCACCACAGGAAACAAGTCCGAACTCGCTGTAGGGTATTGCACGCTTTACGGAGACATGTCCGGCGGGCTGGCTGTCATTTCCGATGTCCCGAAGACAATGATCTACCGTCTGGCGCGCTGGCGTAACCGCCAGTTGGCGGTAATTCCAGAGGGAGTGTTGACCAAGGCTCCCTCCGCGGAACTCAGACCAAATCAAACAGACCAGGATAGCCTCCCCCCTTACGACATTCTCGACGAAATCCTGATGCGCCACATCGAACAGCACCAATCTGATGAAGAAATTGTTGCGCAGGGACTCGATGAGGTGACGGTGCGCCGTGTTTTGAAATTGGTGCGAACTGCAGAATTCAAGCGGAAGCAGGCCGCACCCGGTCTTAAGGTAACGGACAGGGCTTTTGGGGTGGGTTGGCGAATGCCCATTGCGCGCAAAGAGTGGACGAGAAGTGAGATCTTGGTCAATAAATCTTGACAGGAGCGGAAAGATGAAGAAAGCCATTTCAGTTGTGGGCCTGGGTAAGCTTGGCGCGCCCATGGTCGCTTGTTTTGCGGCGAAAGGATTCCGGGTGACTGGTGTGGACCAGGATGCTCGGAAAGTGGATGCCATCAACAGTGGCGAGGCGCCCGTCTTCGAACCGGGGCTGGGAGGGTTGCTCCAGGCCTCCCGGGATCGAGTGACCGCCAGTCAAGATGTTGAAGCGGCTGTCCTCGCGAGCGACGTGACGTTCATCGTGGTCGCGACTCCCAGCGAGCCAGGCGGAGGATTTTCCCTGCGCTACGTACTACCGGCCTGCGAGGCGATTGGCCGTGCGCTGCGCTACAAACAAAACTTTCACTTAGTTTGCCTGACGAGTACAGTCATGCCCGGAAGCACGGACGGCGCAGTGCGCCCCGCTCTGGAGCAGGCCAGTGGAATGAAGGCTGGCCGGGATTTTGGCCTCTGCTACAACCCCGAGTTCATCGCCTTGGGCAGCGTGATCCGCGATTTCCTGAATCCGGATTTCCTGCTCATCGGCGAGTCTGACCCGCAGTCGGGGGAGACCTTGGAGTCAATCTACAGAGAGACTTGTGAGAACAGGCCCGCTTTCGCTCGAATGAACCTCATAAATGCGGAGATCACCAAGCTGGCCGTAAATACGTTTGTGACCACGAAAATCAGTTTTGCCAATATGTTGGCACGTATGTGCGAAAAGTTACCCGATGCGAACGTCGACGTAGTTACGAAGGCACTTGGCCTTGACAGCCGTATCGGAGCCAAGTACCTGAAAGGAGCAGTCAGCTATGGTGGCCCCTGCTTCCCGCGTGACAACCTGGCGATGGGAGCGCTGGCGCGGATGATTGGTGCGCCCGACGACATTGCGCGAGTAACGGATAGTTTCAACCGCTCCCAGATTAGTTGGTTGGTGGATCTGGTTCAAAGCTATCTCGCCCCGGGAGCCAAGACCGGCATACTTGGGCTGACCTACAAACCGAATACTGACGTCGTTGAACAGGCCTCAGGTCTGCTTGTGGCACAGGAGCTCGCCGCGCGGGGTGTCGCGGTTGTAGCGTATGACCCCGAGGGAATCAAGAATTCGGCCCTTGCGTTGGATGGGAAAGTGCGCTTTGCGACCTCTGTTCGAGAATGTATCTGCGAAGCCGATGTCGTCATAGTCACCACACCTTGGCAGGAGTTTTGCGCCGTCCCTAGTGAGGATTGGGGGCGCGCGGGTTCGCCCCGCACGGTCATCGACTGCTGGCGGGTTCTTGAATATCTGAAGACTTCCAACGGCGTTCGGTATTTCTGCATCGGCAAGGGGGAGACATCCTTGAAACAGGGCTCCCCGGTCACAGAAACTGAAGTGCTACAAAGGAGATAAGGAATGTTCACGCTTTTCACCATGCCCAAGGAATTCAGGGGCCATTTTGGCAAAATCCAGAGGAACGCCATTTTGAGTTGGACGCGAATCCATCCGAGGCCCGAAATTATTCTTTTCGGGAATGAAAAGGGGATCGCCGAACTGGCGCAGGAGGCCGGGCTTCGACACGTCAGGGAGGTCGCTCGGAATGACTATGGCACACCCTTGATCAGTGATCTGTTCGCGAAGGCACAATCCTTGGCCGCTCACGAGGTCCTGTGTTATGTCAATGCGGACATCATCCTTCCGAGGCAGTTTGGATTGGCCGTTCAGCGTGTGGCCTCGTGGAAAAGTCGCTTCCTTATGGTGGGTAACCGTTTCAATGTTGTTCTCGACCAGCCGGAGATCTATGACTCCGCAGAACAGGAGTCGCGGCTGATCGCGCTCGTCAAGAGCCAGAATCTTCCTGTTTGGCCGGGGGCTCTGGACTATTTTGTGTTTCCACGCGGTCAGTTCACGGACATTCCGCCTTTCGCGATCGGTCGCGGAACATGGGATAATTGGTTTCTTTGGAAGTCACGCTCCGTGGGCATTCCTTTGATAGACGCGACTCCCGTAGTGTTGGCAATCCACCAGAACCATGAATACTCATATGGTATAAAACCAGGCGAGAAATGGATTTGGGACGGCGAAGAAGTCAAGCGAAATACCCAATTAGCTCACCAGGACGGATGCACAGACGCTTGCACAATCGAGGACATCACCCACAAACTTACTCCGACCAGGATTCGCCGTGACTTCAGGAATCGGTTCATAAAATACACTCGCTCAATGCGGCGGAAGCTTGGTCTCAGCAAGCAGAATCTCGAGTCCCTGAAGTCCCGTAGGAAGCTGGCGAATAAGGGAGAACCCTCGATGAAGGCCTCAGGATGAACAGCGTACCCGAGCTCGTGTGCCCCGTGCTTCGGAATATGGGCCCTTATTATCGGACTGAATATTCACTTAAATAGTATCTACAGCTGCTATACTCATCAGCTGGACTCAGGCTATATCTCCCGGCATCTGCGGTCGGAGTTACAGTCGTCCTGACGAGGTATCTCATGAGCTTCGGACCTTTCGTCTCTGTTGTCGTTCCCACCTACAATCGAAACAATCAGACGATTGCAGCCATTGAAAGTGTTCTGGCGCAGACTTATCCCAATTTCGAAATCATAGTGGTCAATGATGGTTCTACAGACGAATCAGGTGAGGCCATTCAGCGATTCATTGGTCAATGCAAGAATCGTAGCGATCCAATCCAGCACATTCACTATCTCAATCAGGCGAACCAGGGGCCGAGCGCGGCGCGGAACACCGGAATTGAAAACGCGCGGGGTGAATACATCGCATTTATCGATTCGGACGACGTCTGGGCCCCGGACAAA
>Ga0187781_10002868_pt1 | contig 13060 bp, 14 predicted proteins | sample 0715_SJ02_MP02_2_FD_132447 | JGI IMG/M metagenome (GOLD analysis project Ga0187781, IMG submission 132447) | Tropical peat soil microbial communities from peatlands in Department of Meta, Colombia - 0715_SJ02_MP02_20_MG | ecosystem: Environmental > Terrestrial > Soil > Wetlands > Peat | place...
CTGACTGCTTCCACAACAGTTCGAAGGTGGATACGAGATAATTTGCATAGGACGGGTCATCGATTTGCAGCCCTGCTATCGGTTCATCAAGTGAAGCTCTCTTGATATCGAAATTAATCGCACTACAAGCAATTTTTCTATCAAACACTATAAAAATTACCCCCGTGTACCCATCCAAGTGGCGTACATCCACACCCTTGTTCAACTCTTGTTGCACCAGTTCAATCAGTGGGTATGAAATATCAATTATAAGTCTCACCTTCCCGCCACGGGCTCTAAATTTCTTGATTTCTTCGGTGAAGCCGTATAAAGAACTTGCGATAAGTCCCATCTGAGTGCCAACAGATAGTATTTCTTTCTCCGCTGAACTTGCGAGAGACACAACCACGCTTAATTCTCTAAGGCTTCTGATTACCTTATATGAACTAAATTCATCAGACGGCCTAAAACGGTTCTGTTGTGAGAGCTCCATCAGTTCAAGTTTTCTCCTTTCCATCTCACGGAGTTCAGTCTCGTGCTTTTTCAGCGCGGCATCGAGAGCGATATCAACTTCCACTGCTGCATAGACCGTTGGTGAGGCAAGTGATGGGTTTACCATGCCCTTGTCAATGAGGCTGGTAACCATGCGGTAGACGTCTTCCCGATACGTCTTGAGCGATTTTGCGAGCAGGGAAGTGGTCTTTGGCCCGTACTTGAGCAGGTGGAAGTAGAGCTGTGCCTCTTTCTCGCTGAGACCGAATCTGATGAGCTTGGTGATGAATTCTGAGTCGTCGGCCATAACGATTTGTCGCTATGTAAGTCTGTTAAGTAGTAGATATAAATTTACACTGTACAAAGAGTATAAACCCGCTACGTTTACGCGCTTTGTGTTCCAATTGAATGACACATAACTTGCACTTTGACAGCATCCTACAGTGCAATTAGGTCAGAAGCTCCCCTTACAAGAAGATATAAGCCTACCAAAAGAAAAACGAGAGTTATCAGCTCCCCTCCGTGTTTTTTTAACCAACGGGTAAACGGGCTGAGGTATCGGTCGAAGTTCTTTGGTGATGCGACGTAAATTGCCAAAGGCGCCCAAGACCACGACATTGCAATCACCATCGTAATGGCAAATGCGAAAGCTTTGTCGATGGGGCTCACCGTAGCAACCCCGATGTCTTTACTAGCAGCGAGTGCGGGAAGGGACGATGAGATGTTGCCCACTCCGAAAAACGCCCCCATAGACACAATAGCAGTTGTCCCCATCGTGCTCGGGTCAAAGGTCTTCGATTCACTCCCCTTCTTCACGAAGGAGTGAGCGCTTGCATAGAGGAGGAGCATGCCCAAGATGATATCAATACTAATCGTAGTCAATGATGGTTTTCCTCCGCTCGTTGTCGCTCTACCGATGGCTAAGAAAATAAGACATATCACGGCGAAGGTTGCAAAGTATGTTGAGACATACAAAATCCCTTTTCTCGCCCTGTTCTCACCAGCGCTGAGCACTGTCATTACAGTGATAACTGACAGGGGGCTCACCATAGACGCAATGGCTAAAGGCACCACTGTGATGAGAAGCTGCGATAATGTGTTCAGTATCTCACCTCACTCTATAAATTCCCTCAAACGGCTTCACGTGATTCGAATGCTATTGTTAAAAAGATGAGAGAGCATTACCCTCTTTCAATAAATAAATTCCTAAATTTTTAGAGAGTGCATCAGTAAATGCAATTGAGAAATTATTAGACTGCTTTGTTGTTTACGGGCACATTAAAAGTAATGTGAGATGTAGAGTGGGCACATTACTGACATCCGCTGTCTGAGTATGTATATGATATTTACATGAAGTACTGGATACGTGTCTGCTTCGCGCGATGACCTATTTGCATCCATAGACTTGTGAACTACTATCTGCCGCTTGGCATAATATATTTTAAAAACCTCTCGCCGTTTGGCGGGGCTTTAACAAATTTTTAGCAATTATTCGTATCCCAATCAATTTCAAGAGGTTTTTCTGTATCAGGGTCAATATATTCCCAACGCTCTATACGTTTAAACGCCAGGAAATCTTGATCTCCGGCCACGTGTTCGAGCCTCACGTCAGCGATTTTCCACAACGGATACGTATCAAAATTATTTTTACGGCAATGGAGGGGCACAAAGTAGTATGTGATTTTTACCCGATCAGTTAGCGGCACTTTATTCAAAGCCTTTTCATAAGCGGTCAAATAAGTACGAAAAAGTGGATCAATATCATAACTCGAAAAAAATGCTCTCTTTATTCCATCGGGACTATAGTCTATCCGGTATCCAACAGCTGAAACATTTTCAAAGAATTTGTGGACTAGCATCTTCACCCGCTTTATTGTCTCTTTTGGGACAGACCCTTGTCGTGGGTTAAGGTGTTTCAATGCCCAGCACGCTGCCGCTTCAAAAACAGCTTCTTCGGGCCATTCATAATGTCGCCCTGGGGCTCCTCGAACTATTATCTCGTTTCTCTTACCCTTAGATACAGATCCGGGAGGACGTCCTGCTTTTCTGCGGGTTTTTCGCGTAGCGAGGATGGGCTGCGGAATAAAGTCCTGAGAAGCCCACTCTCTAAGGGTTCTTTCTGGGATTACAGCTCCTGTTTCTGGATTAACGACCTCCAATTCTTTTAATCGTTTTTGTAATTCCTTTATATTCATTCTAGCACCCCATAAGAGCACGCCCTAAAAATGCTTAAATATTTCCGGCAAATGGTTACTAGAATAAAAGCTAAGAGAAAACCTGCGTATAGTATTTTGAAGTATGTTAAGTTAGCAAAACGCAGTATGACTTAACAAATGTCAAATATTTAAAAATGGAACTGAAACCTTCAGTTGAAGGCTGTAATTATAATGTAATGGTAATTTAATGCCTTACAAGGATCCAGAAGTTCGGAGAGAGTATAATCGTGAATACCAAAAGATGAGAAGAGCTGGATTAAATGTAAAATCCCACAGTGCATTCTGTCAAACCATTTTTTTGACATCTTATCGCATTGAAAAAGCTAAAGACCTGCTTCATATCTTAGAAGACGCCATTAACTTAGTGCGTGAGGATACTACGATCGGCACAGTGCAAAGAGCGAGAACATTTGGCTATCTTGTTGGTATCGGAATTCGAGTTATAGAAACGTCAAATATGGAGGAGAGGATTGAGGCACTCGAGCAAGCCCTCAAGTCAGAAACATGAGCGATAGAAAATACTTGGACATCTCGCAGATAGATACAGCACGAGCATGTCAAAAACATTAAAACAACTGCACAAGCACTATGCGCACCTCGGTGCACTTGAACGATACAAGCTCTTCGCGCGGGCAATGGAACGCGACGACGAAGTCGAGAGTAAGCGGTTGTTCGATGCGTGCCCATATGAGGAAGACCACTATCGAGTTCGTGACAAGAACTTTATTCGATTCTATGAAAGATCTCAATTCCTCTGTACAGTGTTTAGTGTCTGTTTCACTGAAACAATGTATCAGGTCATGCTCCTAACATTACAGTTAGACTGCTATGCATCCTTGGATATCGCGCATTTGCGTGCCTTTGTTATCGGGTTCCTAGAGGCCTATGATAGATTATTTAAGGAGGAGCTCGACGCTAATACAATCGTCAACGAGTTAATGGATGCCTTTAAGAACTATTCAATGGGAATTGGAGAACCTGATAGGTGGAAAGAGGAATGTGATAATGTGAAGAAACAGGTCAGTGACCTTAAGGCAATCTACGGGGCTATGAGGAAGTTCTGCGATGAGATGGGACTTGAAATAGATGATATCCTGTGTTGGAACCCAACCATAAAGAGAGATATAACGCTCGCGAAGGGCTACCTTGAAACGCCTATTGAGGCGGATGAAACGATCCTAAATGTGCTGCACGAAAGCTTCAGATCAGCGTGGATCGGCAAGGCTAAGGAGTCTCTTGATCCGTACATAGACGAGGAGATTGAGGGGTATTGGAGAGAGGTGAAACAAGATATAGAGGGATATGATTCGATTGACATTTATACGTCAGATGATGGGTTAAAGTAACTGAAACCTCCTTTTACTATTCACTACTGTTCAAATAGCCGGAAGCTCTTTTTCTAAATAATAACATAAATAGCGTCAAATCACCAAAAAACTGCGAAAAAAGAGCGCCCGAGTCGGGATTTGAACCCGAGTCGGAGCCTCGACAGGGCCCCATGATAGGCCACTACACTACCCGGGCAGCTTAAGTTGGGCATCGTAGATACGCATTAAAAACGGTTAAAAAGCGCATCAATCAAAATGCCTTACGCCCCAAACATGCTCATGACGTGTATTGATATTAAAGCTTTATGTAACTCTAATTTTCACTTGTTTTGGGCATTATTCGAGCCACAATGCCCGATGTGATCGCATCATTATGCATTCAGCACACCCGTGGTACAGGGTCTCCAAGGGGAGGATCTATAAATCGACTGCCGCCAATAACTGTCTTCATAAGAACTGCATGTCCTTCCATTACTTCTCCGATTATCGACGCGTTTTTCCCGTATTTTGTCCTCCGTATCGCATCGAGTACGTCTTCCGCAATCTCTGCTTCAACGCCGATGAGTGCTTTGCCCTCGTTTGCTACTTCAAGAGGGTCTATACCGAGCATTTCAGAAGCAACCTTTATAGATTTGTTCATGGGCAGCTGCTCTTCCACGATGACAATTTTCACGCTGCTCTTTTGGGCCATCTCATTTAACGCGCTTGCAACGCCCCCGCGTGTCGGGTCTTTCATAGACGTTATGTTCCCGTCTCCGGCAGACTCGAGTGCGGCTTTAATGGTGTGCCAGATGGGAGCCACGTCGGATATGAGTTCTGTTCTAAATTGGAAGTCCCCTCTCTTGGCAAGAACGGCGATGCCATGGTCGCCGATAGTCCCTGTTATGATAATTTTATTTCCTGGCTTTAACCCGCAGTCACGTACGGGATTTTTGGTAAATCCAATTCCCGCTGTGTTGATGATTATTTTATCCAGCGCTCCCCTCTCTACAACTTTCGTGTCACCTGTCACTATTGCTGCCCCTACCTCTTGGGTGGCTTCATCCATTGAGTTAATTATGGTGCGCAAGTCATCTATTGGAAAACCGTCCTCCATTATAATGGCACTCGTCAGGGCAACAGGAGCCGCGCCCATCACAGCAAGGTCGTTTACCGTTCCTGCGACGGATATCCTCCCTATATCGCCTCCGGGGAAAAATATTGGTTTTACTACGTGTGTATCGGTAGTAAAGATGAGATAATTTCCGTCGTTTAGAGGAATTGCCGCTCCGTCGTCGAGGGCCTCGAGACCAATCCCCCCGGCATTCTTATTTTTAACGTTTGAGAGGACAGCGATTATGAGGCTGTTCATCAGCTCGCCTCCCGCGCCATGGAGCAAGCTCACGTTTTTGTCTTTCAATGGTCGCCCAACGATCGTGCCAGCACAGCTTACTTCGGCCCGTCTTTTTGAATTATCACTCATCGTCTTCTAGTTCCACTTCAATGTTTTTCACACAAATGCCCCTACCTTCGAGCAGTTCATACATGCCCCCGCAACTCGGACACACATAGTCATCGTCCCCAAGCCTGCCTTCAAAGCCGCACTTGCATCTCGCTACAGCCGGAACGGTCACGACTTTGAGTTCAGCACCCGCATACGGCCCATCATCGGCTATTACATCAAATGAGAACTTAAGCTGCTCAGGGTTGATCATTGCCAATTGCCCGACTTCAACCGTGACGGATAGCACCTTTTTTGCCTTGTTATCCCGTGCAGTCTGGTCGACGACTGAAAAAATGTCCGTAGCGATGCCGAACTCATGCATTTTCTTGTTCCAAGGCTTCAAGCTCCTTAAAAATCGCAAGCGTTTCTAAGGCATCTTCTTTGCTTAATTTCTCAATGGCAAAGCCTACGTGAATGAGCACATAATCGCCTGGTTTAACGTCTTCTACGAGCTCTAGGTTAATTTCTTGTAGCAATCCGCCGAAGTCAACAGTTCCCGTATTCCCTTCGACAGTAACGACCTCTGCTGGAATGGCAAGACACATCTCACATATACCTTCTTAATTCGTTTAATCAGTTTGTAATAGTATAACTCAGTAAGCAAAATTTCAGTAAAATTCCGGATTCACTAATAGTTATCTTATTTTATGACCATATATAAGTTACTAAGCAGCCTTATCTATCCGCAGAGTAGCCGCACGGTGATATTTAGGCTAAAAGAGTTTTTAAATATAATTGGTTACATGGTATGTGTATAAATAGATGGATAGAGAGAGAATCATCCGCGTTTTTATCCCTTTTAGCTTTTATAATTTCACATATCTGGAGAAAAACTACATGTCTGTGTCAGAATCATTGAAGCGGTACGAATTCAAAAGAGTAATTGAGACACTCGAGGGCAAGAGGGGGCAAGCGACCGAGCTGATCACGATATACATACCACCTGATAAACAGATTTCTGACGTTGTAGCACAGTTGCGGGACGAATACGGGCAAGCATCGAATATAAAGTCAAAGAGCACAAGGACGAACGTACAAAGCGCGCTCTCATCAATTATGTCACGCCTCAAATACTACCGATTTCCCCCTGAAAATGGACTCGTGATATTTACCGGCACAATATCGCTCGGGGGTGATAAAACTGATATGCAGACCCTCGTGGTTGAGCCTATTGAGCCGGTTAAGTCATATCAGTATCGATGCGATTCTACGTTTAACCTTGAGCCGCTTAAGGAGATGTTGAGGGAGAAGGAAGTCTTTGGCCTCATTGTCGTCGACAGAAATGAAGCGACGGTGGGGTTGTTGAATGGCAAACACATTGAGCCGATCAAGCATTTAACGTCCGGGGTCGCTGGTAAGCACACAAAGGGGGGGCAATCACAGAGGCGTTTTGAACGGCTGCGCTTAATAGCCATTCGCGAATTTTATAAGCGTATTGGTGAAGCAGCAAGCAATGAGTTTTTGCAGCATCCAGAACTTAAAGGAGTACTTGTAGGGGGCCCAAGTCCCACTAAAGAGGAGTTTGTCGATGGTGAGTTCCTTCAGTATGAGCTCCAGCAAAAGATTCTCGGGGCGTTTGATGTATCATACACGGATGAGTATGGGCTCTCTGAGCTCGTTGAAAGTGGGGAGGAGGTTTTACAGGAACTCGACCTAATGCGTGAGAAAAAAGCAGTAGGGAAGTTCTTTAAAGAACTTGTTAGCAATAGTGGGAAAGCCACGTACGGGGAACATCAAGTGCGAAGGGCATTAGAACTCGGGGCGGTCGATATGCTCCTGCTTTCAGAGGCGCTGCGACTGAAGCGCGTGCGGCAGACCTGTCCTCTGTGTGGTTTCACAAATGAAGAGACGATCAGGGGGATGGTGAGGGGAGGAATATGTCCGAAGTGCGCAGCAGCAATGGACCTCGTGAGCGAAGAGGACGTAGTGGACGAGCTTATAAAAGCTGCCGGAGAAACGGGAACAACCGTCGAGTTCATCTCAACGGATTTTAATGAAGGTGAACAGCTTATGCGGGCATTTGGGGGCATAGCTGCAACGCTGAGGTTCAACGTGGGAGAGCATTAAGCTGATAAGGGATGTTCGTTGAATTTAAAAAAATCGTCGAGTCCCTTCTAAGGGAAGCGCTAAAGAGGGCTGGGTATGAAGCAGACGACCTTGGGCTTGAATCTAGGGGGGATTTTGCGGATTTAGCTTCATCAGTTTCGTTCCGGCTTGCTCCGAAGTACAAGGCATCTCCCACCACCATAGCGCAAAACATAGCAGAAAACATTCCCAAAAGTAAACTCATTGAGCGCGTTGAAGTAGCCGGCCCGTACATCAACTTCTTCGTCGGGGCTCCGTATCTGTGCAAAACACTCGAAACAGTGGCGAAGGAAGACCGTTCTTACGGTAACATCGGCTTGCGGCAGACTGTCGTGTTAGAACATACATCGGCGAATCCGAATGGCCCCCTGCACATCGGGCACGTGAGAAATTCCATTGTTGGCGATATTCTTGGAAGATGTCTCAAAAGAGCGGGATGCAGTGTTGAGACGCAGTACTACGTGAACGACATGGGAAGACAGATCGCCCTCGTCGTCTGGGGCTTGACGCAGTTCGAGCTTGACCAAAATAAGAAATCTGACCACGCTACCGCAGATGTCTATATACGGGCAACTGCTGAGGCTGAGCTTCATCCCACTCGGCGAGTTGAGGTCAGTGAACTTATGCAGAAGTATGAGCACGGCGATGAGGATACCACATGTCTTTTTCAAGACGCCGTTAGGTTCTGTCTTCTGGGGATCGTCGAAACCTTAAGAAACCTCGACGTCGAACATGATACGTTTGTGTGGGAAAGTGAATTTTTAGAAGATATCGCCGGGCTCATTCGTGAGCTCAAACAACGCGGTTATACAAAGGAAGATGGCTCGTTAGCTGTTGACCTGTCAAAATTCGGTATGGAGAAGGAGCTTGTGATAAGGAGATCTGATGGGACCTCAGTGTACCCCACCCGTGACATAGCGTATCATATATGGAAAGCGGGTCGATGCAGCTGTATGATAGATGTGTTAGGGGCGGATCACAAGTTAAACGCGATGCAAGTAGGGAAAGTGCTCGAGTTATTCGGTGTGAAGCCTCCGAAAGTAGTCATCTTCGAATTTGTTTCCCTACCAGAGGGCTCGATGAGCACAAGAAGGGGTCAGTTTGTCTCGGCCGATGAGGTCCTCGAAGAGGTTACCAACAAAGCTTATGAAGAAGTTGATATGAGGCGTCCCGGTTTATCAGAGGATGAGAAATGGTCGATAGCTAGAGCCGTCGCGAAGGGCGCTGTGCGCTATGACATCGCAAGTGTATCGGTCGACAAGCCTACAATTTTTGACTGGAAAGAAGCGCTTGACTTTGAGCGACAAGGTGCGCCGTTTATTCAGTACGCCCATGCAAGGGCCGCAAACATCTTGGCCAAGGCTGATGATTTTGATTTTGATGGTAACTATAATCCTGAACTGCTAACCGATGAATTTGAGATCAAGCTCATAAAGGTAATCGCAAAGTTTACGGCGGCTATCGAGAATGTTGTGTTGAATCTGCACCCGCACACGCTCGCAGGTTACGCGCGTGAACTGGCAGAGTCATTTAATCAGTTTTACCGATATGTGCCAGTTCTTTCCGCGGAGCCGGGCGTTAGAGAAGCAAGGCTCTCGCTTGTGTACTGCGCAAAGATCGCGTTAAGAAATACGTTGGACTCTCTCGGCGTAGAAGCTATTGACTCGATGTAAATTATCTTTATCGATCGCAGTCATGATCGTATTCTTACTGATATGAGAAAAAGGAAAAGGTCTAGTGACAGCGGGAATTATCGGGATATCCTGCAAAAGCAGGGATATCAAATGGTAGGGGACCGGGGAGCGGTAAAGACCTGTTTATGGCTACGGAAGTCCCTGAAAGACGAGGGCGTCTGCTACAAAGAGAGATTTTACGGTATAAAATCTCATCGTTGCATACAAATGACCCCGGCGTTCGATTGTAATCAGCGGTGTCTGCACTGTTGGAGACCAGTCGAGTTTAACGCACTTGACGAGTGTACATCCTATGATGAACCGCGCGTGCTTGTCGACGGATCTATTGCGGCGCAACGGAGATTACTCACAGGATATAAAGGCTTCGAAAAGATCAACACCAATAAACTGACTGAGGCATTTGACCCAAGACACGTTGCTATTTCATTAAATGGGGAACCTACGCTGTATCCTTTTATCAAAGAGCTCATCGAGGAATTTAAGAAAGGAGGCTTGACTACGTTTGTCGTGTCGAATGGCACGCAACCTGATATCTTAGAGGCGATTCACCCGACCCAACTTTATGTATCGCTTAACGCTCCGGATGAGGATCATTATTACAGGATATGTAGGCCTATGAGCAGTTCCTTTTCAAACTTCAAGAAGTCGCTTCACGTACTTTCAAAACATGAATCACGAACGGTCATAAGAGTGACCCTAGCGAATGGGATCAATAGGTTTAACCCTAACAACTATGCAAACCTCATAGAGATGGCAGAACCTGATTATGTTGAAGTGAAATCGTATATGCATCTTGGATTTTCGAGGAAACGATTGCCGAGAAGTACTATGGTAGAACACGGTGACGTCGTTGCATTTGCGAGCGATATTGCAGACGCGTTGGGATATGTTATTGCTGACGAATCCGAACTAAGCAGAGTCGTATTGCTTTCAAAAAACAAAAAAAGTCGAAAAATCGCCATTTAACAAATTACTTCTTGATTAGTAAGGGCTTTTATGTCCGGAATGATATTGATATAATAATGGTTTACAAAATTAGGACAGGAGTGGAACCAGAGATATGCTCTTTAACAAGCCCGATCCGTTAAAATTGAAGGCAGAACGAAATGTGTACGGATTGATTAACGCCTTGAAAGACAGCGATTTTCATGTCAGGGCAGTGGCGGCACAAGCGCTGGGAGACATCAAAGATGAAATTGCAACTGAATTTTTAATCGAAGCGTTAGAGGATAACGATTGGTCAGTCCGACGAAATGCCTCGTGGGCACTCGGTGAGATCGGCAGCAAGCGGGCAATACCCTATTTAATCCATGCTCTTGGTAAGGTAAGCGGGGGAATAGAGGCCTACGCCTCCGAGGCGCTTGTCAAGATTGGACATGCTTCAATAATGCCCCTCACGAGGGCATTAGCGAGCCCGAATTTAAGCATCCGTTATTGGTCGGCTGAAGCGCTCGGTGAGCTTGGGGACCGGCGGGCGGTTGAGCCTTTAATACAAATGCTTCATGACAACGATGTAATAATACGATGTAGCGCAATAAAGTCCCTTGGAGAAATTGGAGACATCAGGGCGTTAAAACCACTCATGGAGTCTCTAACCGATGGCAGCGATATGGTTAAGGGACTTGCTGAGCGAACCCTTTGTAAACTGAAGGACTTAGCCCCGCAAGGCACGCCAGAATATAAAAGAAGCAAGTTGCTTGCCGTTATTGCGATATTCGGGCGAAAAGATGGGTCTATTGATGGAATTAGCGTAAGCATGTCTGATGACTTTCTGAAGTGTCTCCATGCAGTAGAACGGTCAGATGTGAACTGTCAGACTCCTTAACCTATTTTTGTCCTTCTCGGTTTACAGAGTATTTCTCTCACCTCAAGATCATCAAACTTATCGCTTCGTGCTGGCAGTATAGTTAACGCAGTGTCCAGCCCCTTTCCGGTACCACCAAGCGAAACTACCTCGGTGCCTTTTGGGGTCACTTCCTCGCGTGCCGCAATAAGTGCGAGTTCGACCGCAACCTTTGTCCCTTGGCCAAACCTTCTAAGCGCATTTTTCATATCATCCGGATATGCGTAGTCAATTTGTTTATAAAATACCAGTTTGAAGCCGCTCTGTTCTATTCTTTTTTTAGTTTCAGTTGAAAACTTCGCTGGATCGACTCCAACAAAAAATAAGGTAAATTCTGTATTTTTGAACTTGTCCATAGATTTTTCTGCTGCAAGCCCTCGTACAGACGGTACGAGCACGTATTTTATCCCGAGGTCTTCGCATCTTTTCTTGGAGATACTGAGAACGCTATCCGTATTCTGTTCTCCAGGCGACTCAAAGTAAGTTATATCCATATAAGTTTCCCTCATACTATAATTATTCAAGATAAATAAATGATTCTGCTAAAACAATGGCCGCTTGAATAAGGGATCTATTAACAGTTTTACGTGACGGATGAGATCTCATCACCACATTTGGAGTACGTCCTAGCAGGGTAGCTGAATCCACTTAATATTAAAGTACTCTCAATTTTTTAATGCTAATGCGGCGAATTTTCCATTTAGAGTGGGGGAGATAGGGCTCTTTTGATCATTAAATGTGCCGAAATGTTAACAACTTGGACTTTTTTCATGTTAATACTAAATAACGCATATAATGAGGATAATTTGATGACACCTGGATTTTGGGTTATTTTACTGATATCTCTATGGGGCAGATCTGTAGATCCCTTGACATTTTTAGATCCTATGGCATTAATCAAAAGTTACAGGCAAATCTTTCTTGGAATTACAGTTTTTGGGGTGTTAATTATTATGTCTGTAATACTCGATAGGATGCTTGATGAGAGACGAGCCATCGCTCTTGAAGGCGATGAATCAATAACACACACCTATGATGAAGTAGTATTCAAGGTTACTAACGCGAATAAAGAGTTAGAGTTCGAGAAAAACCCGCTTGGGTTGCTCTTACTCACCGATAAGAAGGTAGCATTTACGAAGATTATGGAAGAGGGACTTGCGTTTATAATTCCCCTTAGTAAGATTATAGAAGTAGACAATCTGTATAATATAAGGACTGGCTCTCCACGTAGAACGCAGGATGTGCGTGTTGTCTACTTTGAGGACGAGAGCGTAAAAAACGTGACGTTCCAGTTAAAGAATGAGACAAAAGCATTTGAATTTGTGCGGAACGTAAGAGCGTCTATTATGCCGCATCCAAGTAATCCCGCTGATAGGCGGAAAGTGGCTATTCACATCGATTAAAATCCTTTTGTGCTTTTTAAGGCCCCTCACGTGACTTCTGTTTTTTTTGCTGTATAAAAAGGTGTAAGAATTTGGTCTCAACAGCGTAGCTATCAGATAATAATTTATATTTGCAATTACATTTTCTAAAACTGCCAGTTTAAACTACGCAGGGGATAGTGCCTTCATAAAATGCATAAAATGCGTTGATCCTCAACTGCCACTGGAATAAATAAAAACACAAGAAGAAGTAATTCTTACGGTTAGCGCTATGACGCACATGCCGCTTTTCATTGATTTGAGCAATAAGAAAGTAGTAGTCTTTGGTGGCGGACATATTGCCGAGCGAAAGGCAAGAGAGTTTTGTAATTATTCGAGGACAAAGGTCGTCAGTAGGACTTTTACGGCAGAACTAAAACGCATGGCCGGCGATGGTGAGATAGAAATTATAAAAGACGATCTCACTGATATACGGAGATACTTTCAGGGAGCCTTTCTCGTTATTCCCGCGACGAACGACCCTAAACTAAACGCACTCATCGCGGATTTTGCAAAAAC
>Ga0187781_10002869_pt1 | contig 13060 bp, 7 predicted proteins | sample 0715_SJ02_MP02_2_FD_132447 | JGI IMG/M metagenome (GOLD analysis project Ga0187781, IMG submission 132447) | Tropical peat soil microbial communities from peatlands in Department of Meta, Colombia - 0715_SJ02_MP02_20_MG | ecosystem: Environmental > Terrestrial > Soil > Wetlands > Peat | place...
CCCAAGGGAATCTCAACAGCGAACGCCTCTTCAATACGCGCAATAAGCTGGGCTGCCAGGAAGGAATCTCCTCCCGCCATAAAGAAATTGTCGTGCGCCCCAATCTCCCGCGAACCCAGCAGATCCACCACAATGGACATAACCCGCTCTTGCATGTCGCTCTGCGGCGCAACATAGGCCAGGCTTTTCAGGAGGTTGAATTCGTTCGGAGGGGGCAGCGCGCTGCGATCCACCTTGCCGCTGGAGTTGAGCGGCAGCGATTCAAGCGAAACGAACACGGCGGGCACCAGATACTCGGGAAGATGCCGAAGCAGAAAACTGCGAAGCTCCTCGGCGGCGGGTTCCGAGTCCTCAGCGGCAACGATGTAGGCTGTCAACTCTTTCTCCGCCCTGCCCACGTCCCGCGCAAGCACGTAGCTCGCCTGGACCGAGGGGTGACGGGCGAGCGTCGCAATAATTTCACCGGGCTCGATTCGATATCCCCGGATCTTAATCTGATCGTCCGCCCGGCCCAGAAACTCGATGGAGCCGTCGGAGAGATATCGCCCCAGGTCGCCCGTTCTGTAAAGACGCGAACCGCGTTCGGCGCTGAAGGGGTTCGCAATGAACCTTTCGGCGGTAAGCTCGGGCAGGTTGCGGTATCCTCGCGCCAGACCTTTCCCGCCCACATAGAGTTCACCGGTAGCTCCGTCCGGAACCTGCCGGAGGTTTTCGTCCAGGATGTAGACCTGAAAATTGCTAATCGGTTGACCGATGGAAGGCAAGCTTCCGGGTAGCCCGCCGGCAGGCACCACGCCTGACGTGGTCACCACCGTGCATTCTGTTGGGCCGTAGTTGTTAATCAACTGGAAAGGAAAACCCTTGGGCGGGTATCGATGCAGGGTGTCAGCGCCCGTGAGCATCAGCCGCAGGGGTGTAGTAGGAGGCCATTGAAGGCCGACCATTAGCTCCGCCAGGGGCGTCGGAACAAAGGTGATGGTAATCTCGTGAGATAAAATCCAATCACGAAGCCCCCCGGCGTCGTACCGGAGGCACTCACCCGGAATGTGCAGGCTCGCACCCGAGCAAAGATACGGCCATATCTCCCAAACGGAGGCGTCAAATCCCGGGCTCGCCAGCAACGTTGCACGATCGGACGGAGTTATGCGAAACGTCTGCCGGTGCCAATGAACCAGGTTCAGAAGAGCCTCGTGCGTGATCTCTACTCCCTTGGGCTTGCCTGTCGAGCCGGAAGTGTAGATGATGTACGCCAGGCTTTGCGCATCCGTTTCGGCGGGCGGAAGAGACACGGGGCAGCGGGAGATCGCTTCCGCGTCGGCCTCGAGGTCTACGACCGGGCATTGGCCGGATGTAATCCCTGACGCCACACTTCGCTGCGTGATTACTAAAGCGGCTCCGCTATCCTTGATCACGAATCTCAACCGCTCCAGCGGCCATCCCGGATCGAGGGGGACATAAGCGGCTCCCGTCTTAAGAACTGCCAAAGCACTGAGGACGAGGGATGAGGAACGAGGCAGACAAAGGACGGCAGGATGGTCGGGGCCGGCGCCGCGCGCTAACAAGTGGTGTGCCAGGCGGTTCGCTTGCTCGTCCAGTTCGCCGTAAGTCAACAACTCCTGCTCGGCGCCGACCGCTAGAGTGTGTGGGCTGGCGAGAGCAGTCGCCCTAACGAGCTCTGTGACCAGAACTCGATCATCAAAGGCCCCCGTCGCTGCGGCCCATTCCGCAATCTGCGCGTCTTCCTCACCGGCCGGTGTCGTACCAGAAGACGGGAATACGCCGAGCTGGTCGCTCATAGTCTGTTCCTTCCCTCGGTAGTTGCACGAACCCCGAGCCCTACTCTAGCGTGCGCCGGCGGCCGAATTGTGGCAATACAGTAGATTCCCGAATCCCGGCGCGATTTTCACGTATTGACCAGATCAGATTTTCGCCCGGGCTGGTCCGATCCGTTTGAGACGACTATTAGAATGGATGACTCGCAAACTGTTGAAAATCATGAACTACCGAGGCGGGACGGGCCTGGCCTGTCGGTTCAATAAACGCCAGGGCCGCTGCTATCTTCAGGGCTTCCAGGGCGGCTTGACTGGGCAATCCGGGCTGGTTCGCGTGGCCGATCGTATTATTATTTGTAGGAGGGGTATCCCTGTGGATTCGCCGCGCCTTGGGCGCGGTGTTGTTGCGTGGCGTTGCCCCATAGGCGTTAATTGAACGCGGTGGGTCGTGGCGATGTAGGTCCGGATGACCACAAGTAGAGGCCCGGAGGGCCGCCAGAGAATAGCCCACGGCGTCAGCCGTGGGAGCGAGGAACGACCCGTGGCTATCTTAGCCCCGGAGGGGCGGCAGAGGCTCCGCAGTTTGTCTGTCGCCCCTTCCGGGGCTGTGAGGATTAACGCGACACGGCATCCCACGGCTCACGCCGTGGGCTACTCTCTGTCGCCGCTCCGCGGCTCAGGCAGTCTTCAATTGTTGAGTAAGCGCTTATGGGCCGTCGCCCACGGCTCGTCGTGTACAGCCCGAGCGGGGCTGAGCGCTCGCGCGGTGGTCGAGGACTCTGGGCGGCATTCAGTGATCTTTCTCTGTCGGAGGTTTTTGAAACAGCTTCTGCGATTTTAATCGTTTGCTGGAAAGGAGATGTCTGTTTGCGAAGCCTGGAAATAGCCGAAGACGGACCTGAAACGCGCCTCAGTCTCTTTAACCTTAACACTCCTGAGGTCTTAGCTAACCCCTACCCGCTCTACACGCAGTTACGGAAGGAACACCCGGTCCACTGGGACCCGCTTCTCCACACGTGGGTGGTGACGCGGTATAAAGACGTTGTGACCGTGCTGCGCGATCTCTCTGCTAACCGCTCTCCCGCGCCCGAACTGTTGGAATCCATCGGCCTCTCGACACTGTCGCCCATGGCGAGGGTGATGGCCAAGCAGGTGCTGTTTCTAGACGCCCCAGCCCACACCCGCATTCGCAGTCTGGCATCGGCCGCCTTCGCGCCGCGGCGGGTCCAGGCCCTGCGGGAGCACATTCAGGAAATCGCCGGACGCCTGCTCGACCACGTGGAGCCCAGAGGTTCCATGGACGTCATCGCGGACTTCGCGATTCCGTTGCCGGCGATTGTAACAGCGGAAATGTTGGGCGTGCCCACCAGCGACTACCCTCGGCTCAAAAAATGGACCGAGGACTTTATGGAAATCCTCGCGAACTTCCAACACAACCCCGGACGCGCCGCGCGCGCCATCAACAGCGTGGAGGAAATGGTGGATTACTTCCGGGCCGCCATCGCCAGGCTACGGATTCACCCCCAGGAGGGACTCGTCCATTCCCTGCTGACGGCGGAAATCGAGGGTGACCGGTTCACCGACGACGAAGTGGTGGCCAACAGCATTATCGTCATGGTCGGGGGGCAGGAAACGACCACTACCTTGATCGGCAATGGACTCCTGACTCTGTTGCGAAATCCCAGCCAACTGCAACAACTGAAGTCGAACCCCGCGCTGATGCCTTCGGCGGTCGAAGAGCTTTTGCGCTACGAATCGCCGGTGCAGCAAACCGCCCGCCTGGCTCCCCACGACCTGGAATTTGGAGGCCAGCGAATTCGTAAACGGCAGGCGGTGGTCGCAGTGCTCGCGGCAGCGAATCGTGACCCTGAAGTTTTTCCCGACCCCGATCGCCTGGATCTGGCCCGCCAGGATAACCGCCACGTGGCGTTTGGCTGGGCCGCACATTTTTGCCTGGGTGCAGCCCTGGCTCGAGTGGAGGCACAAATTGCGTTCGAGATGCTCTTGCGGCGATTCCCCGATATGACACTCGACTCCACTCCACCCAGGTGGAGGTGCAATTTGGATCTGCGCGGATTGGAGTCGCTCCCGGTGACCTTTGGACAAAAAGCGAAAGCCAGCGTGCCCGGCGCTGAGGGAGAATCAAGGTGATAACCACGAAAGCTCCAGGAAGCCAGGCGGTCGACGAATTGAGCCTGCACCACCTGCTCGACCCTGAGGTTTTGGCGAACCCTTATCCGCTCTACGATCGTCTCCGAAGGGAAGATCCCGTTCACTGGGACCCTTATCTCCACACGTGGGTAGTGACGCGCTACAAGGATGTTCTCACCGTCCTGCACGACTATTCCGCAAGCCGCTCGCCCACTCCCGAGCAGTTGGAGTCTCTGGGTCTTGGGTACTTGTCGCCGATTGCCAGGGTTCTGATCAAGCAGATGCTTTTTCTCGACCCGCCTTCTCACACCCGCATCCGTAGCCTGGCAGCTGAGGCATTTACGCCACATCGGGTGGAGGCCCTGCGCCCGCACATTCAGGAAATCTCGAATTCCCTGCTGGATAAAGTGCAAGCCAAAGGCAAGATGGAGGTCATCGCCGATTTCGCCGTTCCCTTGCCGGCCATCGTAACCGCGGAGATGCTGGGAATGCCCACCCACGATTACGTTCAGCTTAAGCAATGGACGGAGGTTTTCGCGGAAATTCTCGGGAATTTTCAGCATAACCCCGGACGCGCTTCCCAGGTGATTAAGAGTCTGGAGGATATGACCGCGTACTTTCGCGCCGCGATCGCTGAATTCAAGGTTCGGCCGCGCGAGGGCGTCGTGCACTCGTTGATGACCGCCGAAGTCAACGGCGACCGTTTTACGGAAGAGGAAGTGATCGCCAATGCCATTATCGTTATGGCCGGAGGCCAGGAAACCACTACTAACCTCATCGCCACAGGATTGCTGACACTTTTTCGCCACCCTGATCAAATGGCGCGGTTGAAATCTGACCCCAGCCTCTTGCCATCCGCGGTGGAGGAACTACTGCGCTTTGAGCCGCCGGTGCTGCAAACCGCTCGCCTGGCTCCAGCGGATACTTCCCTGGGAGGCAAGAAAATCAGTAAACGTCAGGCCGTGATTGCGGTGATGGCGGCCGCCAACCGCGACCCGGAAAGATTTCCCGACCCTGATAGCCTCGACTTGGGCCGGCCCGACAACCGCCACTTGGCGTTCGGGTGGGCTGCGCATTTTTGCTTTGGCGCGGCACTCGCGAGAATTGAAGGGCAGATCGCTTTTGAGACGCTGCTTCGCCGGCTGCCTGGCTTGGCCCTTGACCCGGGGCCGCTCACCTGGAGGAACAATCAGGGGTTGCGCGGCCTGGAGGAATTACCCGTGACCTTTCGGCCGGTGTAGAGGTTTCGGAATCATCGCAGGTTGACGCTCGGTTCGACCGACATGCCCGGCCTGAGCAGGTGCTCGGGGTCCTGGCCCTTCTCGAAGACGATCTTCACAGGAATTCGCTGCACCACCTTGACGTAGTTCCCCGTGGCGTTTTCCGGCGGAATCAGGCTAAAGCGCGCGCCGGTGGCCCCGGCGATGTTGAGAACGTGCCCGTCGTAGCTACGCCCATAAGTATCGACGGAAATCTTCACCGGCTGTCCGGGCCGCATATTCCTGAGTTGCGTTTCTTTGAAATTGGCCGTCACCCAAATGTTTTGGCTGTCCAAGGGCACGATGGTCATCAGTTGCTGGCCTGGCGTCACATTCTGGCCCTGCTGAACGGAGCGTTGGCCGACGATACCGCTCACCGGCGCCGTGATGCTCGTGTACTCGAGATTCAGTTGCGCCTGCACGAAGGCCGCGGTGGCGCGGTCGGTCTCCGCCTCCGCCGCTCGCGCTCGGGAGCGTTGCACGGAGATTTGCTGAGGCCGAGTTTCGGCGTACTGTAAGAGCGCCTGGGCTTGCGCGACTTTGGCGCGAGCCTGTTCGATCGCCTGGCCGGCGGCTGCGGCGGAGGATCGAGCCGCTTCCACGGCGGCGGCGGTCGCCTTCTGGGTGTCAACTGCCTGGGTGTACTGCTGCTGCGGGATCTCGTCCTTCTCAACCAACGGCTTATAGCGGTTGACGTCGTCCTGAGCTTTCAGGTCATTGGCCTCAGCCTGCCGCAGCGAAGCTTGCGCGGCCTCAAACTGCCGCTCGGCGGCGGCGAATCCGGCCTTGGCATTGTCCACGTCCGCCTGCGTCCCAGAGAGTTGACTCGAGGTGTTCACGGAGGTGAGCGGAACATTCGTCTGAAGGGCGGCGGCGCTGGCCTGATCATTCACCAGAGTGGCCCGGGCGTTGGCGAGGGCGACCTTGTAATCCTCGGGGTCGAGTTCTACCAGCACCGTGCCGGCCTCGACATACTGGTTGTCGTCCACCGTGACGCGGGTGACGTAGCCCGAAACGCGCGAACTGACCGGATAGATGTAGCCGTCGATCTGGGCGTCGTCCGTGGACTCCCAGGCTGCGAGGTAACCATGCAACAGCACTGACGACGCCACCGCGACAAGACCGATGAAGACGAACAGGATTATGCGGCGGACTTTGCTGCGGCGGGCAGGAGGAAGCCCCGGACCTACTCCCGTGCGGCCCGTCTTCCCGGCGTCCGAATGAACAGTTTCTGGCGCTTGAATTTGTGTGTCGGCCATGACCACCTCGCATCGGATTAGGTTGGAATGCTGCTACGCCCCGCGCCGCGAAACACCGTCGCCCCTAGCGCTTAGCTGCATCAGCAGCGACGCTACTCCTCGGGAGTGGAAGGGCGGGGCTTCAGCCCCGCCGCTGATTTCGAGCAGAATGCAGGGGCTTTACCCCTGAAGCATCGATGGCTTCAGGGCCTAAAGGCCCCTTCAGCTCGCCTGCCTTAGACGGCGGGGCTAAAGCCCCGCCCTTCCGGCAACCGTCAGTGAACGCGTTTAGCAGTTCAACGGAGCCCGCGAACGAGATCGCAGATCAACTCAGTTGGTTCGCATACCTTTCGACCGCGTGTAGAATGGCCTCGACGGCCACAACGTCACCCATGCCGGAATTGACCATTAAGTGGAAGCGATGCCGGTCCGGCCATTCCACGTTGAAATACCGTTTAATAAAGTCCGCGCGGTCGCGGTCCACAGTTTCCGCGAGTTCTGCCGCCTCTTTCGCGGTTTTGCCGCGTAACCGCAAGCGGCGCACGCGCTCTTCGAAGGGGGCGTAAACAAAGACGTGAAACGCGTCGGTGCGGCTGCCGAGGTGATACGCCGATCCCCGGCCGACAATCACGCAGCCGCCCTGTTCGGCAATCTCGGTCACAAGTTTTTGTGTGATCTCGCGGACGCAATCGGTGTCGACCACCTGCAAGCGCGGAGCGTTCAGGCTGCCTTCGAAACTGCCCCGCAGGAAAGCCTTGAGCAGCCGCTGGTACGCCGGGTCACGACTCTCTTCGTGTTTCTCGACCGCGCGGCGGTCGCAGTCCAAACGGCGCGCGATCTCCTCGGTCAGCAACTGGTCCCAGAGCTTCCAACCCAGGTGCGCCGCCACTTTCTCGGCGATCACGTTGCCGCCGCTGCCGTATTCGCGCTCGAGCGTGACGACTCGAATTCTCATGCCTGCCTCGCGTCCTACCCGACGGCTGCTTCCCCGCCTGCCCCTGGCTCATTCCTCTTGAGCGCGAAGGAGAGCAGAAACATAATGCCCGCTCCCGCCGCCAGAACTCCGAACGTATCTATATAGGCCATTAAAGTTGCCTGGCCGATCACTTCCCGATAGATGCGGCCGTAGGCCTGGGTGGTGGCGCGGGTGAACTCGAGGCCGGCGGTGGCCAGGTGGGCGGCCAGCGCCTTGGCCGTCAAGGCGAAGGCCGGCCCGCCCGCGGTAACGTGCGCCGACATATAAGCCTGGTGGACTTGCGCCCGGCGCGCCAGGAGCGTGGTGACCATGGATGTCCCGATGCTGCTGCCGATGTTGCGCATGAAATTCACCAGGCCGGCAATGTTGTTGCTTTTTGCGGCCGGCATGCCGACATAGGCAACCAGATTGATGGGCACGAACAGGAACCCCAGGCCAAAGACCTGCACCACGCGCAGGATGCTGACAAACCGGAAGCTGAGGTCCAGATCCAGATGCTGCGTCGAGTAGTACATGGCGAGCGCGAGCGTCAACCAGCCGAAGGCAATGAGGTAGCGCGCCTGGATTTTGGACGCGAGCGTTCCCACGATCGGCATCAGAAACAGAAGGAGGAGTCCGCCGCCGGAAAGCACCAGCCCGGCCGACTCGGCGGTGTACCCCATGAGCGTCTGCAAGTACAAGGGCATCATTACTAGGCTCGAGAAAAGCATGATGCCGAGGACAAACATCATGGCGTTGGCGCCGAGGAAGTTCAAATTCTTGAAGAGGCGTACGTCGACAATCGGGTCTTTGTGAAACCATTCAAAAATGACCAGCGAGAGGAGACAAACGCCGGCAATGACGGCGAGTGTGAGGATGTAATGCGACCCGAACCAATCGTCCTCTTGCCCTTTGTCCAGCATCACTTGCAAGGCGCCTATGCCCAGGGCAAGCAGGGCCACGCCGATGTAATCGATCTTCACGCCCGCGCCCGCCGCGCGCTTCACCCAGGGTGGGTCTTGAACAATTCGGTAGACGAGAAACAAGGTGAGGATGCCCACGGGCACGTTGATGAAGAAAATCCAGCGCCAGGTGTAGTTATCCGTAATCCATCCGCCCAGAGTAGGTCCAATGGTGGGCGCGGTAATGGCCGTGATGCCATAAAGCGCGAAAGCCAGACCTCGTTGCTGGGGTGGAAAGGTGTCGGCCATAATGGCTTGGGCCATGGGCTGTAATCCGCCGCCGCCCGCGCCCTGCAAGACGCGAAAAAGGATGATCGCCCCGAGGTTGGGCGCGAAGCCGCAGAGCACCGAGCTCACAGTGAAAACTACCAGGCAGCCCATGAAAAAGCGCTTGCGCCCCAGCACGCCGGCGAGCCATCCGCTGATCGGCAGCACGATGGCGTTGGAAACAAGGTAGGAAGTGAGCACCCAAGTGGCCTCGTCGTTGCTGGCGCCGAGGCTGCCCGCCATGTAGGGCAGCGCGACATTGGCGATGCTGGTGTCGAGCACCTCCATGAAGGCCGCCATGGCTACGACGACGCCAATGATCCAAGGGTTGATGGCAGGGCGCCAGGGCTCGCCGCCTGGAGAGGGAGCGAGTCTCGCGCCCGGAGGGCGCTGGCCTGGGGAGGTGGTCGAGGATTCTGGGCTTTCTGACATAAAGTCGCTGTTTCACATTGGATGCGCGCAACCTTAAGTCCGTTTCACGCCCTCGCTCATGCCCGTTCGCTCCGCTCAGAGTCGGAATGACAGCGCATTTCAAGGCAGCCTCCGCCCCGCGTCGCAGCGCTCGCTCAGCGGATCCGCGACATCAGCGGATCCGCGACCTTGAACCAAGCGCGATGGGCAGGTATACTGTCCGCTGGGGTTTGGAGCTAAGCTCTCAATACAAAGAAGGCGTGAAAAAATCGCGCCGCCATGCTCGGCCCTTCGCCGTCACCCTTGAAAGGCAAGAGCCGGGGGGCTAGCCAGGCGCTTGGGTCCGGCACGCCTGCCCCCTCCTCTCCGGAAGAGGGGGGCCACTTCGTCGCAATCCCGAAGGGATAAGGAAGCCATGAGCAAACGTCAACGCATTGTGAGTTACCAGGAGATGTCCGGCGCTTTCGGTCCCTATCTGAACCAGGCGGGGCGCGGGGAGGGATTCTCCGCAGAGGGCTACGAGAGTGCACAGGGTCCTCCCGCCGACCTGATCTCCGAGGTCAGCGGGGGCCTTCAGGAGCTCGAAAAGGCGACTCTGAATCCCGACGTGATGGGTGGCACCGAGACGCGGATGGCCTCGTTGCTTCAGACCTTCTTCGCGACACAGGCCACAAAGGTGGCGCCCACCGCATCCGACGGGCTCGAGGCCAAATTCGACAATAACGATTTGCTAGGCTGGGTCGGCAGCTTCTTCACCTGGTGGAAGAAAATCATCAAGGCCGACTGGAGAGAGGCCGAAGCGGCGCCGAAACAGATAGACAACAAGTACCGCGTGGCCCTTTTCGGAGATTGGGGCACCGGGTTATACGGCGCTCCGGTCCTGGCGCGCAGCATTGCCGCGGACCCGGGAAAATTCCAATTGGTATTGCACCTTGGCGACACCTATTACTCCGGAGACGAGGGCGAAATCCGCGAGCGCTTGCTGCAACTATGGCCGAGCGTGCCGGGGGCGCTGAACCGCACCCTGAACGGCAACCATGAAATGTACACCGGCGGACACGCCTACTTCGATATTGCGCTCAAACAGTTCGGGCAGGCTTCGAGCTACTTCGCGCTGCAAAGCGACTATTGGATTCTCGCCTGTCTGGACAGTGCTTACGACGAGCACGACCTGCACGGCGGCCAGGTGGATTGGCTGACCAAGATCGTCGCCAACGGCGGAGATCGGCGGCTGATCCTCTTCTCCCACCACCAGCCGTTTTCCCTGCTTGACGTCCAGGGCCCCAAACTCGTCGAGAAACTCGCGGAATTTCTGGACGCGAAACGTATCTTCGCCTGGTACTGGGGGCACGAGCACCACTGTGTGCTCTACGACCCACATCCGGTCTGGAAACTCCTGGGGCGCTGCGTCGGACACGGAGGATTCCCTTATTTTAGCGAGAGATTCCTGGGCGATCCGCCCGAGAAGCCTCGTTTCGTACGGCTCGATTCCAAAAACCTGGTGCCGGGAGCGCAAGTGCTCAACGGCCAGAATCCCTACATTCGCGGCCACGAAAAGGAGTATGGACCCCACGGTTATGTCACGCTGGAATTCGATGGCCCCAAGTTGACCGAGACGGTGCGGGACGCCGACGGGACGACCCTACAAGAGCGGGCATTGACTTAGAGGCCGCCCATAGCCCGCATTTCTCACCACAGTTGGAAGGGCGGGGCTTCAGCCCCGCCGTTTCGGGGCGCTCGGAATCATTCCCTAGTTTCGCGGACCGCACAGTGCGTCGGCCTACGGACTGTGCGGTCCGCGAAACTAGATCCACGCGGAGCCGCTCCAGCGGCGGGGCTGAAGCCCCGCCCTTCCGACCGCCGTCAGGGGCAGCATGAGAAAACCCGGTTAAGGAGGCATCTATGACCGAGCAAACGAAAGGTGCGCCTTGGGGCGACGCGCCTGACATTGTGCTTCGTCTCTCCAGGTCTTTGGATTCCTTCGACTGGACGGCCGCTGAGGGAGTGTGTTCTGAGCTCATCCGCCGGCTGAATGACGCCACCGCGCCGTTTCCGGCCGATCCCGCGAAGCAGATTCTCTACCGCTTGCGCCGCAAACGCCGCTTTGGCCTGATGGCGCTCGTCTCCGATGCCCTGATTCGCTCCGGTCAGGCGGGCCCACAGATTCGGCGGCAATATGCGCAGGCCATGATCGATCAGGGCAATCTCTCCGCCTCTGAGATTGTTCTCAATTCGATTATTGCGGACCCCGAATCCCCCTTATCGGAGAAATCCGAAGCGCGAGGTTTGCTGGGAAGGATCTATAAGCAGCTCTATGTCAACGCTAACGACGCCCGGAGCCCGCGACAGCAGAACGGCCTGGGGAAGGCCATCGAGTACTATGGCGAAGTCTATCGGAGTGATCCCAAAGAGTATACGTGGCAAGGCATCAACACAGTCGCTTTGCTGGCCCGCGCCAGACGCGATGATCTCCAGCTCAATACTGACTGGAACACTGAAGAGACCGCTCAACACATCTTCGACGACATCACCGCTAAGAACAACATCCAATATTGGGACCGGGCCACGCTGGTCGAAGCCAGCGTAGCCTTAAACAGGCTTGACGACGCCCGCGATCATTTAATCTATTTTGTCGCCGACCCCCAAGTGGACGCATTTGAGGTCGGAAGCCTGCTTCGTCAACTCAAGGAAGTCTGGGGGTTGACGCCTCGTGCCGAACCTGGCGCATCCTTGCTGCCCATACTCCACGCCGCTTCACTGATCCGTGAAGGCGGCGAAATGACCTTGGATCGAGACGACTTGCAGGGAGGATTGGAAGCGGTTTTCGGCCAGGATCGCTACGAGCCTCTTAAGTGGCTCCAGGACGCGCTGAAGCGTTGCCAGGCGGTGGCTCGGATAGAAACTCAGATGGGCCGGAGGTTGGGAAGCGGCTTCCTCGTTGAGGCGCGTGATTTCTTCCAAAATCCGCCTCCGGAACCCCTCCTGCTCACCAACGCGCATGTCATCAGCCCGCGTGATAAGCCGCAGCTCCAGTCTATTGCCCCGGAAGTGGCGGTCGCCGTTTTCGAGGCCACCGGCCAGCGGGCCCAGGTGACTAGCCTTGTTTGGACCTCGCCGGTGGATGCCCTGGACGCGACGTTTGTGACGCTCGCGAAGCTCGAGCGGGACTGCCTCCCGTGCCCTCTGAAGCCGCCCCCGGAACCCTTCGACCGCAAGAAGACTCAGCGCGTCTACGTCATTGGCTATCCGCTGGGAGGTGGGCTCAGCATTTCGCTCCAGGATAGCACCTGGCTTGATACCGACGCCAAAGTGCTTCATTACCGCACTCCCACCGAGCAAGGGAGTTCGGGCAGTCCCGTGTTCGACCAAAACTATTGGTCCGTACTCGCCCTGCATCACAAAGGCAAGTCAGATCTCCCCCGGCTCAATGGTCTTAGCGGCACCTACGAGGCCAACGAAGGAGTGGCCATCGCTGCCATACAGAAAGCAGTCCAGGCGCCATCGCAAGGAGCCTCTCGCCCGTGAGTACTCGGATATCACTTGCCAGAGCGAGTCAATTCACGGTATGTTCGCAAGTTTGGCAGGTAGCGGAAAACGCGGTTCGAGGCCGGATAACCCCTTCAAGCGGTTGATCATCTCATGGAAGAGTTGCCAGGGGGCGGGTCCTTAAGAAAGCAGCGACTGGTAGCGGTGAAGGTTGAGGCAGTCCAGGGATAACGGCCAGGGTTGCCAGCTCCGCAGGTTTCCGAGAATATTTCATCTTCCTGGTCTAGCAGCGTGCAATATTCTTGAGTCGCCGTATAGAAGGCGCAAGAGGGGGAGGAAGTCGAGACGGAATGCTCAAACGGACAGGTGCGATGGCGCTGATGGCAGTGCTGGCCGTCGGCTCTCTGACCTCTTGTGGATCGTCGAAAGCCAAGGTGACGATCCCTACGGGTTCGCTTGTAACCTTAGTGGGCGACATGCCCGGGCTTTGCGACGCGGTGTCTTTCCCCTTCAATATCACCGATCTTGTGCTCACGGGCCCATCCGGCAATGGGGAGAC
>Ga0187781_10002870_pt1 | contig 13060 bp, 7 predicted proteins | sample 0715_SJ02_MP02_2_FD_132447 | JGI IMG/M metagenome (GOLD analysis project Ga0187781, IMG submission 132447) | Tropical peat soil microbial communities from peatlands in Department of Meta, Colombia - 0715_SJ02_MP02_20_MG | ecosystem: Environmental > Terrestrial > Soil > Wetlands > Peat | place...
CGCGAGCGATCGCCCGCCTCGCCGATTGCGATCTGCATCAGACGAAAATTCCTCGCGTTCCAATTCGTTCGAATGATGAATCGGTCACCGAGATGCTCGATCTGATATTCGTGATCGCGCTCGCTCGGTAGAAACACCTTGAACGCGAGGGAGGGGTCATCGGCTTGCGCATACCGCCACTCGGAGGACACGGTGCTTTCCATGTGTATGAAGATGAACCGCTCCGATTTCGATTTGGTGACGCCGGTGTAGAAGCTCTTGTCGGCTTGCGTGAACACGATGGCGTCGAGCGTGACATCCTCGCCCAGTCGATGTTTCCTCACGTGCGTTGCGAGCAGCGTCTCGGGATCCTTCTCGACATAGAGCACGGTCCGGTTGTCGTTCGCCCAGGCGATGTCGGATTCGACATTCCCGATCGCCTCGCCGAGCACCTCGCCGGTCGTGAGATTCTTGAAGCGCAGGCTGTACTGGCGCCGGCCGACGGTGTCCTCCGAGAAGGCGAGCCACGAGGAGTCGGGAGAGATCTCGAGGTCCCCGATTTGATAGTATGCGCACCCCGCGGCGCGCTCGTTCGCGTCCAGGATCAGCTCCTCGGGCGCGCTCTTTGACTCCTTGCGGCGCGCAAAGACCGGATGCTCCTTGCCGGTCTCGAAGCGCGAGTAATACCAGTAGCCATTCTTGAAGTAGGGGACGCTCTCATCGTCTTGCTTCAAGCGAGCGACCATCTCGCGATAGAGCGTCTCCTTGAGCGGCATGACCGAGGCCATTTGCCGCTCGGTGTAGGCGTTCTCGGCCTCGAGGTAGGCGAGGACTTGGCTGTCCTCCCGGAGGTCGTCGCGCAGCCAATAGTAGGGGTCGATGCGCTCGCCATGCGGCGATGCGATCGAATGGGGGCGGATGGGGGCGTGGGGAGCTGCGGCGCCGTCTGGGCCTAGCACCCGGACGGGAGGGTCAGCCGGCCGGGCGCCGTCGGCCGCGGTCACGGTCTTGTCCTCGGAAAGAGCGGGAGTATAGTCATTAAAAGCCATTGACCTCGGTCTTGAAAGGGAGGGGGTAGTATGCAGACCGTAAATCAGCTGCTGCGTGCCAAAGGCAACCAGATTTTTTCGGTCGCGCCGACGGATTCGGTGTATCAGGCGATCGAGATCATGGCCACCCGCCACGTGGGGGCGCTGCTCGTCATGAATCAGGGTACGTTGCTCGGGATCATTTCGGAGCGTGATTATGCCCGCAAGGTCATCCTTATGAACCGCTCCTCTCGGGATACCCCCGTGAGCGAGATCATGACCTCCCCGGCCGTCACGGTCTCCCCGACCGACACCGTGCACCATTGCATGGAGCTCATGACCGAACACCGGTTCCGGCATTTGCCGGTCCTGGAGGCGGGTCGGGTCGTGGGTATCCTGTCGATCGGGGACATCGTGAAGGCGATGATGGAGGAGCAAAGCGCCCACATCGAGCAGCTCGAGCGCTATATTGCAGGTTGACGAGACTCCCCACGCCGGTATCATGGGATGATTACACCGGCGCGCGGATGAGTGCGCCTGCCCCTATTCGACGCACCTCTGTTTGAGGCGCCCCGTTTAGTTAGTTGGTTTTGCAAGAGATCTCTGCGGTAAGAGAGTCGCAGGGATGCGGCGTTGTACGGGCGATCGCTATGAAATTGACGGGAAATGACCCTTCGGCCTCGATGGTGGCTCCGAGTGCGCCGGAGTCATCGAGGATCGCGGACCCGCGGGCGACCGAGTGGGGTCTTTACCGACCCGCGTACGAGAGAGATTCCTGCGGCTTCGGGCTGATCGCGAGCCTGGACGATGAGCCGAGCCACTGGGTCGTGCAGACGGCCATCAGCTCGTTGAACCGCCTGACGCACCGCGGCGCGATTGCCACCGACGGTAAGACCGGGGATGGCTGCGGTCTTTTGATCAAATCGCCCAAGGGGTTTTTGCGGGCCGTGGCGGCCGAGGCGCGCGTGAAGCTCGCGGCACAGTTCGCCGCAGGCCTCGTGTTCTTGGACCGAGAGCCCGAGAAGGCCGAGGCGGCACGCCGGGTTCTGCGCGAGGAAATCGAGCGCGAGAGGCTAGCCGTCGCGGGATTTCGGATCATGCACGTCGAGCCCTCGGCGTGCGGGGCGGAAGCGCTCAAGAGCCTGCCGCGCATCGAGCAAGTGTTCGTCAACTCGACCCCGGACCTCGATGAGGCCACCTTCAACCGGCGACTCTTCATGGCGCGCCGCCGGACGGAGAAGATCCTCGCCCGAAGCGACCCTGTGTTCTACGTCCCATCGCTCTCCGCGAGCACCTTCGTTTACAAGGGCATGGTGATGCCCCAGTACCTCGCCGAGTTCTATCCGGACTTGAAGGATGCGCGCATGGAAGCCTCGGTGGCCGTGTTCCATCAGCGCTTCTCGACGAACACGCTGCCGCAGTGGAGGCTCGCGCACCCCTACCGGTATCTCGCGCACAACGGGGAAATCAACACCATCCAGGGCAATCGCTCGTGGGCGGTGGCGCGCGGCCCCCTGTTTCGCTCCCCGCTCCTTCCCGATCTCGGCGACATCCTGCCCGTGGTCTCGCTCTCGGGCTCGGACTCGCAGTCGCTCGACAACATGTTGGAGCTTCTGCTCATGGGCGGACTCGATCCCATGCATGCGATGCGCATTCTGATCCCGCCCGCCTGGCAATCGGTCGACATGATCGATCCGGATCTCAAGGCCTTCTATGAGTACTACGCGACGCACATGGAGCCCTGGGACGGCCCCGCGGGCATCGTGCTCACCGATGGGCGCTACGCGTGCTGTGCGCTCGACCGCAATGGCCTGCGTCCCGCGCGCTGGGTGATCACCAAGAACCGGCACATCACGATCGCCTCCGAGGCGGGCGTGTGGGATTACCGGCCGGAGAACATCGTGCGCAAGGGCAAGCTCGGCCCCGGCGAGATCCTGGCGTTGGACCTGCAGACCTCGGAGCTCATGGACACGAAGCAAGTCGACGACCTTCTGAAAAGCCGCTATCCCTACAAGGCGTGGCTCAAGAAGGGCGTGCGGTACCTGCAAACCGATCTCATCGACCCGCGCCTCGCGGCCGAGCCCTTCGATCGCGACACGCTCGCGATGTTCCAGAAAATGTTCAACGTATCCGCTGAAGAGCGCGATGAGATCATCCGCGTGCTTGCCGAGGACGAGAGCGAGGCGGTGGGCTCGATGGGCGACGACACCCCGATGCCGGTGCTCTCGACCCGGGTGCGCTCGCTCTATGACTACTTCCGCCAGCAATTCGCGCAGGTCACCAATCCACCCATCGACAGCTTGCGCGAGAGCATCGTAATGTCGCTGCAAACGCAGATCGGCCCGGAGTGCAACATCTTCGTGCCGGCCGCGGCGCACGCCGAGCAGATCGTGCTCTCCTCGCCCATCCTCTCCCAGCGCAAGCTCCGCCAGATCATGGCGCTGGCGGACGAAGGCGTGCCGCACGCATTCATCGATCTGCAATTCGACGAGCGGCTCGATCTGAAAAGCGCGATCCTCACCGTGTGCGATCAGGCGGAGGCCGCAGTGCGGGGAGGCAAGCTCGTACTGCTCCTGTCCGATCGCTATCCGGTGAAGGGTAAGATACCGATTCACGCCCTCCTCGCGACCGGCGCGGTGCATCACCGCCTGGTGCGTACGGGCCTGCGCTGCAAATGCAACATCCTGGTCGAGACCGGCACGGCACGCGATGCCCACCACTTCGCATGCCTGATCGGCTACGGTGCGACGGCGGTGTATCCCTACCTCGCCTACCAGACCCTGTTCGATCTCATGCGCAAAGGCGCCCTCACCACGGATGCCGATACGCGCCAGGAGATCGGCCGCAGCTACCGTCGCGGAATCCGCAAGGGCCTCTTCAAGATCATGTCCAAGATGGGGATCTCGACCATCGCGAGTTATCGCAGCGCCCAGCTGTTCGAGATCGTGGGCCTCGGGCCGGACGTCGTGTCGCTCTGTTTCGAGGGCTCGGAGAGCCGTATCGGGGGCGCGGATTTCGAGGATCTCAAGGACGATGCGGAGTATCTCGCCCGGCGCGCGTGGGACCGGTGCGAGGGCGTGAGCCAGGGCGGCCTCCTCAAATACATGCACGACGGCGAGTACCACATGTACAACCCGGACGTCGTCGCGATGCTGCAGTCGGCCGTGATGAGCGGTGACTACGCACGGTACAAGGAGTTCGCCGCCCTGGTGAACGAGCGGCCGGTCGCCTGTATCCGCGACTTGTTCAAGCTCGCGACGGGCCGCGCACCCATCCCGATCGAGCAGGTCGAGCCGGTGAGGCACATCGTCGCACGCTTCGACGGCGCCGGCATGTCCCTGGGGGCGCTGTCGCCCGAGGCACACGAGGCGCTCGCGATCGCCATGAACCGCTTGGGCGCGCGCTCGAACTCCGGTGAGGGGGGCGAGGACCCGGTGCGCTACGGCACGGAGAAGAACTCGAAGATCAAGCAGGTCGCTTCGGGTCGCTTCGGCGTGACGCCCGAATATCTGATGAACGCCGAGGTGCTGCAAATCAAGATCGCACAGGGCGCGAAGCCCGGCGAAGGCGGCCAGCTCCCGGGCCACAAGGTGAACGAGATGATCGCTCGGCTGCGCTTTGCGCGTCCCGGCGTCGGCCTGATCTCCCCGCCCCCGCACCACGACATCTATTCGATCGAGGATCTCGCGCAGTTGATCTTCGACTTAAAGCAGATCAATCCGTCCGCTTTGGTATCGGTGAAATTGGTCGCCGAGCCCGGCGTCGGCACGGTCGCGGCCGGGGTGGCGAAGGCCTATGCCGATCTCATCACCATCTCGGGCTATGACGGAGGCACGGGAGCGAGTCCGCTGTCCTCGATCAAGTATGCGGGCGCCCCCTGGGAGCTCGGTCTCGCCGAGACGCATCAGACGCTGCGTGCCAACGAGCTGCGCCATCGAGTGCGGCTGCAGACCGACGGAGGCCTGAAAACCGGCCTCGACGTCATCAAGGCGGCGATCATCGGCGCGGAGAGCTTCGGTTTCGGCACCGCTCCGATGGTGGCGCTCGGCTGCAAGTACCTGCGCATCTGCCACCTCAACAACTGCGTGACCGGCGTCGCCACGCAGCACAACGTGCTACGCAGCAAGTACTTCATCGGCCTGCCGGAGATGGTGATGAATTATTTCCGGTTCGTGGCCGAGGAGTGCCGCGAGATCATGGCTGCCTCGGGGGTGCGACGGCTCGAGGAGCTCTTCGGGAGGACCGAGTATCTCGAGATTCTGCCGGGCGAGACCTCGAAGCAGCGCAAGCTCGACTTGGGTCCGGTGCTCGCCAATTCTGCGCTCGCCTCGCAGCGCCCGCAGCACTGCACGGATGCGCGCAACGAGCCCTCCGACAAGGGCCTGCTCAACGAGGAGATGCTGCGCGACATGAGCGAGGCGATTCGCTTGAAATCCGGCGGCGAGTTCGCCTACACCGTGAAGAATTTTCACCGCTCGATCGGCGCGCGCGTGTCCGGCGAGATTGCGAAGCGCTGGGGGAACAACGGCATGCGCGACTCCCCGCTCATCGTCTCGCTTTCGGGCTCCGCGGGCCAGAGCTTCGGCGTGTGGAATGCGGGCGGCCTGCATCTTCACCTCACGGGCGAGGCGAACGACTACGTCGGCAAGGGCATGGCGGGCGGCAAGATCGTGTTGAAACCCCCGCCGGGGGCAACCTTCGCGGCGCGCGAGACGGTGATCATGGGCAATACCTGCCTCTACGGGGCGACGGGCGGGGAGCTCTACGCCGCGGGCACGGCGGGCGAGCGCTTCGCGGTGCGTAACTCCGGCGCCATCGCCGTGGTCGAGGGGACGGGCGATCACTGCTGCGAATACATGACGGGAGGAGTGGTATGCGTGCTCGGGCGCACGGGCGTCAATTTTGGCGCCGGGTTCACCGGCGGGTTCGCCTATGTGCTCGACATGGAGCGGGATTTCGTCGACCGCTACAACCATGACTTGATCGACATTCACCGCGTCTCCCCGGAGGGCATGGGCACTCACGTGCAGCATTTGCGCGGACTCATCGAGCAGCACGTCGAGGCCACGGGGAGCGTGTGGGGAGAGCGGTTGCTCAACGATTTTCGCAGCTTCATCGGCCGCTTCTGGGTGGTGAAACCGAAGGCCGCGGCGATCGCCTCGCTCCTCACGAATTTGCGGCGCGCGGCCTGAAGGCGGCCGCAACGCGACTCTCGACATGGCCGACCGAAACCTCCAGTTTCTCGAGATCCCGCGCCACGAGCCTGAGAAGCTCGCGGTCGAGGCTCGGGTCGCACACTTTCGTGAGATCTACGCCGATTACAGCGGGGAGGCCGCCTCGCAGCAGGCGGGACGATGCCTCGCCTGCGGGAATCCGTTCTGCGAATGGCGCTGCCCGGTCCATAACTACATTCCGAACTGGCTCGCGCTCGTGCAAGCCGGCAAGCTCTTCGAGGCGGCCGAACTCTCCCATCAGACCAATTCGCTGCCCGAAGTCTGCGGGCGCATCTGTCCGCAAGACCGCCTGTGCGAGGGCGCCTGCACGCTGAACGACGGCTTGGGCGCGGTGAGCATCGGGGCCATCGAGAAATACATCACGGACACGGCGCTCCAGCAGGGCTGGAAGCCCGACCTCACGCGCGTCGAGCGCACGGGGAAGCGCGTCGCCATTGTCGGCGCGGGACCCGCCGGGCTCGGCTGCGCGGACGTGCTCGTGCGCAACGGCGTGGCGCCCGTCGTGTTCGACCGCTACTCGAAGATCGGCGGGCTCCTCACCTTCGGAATTCCCCCCTTCAAGCTCGAGAAAGCGGTGGTGGAGAAGCGGCGCGAGATCATGGAGGAGATGGGGGTCGAGTTTCGCTTGAATTGCGAGGTCGGCCGCGACGTTGCCTTCGAGACGCTCCTCGAGGAGTTCGATGCGGCATTTCTCGGCATGGGCACCTACGCGTACGTGAAAGGCGGCTTCGCGGGCGAGGATCTCCCCGGGGTCTACGAGGCGCTGCCGTATCTCATCTCCAACATCCATCGCGAGCTCGGCCTTCCCGAAGCGCCTGGCGGGTTCATCGACATGCGCGACAAGCAAGTCGTCGTGCTCGGGGGTGGAGACACGGGCATGGACTGCAATCGCACCGCCGTGAGGCAGGGCGCGGCGAGCGTCACCTGCACTTACCGGCGTGACGAGGACAACATGCCGGGGTCGCGGCGCGACTACAAGAACAGCATCGAGGAGGGGGTGACGTTTCTCTTCAATCGCCAGCCCATCGAGATCGTCGGCACCGATCGAGTGGAGGGCGTGAAGCTGGTCGAGACGCGCTTGGGTCCGCCCGATGAGCGAGGGCGGCGCATCCCCGAGGTCGTGCCTGACACGGAGGAGACTATCGTGGCGGACGCAGTGATCGTCGCGTTCGGTTTTCTACCGAGCCCGCCGGATTGGTTCCATCGGCTCAAGATCGGCCTGCACCCCAATGGGCGCGTGCGGGTCGCGGGCGGCTTGAACGGGCGGGCGCGCGGCGCAGAGGCCTCGCCGGGCCGGCGGCTCGGATCGAGCAGCCATCGATTCCAGACCACGAATCCCAAAGTATTCGCCGGCGGGGATATGGTTCGCGGCTCCGATCTCGTGGTGACCGCGGTGTTCGAGGGGCGCGAGGCGGCACAGGGGATTCTCGAGTTCCTGCGGGTGCGCTAACGCCGACTCAATAGCGGCGGAGCCATCTGAATGCAGTAAGCGATCGCCTGCCGTTCATGACATCCGGCGCGACCGATGGAAAGAGACAGCGCGCGACGCCGAGCGCGCAGAGCGCGCCCGAGAATTGCGCCGCAATGAATCCCGGCGCGCCGGCGGGGCGATCCCGCAAGGCGCCGTGTCGGGCAGCAAGCCGAGCAGGAGCTGCCTCGCCTCCTCGAGGCGGCCCCCACGCCACTGGCGAGCGCTTCGCTCAATGGGTCGCTATCACTCAAAATCGAGGTCCGAAAATGGCGAGTATTGGCAGGCCGGCTGGGGTATGGTCGCGCCATGGTACTCGATCCCGATGCGTGCTTCCGGGCGGTTCGCGCCCGCGACCGCCGCTTCGACGGCCGTTTTTTCACGGCAGTCGCCTCGACCGGCATCTATTGCCGGCCCATCTGTCCGGTGCGCCCGCCGAAGCGCGAGAACATGCGATTTTTCTCGAGCGCAGCGGCGGCCGAGGGCGCAGGCTTTCGGCCCTGCTTGCGCTGCCGCCCCGAGCGCGCGCCCGGGCTCGCGCCCATCGATGCCACGAGCCGCCTGGTCCGTGCCGCGATCTCGGGTCTCGAGGAGTATGCAGTCTCGAATGCCCGAATTGCCGATGTCGCGGCCGCCTTAGGGGTGAGCGATCGGCACCTGCGCCGGGTCACCGAGGCCGAGCTCGGGGTCTCGCCCGTCGAGCTCGCACAGACGCAAAGGCTCCTCCTCGCCAAGCGCCTCTTGAGCGAGACCTCGCTCAAGCTGACCGACATCGCATTCGCGTCGGGCTTCGGCAGCGTGCGGCGCTTCAACGCGCTCTTCAAATCGCGCTACGGCTTGAATCCGCGGAGCCTGCGTCGCAGCATCGGCTCGGGCCGCGGATTGACCTGTCAGCTCGAGTTCCGTCCGCCGCTCGCCTTCAAAGAGTTGCTCGCCTATCTACGGCTGCGTGCGATCCCGGGCGTCGAGTCGGTCGACGGCACACACTACCGGCGCACGGTCGCGATCGGCGAGACCCAGGGGTGGATTCAAGTCGGCCTTGCGAAGAGCGCGCTGGCGCTCGAGGTCGAGATGTCGCCCAGTCTCTCACCGGTCGTCGGGGCCGTGATCGTGCGAGTGAAGCACCTCTTCGATCTCGGCGCGGCGCCCGATGCGGTGAGCGATCTGCTCGGGCAGGATCCTGCGCTGGCCGATGCGGTACGGCGCACCCCCGGGTTGCGCGTGCCCGGAGCGTTCGACGGCTTCGAGCTCGCCGTGCGCGCAGTGCTCGGCCAGCAAGTGTCGGTGAAGGCCGCGACCACGATGGCGGGACGTTGGGCCGAGCGGTTCGGCGATCCCATCGCAACGCCGTTCCCCGAGCTACATCGACTCACTCCGAGCGCGGCGCACGTGCTCGATGTGACCGCCGACGAGATCGGCGCGCTCGGCATCGTGGGGAGTCGCGCCCGGTGCCTGGCTGCGCTTGCGCGAGCGGTCGCGGATCGCCGTGTGGTCTTGAGCTACGCCGCGAACGTCGAGGAGCAGATCGGAAATCTCCTCGAGCTGCCCGGCATCGGACCCTGGACGGCCCAATACATCGCCATGCGGGCGCTGCATTGGCCCGATGCCTTCCCCGATGGCGATCTGATGCTGCGCAAGGCCGCCCGCTCGAGCCTCAAAGAGCTCAACGCGCGCGCCCAGCGCTGGAGGCCGTGGCGCGCTTACGCCGCTCATTATTTATGGCAATCCTTGGGAGTGCATCGATGAAGTACTTTGCCTGCATCGGCAGCCCCATCGGGCGCCTGCGCCTCGCCTCCGACGGTGAGTCGTTGACGGGCATCTGGATGGAGGTGCCGGGTCGCCAGGCCGCGGCGCACTTGGGTCGGCTTGCGGATGCCTGGAGCGAAGTCGACGGCACCGCGAGCAGCGTCGACGGTGCCCAGGGCAGCGTCGCGGGCTGCGTCGCTTCCTTAGCCGAGGCTGCCCGTCAGCTCAGGGAGTATTTCGAGGGGTCGCGCCGCGAATTCGACCTGCCGCTCTCTTTTCGGGGAACGGAATTCCAGGAGCGCGTGTGGCGGAGCCTCATGTCAATTCCTTACGGCGAAACGTGGAGCTATCGAGAGCTGGCCGGGCGCATCGGTAATCCGAGCGCATCGCGCGCCGTGGGGCTTGCGAACGGGCGTAATCCGATCCCGATCGTGGTGCCTTGTCATCGCGTGATCGGCGCCGACGGCTCGCTGACCGGCTACGGCGGAGGCCTCCAGCGCAAGCAATGGCTGCTCGCGCACGAGGCTCGCCAGCGAAGCTTGCTAGTAACGCCAGGTCATCCTCATGGATCCGCCCGCTTAGATCCGCTTAGATAGCCGTTAGTTGAGCCAAGGATTGGCCGTCTCTATTGCGCAATCCTCGCTGCGAACGGGCCTTGCTTGAAGCTAGATCAGCGGCAGCGTCACGGTGAAGAGGACGCCGCCGCCGTCCGCTCGATTGGCCGCCTGCACCTTGCCATCGTGAAACTCCGCAATGAGCCGCACGATGTAAAGTCCTAAGCCGAAATGCGGCTTCTCGTCGCGGCCTCGCCGGTGCTCGAACAGCGATTCGAACAACCGCTCGAGCATCGCGTCGGGAATGGGAGGGCCGTCGTTCTCGATGCTGAGCTCGTAATGGCCCTCGTGGTGGCCGCCCGCGCGCCCGAGTCGCACTCGCACCGTGCCGGACGGCGGACAGAAGTCGACGGCGTTCTCGACCAGCTTGTCGAGCATCTGCACGATGAGGTCCGGCGCGCCGCGCATGAGGCACTCATCGGGCGGCGTGTCGAGCTCGAAGCGAGCGCCGGCGAAGGCATCGCGGTAGCCGGCGACGGCGGAGGTGAGGAGCTCCTTGAGATCAAATCTCACTCGCTCGGCTTGCTTGATGCTCTCCTCGACGCGCGCCGCGGCGCCGAGAGCACTCAGAATGGATTGCAGGCGCGCGACGCCCTCACGGGCCCGAGTGAGATAGCCCCGTTGATCGGCGCGTACGCCCTCGCACTCCAGGTTGTCGAGCGATGAGCGCACGATCGTGAGCGGGGTGCGGAGCTCGTGCGCGAGCTTCCCACCCAGGGTGCGCAAATACTGCGTGTGCTCGTTCAAGCGTCCGAGGAGGCGCTCGAAGCCGCGCGCGAGCGCGCCGATCTCGTCGTGGCGCGCCGACTCGGGCATGTCGAGCCGGATGCTCCCATCCCTGCCCAGGGCGCCGTCCGCAGCGGCGCGCAAACGGCCGATGCGCAGGCTGATCACGGCGGCGACGCCGAATGCAATGAGGACGGAGAGCGCCGTTGCGAATAAGGTGAGATTGAAGAGGCGCGTCAACGCTCGATCCCGCAGCTCGAGCAATTGATCGCCCGCCTGCTCGAGAACGACCGCCCCACGCACCTGGTCGCCCGCCATGATGGCGGCCGCGGCCTGGAGTCTGAGCTCCTGATTGCCCCCGGCCCGCAGCCACTCGGCCGCCGGATGTCCGGCGAGCGCCGCCGCCACGCTCTTTCCGACGACCCGGTCGGGAAGCGCGATCTGCAGCGGCCACGACGAGGTGTCCACGGTGACGAAACCTCGGTACCAGGTCCCTTCCTCCGCGTTCTCGTCGCTCGGGGTGTTGCCCACGGCTCCAGCGACGCCGAGCTTCAGGCCATTGGCATCGACGACCGTGGCGCGCGTGCCGGCGCGGATGAAGATGCCGAGCAAGGCGGAAAGTCCCGGCGTCGTCATGAAGAGGCGTCCCCCACGCGGCGGGTCGGGAACCGCGAAGCCGGACACGCCGCCCCGGCCGTCGTGAGTCTGCACCCAGAGCCGCGAGCCCACCAGGCTCAAGGGGACCCGCGCCTCCAGGTGATAGCCGCGCGAGGTCTGGAGCCAGAACGCCTGGATGCGCGTCTCCGTCGTGGTCCGATCGTAACCATCCTCGCCCTTGACGACGATCTGCGCCGGGATGAGGCCGGGCGCATCGGTGGCGAAGAAATAGGACTTGAGCGTGCCGTCGGGACCTTCGAGGTTGAGATCGACGCGGTCGAATCGGTCGGAACTCCCCCGAGCGCCCACGGGCTCGGCCACGAAATGCGGGTCGTCGACTTCCAGATAAAGGAATAGATATCGCTCCGTGGATCCCGCCTGCAGGCGCGTGGCGGCGCCGGAGGCGCTCGGCAGGAGCTTCGGGTCAGCCGGCACATCCCAATCCTCCCGATAGCCGTCGAGCAGCGGCTGCCCGTGCAGCGGATAGACGTAGAGGTCCCCCTGGTCGGGTGCAAAGGGCTCGCTGTCGTCGAAATCGCGAAACACGCGCTGAGGCTCCGCGGAGAGAGCCTGTGCGATGGTGTCGGCGCTCGCCTCCAGGGCGCGTTCCTGCGACACGCGCAGCGCCGTCTCGAGCTCGCGGGCATATTGGCAGCCGGCCCACGGGAGGATCAGCGTCGTGAGCGCGACGATCAGCAGTTGCAGCCGAATGCTCACTCGACCCAGCGATAACCCATTCCGTAAACCGTCTGAATGGCGTCGAACGCCGGGTCGACCTCGAGGAACTTGCGCCGGATGCGCTTCACGTGTGAGGTGATGGTGTTGTCGTCGAGCACGACATTCGCCGCGTCCATCAGCTGCTGGCGGTTCTTGACGTGGCCGGGATTTTTCGCAAGCGCATGCACGATCCAGAATTCCGTCAGCGAGAGCGTGACCGGCGCCCCGTTCCAAGTCGTCTGCATCTTCTCGGCGTCGATCACGAGCGCACCGCGCCGCACGATCTGCGCCGCGCTCTGCGGCCGGCGCAGCGCATCGATGCGCCGAAAGAGCGCGGCCACGCGGGCTGCCAGATGCGGCAGGCTCACGTCCTTGGTGAGAAAGTCATCGGCCCCGAGACGCAGCCCCGATACCGCATCGAGCTCGCTGTCGCGCGCGGTCAAGAAGATGATGGGAAGCTCCGCCGACAGAGCGCGCAGCTCCCGGCACAGGTCGAAGCCGCCTTCGGCCTCATCCTCGAGCGAGATATCGATGATCGCGAGATCCGGCAAGCGGGTACTGAAGGCCTGCATGGCGACTTTTCGATTGCCGTAGGTCTTCACGGTATAGCCCTGTCGCGCGAGCGCCGCCGCGTAGTTTTCCCGCAAGGCGGGCTCGTCCTCGACGATCGCGATCTGCTTTTTCACGGCATTTGAATGATAGCCGATGGCGCTTCGCACTGGGGCGGGGCGCCATAATTGGTCAGAATTGGTCCTCGCTCGAGCCCGAATGCCCGCCGCCGAGCGCAAGAGTTGCAGCCGACACTTCCTCCATGGACAGCGAGGCTCAACCCATGAGAACCCTCAATCGCTTACTCGGCTCTTCGGTGAATTTCTGGTCGCAACCGCGCGA
>Ga0187781_10002871_pt1 | contig 13054 bp, 8 predicted proteins | sample 0715_SJ02_MP02_2_FD_132447 | JGI IMG/M metagenome (GOLD analysis project Ga0187781, IMG submission 132447) | Tropical peat soil microbial communities from peatlands in Department of Meta, Colombia - 0715_SJ02_MP02_20_MG | ecosystem: Environmental > Terrestrial > Soil > Wetlands > Peat | place...
GATTGAGGCAGTCGGTCGCCCCCCCGGGGCCCGGGGCTGTGCAGACCGGAATGGAGTTGTTCGCATAAGGATTGCCTGTAAAGGGATCGATCAACGGGCCGTTCCCAAGCGCCGCCACCAGCGCGTTCAGATTGCCCGACCGTTCCGCCTGCGTGGGAACCAGCAGATATTCCGGTGCGGAAGTGGTCTTGCGGTTTCCCTCGTAATCAGCAAAGAAGAACGTCTTTTTGATTCTGCCGTTCCACACGCCGGGGATATTCACCGGGCCGCCCAGGCTGCCCCCGAAGGTGTTGAAGGTCTTGGGCGCTTTTGACGTAAAGCCATAGATTGTGGAGTCCAGGGCGTCGTTTTGGAAATACTCGAAAGCACTTCCGTGGAACTGCTCGGCGCCGCTTTTAGTTGTGAATGTCACGTCGCCGATCTGGGCGAACTCCGCGTTGTTGTTGAACGCCGTGACCTTCAATTCCGAAATTCCCTCCTGGGAGGGATAGGCGTCCTGCAACGCGCCGTTGCCGCGCACGCTGGCCGTAGAGATTCCGTCCACCGAGAAACCGGTCTGTGCGGACGTCGCGCCACCGACGGCGATATTTCCCTGGGTGTCCTTCACTACGTTGGGAGAAAGGGCGAGCGCGGCCAGCGGGCTGCTCGATACGGCGCGCGAGTTCAATGGCAATTGCGTGAGTTGCAGGTTCTCGAGACTGCTTTCGATTGTTCCATTCACAGTGTTGATTTGCTGGGAGAATTCGCTCACCACCACGGTCTGGGCCTGGCTAGCCACGGAGAAAGCGAGATTGACACGCAGTTCCTGGCGCGCCGCGAGCGCAAATTCGGGAACGCTTGCGTCGGTGAAACCCTCCTTCTTGCCCGCCAGGCGGTAACGGCCGGCCTTCAGGTTTAGAAACTCGAAGAGGCCATCGTCGCCGCTCGTGGCTTTGCGTTCGCTATTGTCATCGAGGCCGATGAGCGTGACCTCGGCGCTCGGAATGGCCGAACCCGTCGCGTCGAGCGTCAGGCCGCGCAGGCTTCCAAAAGTGGATTGCGCCTTTGCCGCGGGCCCCGCGAGAAACGACAGAAGAACCCCGACTGCAAACACACCCATAGCAACTGAAGAGCGGACACGCCCCATGTAGCCCTCCCTACAATGGAACTCTGGTTGTCTCTGAGATCAGCCTTCTCTGCGCTTACACGGCCCCCATTGCTCCTTGTCGCAAGGCGCCGTGCATTTATTGCGAGGTAGGCCGTCCCTAACTGGTTAACGGAATCGCGAGCGAGCGTCAAATCGCATTTTTCGATGGCCGCGATTCGCAAAAATTGTGAATTGCCCGCCGCCAGGAAAAATGTCGCTGCCGCAGCGGCTCCTTACCCCGTGAGAAGGGTGTAGCTGAATGCACGCAAAGAAAACCTAAAGAAGATGTAAGGATTTCGTTAGGTTTTGATTCAACTTTTCGATGGATTCAATCATCCGGAGTTTTGTCTTGCGCAGAAGGTTCGCTGAGAATGTGCGCGGCGTCAAAACTTGCTGCGGGCCAAACGTTCGCGGAGCTTGTCGCGGCACTGGTCGGTGATGCAAAGGTCGAGAGCTTGGCGCCAGATGGCGGGTTTTTCGGGTGAGTCCTCCGCATTGAGGAAATCGATCAAAAGCGCCGACTCCAACTGGTTATAGCCGGAATTCCATTTCTGAAGATATTCGGGATCGGACGCGCTGCGAGAGGCGAAGTCCGGCCACTCGTCGTGAAGAGCGCGAAGGCGCGCGAGCAGCGGCGCGAGCGGAATCTTTGCCTGGTCGCCGAAGGCGGTCACCTGCGCGCCGGCGGCGGCGACAAGAGGGCGCGGGTCGTTGAGCGCGGCGGAAATGAACGGCTGCAATTCCGGCGGATTGCGAAGCGTGGCGGTGTCGAGGAGCAGATTGCCGCGATGGCAGTCGCTGCCTCCCCGCGCGTAATAAGCGGAAAGAGCAGGTCCGAGTTTTTCCGTGCCGTAGGCGGGATCCACACGAAGGAAGTATGTGAGCAGTCCCGACTGGATTGTGCACGGCCAATCCGGCCCGTAAATCTCATAGACAGTTTTCACGCGCGGGAGGACGGCTGCGGTGGCGTACAAGCCAATGATGGGCGCCACGCGCGACATCCGCTCGGTCCAGCGGTCTTCGAGAATTTTGATGAGCGCGGCGTCGAGGTCCGCGCCGGGAGGAAGATTCAACGAGTGGATGCGATTCCAATCGAGCGGCGTGTCCATATCGAGCATGCGATCCCGGAAGAGAGACTGGGCTTTTTCAGGATCGAGCTTCGCGATTTCTTTCAAGGCAGTCTCGCGGATGAACATCGCGTTCTGCGCGGGAGGCGCGGCGTAGATTTGCATGAGGATGGCGAGGACGGAATCGGAGGGCAGCGATTTCGACCATCGAAAATTTAAAAGGTCGTTCGAAAGCTCGTAGGGAGGCTGGTCCGGGAGAGTGGAGAGATGCAGCGCGCGAATACGGTCGCCATCGGCGGGAGGAATCGGAAGCATTTGGTTGTAGAAGAAAAACGAATTGATATGGTCAAGCCAGTGGGCCGTGGAGGCGCGGACGTCCGGCGGACGGTGCTCGAGCGTTGCGGCGGCCACTTCCCAGTTGGCGGCGACGAGAGCACCGATTTCCGAGCGCCAGGCGGCCAGGGCCTGCGGCTCCGCGGCGCGAATGGCGGAAGGGGCAAGCCAAGGATGCTTCTGCATGAATTGCAGCATGGCCAAATTGATGAGGAGATCGTCATCGGCGACGAGCGTCATGTCGCGCAGCCGCGCATTCAACACGGCAATGGATTCGGCGCGGGTCGGAGCCGCGAGGATCGTCGCCATGGAGATGTCGTCGGAGGCAGGATAGTTGTTGCGATGGGTATAGAGAGAGGCGGCGGCTTTGCGTGCCTTGGGCGTCGAAATTTCGAAGAGGCGAAACGCCTCGACGGGCGTGTAACGCGGAATGGGCTGCTGATGGGCGCGAGCAACGATCTCGTCTACCTCGCGGGATCCGGCGGCCAGGTCCTGAGGGAGGATCTGAAGCGTGAGCGTGTTTTCGGAGGCGATGGCCGGCCCGCCCTGTTCCTTGATGGGCGTGCCGGGAGCCACGACGGAGCGTGTGACAGCATAAACGCGGTAGCGGCCGGGCCTCGCGAAGCGAAGATAGTGGGTCAGCTCGATGGAATCGAATTGCGGCGTGGAGCCGAGCTTGAGCGTGGGGTCGCGCGGCGCGAAAAGGTTAGAGCCCCCCAGGGCATTGCGAAATTCCCAAAAGTCCTTGAGCGGATCGCGAGCGCTGGCAGGCCGGTCGGCGAAGAAAGATTCGAGCACCGAGCGGCCGCCGCGATCGAGGAAGCGCGCGCCCGCAACGTACTTTCCAGGAGCGTCCGCGGTGAATTCGTATTTCACGCGGACGGTTTCGCCCTGATGAAACGTCGAATTTCCGCTCTCGAGCGAAATTTTCAGATGGACGCCGGGAGGGTTGCCGGCGAGGGCCTGCGCATGTTGCGCCTCGAAGGAATTGTCCGCCTGCTTCGTCTGCACGGACGCGGAAGCCGGCGCAAGGAGCAAGAAACCGAGAAGAATGGCCGAGCGCCGGGGCATCAGAGCACTTCAGAACATTGTAGGCGACGGGCGCTCGGGGTTGGAACGGCCGTGAGATTCAGTACTCAATGGGTAACCGACGCGCAACTTTTCGCATCGGCGACGAAAAGCACCGTGCAAGATTGGCTGACCGGTGCGTTCTAAAGGTAGTCGGTATCTTATGAGGAGGGCGAACATGCGCAACACTGGAAAAATGGTCCTGCTGGCGGCGGGTTTCGGAGCGTTGGTGACGATGACCGCCGCGATCGTGGCCGGCCAGGGCAAGGAAGCCAAGATCGCGAGCGTCGCCGTGATGGCGCCGGCGCTGACGGTTTATAACCAGCAGTTCGCGGTTGTGAAGCAGGGGCTTCCGCTCGAATTGAAAGCCGGGGAAAATCACGTGGAAGTAACCGACATCACCGGGCACCTCGAGCCGGACTCGGTTTTTCTGCGCTCGCTCGACGAAGGACGGCATGTGAGGATTCTCGAACAGAATTACCGAAACGATCCCATCTCTGAGTTGTTGCTGCTCTCCTTATACGAAGGAAAGACGATTGATTTTGTCGCGCCGGACAAATCCATCGTGCAGGGAAAAATTATTCGCAGCGGATTCGTTCCCCATGCGGCGACGGGGTATGGACAGCAGTTTTACCAGGCGCAGGCTGCGTACATCCAGCAGGGCGCGGAACAGCCCGTGATCGAAGTCAACGGGAAATTGCAATTCTCGCTGCCCGGCCAGCCCGTCTTTCCGGCACTAGCGGACGACACGGTATTGAAGCCGACGCTCTCATGGGAATTGGAGACGGACAAAGCCGGCAAGGCAGCCACGGAATTGAGTTACGTCACCGGCGGAATGAATTGGGAGGCGAGTTACAACGCCGTCGCGCCCACCAAGGGCACGGATCTTGACCTGGTCGGCTGGGTAACGCTCGACAATCAGAGCGGAAAAACTTTCCGCGACGCGCGGATTAAGCTGATGGCCGGCGACGTGAACAAAATTCAAGAAGGCGGCCCCTACAACATGAAGGCCATGATGAGTTCCGAGGCTGTGGCAGTGATGCAAGGACCAGCCGTGACCGAGAAAGCGTTCGACGAATATCACCTCTACACGCTCGAGCACACCACGACTCTGCACGACCGCGAAACGAAGCAAGTGGAATTCGTCCGCGCGGCCGGCGTGAAGTCGAAGACGATTTACGTGTACGACGGATGGAAAGTGGATCCGAACTTCCGAAATTGGCCGCTGGAGAATATTCGCACGCAGGAAGCTTTTGGGACGCAATGGAACACGAAGGTCTGGGTGATGCAGGAATTCAAGAACAGCAGCGAAAATCATCTGGGAATTCCTCTGCCGAAAGGACGCGTGCGCTTCTATCGCCGCGATGACGACGGCCAACTCGAGTTCACCGGCGAGAACGAAATTGACCACACGCCGAAGGATGAAATGATCCGGCTTTACACCGGCAATGCTTTCGACTTGACCGGCGAGCGCCACCGCATGGATTACAAAGTGAACGTGCAGGCGCGCTGGGTAGATGAAAATTTCGAAATCAAACTGAGAAATCACAAGACGACGGCCGCGGAAATTCGCATCATCGAGCATCTCTACCGCTGGACGAACTGGGACATCAGCAAGAATTCCGACCCGTTCAAGAAAGTGGACTCGCAGACGGTGGCGTTTACGGTGGAAATTCCGCCGGACGGCCAAAAGGTTCTGACCTACCAGGTGCATTATTCTTGGTAAACAGCTCGCGGCAGTGACCGGCAGCGGAGATTAGGCCGGACGGCAATAGAACTCGAGGCGGAATCCGTTCGGATCGTCGAGCCAGATGAATTCTTTGTTGCCGTAGTGGTCGATTTTGATTCCGCTGTGGCGTAAGCCTGCGCGATTCAGATGACTTAGGATTTCTCGCAAAAGCGCTGGAGTGCGGATACCGAAGGCGAAGTGATTCAGTCCGGGCTGTTCCTTATCGTAGGGCGCGACGATTTTTTCAGTGGCGAGCGTAAAGAACAGTCTGGTGTCCGCCACTCGATACATCAAGGAATTTTCACTCTGCGCGACCGGCGCCCCAAAGAGCGCGGAATAAAAGGCTTCCGTAGCGCGCAAATCCCCCACGCGGAAAACGAGATGATCCACGTACAGCTCATGCAGCAGGAACACAGATCCAACCTCCCAAGTGGCGGCGCACCACTCGCGGAAGTATAGCAGCGCGTTCTTTTTGGCGGTGCCCATCTCCCGCGAGTCGGAACTGAAGGCGCACCGGCGATCGGCCGGGGACATCCAAGCACAATTTACCGGGGCGGCGCGCATGATGCTGAAAAACCCCAAGGGGCCGAGAAGGCGGCTGGCCGTGACCACGCCGCCCATCAGGGCGCCCATAATGCCGAGCGATATGACGTCGCTCCCGGTGAGATACAAGTTGCGGATGGGCGTTGCGGGGGCCAGCCAAGGCAGGCGATATTTTTCCGGAGTGCCTGGATAGCCGTAAATCGAGCCGGAAGGCGCCGCCGTGAAGTATTCGAAGGTCAGCGGGGTTCCCAGCTCGGAATGTTCAACGAGGTCTCGAAACCCCGGGTGGTGGCGCTCGATCAATTCGAGCAGCGCCTGGGTGATGTGGTCCTTGGCTGCTTCATACTCCGTGCTGCGCCGGCGCCAGGGTTGCGCCCGAAATTTTACAAGCGAGCTGTAAGAAAGCGGTGCGATGATTTCCGCGGTGTGACGCGTGGCGCGCGGATCCTTGAGCGACGGGAAGGAGAGGTAGGCCATGGAAGCGTGGCCGTCGAGGAGTTCGTTACGTCGCGCGTAAGTCTCGTCGTGGTCAAACGAGGAGAAAATCCAGTAGTTCTCGCCTTCAAATCCAAGCTCGCGAGGGCTGCGGCGCAGGCCGAGAAAAAGTTCAACCACCTCGAAGCCTGGAGGCGGCGATTTCAGCTCATCTCGAAACGGCAGAGGAGCGGCAGGCAACAGCCGGGCAAAGGTGTTCCACGCGCCCGCATCGGAGACGATGACCGGGGCTCGAAATTCCGCGCGGCTTCCTTCCTTGCCCTTTTTAATGGAAACCTCAACGCCCACAGCGGAATTGTTTTCGATGAGAATTCGGTTGACCTCATGGTTGGCGAGGAGGTCGCCGCCACCTGCGCGGATCAGTCCACCGGCTGCCTTGGCGATTTCGGCGGCGCCACCTTCCGGATACCAGGCTCCATTGAGATAGTGCACGGCGATCAATGCGTGAGTGGCGAAGGCGCTCTGGCGGGGAGGCAATCCGTAGTCAGCCCACTGGGAGGCAAGCACCGCGCGCAAGCGCGGGTCACGAAACCGAGTTTCAAGGTATTGCTGGGTGATGCTCAGCGGGAGTTTGCACGTGAGCCGATTGACGGCGCGAACGATGGTGCTTACAGGCGCGGGCGCGGCCAGGGCCATGGCCTGACGAGTCATCCAGGCAGCGGCGGACTGCAGCTCCCGGAAATACCGCGTGATGGCGTCGCTCTCGGCGGGAAAAGCAGCGATCAGCGCGCGCTTGAAACTCTCCGCTCCCTTGGAGGCCTTGATTTCGAGCCCGGGATAGACGAAGACATCATAAACATCGGGCATGGGGTTCCAGTGCACCGCGCCACCCGTGATGAAATCGAACAGACGCCGGCCCATCATGCCCGGGCCCATCTCGCCGACATAGTGAAGACCGACATCCCAGGACCAGCCTCCGGGACGCGTGAAAGTGTGCGTGAAGCCGCCGATTTTGAAGTGGCGTTCAAGCACCAGCACACGCCACCGGGACAACCGCGCCATGATGCTGGCGAAGGTCAGCCCGCCTATGCCGGAGCCGATGACGATGGCGTCGAATTCGTGAGAAGCCGGCACGATGGATGCAGCCATAGCCCCCTGCATTATACCTGCGACGAGAGAGGCCTTCGCGAATCGCGGACGCCGGAACGTGGAAAATGTTTCAGTTCCGGCTCAAGGGGCTTGAATCGCTTTGCTCCGCGACTTGCAACATTTATAATTCCGAAGAACGTGCAAGCGGGGCAGTACGAGTGCGATTCCGATTGGAGTGGCACTGTTGGAAAATCCGCTGAGGAGCACAGCGCATGCCGATTTACGAATACGTTTGCGATGATTGTGGCGAGCGTTACGAGCGCATTGTGATGAGCCAGAGGCAGGAAATCAACTGCCCGAAATGCGCGAGCGGGAAGCACACGATTCAGCTTTCGGTTTTTGCCACAACCTCGAATGGCGCCAAATCTTCGGCCGGTTCTTCCTCCTCTACTTCCGCTTCCTCCGGCGGCGCCTGCGGCTGCACGCCGCGCGCCTGCGGCTGCCACTAATCTCCCAGTCCGGTAATCCTACCATCCAGTCGAAGTATCGCTTCACGAGTTTCCTCAATTCGCGGGCGCGCGCCGCTGCGCGGCAAGCCAAGGGAGGAGCTCCGGCTCGGCGAAGGCTTTGTCCCACACGTGGTGCCCGACGCCGGGATACTCCGTATATTTCGGCGACCCGCCGGCTTCGCGAAGCGCGGCGACCCATTCGCGCGCGCGTTCCACCGGGACCACGTCATCGGCAGCGCCCTGAAAGATCCACACGGGAGTTTTCGCGACGAGCGGGATCATCCATTGTTCGCCATAGCCCCACAGAGCGATCGCGGCAGCGAACCTTCCCGGGGCTACAGCCAGCGCCATCCATGCGCCTTCTCCGCCCATGGATTGGCCGGCGATGTAAACGCGACCCGGGTCAATCGAGTAGTCCTTTTCCACCGAATCGAGAATTTCGAGCGCCAGGCGGATTGAGACCGGCGCAGTGTTCGCGTGCGGGCGCGCCCAGGCTTTCGTTTCCGAGACCTGCGGCGCAAGAACGAACGCAGGAAATTTTTCCTGCGCTTCCGGCGTGGTCCAGAGATGCGTGCCCGGATAATTCGTGCCGGAAATCTGCGCGAGATTATCGGAGCCGCTGCCGAGCGCATTGTGCAGCCAGAGGATGAGCGGAAATCTCTTGTGGTCGTCGTAGCCCACCGGGATGAAGAGGCGGTAGTACATCGTCTCGCCGGTGGGGCTGTGATACGAGCGCGCGAGGAAGCCGGCTTCCGGGGGAAGCAGCGCCTGCGATTTAGGGCCAGGAGACTCGAGCGGAAAATTCAGCAACAGGAATGCCGCGGGAATGCATGTCAGCGAGCGCATCCGGCCCATTCTAGCGCGAATATTTTTGCGCGTAGGCGGGTGGTGCGAGGCCTCGCACCAGGCGCGGATCCGGCACCGGCGCATCGGCAACGAGGCGTAGAGGCACGACTCCGGCCCAGATGGGCAGCGTGTAATCTTCCTCGTCGTCCTTGGGGGGGCCGGTGCGAATTTTCGCCGAAGCTTCCGAAATAGCAAGCGCAAGCACGGAGGTCGCTTTCAATTCGGTGTCGGTCGGCAGGCGCGCGTCCTTCCATCGCGCATGGACAATGTGATTCGTGATGGCTTCGAGGGCGCGCATCTTTTCTTCCGGGTCTTCGACCAGCCTCGCGCGGCCCAAAATCACAACAGAGCGATAATTCATCGAATGGTGGAAGACGGCGCGCGCAAGCACCAGCCCATCCAAGAGCGTGACGGTGACGCAAACCTGCACGCCTTCCGAAAGCGTGCGCAACATCCGGCTCGCGGCCGAGCCGTGGACATAAACTGTGTCGCCGAGCCGCCCGTAGCCCGTGGGGATGACGAACGGCTGCCCTTCCACGACGAAGCCGATGTGACAGACGAAGGCTTCATCCAGAATGTGATAAATCGTCTCGGAATCGTACGAGGCGCGATTCGGCAGGCGCTTCACCTGCGTTCGCCCGGTGGGTGTAAGTTGGCTCATCATGGCAGGGTAGCGGTGGCGAACCAAGGCTGCAAGAGCCAATCTGGATGGGTAGTTTCCACACAAATTAGAGAGATTTCTCTTCGTGATACCGCTTCATCGGGGGCATCTGATAAGGTGGCCGAGCCATGAGAGCTGTGATCGTTTCCGACATCCACGGCAACCTGCGGGCTCTTGAAGCTGTTCTTGCGGACCTGCGCGAGGTGGCGCCCGACTTTGTCATTCACGGGGGCGATTTGGCGTACGGCGGAACGCGTCCGGCGGAGGTGATTGATCAGATTCGCGCGTTGGGGTGGCCCGGCGTCCGCGGAAATACCGACGAGATGCTGTGGGCGCTGGAAAGTCTCGAAAAATTTGCCGCCTCGGCGCCGAAGCTTGCGCCGCTGCTTGGCAATCTGCGCGACTTGATCGGGCCGACCGTCGCGCGCATCGGTGAAGAACGGTTGCGATGGCTCGAACGTTTCCCCCTCGAGTACCGCCACGAAAATCTCTGCTTCGTTCATGCCAGCCCGGGCGATCTGTGGCGTGCGCCGATGCCGGAGGCAAGCGACGGCGAATTGCAAAGCGCGTACGGCTCCCTCGGAGCATGCGTTGTGGCTTACGGACACATTCATCGGCCATTTCTGCGGCGGCTAGCAGGGATGACCGTGGCGAACGCAGGCAGTGTGAGCCAATCCTATGACGGCGACAGGCGCGCGTCCTATTTGGTGATTGACGGCGACAAGATCACGATTCGCCGGGTCGAGTACGATGTGGAGAAAGAAGCACAGGATCTTTCCCGGTCCGGCCTGCCCCACGCGGAGTGGTTGGCAAGGATTCTTCGTGCTGGGAAATATTGCCCGCCGTGAGCCGCGTCACTCTTCCGGCGGCCACTCAATTCAAATCCATGACGCGGCTGAACGGCGTGCGCAACAAAAAATATTCGTTGATGGGGCGGTCATCCTGCAGCGCGGGCGTCGAGGGCGAGAGCGCGATCAGTTGCTCGAGCGTCACGGGCTTCGAAAGGATTAGCTCGAACTGCGCCTCCGGAGTCTTCGCCGGCCCCCACTCCATCATGTCGGTGACAGCAGCCGCCGGCATGCGCGCGACTAGTTCCGCGGCGGTGCGAACGGGAATTGCCCGGTCGCTCGCGAGAAAGTGCGTCCCCCAGCCTTCGACGGAATGAAACGCCTCGACGTACTGAAAAGAATTTTTCAGCGCGCGTGCGATCGAGACCTGGGTTTCATTGTCGGCGTGAGACATCCACTGCTGGAGAATCCCCCCGGGCGCAAGCCGCTGTTTCGCGACGGCGTAAAAGTCCTGGGAGTAAAGCAAGCTCGACCCGGCCGTCTGCACGGGCGGCGGAGGATCAATGATGATGGCGTCGTATTTCGTGGGAGTGCGCTCGAGATAGCGGCGGCCGTCGTCAATCACGATGTGGCCGAGAGGCGAGGCCACCACCTGCTCGGCATCGGAATGGTAAAACGAAAAAAGTTTCGGCACGCTTGGCACCAGCTCAACGGCCGTCGCGGAAATTCCCCAGGAAATCACCGAGCGGAACGTGGTGCCCATCCCAAAACAGACGATGAGCGCGCTCTGCGGCTCATGGTCGAGCGAAGCGAGCGTGAAGTGCGCCATCATTTTCGTGATGGGCGTCAATTGCGTCATGCCCTGCCCGTTCACGTAGAGGCGGCGGTCCCAGCCCGTGCCTTTGGCGACGACCGTGGCCGTCGAGTCGCGCAGAACCCTGTGCACCGGAAATTGCGTCTCATAGTCTTGGGTGAACGCGAAAATCGCCACAGCCGTCAAAAGAATTAGCGAGGCAAACGCTTTTTGCCGCACCCCCCACTTTCCGCCTGCGGCCGCTGCCTTGCGACGCGCCGTCCCAGCCATGGCGAAAAAGGGAAGCGCGAAAATCATCATGGCACTGCGTTCGCTCGTGATCGGCAGTAGCACGAAGCCCGAAACCAGCGGCCCGACGATGCACCCGACGACATTCACCGCGTAGGCTCGGCCGGCGTGGTCGGGATCTCCCGCCGACCAGCGGTCCACGAGCATTGGCGTGAGAAAACCGATCACGCCCGAGACAGGCATCACACCGAGAAAAACGCGCAGGACCTCCGGCAGCGGCACGCGCACGTCCGCCGTCAAGAGCGCGAGCAGGCTCAGCAGCGCAAGCGAAATCCACGCGAGCGGGCTTTCCTCCGAATGGTTTCGGCTCCAGATGCGGTACACCTGCGAGCCGGCATAAGTAGCGAGAAGATAGGCGACGAGAATGAACGCAAAGGAATAGACGAGCGGGCCGATGTAGGGCGTGTACAACCGAATCCAGATGATCTCCATGCCCATGGTAACGAGGCCCGTGGTGAAGAGCAGGACGAGAGTGCCGCGGCGGCGGTCGGATATCGTGGTCGTGGGGCGGACGACAACTTCTTTCGGGCCCGCAAGGGAGATTCTTCCTTGCGATCGCAGCGTGAGCGCAAAAGCCGAGAGGGCAATCAGCGCGTTCAGGCCCGAGCCGATTCGTAGCGTCTCGTGAAATCCGTACAGCTCGATGAAAAAGAGCGGGACGAAGGAGCCGAGCACCGCGCCGAGAACATTCGCCAGGTAGAGGAAGCTGAACGACCGGCGCGATTCATATCGCGGGTCGCTGCGAATCGCGAACATCGCCAGCGGTATCGTCGCCCCCATGCACGCGCACCAGGGAATCAGCGTGACCGCGAGAAACGCGCCGGAAACAAGGTGGTAAGCTGCCGAAGAAACTGCGGCTTGCTCAGCGGTGGCAACAAGAGTCCTGTGGCCCCAGACAAGCTCCAGCGGGACAACGAGCGCAGAAACGCCGATGAACAATTCCGTCAGCGCGTAAAGCCGCAGTGGAGGAAACTTGATTCGCTCGCCATGCCGCCGGACGAGCGTTCCCGCCGCCCACGAGCCCAGGCCGAGCCCTGCCATGAATGTCGAGAGAACGATCGAAACGAGCGCCGTCGTGACGCCGAATTGCGCCATCGCCAGGCGAAGCCAAACAAGTTCGTAGAGGACGCTGCAAAAACCCGAGATGAAAAAGAAGACGAAAAACCAGACCATCATCACCGCCGCAATTCAGTTGAGTGCAGAAAAATTGCAAGAATCAACGATTGAAACAGACTGCCGCACCGCATGTCAACGCTGGGGCAGCGATTTGAATTTATTTGTGCGTTTCTGACGCGACGTGTAAGTGCTGGTAGAATTGCGGCGCTCGCCAGGGGAAGGTGCACGAGGGAGGGAGAAGCGAGTGGGCGGCCTGATCCCGTTGACGGATGTTACGCGCCGTCCCACGCGTTTTCCCATCATCACGGTTGGGCTCATCGTCACAAATGCGATCGTTTTTTTCTTCGAATTGGCCGGCGGCGATCCGTTTGTGATGAAGTGGTCCGCGATTCCGGCAAACATCCTCGCCGGACACGATTGGATAACAATCCTTACGTCCACGTTCTTGCATGGAAGCTGGTCGCACATTCTCGGGAACATGGTCTTTCTGTGGGCATTCGGGCCTGAGATCGAAGACGCGATGAATCCCCTGCGCTATCTTGTGTTTTATCTTGCCGGCGGTTTTGTGGCCATGCTGGCGCAAATTCTCGCGACTCCGTCTTCGACCGTCCCCAATCTCGGCGCGAGCGGCGCGATTGCGGC
>Ga0187781_10002872_pt1 | contig 13054 bp, 11 predicted proteins | sample 0715_SJ02_MP02_2_FD_132447 | JGI IMG/M metagenome (GOLD analysis project Ga0187781, IMG submission 132447) | Tropical peat soil microbial communities from peatlands in Department of Meta, Colombia - 0715_SJ02_MP02_20_MG | ecosystem: Environmental > Terrestrial > Soil > Wetlands > Peat | place...
AGGCCGCGAAAAAGATTCTCGAACTGCCGCAGCAGGCGGTCGAAAGCACCAAACGCGTCCTCAACGTGCATCTCGAGCGCGCCGTGCTGGCCACGCTCGACTACGCCCTGTCCGCCGAGAACCAGTCCTTCCAGACCGAGGACTTCCGCTCGATCGTGACCAAGTTGGCAGCCGGGAAGAACTGACCGGCCGCCGTTAGTCACGCCCGAGTGGCGTTCGGCGGCGACTGCTGCGCTGGCGTGACGCTCGAGGCGCACACGGCGGCGGCATGGGTTCGGCTACGGTCATCGAGGTTCCGGCTGCATGATCGTTAAATGACGATCGCTGAACTGATCGCGGCCGCGCGTGGCGGTTCCCCGCGGGCCGCAGGCCGGTTGCTCAGCCTGGTCGAAGGTGAGCGTCGCGACGAGGTGCTGGCCAGCCTCGGTCCGTCGTCGGTGCTCGTGGTCGGAATCACCGGCCCACCGGGCGCTGGTAAATCGACGACGATCGCGGCGTTGGTGGGGGCGTACCGCCAGCGCGGGTTGCGGGTGGCGGTGCTTGCCGTCGACCCATCGTCGCCATTCAGCGGCGGTGCGCTGCTCGGCGACCGAATCCGGATGGCCGCGCACATCAACGACCCCGATGTGCTGATCCGCTCGGTGGCCACCCGGGGTCATCTGGGCGGGCTGGCCGCGGCCGTTCCCGCGGCCATCCGACTGCTCGGGGCGCTGAGCTACGACGTGATCCTGCTGGAAACCGTCGGGGTGGGGCAGTCCGAGATCGAGATCGCCGCGGTCGCCGACCCGACCGTGGTCATCCTCAACCCCGGTGCCGGCGACGCGGTGCAGGCCGCCAAGGCGGGTCTGCTCGAGGTCGCCGACATCGTGGTGGTGAACAAGGCCGACCGGGAAGGCGCCGAGCAGACCGTCCGCGACCTTCGCGCCGAGACCAAAGCTCCGATCATCAGCCTGATTGCCGCCAAAGGCGAAGGGCTCTCGGAATTGATGGAGGCGATCGACGCCCATCACCGCGCCGACAGCCGCGATCGCCGGTCCGCTCGCGCGCGGGCCCAGATCCTGTCGCTGGCGCAAACCCTGCTGCGCACTCACCCGGACCTGGATCGGCTCGCCGAATCGGTGGCCGATGGCCGCGACGATCCGTACACCGCGGCCGAACAGTTACTGACCCCCGGGGCGGCGAGCGGGTTTACCGCGCCGGCAGGTTGAGGATGCGCCGTGTCGTGCGCAGCAGATCGGCGCGCAGGGTCTCGTCGTCGATGCCGGCAACCAATGGATGCATGACGCCGGCTGAGATTGCTCCCGACAGCATCGCTGCCGGAACGCGCCCCACCGGGCCGGTGTCACCGAGCAGCACCGCATAAAGCCGGCTGACGAACTGCTGGAACGGTTGATGTTCAGCGAGAAAGCGCACGATCACCGGGTCGAACTGCAGCACGCTCATCATCCGGCGGCGCGCGACGGCGATATCAATCACCTTGCCCAGCAGCAGCTCTCGCGCTCGTATCGCGGACTTTTCCGCTTCGGCCGCCTCCAAAGCAGGCTCGAGCCCGCCGAGTTCTCGTTCGGTGAGCGCGATGACGATGTCGTCTTTGGATTTGAACTGCCGGTAGACGGCGGCCTTCGTGACCCCGATCTCGTCGGCGATCATCTGCAGTGACGTCCCGCTGACTCCGTGCTGCGCAATCAAATTGAAGGCGGCGTCGAGGACGCGGGTCTGGGCGGCGGTGCGGGTGATGGTGCTAAACCGAATGGCGGACCGTGCAGAGACCACAGCAAGAGACTAGACGACCGGCATTGCCGTGCTGTTGCCGATCGGCTACTGTGCCGATCAATGAGCAACGACGTTTTGGTCATCATCGGTGTCGGCGGGATGGGGCTGTCGATCGCCCGTCGCGTCGGAGCTGGACGAACGATCCTGCTGGCTGACCTGAATGCCGCGGGTCTGAAGACCGCCGCGGATGCACTCGGTAACGACGGGCATCGGGTGCTGACCCGAGAAGTCGACGTCACCTCCCGCGGTTCAGTGGCCGCCGTTGCGGAGATGGCCGGTGAGGCCGGCCGTGTCACGGCTGTTGTTCATACCGCGGGACTTTCGCCGCAACAGGCATCCGCTGAGGCGGTTATGGCGGTCGACCTGCTGGGGGTCGCGCTGACGATCGACGAGTTCGGCCGGGTGATCGAGCCCGGCGGCGCCGCGGTCGTCATCGCCAGCATGGCCGGCCACATGCAGCCAGCGCTTGATCCCGCGGTCGAGCAGCAGCTGGCGACCGCGCCGACCGACGAGCTGCTCGGCCTCGAAGCGTGCTCCAAGATCACCGACAGTCGGATGGCGTACCCATTCGCCAAGCGGGCCAACCAAATCCGGGTCGCCGCCGCAGCCGGATCCTGGGGCGAGCGCGGTGCGCGGATCAATTGCATCAGCCCGGGCGTCATCTCCACCGCGATGGGCCGATTGGAGCTGAGCAGTGAATCCGGCGCACTGATGCGAGCCATGGTCGACAACTCCGGTCTGCGACGTCTTGGGACACCCGAGGACATTGCCGCCGCCACCGAGTTTCTGCTCGGGCCGTCGGCCGCGTTCATTACCGGCACCGACCTGTTGGTCGACGGCGGAGTCGTCGCCGCGATCCAAACCGGCACAATCGATCTCGCCAAGGCACTCGCCGATCGATGAGAGCCTCCATCGTGACGGCGCCGGGAGAGACGCAAATCATCGAGCTACCGAAGCCCACGACTGGTCCCAGCGATGTCTTGGTGAGGATGCGGGCCTGCGGTATCTGCGGGTCGGACGCGTTGTACATCTCGTTGGGCGGCGTGCCGCCGCGGCAGGGCCGGATGCCGCTCGGCCATGAGCCCGCGGGCGAAGTCGTCGAAGTCGGTCGAGACGTCACCGGCATATCCGTGGGCGATCATGTCGTCATCAACCCGATGGCCGCGCCGAGTGGCATCATCGGCAACGGCGGTCCCACCGGTGCGCTCGCCGACTATCTGCTCATCGAGGACGCTGTCCGCGGCAGAAGTCTCGAGGTCGTGCCCGATCACATCCCGTTCGAAGTGGCGGCGCTGAACGAGCCGATGGCTGTTGCGCGACATGGCGTTAACCAGGTGGCGCCGAAACCTTCGGACAAGGTCGTGGTCTTCGGCGCGGGCCCGATCGGACTCGGCGCGACTATCGGATTCAAATCAGCTGGCGTACAACACGTCACAGTGGTCGACTTGATCCAGTCACGGCTGGAAAAAGCCCTCAAAGTGGGAGCCGACGCGGTCATCAACTCCGCCGACGAAGACGTTGCGCAACGCCTGATCGATATCCACGGACCAGGCGAGTCGATGTTCCCGGGCAAGGCGGGCACCGACATCTACCTGGACGCCGCGGGCGCACCCGCGGTGATCAACACCGCCTTGACAGCCGCGAAGACGGGAGCCAAGGTCGTGGTTGTCGCCGTCCACAAAGAACCGGTACCGGTCGACTTTCTCAACATCATGAGCAATGAAGTCACCATCGTCGGGTCGATGGGCTACCCAAAGGAAATCTTCGACGTCACCGAAGACATCATCGCCAACTGGAAACAGTATGCCGTCATCGTCAGCCACACCCTGCCTTTCGACGACGTCGCGGAGGCGCTGCGGATGGCCACCACGCCCGGCGCCGCCGCCAAGGTAGTGGTCACGTTCAGCTGACGACGTGGTCTTGATTTGCTGCTTATCAACGTGTTCCATGAACCCATGACGCGTTCCGCCGATGAGCTGGTAACCGAATTCTGCAAGCTGTGGTCGTCTCCCAACCCGGAGGAGCTGGCCGGCTATTTCACCGAAGACGCCGTCTACCACAACATCCCCATGGAGCCGGTGCAGGGTCGCGAGGCGATCCAGCAATTCATCGCGGGATTCGTGGCCGTCGTCGACGGCATCGACTTCAACGTGCACCGACAGGTCAGCGACGGCACGGTGGTGATGAACGAACGCACCGACGTGATGCGCCGCAAGGACGGCGGAGAAGTTCCGTTGCCGGTGATGGGTGTGTTCGAGGTGCAGAACGACAAGATCGCGACGTGGCGTGACTACTTCGACATGGCAGCCATCACGCAGGCCTTTACCTAGGCGTCAGCTAGCTAATCAACCGGCTTGCCGGTCGCCGCGGAATAGCCGGCGCGGAAGCCGAAAACCATTGCCGGGCCGATGGTTCCGCCAGCGCCGCCGTAGGCGCGGCCGGTTACGCCGCCCATCGCGTTGCCGGCGGCGAACAGACCCGGTATCGGCCCGCCGCTGACATGCATGACCCGTCCGTCGCGGTCGGTCCGCGGCCCGCCTTTGGTTCCCATCGCACCGATCGAGACCGGGACCGCGTAGTAGGGAGCGGTATCGACGGGGCCGAGCGTCTTGCCGGCCGTCGTCGTCGCGCGGTCGTCGCCCCAATAGCCGTCGTATGCGCTTGAGCCACGGCCGAAGTCGGGATCCGATCCAGCGAGGACGTCGCGGTTCCAGTCCTCGATCGTGCGGTTGAGTCCGTCGGGGTCAATGCCGGTTTTGGCGGCCAATTCGGTCAGATCGGCCGACGGGCAGAACCAGTCCGGTACCGGCTCATCCGGCTCAACGCCCAGGAATCCGTAGTGCTTGTGGTGAATCGAGTCGAACACGATCCACGCCGGGTCGTTGACGTAGCCGTCTCGTGGGTCGAGGTAGTGGAAGGCGCCGGCCATCGAGTTGTAATCGCAGGCCTCGTTGACGAACCGTTTCCCGGCCCGGTTGACGATGATGCTGCGCGGGCGCGTTCGCTCCAGGCGCACGCTGCGGCTGCGTGGTTTCCCGTCGATCGTGTCGCCCGGGATCTGCACGATCGGCACCCACCACGCTTCGCCCATGTTGGCCAGGTCGGCGCCGTGAGCCATCGCCATGCGCAATCCGTCGCCGGTGTTGCTGGGCGGCGAGACGGCGCCGTGCATCGGTCCGCGCAGAAAAGCGTTCACCAACCCGGGATCCCATTCGAAGCCGCCGGTGCCGAGGACGACGCCGTGACGTGCACGCACGGCCAGCTCCTGGCCGGCGCAGCTGACCCGGACCCCGACGATCTCTCCGTTTTCGGTATAAAGCTCGTCGGCCCGGGCATTCGTTGTAGGGGTCACGCCGGAGTCCAGCAATCCCTTGAGCAGACCGGCAATCAGCGCAGTGCCTGCCACACACAGGTCTGTTGTGCTCTCATCGACCGCCGCGTGCAGCCTCGCCCGGGTCTCAGCGTCGAAACCGACGTTGGACCAGTCCGCGGGGAACGACGTGATCCGATCCCGCCACTCGCCCAGCCGGGCGAGATCGAAAGGAGCAGCGGTCAGCGATCGTCCGCCGCCCGGGCGGCCGCCCGGCAACTCGGGTTTGTAATCCGGGAAACCATGCGCGATTTCGAAATGCAAACCGCTGTGCGCCTCCACGAAGTCGAGCATGGCCGGCCCGGTTCGCACAAACGTCTCGACCAGCGCCGCGTCCATCGAGCCGAATGACTGCGCGTCGAGATACCTCAGCGCGTCATCCACTGTCAACTCGCCGTCGGGCGAACGATTATGCGCGGGAATCCACACCACGCCGCCCGAAACGGCGGTGGTGCCACCGACGGTCGCGGCTTTCTCGTAGACCGCCACCGAAGCGCCGTTGGCGGCCGCGGTCAATGCGGCGGTGAGTGCGGCGCCGCCGCTGCCAAGTACGACGACGTCGACTTCGTGGTCCCAAGACGGCATAAGCACGTTTTCCTTCCTGCTCGAGGTCAGCTGAGGATCGCCGATAATTCCTTGGCTGCTTTGATGACTGCGTCCTTGCCTCGCATCACCACATCTTCCCGGTGCGAAATCAGGTTGATACACGTCGGCGGCGACGGTGGCAGGCGGTGCACGGGGACGGCCAGGCCGTAGGTGTTCGGTTCGATCTCACCGTGGGTGATCACCCACTGTTGCTCGCGGGCGCGACCGACGAGATCGCGTTCTTCCAGGCGCGGGGGCATGCTCGCCAGCAGTGCGATGCCCGCGGCTCCCCGGTCCAGCGGGTATCGGCTGCCCTCGTGGAAGGCGAGCTGGTAGGCGACCTGGGTGGGGACGATCACCGCGACGGCAACCTGCTGGTCGCCCTCGGCGACGAGCAGCGAGACCGTGGTGCCGAGATCGTCGGCCAGGGCGCGCAGGGTCGGCAGACTCAACTGGCGCACATTGCGATCGAACGACGCACCGAGAACCGCCAGGCCCGCGGCCGGCCGGTAGCGCCCGTCGTCGCCCTTGGCGACGAACCGGAACTGAGAAAGCGTGGCGAGCAAACGGTAGGCGATCGTCCGATGCACGCCGACGCCGTCGGCGACCTGTTGCACGGTCAGCCCCGATGGCGCATCGGCCACCAGCTGTAGCGCATTGAGCCCCCGGGCCAGCGTTTGGGAACCGGGCGCGGTCGCGGGCTGGGTGCTCGGGGTCTCTGGCATGTCAGCGCACCGAAACCAGACGAGCCGACGGGACCTGCGCCCTCCTTGACAGACCACCGCCGGAGAGTGATGCTCTATACATAGTGCACATTAGTGTGCGATTTTAGCACACACGGTTGACGCAAAACGAGAACAAAATTTCCCAGCAGCGCGAGAGGAACGAGTGGCCGAGCACGAGAGCGTGTGGAGTGATCTGCAGGGTGTCCCGTTCGCGCAGGGCTACCTCGACGCCGGTGGCGTGCGAACCCGCTACCTCCGTGCCGGCGACCCGGCCAAGCCGGTGCTCATCTTGTTGCACGGGTCGGGTGGCCACGCCGAGGCGTATGTCCGCAATCTGGACGCGCACGCCGAGCATTTCTGGACCTGGTCGATCGACATGCTGGGTCACGGCTACACCGACAAGCCCGGCCATCCGCTGGAGATCGACCATTATGTCGAGCACCTGATGGCGGTCCTGGACGCCATCGGCGCCGAGCGTGCCAGCCTGTCCGGTGAATCGCTCGGCGGCTGGGTGGCCGCCCGCGCCGCCGTCGACCATCCCGACAAGGTCGACCGGTTGGTCCTCAACACCGCGGGCGGCTCGCAGGCCGATCCCGAGGTGATGCGACGGATCATCACACTGTCCATGGCCGCCGCGGAGAATCCCACCTGGGAAACCGTGCAAGCGCGGATCAAATGGTTGATGGCCGACAAATCCAAGGACTACGACGATCTGGTCGCCAGCCGGCAGCGGGTGTACCGCCAGCCGGGCTTCGTCGCGGCGATGCGCGACATCATGGCCTTGCAGGATCCCGAGATCCGGGCCCGCAACATCTTGGGCCCGGCGGAGTACGGGGCCATCACCGCGCCCACCCTGGTGTTGTGGACCAGCGACGACCCGACCGCCGATGTCGCCGAGGGCCGCCGTATCGCGTCGATGATCCCCGGCGCGCGGTTCGAGGTGATGCCCGGATGCGGTCACTGGCCGCAGTACGAGGACGCCAAGACCTTCAATCGCCTGCATCTCGACTTCCTGCTGGGGCGCTGACTGTGGTCCGTAACCAAGAGGTCCGAGACGTCGACGTTGTCGTGGTCGGCGCCGGCCCGGTCGGTTTGACCCTGGCCAATATCCTTGGCCTGCAAGGTGTACGCACCCTGGTGGTCGACGAGCGCGCAACGCTGATTGACTATCCCCGCGGTGTGGGGCTCGATGACGAGTCGCTGCGCACCTTCCAGGCGATCGGTCTGGTCGATCGCATCCTGCCCCACACGGTGCCCAATCAGATCCTGCGATTCGTCGACGCCAAACGTCGGGTGCTTGCCGAAATGGCACCGCCCGACGCGCGTTTCGGCTGGCCCAAACGCAACGGGTTCGTGCAGCCGCTGGTCGATGCCGAGTTACTCAGCGGCTTAGACAGATTCGAGCACGTCGACGTGTGGTGGGGCCGTCCCATGACGTCATGCACCGAAACCGCCGACGGGGTGACCGTCGAACTCGACGGCGAGGGTGGGCGAAAGAACCTGCGGGCGCGTTACGTGGTCGGATGCGACGGAGGGCGGAGCACCACTCGGCGGCTGATGGGCGTGTCCTTCGACGGCACCACCTCACCGACGCGCTGGCTGGTCGTCGACGTCGCCAACGATCCACTGGGACATCCCAACAGCGAGGTCGGTGCCGATCCGCAGCGTCCCTACGCGTCGATCTCGATCGCACACGGGATTCGCCGCTTCGAGTTCATGATTCACGCCGACGAGACCGACGAGCAGGCCGAGGATCCGGCCTTTCTTGCGCGCATGCTTGCGTACTTCGTCCCCCACCCCGACCGAGTCGACGTGATCCGGCACCGGGTCTACACCCATCACTCACGGATCGCCGGGGCATTTCGGCGGGGTCGCCTCCTGCTCGCCGGAGACGCCGCCCACCTGATGCCGGTCTGGCAGGGCCAGGGCTACAACAGCGGTATCCGAGACGCGGCGAATCTGGGTTGGAAGCTTGCCGCGGTGGTGACCGGATACGCCGAGGATGCATTGCTCGACACCTACGACGTGGAACGCCGCAAGCATGCGCGGGCGATGATCGACCTGTCGACAATGGTGGGCCGGGTCATCTCTCCGACCAACCGGCGGGTCGCCGCGGCCCGCGATCTTCTGGTGCGGTCAGCGTCAATTGTCCCTTCGCTCAAGCGGTATGTGCTGGAGATGCGGTTCAAGCCGATGCCGCGATACGAGCAGGGCGCCGTCGTGCACTCCGAGCCGCGCAGCGCCGACTCGCCGGTCGGCACCTTATTTGTGCAACCCCGTGTGGACACCCGCGAGCACCAGGACGTCCTGCTCGACGACGTCCTGGGCGGATGGTTCGCGGTACTGTGCTGGAACAACAACCCGCGTGAAATCTTGTGCGCCACAGCGTTTGCGAACTGGAAGGCGCTGGGTGCGAAGTTTGTGGCGGCACGGCCGCTGAGTCAGCTGCACTGGACCGGACACGACGATCCGGACGTTCTGGTCGTCGGCGACCGCGGCGGCGAGCTGAAAGCCTGGTTCGACACCCACAAAGAATCCGTGTTGTTTCTGCGCCCAGACCGTTGCATCGCGGGCGCCTGTATCGCTCAACTCGCACCCGAGCTGAGTGCCTCGCTCTTCGACGTCCTCACCTTGACACCGGGAGGAAACCGTGCCACTAGCCCTGTGCTGTATGTCCCACAGCCCGCTACTGAATCTGCCCGGGCCGGCGCAGGACCTCCTTGACGACATCGATGCGGCGCTTGTGCGGGCAAGGGAATTCGTCGAAGCCTTCGACCCGGAGCTCGTCGTCATCTTCGCCCCGGATCACTACAACGGCTTCTTCTACAAGCTGATGCCACCGTTCTGCATCGGTGCACACGCGCAGGGCGTCGGCGACTACGGCACCTACGCCGGGCCGCTCGACGTGCCCGAGGCGCTCGCGGTCGCATGCGGGAAGGCGGTCCTGTCCGCGGGCGTCGACATCGCGATATCGGCGCACATGGACGTCGACCACGGGACCGTCCAACCGCTGGAGAAATTGTTCGGCGACGCCAGGGCGCGCGCAGTGATACCGATCTTCATCAACTCGGTCGCGACCCCGCTGGGGCCGCTGCATCGTTGTCGGACGCTCGGCACCGCGGTCGGTCGCTATCTGGCCACTCTGAACAAGCGGGTCCTGGTAGTGGGATCCGGTGGGCTGTCCCATGATCCACCGGTTCCGACGCTGGCAACGGGGACGCCGGCGGTCGTGGAACGAATTGTGCACGGCCGGCCGATGACCCCCGAACAGCGGCTCGCGCGGCAGGCGGCGGTGATGGACGCGGCCAAGAGCTTCGCCGGCGGAGGGAGCGAACTTCAGCCCCTCAATCCGGCGTGGGATCACCAATTCCTCGAGATCCTCGACGGCGGGCAACTCGACGAGCTGGACAAGTGGTCCAACTCGTTCATCGCTCAGAAGGGCGGCAACTCCGCTCATGAGATCCGCACCTGGGTCGCCGCCTTCGCGGCGCTGGCGTCCACTGGGCCATATCAGACCGCGGCGCGCTATTACCGGCCAGCCGCCGAGCTGATCGTCGGCTTCGCCGTCAGAACGGCCGTGCCGACATGAGCCACCAAGTCGACGTACTGGTCATCGGTTCTGGAGGCGGCGGGATGACGGCGGCGTTGGCCGCCCACGCCTCCGGCTTGGAGACGCTAGTCGTCGAAAAGTCGAGTCACTTCGGCGGTTCCACCGCGCTGTCGGGAGGCGGCATTTGGGTACCGGGAGCGCCGGCGCAACGCCGAGCAGGCTACGCGCCTTCGCCGGACGGCATCGTCGACTACATGCGCCGGATAACCGAGGGCTTGGTCAGCGATGCGCGCATCGAGCAGTACGTCGACTCAGCACCGGAGATGATGGAGTTCCTTGAACAGCTCAGCCCGTGGTTCGAGTTCGTATGGAAGCCCGGCTATGCGGACTACTACCCGGAATTGCCGGGCGGTTCCGAGCTAGGCAGCACGATCAATGTTCCCCCGATCGATTTGCGCACGTTGGCGGAAGAGGAACAGCATCTGCTTGCGCCCTTGGCATTGGCGCCTCGGGGAATCTGGCTGGGGCCCAAGGAGCTTCGGTCGTTCTACCAAGTTCGCCAGTCATGGGCCGGCAAGGTCGTCCTAATGAAGCTGGTGTGGCGGATGATCCGGGCACACGTCTTCGGGGATCGGATCGCGGCGATCGGCCAGTCGCTGGCCGCGCGGCTCCGGCTGGCGATGAAGGACCGCGGTATCCCGCTGTGGCTGGACTCACCGATGACGGAACTGCTCACCGACGACGACGGGTCGGTCGCCGGCGCGACTGTCGTGAAAGACGGCACACCGCTGCGGGTCTACGCCAGACGTGGGGTCATCCTGGCCACCGGCGGATTCGACCACGACCTCGCGTGGCGCAAAGAGCACCAGCCGACCGTGGAACAGGATTGGAGCTTCGGCAACCCCGCGGCCACCGGCGACGGCATCCGCGCCGGCCAGAAAGTCGGCGCCGCCGCCGACCTGCTCGATGAGGCCTGGTGGTTCCCGGGCATCCAATGGCCGGATGGCCGAATGCAGTTCATGCTCAACGAGCGCATGATGCCGTCGCAGTTCATCGTCAACGGCGAAGGAAAGCGCTTCATCAACGAGGCAGCTCCCTACATGGACTTCGGCCACGCCATGATCGAGGGTCAGAAATCCGGTGTCACCCACATCCCGTGCTGGCTCATCACCGACCATCGGTCCTTCAATCGCTATGTCGTCGCCGGACATCTTCCGCTACCGAAGATTCCGGGCGCCCCGGTACCCACTGGGCGGAAGATCCCCGTCGCGTGGCTGGAGTCGGGAGTAGTCAAAGCGGCGAAGAGCTGGGATGAACTCGCAACCAAGATCGGGGTGCCGGCCGGCCAGCTTCGCGGTACCGCCGCACGTTTCAACGAGCTGGCCCGCAGCGGCCACGACGACGACTTCAACAGAGGTGATAGCGTTTACGACAATTACTACGGAGATCCCACCCTTCCCAACCCCAACCTGTATCCGCTTGGCAAGCCGCCCTACTACGCCTTTCAAGTCGTTCTCGGCGACCTGGGCACATCAGGTGGTCTGCGCACGGATGAATACGCCCGGGTGCTGCGCACCGACGGCACCGTCGTACCCGGCCTCTATGCCGTGGGGAACACCTCGGCAGCGGTGATGGGACGCAGCTACGCCGGGGCCGGCGCGACCATCGGGCCGGCGATGACCTTCGGCTACGTCGCGGCCAAGCACCTAGTCAGTGAAAACTTCATTCGCTCAATTATTTCAGGAGGTACCAGTTGAAAATCTCGTTGTTCTACGAATTCGCCCTACCCCGGCCCTGGCAGCCGGACGACGAGCACGTCCTGCTGAAGGACTGCCTCGACGAGGTCGAGGTGGCCGACAAGGCCGGCTTCTCTACCGTCTGGCTGACCGAACACCACTTCCTGGAGGAGTACTGTCACTCCACCGCGCCGGAGATGTTCCTGGCCGGGGCCAGTCAGCGGACCAAGAACATCCGGCTGGGATTCGGCATCATGCACCTTCCGCCGGCCGTCAACCATCCGGCCCGGGTCGCCGAACGCATTGCCACCCTTGACCTCATCTCGGATGGACGGGTCGAGTTCGGCACCGGTGAATCCTCGTCCATCGGTGAGCTGGGCGGCTTCGGCATCGACCCCGCCGACAAGCGGGCCCAGTGGGAAGAGGCGCTGGAGGTCGCGATCCGCTGCATGATCGAGGAACCTTTCGCCGGGTTCAAGGGCGAGCACATCGAGATGCCGGCCCGCAACGTGATCCCCAAGCCGCTGCAAAAGCCGCATCCGCCGGTGTGGGTTGCCTGCACCCGGCCGGCGTCGGTGCAGATGGCCGCTCAGAAATGCATCGGCGCACTGAGTTTCGCGTACACCGGCCCCGGCCCGCTCACCGAGCGGGTGAACGGCTACTACAAGGAGCTCGAGGAAAGCGGCGTCCCGATCACCCCGCAGATCAACCCGAACATCCTTGCCATCGGTGGCGATTTGTCGATGATGGTGGCCAAGACTGACAAGCAGGCACTCGAGCGCCTCGGGATGGGCGGTGGATTCTTCTCATTCGGGATCATGCACTACTACATGACCGGTATCCACACGCCCGGACGGACCGGAGTGTGGAAGCGCTATCTCGAAGAATGCGAGAAGGACCCGACGCTGGCCTACGGTCCCGGTCGCGGCGCCATCGGGTCGCCGGCCACCGTCCGCGAGTTCCTCCGCGGTTACGAGGAGAGCGGCGTTGACGAGATCATCTTGCTGCTCAACCCGCGCAGCCACGAAGGCACCATGGAATCCATCGAGCTGATGGGTAAAGAGGTGCTGCCGGAGTTCATCGAGCGCGACGCAAAGGCAGTGGCGGACAAGGCCAAGCGGTTGGCGCCGGTGATCGAGAAGATCGAGGCGCGTCGGCCGGAGTCGACCGCCCCGAAGTTCGACGAGGGCTACTCCTTCGGCGGCTTGCCCACCGGTCGCGGAGGAAAGTTCACCGCGACCGAGATCCCCGAAGCCATGGCGGAAATCAACGAAGGTCGCGTCCAGGCGGCGCAACGTGCCAAAGAGCAGAAAGC
>Ga0187781_10002873_pt1 | contig 13053 bp, 11 predicted proteins | sample 0715_SJ02_MP02_2_FD_132447 | JGI IMG/M metagenome (GOLD analysis project Ga0187781, IMG submission 132447) | Tropical peat soil microbial communities from peatlands in Department of Meta, Colombia - 0715_SJ02_MP02_20_MG | ecosystem: Environmental > Terrestrial > Soil > Wetlands > Peat | place...
CAGTATCATGGGCATTTTCGGCGCCTACTTCTTCGCCCTCGTCATCCGCAGCAGCGTTGCCGCCGGTCCGACGCAGAGCTTCCTTCAGATCCTGGTCATGATGATCATGGCCTATGTCGGCCTCCTGGTCGGCGCTACCAAGGGAGACCTTCTCAATCTTTCCGCCTTGGGCGGCATTTTCGGCGGCGAAAAACAATCCAAAAAAAGCTACAAGATCCTCGACACCAGCGTCATCATCGACGGGCGCATTGCCGACATCGCGGAAACCGGCTTTCTCGACGGCATCATGGTTATCCCCCAGTTCGTCCTCCGCGAGCTCCAGCTGGTCGCCGATTCCGCCGATTCCCTCAAGCGCAACCGCGGCCGCCGCGGCCTCGATATCCTGCAGCGCTTACAGAACAGCAACACCTTGCAGATCCAGATCGTCGAGGACGATTTCCCCACCGTCCGCGAAGTCGATATGAAGCTCATCGAGCTCGCCAAGGTCTACGAAGGCAAAATCATCACCAACGATTTCAACCTCAACAAGGTCGCGCAGCTTCAGGGCGTCGCCGTGCTCAATATCAACGAGCTGGCCAATTCCCTCAAGCCCATCGTTCTTCCCGGCGAAGTCATGCGCGTCTTCATTCTCAAGGAAGGCAAGGAGTACAACCAGGGGGTCGCCTATCTCGACGATGGCACCATGGTCGTTGTCGACAACGCCCGCAAAATGATCGGCAAGACCATCGATATGTCCGTCACCTCCGTCCTGCAGACCACCGCCGGCAAAATGATCTTCGGCAAGTGGGACGAACGTGCGGCGGCCGGCCGCCACGAATCCAAGCCGCCGGCGCCAGCGCCAGTTCCGCTGGCATCGTCCGGCAGCGCTTCCGACCCGGTCCGGAAATCCCTGCCGACACCAATCGACCGCGCCGCCGACTAAGTAGACGAGAGAAAGATTTTCCTCAGCGCCCTCGGCGTCTCCGCGGTAGAACCTGGTTTTCACTAACCACTGGCCACTAACCACTGACCACTGGCCTGTACTATACTGATCGCCCCACATTATGAAGGTCTTCGTCATTATTCCCGCGGCTGGTCTGGGCACGCGCCTGGCGCCGTCCTCCGACAAAGACCGGAAGGACTCAACCAGCAAGCAATTCAAGGAACTGGGAGGAATCCCCATCCTCATCCGCACCCTCCGCAAATTCGCCGCTATTCCCGCCGTCTCCGAAATCGTGGTCGCCTTGCGCAAGGACGAAATCCCCGGCTTTCGCACTCAGCTCGAGCGGCAATTTCCCGAAATCCTCGCCAAGCGCCTGCAGTTGGTCGAAGGCGGCCCACACCGGCAGAATTCTGTCGCCAATGCCCTCGCCGCCCTCGCCGCCGGTCCCAACCCGGTAAACCCTGAAGACATCGTCCTCGTGCACGATGCGGTCCGCCCCTTCGTGACCGCCGAAACTATCCACGAGGTCATCGCCGCCGCGGAAAAGCACCACGCCGCCATCGCCGCCTGGCCTGCCGTCGATACCATCAAACAGGTCGATCGCACGGCCGAAGGCGCGGTTATCAAAACAACCATTCCGCGCGCCGGCGTAGTCATGGCGCAAACGCCTCAGGGTTTCCGTTACGATGTTCTGAAGAAGGCCTTCGACGATGCCGCTGCCGACGGTTTTGTCGGCACCGACGAAGCCTCGCTCATCGAGCGCGCCGGTTTGCCGGTAGTTGTCGTCATGGGCTCGGCCGGCAACATCAAAATCACAACCCCGGCCGACATGGAGTTAGCCGAGTTCTATCTGAAAAGCAGTGCTTAGTGATCAGTGGTTGTGAAAACCAGGTTCTACCGCCGAGACGCCGAGAAAATCTTTTCTCAATGCTTCAATGACGCGATCGCTCAATGGTTTCAATGACCCGATGATTCAATGACTCAATGACTTTCCGCGTCGGCCAAGGCTACGACTCCCACGAATTCAAGGCCGGAATTCCGCTCGTCATCGGCGGCGTCAAACTCGCGCACGAGAAAGGACTCGGCGGTCACTCCGACGGCGACGTTCTCCTCCACGCCATCACCGACGCGCTCCTCGGCGCGATCGCCGCACCCGACATCGGCGCGCTTTTCCCGCCCTCCGATCCACAGTGGAAGGGCGCCGACTCCGCCGTTTTTCTCCGCGAAGCCCTCAAGCGGGTGGCGGCCGCCGGTTACCAGCTCGTCAATCTCGATTCCACGCTGATTCTCGCCGCGCCCAAAATCGGCCCACACGCCGCTGCCATTCGCCATCGCGTCGCCGAACTCTGCGCCATCCCCGAAGACTGCGTCGGCCTCAAAGCCAAAACCCCCGAAGGCACGGGCACCGAAAACGCCGCCATCGCGCATGTGACCGTACTCTTGCAGCGCAGCGTGTCTTCTCCCGAGGACCGAGAAAAGGAAGCCGAGGCCGAGTTCGACGACTACCTGACCGCCATCGGCAGTCGAAGGGTTTAGCGGAAACCTGCTCGCCTTGTCCCCAGACTGGAGAGGGCTTCACGCGGGCGCACACATTCGGATAAGGCGCCGGAATTTTCCGAGCATCCAGAAGTGGCGCTGCGCATCTCAAATGCTTTGAGGTGTGACATGGACGTCGATAACTTCCGCCGGCTCCTCCGATATGATCACTGGGCAAACCAGGAAGCACTGCATTTCTTAAAAGCTGCAAAAGATCCGCCAGTTCGCTCCTTGGGTTTGCTGGCGCACGTCCTGGGAGCGGAGTACGTCTGGTATTCCCGTCTGCGGCAAGAACCCTCGCCGCTCGCGGTTTGGCCGCAACTCACGGTTGCGGACTGCGAACACCACGTTTCCGCCCTGAGCGGCGTCTGGGAAGGCTATTTGAATAACCTCGGACGAGAGGGGCTGGCGGCCACCGCGTCCTACACGAACACCAAAGGAGAAGTATTTACTACCGGCGTCTCCGATATCCTCATGCACGTTGTGATGCATTCCGCCTACCATCGCGGACAAATCGCGGCTGACATGCGGGCCAACGGCCATACTCCCGCGTCTACCGATTTCATCCACGCAGTTCGGCAGCATAAAGTCGACTGACATCAGCCCAACGCCGTCTTTCCACTCGGTGGCTTGATGGCTTCCCGAAAAACCCATTTCGCCGTCAACTCCGCCGCTTCGCTGCCGCCGCGTCCACGAACGCCCGGAAAATCGCGCGCGCCGAATCCGCCACTTCCGGCCCATCGCTGACCGACCGCTCCGGATGCCACTGCACCGCCAGCACAAAATGATCCGGATCGGTTCCTTCCAGCGCCTCGACCACTCCATCCGCCGGCGAGTGCGCCACAACACGCAGGCCGTTCCCGGCGATTTCCGCCGACTGATGATGCGACGAATTCACCCCGATCGCTTCGGCATCGCGCGCCCCAACAATTCCCGCCAGCCGCGACTGCGGATCGATCTTCACGGTGTGCGCATTCTCGACCGTTTTCCCGGCATCATGTTTGATCTCCGACTCGATATGCTGCACCAGAGAGCCGCCGCGGTGCACGTTCAGCGACTGCAGCCCGTAGCAAATCGCCAGCACCGGCTTGCGCGCGCGGTACGCGTCCTCGATCAGCATGCGGTCGACGGCATCGCGCTTCGCATCCGCTGCCGCCGTCTTCTCATGCCGCGCGGCATGATACTGGCGTGGATCGACATCGGCGCGGCTGCCGGGAAGAAGCACGGCATCGCAGCCCGCGAGTGTAGCTCGAATCTCCTCTGCGTTCTGGCCGAGCGTAATCCGCACCGCTTCGCCACCAGCGTCGCGCACGGCATTTTCGTACTTCGGCAGGACGCGCGCCGAGTATTCAAGATCATCGGAGTTAGGAACCGGGATGGCAATCCGAGGCATGGATTTATTGATTCATTGAGTCATTGACTCATTTAATCATTGAGTCATTCAGTCATTAAAAGTGAGCTCGAAATCACCCAATGATTTCAATGTCTAAATGTCTCGACGACTCAATGACTCAATGCCCCATTGACCTTTCCATTGCAGCGAGCGCCTTGCGCTGGCGATAATTTCGAATCTCCATCACCAGCATCACCACCAGCACGATCGCTCCCACGGTGATGGCGAACGGAAATGCAATGTGGCGATAGGCAAACTGCAGGGGCGGCGCCACGTGCACCACCTGCGAGTAGACCACCGTTCCCAAAATACTCAGCAGCAGCGCCACCGCGAACGAGAGTAGGGTAAACAGAAACGTAACCGCTAAGGCGCGCACCGGCACGCCAATCCAGCCCGGACGGGGTGCTTCCGTTTTCGCCATGTTTCCAAGTTAGCAGCGTTGGGCATAACCCGCCAACCGGCCCGTGAGGGATTCGCAATCCCCGACGATCAACAACGACCGCCGGCGTCGGGGCAGGGGTCCTTCGACTCCGCAGGAAACTGCGCTTCGCGCAGTCCCTACTCCGCTCAGGAAGGCGGCGTGTCGGGGAGTTCACCCGCCCTCGCCCCCTACAACGTCGTGTGCGAGGCGGCGGCGCGGTCGTTGAAGGTCCTGAAAAACGTGTCGTAGTCGGCACCCGCCTCGGCGCGCCGCAACGGCCTCACCCGCTCCACGCAGATCTCCGTCGCCTCGGGCGAGTGCTTCAGGATCTGTATCGCCTCGGCAATAAAATCCTTCAGCGGCATCGCGTTGGGGTCCGTGGCCTGCTCCGGCCCCAGCAGTTCCGTTTGCACGTAGGGCGGGATCAGTTCCAGCACCTCCACTTTCGTCTTCCGCAGTTGATAGCGCAGCGACTGGGTATAGGAATGAATCGCCGCCTTGGTCGCGCAATACGTCGGCGTCACCGCCATCGGCACGAATGCCAGCCCTGACGACACGGTCATGATCGCCGCCCGCGGCTGCTGGAGCAGCAGCGGCAGCAGAGCGGCCGTCAGCCGGATTGGCCCCAGCAGATTGGTGGTAATGATCGCTTCGGCGTCGGCCACGCGGCAGTCCTCGACCGCCTCGGTGCGCATGATCCCGGCGTTCAGAATCAGCACATTCAGCGACGGATACTCCCGCTTCATCTGTTCGGCAAAGCGCGCGATCCCGGCGCCGTCCGCCATATCGAGGGTGGCCCATTCCATCGAGGTCCCCAGCGAGCCCGATTTTGGCTCGGTGGGGTGGTGGTGACGATTCGCCCGCGCGGTCGCTTCCAGCGCCTGCTTCCCGCGCCCGGCAATAATCACGCGGTTCCCCTCGGCGTGGAAAACCTCGGCCAGCCCGCGCCCAATCCCTCGTCCGCCTCCAGTAATAAGGATTGTGTTGCCCTTCACATTCATCCCGTTTTCCTCCTCATCGAAACCACGCCATCGTACCAAACCGCGGCATTTGCACTTGGATCGTAGTTCGTGGTTGGTGGTTAGTGGTTAGTACGATCGCCTGCGGGCAACGGGCCACTTACCTCAGGGGCTAAAAGCCCCAATGTTTATGCGGTCCTCGTCGGCACGGCTGAAGCCGTGCCCTACCCAAAACCTTTATGAGACAGCTTGTAGTGCAAAATTGACCCGCATCTACCGCCGAGACGCCGAGGAAATCCTTTTCTTTCTCTGTTGCGGCCGCGCGGTTGCGGAGCAGCAGAACGAAACGTGTGGTCCGCGGAACGCCACCCTAGAGCATTTTCGGAGTGGCGTGGTCCGGAGGATCTCTTGACCTCAGCGGCTGAAGAGGCGCTGAAAGTCCTGCGCCGACGAAAACCGCGCCTCAGGCGCTAAAGCGCCGAGGTATTTTCGATGGCTTACCGGCACGAGTAAACTCCTCCACCCCAGCGAGCGGAAGTCGCGCTCGCCGGAGACCCCGGTCATGCCCTTCCCGATTTTGCTTAGAACTCGTCTCATAAATAACCGGCAGGGCGGGGACGGCATCCCTCAGGGGCTAAAGCCCCAATGTTTATGGAGCCGTGAGCGGCACGACTAAAGTCGTGCCCTTCCCAAAACCATTTATGAGACGGCTTCTACTTGGTTCCTTTTTCAGCAGCCTGTGAAGCCGCCGTGGCCTTTCTGGCTTTCACCGCAGCACTCTGCCCCAACACGCGAAAAACGCGCGTGTTGGCGATCCCGGCTCGCCGGGCTTGCCGACGATGTTGTAGGGCCATCCTTAGACATCGCGTGGAATCCCACCCTTGCGCAAAAGGCGGGCAAGGGTGGGGCAGGTTGCGGGGCGCCCAGGTTAGCGCGCTCCGCCGCGCGCGAACCTGGGGCACGCAGCCATAGGCGAGAGGTGAAAGCCGCTGTCTCACGCTACAATAACGAAATGTCGCAAAGTGTTGCAGCGATCACCCGCAGCCCCGCGGAGATCGTGCAAGCGAGCCCGGTTTCGCAGGCGCCGAACGGGATCTGCTATGCGCGCGCGGGCGAAATCACGGTCTCGGAGAACGATCTCGACCGCATGGTCGCCGCCGTCCCCGCCGCTATTGCGGCCGCGCTCACGCGCAAGGCGTACTATTTCGTGCCCCTGACGGTAAGCCAGGGTGACGAGACGGTGATTGCCGACCGCTACGACGTTGTGCTCAGCGACAGCGCCGTCTGCCACCGCAACCTGAGTATCGGCGACGCGCAGTGCGTGTTCATTTCCACGCGCCTGATGGACGACAAGTTTTCGGTGGCCTTCGAGTTCTACATCAACGTGGGACACGCCCTGGTGGAGCACGCGGGAGTGGCCGCCGAATTCGCGAGCCTGGCCTGGCAGCAGGTGGAAGCGGGAGTGCGCGGAGAAACGTCTCTCGACGCGTGGGAAGCGCGCAAGCTGGCGACGGCCCACGGCCCGGACACCGAAAAATACAAGAACGAATATTTGTCGGCAAGCTTCGCGGACGCGATTTCGATTTATCTGCTGGCGATTTATCTCGACGTCGATTACTACGACCTGCGGGAACGCGACTACCCGCTGCTCGCGCCCGCGGCGATGGCCGAACGCTTGCGCAAGATCGCGGAAATTTTCCCGCCCAATCCCGGCTTCGAGTTCAACGTGTATTATCGGCGGCGCGGATAGATAGTCGCTGGTCGTTAGTCGTTAGTTGCTAGTTGCTAGCTCCTAGCGGTCGAAGGAAGAGAAGAGTTTTTTGAACCTTCGGGATCAGCATTTCGCATCAACGTAGAACGGCTACTTGCCGCCAGCCACTAACAACTAGAGCTTGTTTCAAAAACGGCTGCCGAACCGGGTATCTCCCCTCAGCGGCCAAAGCCGCGCCAATAGCGGCTTCCGGCGGCACGGCTAAAGCCGTGCCCTTCCCGAAACCTTCGCACATATGCGGCGTATTTGCGGGACACGATACTAGAACTCGTCTCATAAATCACCGGCAGGGCGGGGACGGCATCCCTCAGGGGCTGAAGCCCAATGCTTATGGAGCCGTGAGCGGCACGACTAAAGTCGTGCCCTTCCCAAAACCATTTATGAGACGGTTTCTAAATGCCGCCGCCACGGCGCACGTGAATCCCACCCTAAACGCCTCCTCTCCATCACGCGCCGGACCCCAGGTTAGCGCGCGAGTCACCCCAACGTGCCAACCCCAGGCGCCCGAGCACGCGCGCGAACCTGGGGCACCGTCGTTTCGGGTGGGGCACCCGCAGCCGTGGAATCCCACCCTAAACGGAGCAGAAGGAGCGCCGTTTAGGATGGGGCACCCGTCTTGCGTTTAGGATGGCGCACCCGCGCTACTTTTTCGGGGCTGGAGTTGCGCCCAAGTCCTGGGGAAACATTTTCAGCACCACAGCGCGGGAGCGCGAGGAGGTTTTCTTCCCGTCTTCCATGGTGTTCTCGATCAGAGTTCCCTTCAAAACGTAATAGGCCTCATCGCCAGGATTCTTGCCCTCGCCGCGCTCGACCGTGCCGCGAAACTCATAGGCGAGGGCGTGGACCGTCTCGGTGGAAAAAGTGATCTGGTTCCCTTCGAGCGTGCCATCCTTAAAGAACTGATCGAGAAAGTCTCCGCGATCGCTCTCCGTGTCGCCGTAGCGCGAGACGAAGCCGGTAACTCGTCCCTGCTTCTCGACGTTGATCTGGACGAACTCGCCGTCACGCAGAAAGCTGTACATGCCGGAGTAATCCGGCGCCGATGGCGGAGCCTGGCCGGCGAGGAAGGCGCAGGAAATAAGAATGGAGAGAAGCGTGGTTATGAGTTTTGGCGTCATAGGATTGTCTTGACTATGTTAGTCCGTCTTGCGGAATCCCGGCGATGGGGTCCCGCAGCCGTGGAATCCCCCACGCGTCCGTGGAATCCCACCCTAAACGGCGCAGCGGAGGACGCAGGGGAGATGGGATCGAGATCGGAGCGCCCAGCCGCGATTCAGAATTGGTGCCCTTTTGGCGAGTTAGCGCAGGATAGTTCCCGTATAATCGGCATATTGGCCGTAGGGCGGCCGAGGTGGCATGTTCCGATCCTGCCTATTGGGGACCGAATTCAGAGGAGTTGGCGAACAGTTTGCTGACAAACTCGAAGAGCCCGATAAAAACGACCACCGGGGCTAAAGCCCCGACTGATTGGAAACGACATACGCGGCCCTCAAGGGCCGCTCTTCCACGGTGGCGTCGGCATTTCAGACTTTTTCAGCAAGCTGTGAAGCGGTTGCCTGCAAGATGGAAGTTCCTGCCAGGAAGTTCGTGAAGCTGTTAGCCGAGGTTGATCCAGCCAGCCCGGAGTTCCGCGAAGGTGTGCGCGAAGCGATGCGCAGGAGCGTGGAGGTGCGCGTTCCGGATCTCGACTTGTGGAAGGATGTCTTTGTCCAGCAGAAAGCGCCGTGGGATTGCTTTGTGGAATCGATGCTCATCCACGCCTGCGCGCTGGTACTGGTGTGGACGCTTTCCATCGCCTGGCTGCGGCAGCAGAGGATTCTCGCGCCCGCACGGTTTGACCGGTCGTCGTTGATCACCTATTCGCCCGAAGAATATTTGCCTCCTCTGGACACAGGAAAGCCGGAAGCGGCAAAGCCACAGGCCGGCGATCCCGTGTATGCGAGGCAGCCGATACTGTCGGTTCCGCGGGAGGCGAACAACCGCTCGCAGACAGTGGTTGTGCCTCCGGATCTGAAGCTGGAGCACGAGGTTCCGCTGCCGAATATCGTGGCGACAGGAGCGGTTGCGCCCATCGTGCCCCTGAACGCGATCAGCTCACCGAAGCGAAGCAAGGCGCCGGATCCACAAGTGGTGGCGCCGGCTCCGGAAGTGGACTTGGCGCGGAACCGCATGACGCAGGCGACGCTGCGCGCAGAGATCGTTCCTCCGCCCCCAGAAGTACAGCACGGTGCCGAGCACGGCCGAAGCGGGTTGAGCGGAGCGGAAAGCGCGGTGGTCGAACCCCCGCCGGAATTGGCAACGGCGGCGAAAGGCCGGGCAGCCGAGATCAATATTGCAGCGAGCGCGCCGGTAGCGCCAGCCCCGCAGTTGGCGCTCGAGGAGCAGCATGCGCTGTATAGCCGCGGACACGGCGGCGGCAACGGGTTTTCAGGGCAGCCGGCACAAGCGGTTGCGCCACCGCCAAGCGTGCCAGCAAGCGGCGGCGGAGATGCGGCGCCAGGAAGGCTGATCGCCCTGAATGTGCATCCAGCCGCGCCGGCCGGACCCGTAGCGGTGCCGCCGGGAAATCGGCGCGGGAGTTTTGAGGCCGGTCCACAAGGAAAAGCCGAAGCCAGCGGAACACCGACGATTGCGGCCGCAAAGACGCCGGGAAATGGAACCGGGATTAGAGGACTCGATGGATCGCTGCCCGCGGGATTGCATGTCGGTGCGGTTCCGGGCTCAAGCAATGCGGTGCAGCGGGAGGGGGGTTCGGGAGGGGACGGCGAAAGCGAGATCGCCTCCGCCAAGGGAGCAGCGTTGATTCCCTCCGAACGGCGCCCGGCCGCGGCGATTGCGGACGACAAGGTGACCGAGGCGGACCGCGAGGTGTTTGGGGGAAGGCGTCCGTTCGGCACGACGCTGAATATGCCGAACCTGAACTCGGCGACGGGAAGCTGGGTGATGCACTTTGCGGAACTGGAGGCGGGGGAAAAGAAGGGTGACCTGCTCCAGCCTCTGCCGACGCAGGTATCGGACCCGGGATATCCGCTGGAGTTAATGCGGGCCAACGTGCACGGAACAGTCACGCTTTATGCAGTCATTCACGCCGACGGCGCAGTCGACGGAATTCGGGTGCTGAACAGCCCGGACGAAAGGCTGAATGCGTGGGCGGTACGCGCGCTTGCAGGATGGAAATTCCTGCCGGCAATAAGAGAAGGAAAGGCGGTAGCGGTGGAAGCGGTGGTGCAGATCCCGTTCCGGGCGAGGAAGGGATTTTAGTAGTTTCAGTTCTCAGTTCTCAGTTCTCAGTTCTTAGTTCTCAGGTGTCAGGGGCCCGGCTTCAGTTGCGGTGATCGACGGGAGGCACGTTGGTGAACGGCGCGATCGTCTTTTTTGTGGTCTTTGTGGCGGCTCTGCTTTTATGTACGCCGCGAGGTGAGCGCCGCCTGGCGGCCGCATGCATGGCGATGGTGGGGGGCGCGATCTGGCTGGCGGTGCGCATCCGCGCACACAGTGTTCTGGGTGACCTGATCGGCAGTTTGCTGGGGGCGGCGTGGGAACATCGGGAGTGGATTGTGTTCGCGCTAGCGGCGACGGTGGTGCTGATCGCGCCGATTGCGATGCTCTGGATGGCGCTGGGCGAACACTTCGCGCGGCGCGCGACGTCGCAAAGCAGGAAGCGAATTGGGGGCGAGGGGGAATCGATCTCTTGGCACCGTAGAATGTGAAGCCCCATTTTTGTGGAATCCCACCCTAACGGCTCCCCCCATCCCCGGCCGCACAAACCGCGGCGTTCGGATGGGCACCCGGCACTGCGCCGCGTTCAGGATGGGGCACCCGCTTGGTAGTCCTTCTATTGACTCTTGCAGACTCGAAGCTATCTCATAATGAACCGAAGCAGTAAATGGCGAGTTCCCTCAGGGGCTAAAGCCCGCGTCTCTTGCGGCCCTGAGCGGCGCGACTGAAGCCCTCCACCCCAGCCGACGAAACCCACGTCGTCTGGGGGCCCCGGTCGTGCCCTTCCCAAAACCATTTATGGGATAGCTTCTATAGTGACGGCAGCAGTTCTCGGCGAGTGCTCCGCGGTTCCAGAGCCTTGAACCGCAAAGATCGCAGAGAGAAGCCGCGAAGGACGCAGAGAAAAGCGGTCGCTTGCCTTGGGAACCGTGACTATATTCCGCGTTCGCTAAAGAATGTTCTGTCTAGGGTGTGGTGAAGCGGGTCTCAAAGGGGGCAGCATGTCTATGCAGGAAACCAGGCCTCTTTTGTCAATGCTGCATCATCTATCATGGCTACATGATTGCGACTGCATGATTGCGATTGCCTGATTGCGAGTGCAAGATTGCGGCGGTATGAATATTTGCGAGCACTAGTCGTTTACAGGACTTTACGCCACGCTGTCACTGATTAGTCCATAATATCCACTTGGCGGGTACGCGAAGAAAGCGCCTGGGGCTGCGCGTGTCCGGCTGGTTGGTTGGCTGTAAATACATTCCCGATCCATCTATTCACTAACGATGACCGATCAAACATCACGCACATTAACTCCACCAGAACGTCCACCGGTTGGTGAAGCGGCCTCGGAAAAGAAACCGAAACGGCGAGCGTGGGTATGGATAGCGATCCTGCTCGTGTTTGGACTTGTGTTCTGGTGGGTGATTAGCAGTTCCAAGCAGGTGACGGGCGCGCCGACGGGCCGGGGGGGGTTTGGCGGGCCGGTGACGGCGACTTCAGCGACGGCCAAAAAAGGCGATATCGGCGTGTATCTGACGGCGATTGGCACAGTGACACCGGTGTACACGGATTCGATCGTGAGCGAGGTGACGGGGCTGGTGACGGCGGTGCACTATCGCGAAGGCCAGCTGGTGCGGAAGGGTGATGCGCTGGTGGATATCGACGTGCGGCCTTATCAGGCGACGCTGGTGCAGGCGGAAGGGGCGCTGGAACGAGACACGCACATGCTGGAGCAAGCGCAGATGGATCTGGAGCGCTACCAGGCGGCGTTGGCGCGCAATGCCATCGCGAAGCAGCAAGTGGACGACCAGCAAAAGCTGGTTGAGCAACTGCGGGGCACGGTGAAAAACGACCAGGGCATGGTGGACTACGACAAAGTGCAGGTGGCGTTCTGTCACATCGACTCTCCGATTACGGGCCGGGTGGGTTTACGGCTGGTGGATCCGGGGAACGTGGTGACAGCGACGGGAGGAACGACGCTGGCGGTGGTGACGCAGCTGGAGCCGATCACGGTGGTGTTCACGATCTCCGAGGACAACCTGCAGCAGGTGCTGGGGCAGATGCACAAGAACAAGAACCAGGCGCTGGAGGTGCAGGCTCTGGACCGGGCGCAGTCGAAGATGGTTGCGAAAGGGAAGCTGCTGACGACCGATAACCTGATCGACACCACCACGGGCACGGTGAAACTGAGAGCGATGTTCGACAACAAAGACAACGGGCTGTTCCCGAATCAGTTTGTGAACACGCGGCTGCTGGTGAACACGCTGCATGACGTGACGCTAGTGGACGCGTCGGCGGTGCAGCACAACGGAACCCAAGCCTTTGTGTGGGTGATTCAGGACGGGGCGGCGCAAGAGCGGAACATCACGACGGGAGTGACGGACAACGGGCTGACGCAAGTGACCGGGCTGAATGCGGGCGAGGTGGTGGCCGACAGCAGCTTTGAGAAGCTGCAAAACGGAGCCAAGGTCAACGTGGTGCAACAGGTTCCGGGGCTGCGCACGTCGACGCAGGGGGGACAAGGGCAGCCAGGACAAGGACAAACGCCGGGCCAGCAAGGCCAAGGGCAGCAGGGGCAGCCGCAGCAGGGATCCTCGCAAGGCGCGGCGACGGAGAAGAAAAGTCAGTGAGTCCGTCGCGGCCATTTATTCAACGGCCGGTGGCAACATCGTTGCTGATGGCGGCCATCCTGCTGGCAGGAATCGTGGCCTACTTTCAGTTGCCGGTTTCGGCGCTGCCGGAGGTAGATTACCCCACAATTCAGGTGCTGACGTTTTACCCGGGCGCCAGCCCGGACGTGACGGCGACGACCGTGACGGCGCCACTGGAGCGGCA
>Ga0187781_10002874_pt1 | contig 13051 bp, 11 predicted proteins | sample 0715_SJ02_MP02_2_FD_132447 | JGI IMG/M metagenome (GOLD analysis project Ga0187781, IMG submission 132447) | Tropical peat soil microbial communities from peatlands in Department of Meta, Colombia - 0715_SJ02_MP02_20_MG | ecosystem: Environmental > Terrestrial > Soil > Wetlands > Peat | place...
ATGGCATGGAAGAGGTCGTCGGTTCGATCCCGACCAGGTCCACCACTTCCCTCAACAAGTTAGGCGGCTCGACCCAACAGGTGCTATATTTCTGGCCAACCTCTCGGGGGCGTACCGCTAGCTGCATCCGAATTTCGCGAATGTGAGTTGGATGCGCCCGTTCGAGCTGGGTGCAAGCGGGCAAGGCCTGAAAGTCGACTGCATCCCCACGGACGGACACAACATCGTGAAACATGTCTGCTGGCAGAACAAGAAATACTTTGGAGGATGAACCCATGCCTGCGCAATCTGTAGATCAGTTGAAGAGCAGCTTTCGAGGGGAGCTTATTCAGCCCACGGATAGTACCTACGAGTCCACTCGCAAGGTCTACAACGGGATGATTGACAAGCGACCACGTCTCATCGCCCGCTGCGCGGATGTTGCCGACGTCATCGCCACAGTGCGGTTTGGCACAGCCAATGGGATGTTGACCGCAATTCGTGGTGGTGGACATAACGGTGCCGGCTTAGGAACCTGTGATGACGGTCTTGTGATCGACCTTTCACGCATGAAAGGCGTTCGCGTCGATCCGTCGGGGCGCACGGCGCGCGTGGCGCCGGGATGCGTTTGGGGAGACGTGGATCATGCTACACACGCCTTTGGTATGGCGACGCCCAGTGGATTTATTTCTTCCACCGGAGTTTCCGGGCTTACGCTTGGGGGAGGCATAGGATATTTGACACGTCGCTACGGACTGACCATAGACAGTCTTTTATCGGTGGACGTGGTCCTCGCGGACGGCCGCTTCGTCACCGCAAACGTCAAAGAGAACGAGGACTTATTCTGGGCCGTACGAGGTGGCGGCGGGAATTTTGGTGTGGTGACTTCGTTCGAGTTCCGGTTGCATCCCGTCAGCACCGTCCAGTTCGGGCCGACGTTCTGGCCCCTGGAGCAAGCGGCGGAGGTACTTAGGTCCTACCGCGAATTCATCCAGGCAGCGCCAGAAGAAGTGAACGGATTCTTTGCGTTCCTCGTGGTACCGCCCGCGCCAATGTTCCCCGAGAGCCTTCATATGAAGAAAGTGTGCGCCATTGTCTGGTGCTATACAGGGACTCTCGAGGACGCTGATCGAGCGACAAGACCTATGCGCAGCGTGGGAAAACCCTTGCTCGACGCAGTTGGCCCAGCGCCATTCCCTACGGCACAGAGCACATTCGACGCTCTGTTTGTCCCCGGACTGCAATGGTATTGGCGGGCTGACTATTTCAAAGAGTTGAGCGACGCGGCCATCGCGAAGCATGTCGAGCACGGCTCGAAGCTGCCGACGATGCTTTCAACAATGCACCTTTACCCAGTCAACGGCGCAGCACAGCGCGTTGGCAAGAACGAGACGGCATACAGCTTCCGCGAAGCTTTGTTTGCCGAGGTGATCGTGGGTGTAGACCCTGACCCCGCTAATGCTGCAAAAATCACCGACTGGTGCAAGAGCTATTACGACGCTCTCCATCCCTTTGCGGCGGGCGGCGCTTACGTGAACTTTATGATGGATGAAGGCCAGGAACGCGTGCAGGCATCATTCCGTGACAATTATGCTCGTCTTGCCAGAATCAAGGACAAGTACGACCCAACTAACTTTTTCCGTGTGAACCAGAATATAAAGCCGAAAAGATGATGCACGCGTGAAGTGTCGAAGCGAGCGATCCATGCTTGGTCACCATGCTTCACACTCGCCAAGAGAGCTGCGCCTACTTACCCGACGGCTTAAGCATGTAACCGGCACCACGGAGTACCTTTCCTGGCTTGCTTCCCGTCATTTTCCCCTGATCAATCACAGGCACGCCGTTGACCAACACGTAATCCATCCCTTGGGACAACTGGTTTGGGTTGTCGAAAGTGGCCAGATCGTGGATGGTGTCGGGATCGAAGACCACAATATCCGCCCACATCCCAGCCTTCAGGATCCCACGATCGGTAAAACGCATGCGCTGAGCCGGAAGTGCTGAGAATTTGCGTATTGCATCCTCCAGAGTAAGTTTCTTCTCTTCCCGTACGTACTTTCGCAGGATGCGGGGAAAGGTGCCATACGCCCGCGGGTGAGGATGCTCCTCCCCTAAGATGCCTTCCGGCGATGTGCCCGAGGAATCGTTGTCAATCGATACCCAGGGCTGCTGTAACGCAAGCACAACGTCGGGTTCCGACATTCCGAATACCGCAACTTCAGTGAATGCCTTGTCTTCGATCAGGAGGTCGAACAGTGCATCCATGGGGTCCTTGTTCCACATTTTGGCGATGTCGGCCAGCGTCTTGCCCTGCAACGGCAGGAGCTGCGGATTCTGCACGACACCGATCAGTACGGATTCAGGCCCGGGAATTTCCTGCCACTCGTTGTCCCACTCCTGTGATGGAGTCATCATGGCTTTTCCAATTCGGGCCCGAGTCGGTGGATCTTCGAGGCGTTCGACCAACTTGGCATCGCCGCCATCGTGGGCCCACGCGGGGATGAACGCCGAAAGCGAGTTGAACCAAGCTGTGTAAGCATACGTGTCGGCGGTAACGTCGATTCCCTGAGCGCGTGCGGAATTGATTTTGGCGACCACTTCCGGCATGCGGCCCCAGTTCTCCTTGCCTGCAACTTTGATGTGCCAGATCTCAACCGGAATGTGAGCCTGTTGCCCGATACGACACGCTTCATCAATCGCCGACAGGACAGCATCGCTCTCATTCCTCATGTGAGTGGCGTAGATGCCGCCAAACTTCGAAGCCTCGGCGGCCAGCGCGATCAATTCGTCGGTCTTGGCGTAAGGGGCGGGTGCATATTCGAGCGAGGTTGAAACACCGACTGCGCCATCTCGCATCGCCTCCCCCACCAGCTCTTTCATTTGCTCAAGTTGTTCGGCGGTGGGCGATTTGTCATCGTCTCCCAAAATTATGCGCCGCACCTGGGTGGCGCCCACATAACTGGCAAGATTGATCCCGATGCCTTGCTTCTCCAGGCGCGTGAGATATTGCCCCAGCGTTTGCCAAGCAGGAGTGAGGCGGTAGTGCTCGTAAACGGCACGGTCTGACCCAATAATCGCCCTGTTCAACGGCGCGACTGAACTGCCTTCGCCCGTGACTTCAGTCGTAATGCCCTGATAGATCTTCGACGGCAAGCGAGGATCAACCAGGATCGTCAGCTCCGATTGGCCGAGCATGTCGATAAATCCGGGAGCGACAACTTTATTTTGCACATCGATGGTCCGCTTCCTTGATGCAGTGCTCAGATTACCGATTGCTGCGATCTTCCCAGCGCGAATCCCTATGTCTCCCGAATACCACGGAGAGCCGGTGCCGTCGATGATGTGCCCGTTTGTGACAACAATCTCGAAATCCTCGGCCACCACAGCCAGACTTACAGAACAGAAAGACAGGAGAGCGAAAATGGTACGAACGATTTTGTTCATTGGAATTTTCCATTCAACTGGCAACTCCCGCAGAAACCACCCTGGCATTGCGTTCGCGCCAGTTTAGAGCCACACCCAGTGAAATCCATATCTCCAGCACTAGCCATTCGTATGCCGAGAAGTGCCCCGGTACCGCGGGAGCGATTTTCATCAAGACCATAAGAGTGCAAAGCACAACTCCCAGTGCAGCAACGAAACGCTGACCGCGTGCTGGTCGCATTTGATAATAGGCGGCACAAGCGGCAAGCCATCCGACTGCAGAAGCCACCGAGCCCACTTCAGTCACGGGCACCAGAATGGCGTTTCCCAGGAACATGCACGCGGCTGTGGCAATGGCAATGCAAACCACGGCAAGCGACGGGGTTTGATTTCGGGGATGGATCTGCGAAACGGCGCGATCGATCAACCCGCGGCGGCCCATGGCAAAAAACAATCGGCTGGCGGCGACAAAGTTGCCGTTGAAAACTTTGAAGAGAGAGAGCAAAGCTGTCGCGAGAATCACACTCACGATCCAGCGTGAGCCTACGGCTCGTTCAAAGGCCACCGCTGTCATGAATCTTTCGTTGGTGAGCCGTTGCCAGGGGGCAACGTATCCGACGGCCGCAATCACAATCGTGTAGAACAAAACGCCAACTACTATTGCCATCCAGATCGCCTTAAGAAATCCGTTGGCCCGAAACTCTGGGCTGGCCTCTTCCGCGCCCTTTCCGACGGATTCGTAGCCTGTCATGAAGTAGGGCACGATCTGTAAGACCAGCAACACGGAAATGATTTTCCCATGCGTAAACAGTGGCGGGAAGTTGCGTACTGAACCTTTACTGATTCCGAAACTCACGAAAACCACAAACAGCGCTAAAGTTCCGAAAGCAGCCCAGTTCTGAAATGTAGCGCTCAGTCGGATCCCGCGATAATTCAACACAGTGATAATGGCCGTGAGGCCGAGCCCGATCACCAGAGGCGGGAGATAAACGGGTTGCCCGGCGACGCGATAAAGCTCGATGGAATCCAGCCCGGGGAAGATGTAACCCGCGATCTTGCCGGCCGCCACAGCCTCCCACGGACAGACGATGAAGTAGGCCAGCACCATCATCCACCCGGTTGCAAAAGTGACCCAGCGCGGGAAAACTTTTGCCGTGTATGCAACTTCTCCCGCGGCATCAGGCAACGCCGCGACTAGCTTGCCATAAACGTAGCCGATGGGTAGCAGCAGCGCCCCTCCAATAGCGAATCCTAGCACCGCCCCTAACACGCCGCCGCGCAGCAGCCAGTCGTCCATGACAACCAGCCAACCCACTCCCACCATCGTGCCCCAACCCAGAGTGAAATAATCGACAACGCGTAATTTGCGGGCGAGTTGAACCATGGATCAAAACAAGCAAAGGAGTTCGAAGAGCAGATTGGCGGCCAGTAACGATGTAATCTCGCCGTTATCGTAGGGCGGCGAAACCTCCACCAGATCGCATCCCACAAGGTTCAGGTCTTTGAAGCAGTGCAGCACCTCGAGTATTTGTGCGCTGGATAACCCGCCGATTTGGGGTGTGCCCGTACCGGGTGCGAAGGCTGGGTCTACTACATCGATATCCAACGTAACGTACACAGGACGATTGGCTAATTTCCTGAGATGCCGTTGGAGCAGTTCGGTGCCGTGCTGATGAAATTCCTCACAAGTAACGATCTGAATCTGGTGCTTGCGGGCAAAATCGAAGTCGCCATCTGAGTACACCTGCCCTCGCAATCCAACCTGCAATGCATAGCCTTTCGCAATCAGGCCTTCTTCTACCGCGTACTTTACCGGTGTGCCGTGCGAGTGCGGACTGCCAAAGTATCCGCCCCAGGTGTCACCGTGGGCATCCAGTTGAATGAAAGCCACCGGGCCAAACTGTTTGTGAATGGCGCGGAGAATAGGCAAGAGAATGGAATGATCGCCCCCCACGCAAACTGTGCGCGTGTCAGCGCGAAGAACGTCGCTGAGTTGTTTGGTGATTCGGGCGTACGTGTCCTGGATCGAAAGCGGGTTGATCGACAGATCACCGAAATCTGCAGTCCGCCACTTAGAGAACGGATTCACTTTTAGCACAGGGTTCCAGGGCCGGATCATGGCCGACTGCACGCGTATGTTTCGCGGTCCAAACCGGGTCCCCGGCCGATAGGTTGTGCCGCCGTCGAATGGAATGCCGATAATCGCGATGTCGAGTTCTTCTGCACGAGTAATATGCGGCAAGCGCATGAATGTTGGCACACCGGAAAAACGAGGAAAAACCAGTGCGTCAACCGGCTGCGGATGTGGCTTGGCGCTCTTCTTCGGCTTCATTCGGGTGCGGCGAATTATAAAGCATCTTCCTTCCCGGCCCGTTCGGAACACCTCATCATTCATGTGCTATGTTTGTCTCCTAACGCTCCAAAATGAGGCACCTCTTGCCGCGATATGAATGTCGTCTTCCGGATCCAACTGCGCCTGTGAAGGTCAAGACGATTGCTCCGGCAGAGCTGCAGAGAGCATTCGAAAGGCGCTAGAGGCAGTGCGTATCCTGGTCATCGGCGGCACTGCGTTCATGGGTCCTCACGTCGTGAGGAGGCTTTCCGCAGCGGGGCACGAAGTCGCCGTCTTTCACCGGGGACAGCACGAGCCGGATCTGCCCAATACTGTGACGCACGTCCACAGCCCCTCCGCTGCGTTTCCCATCCTCCACTTTCCCGGCGAATTGATCCGTTGGAATCCTGATACGGTTCTTCACATGGTAGCGATGGGCGAGCGGGACGCGGAAGCCGCGGTGCGAGCGTTTCGCGGTATTGCTCGCAGGCTGGTTGTCTGCAGTAGTGGCGATGTCTATGCCGCTTATGGCCTCCTGATCGGGACAGAGAATGACGCCCCGCATCTGCATTTATTGAAAGAAGATGCTCCTCTTCGTACAAAGCATTATCCATACCGCAAGACCGCTAAGAATTCTGACGATTGGATCTACCACTATGACAAGATTCTGGTGGAGAAGATTGTGATGGGTGATCCCGAACTGCCTGGCACGGTTTTGCGACTACCCGCGGTATATGGGCCGGGCGACAATCGGCACAGTTTCTTCCCCTATTTGAAACGCATGGACGATGACAGACCAGCCATCTTGCTCAATGAAGCTCATGCCCGTTGGCGCTGGACGCACGGTTATGTTGACAACGTGGCGGCGGCAATTACCCTCGCAGTCCTCGACGATCGAGGAGCCGGGAGGATTTACAACGTAGGCGATGAATTCACACCTAGTACCGAGGAGCGCGTCAGACTCTTAGCCAAAATCACAGGCTGGAGGGGGCAGATTGTGCCGCTTCCTGGCGGCTCACTTCCCAAGCATCTGCGGGATACATACAACTATTCCAGGGATTTGGCCTATGACACCAGCCGAATTCGGCGTGAGCTTGCCTACCGCGAGCACATAACACTGGAAAAAGGAATGCGGCGGACAGTGGACGACCTGCGTGCCAATCCTCCAAGTTTCGATGTGGGTCAGTACAATTACGCCGCGGAGGATGAGGCGTTGGCTGCTGTCGGCTAAGAGAACAAGTATGGGTGCGGTTTCGGGACCGCAGTTATCTTGACCCGGTCGGGAAGCAGCGATTATGTTTGTGTAAAAGCGTGGGGTAGCCATGTCCAACGAAACAAGCAAGTACCTTAAATTCGGCGGCGCAACAGTTATCATCCTTCTGGCACTGGGCTATTTGGCCTATACCGGGGTGCAGGAGAGTAAGAGCTATTACGTTACCATCAAGGAGCTTCGTGGGATGGGCGACAGCGCCTATACGAAACGCCTTCGCGTTGCCGGCAATGTGCAACCTGGGTCCATCAAACGGACTGGCACCAAAGTCGAGTTCATCCTGGTTGAGAATAACCAGGTCCTCCCAGTGGTTTACAGCGGCACCGAGGCCCCGCCGGATACATTCAAGGACAATTCGCAAGCCTTGGCTGATGGCAGTTTTGGCCGCGACGGCGTTTTTCATGCCAAACAACTTCAGGCAAAGTGTGCCTCCAAGTATGCCCCTCAACCTGGAGCCGGCACATCTTCCACTGAGCCGTCCAAGAGCATTACACAACTGCAAACTGACAGCGCCCCTGGCCCGGCGAACTAAGAGTAAAGCTTCTGACCAGCATTGCAGCACGGTCAGTTCCAGCCAGAGGATGTGCAATCCTCAAGGTTGCTGAATTACTGCGCCGCCGAACGCCGGGGATCCAACAGGGAGGGGCCGACGACCGGTTCCTGCAGTTACGCACTCCGACCTTTCGCTGAATTGCCGGCAATCGGATACGAACGTGCCACGTCCGGAGCGGGTTTCCAGCAGGCCCTTCCCCCGCAATGCCTCGATCGCGCAGCGGATCGTGGCTCGGCTGACACCACATTTCACGGCTAACTCACGCTCAGCGGGCATCTGATCCCCGGGTTTGAGTATGCCCATCAGAACCTGCCTTTCGATCTGCTCCACGATTTGTTCATGCAGGCGATTTGGACGAATTATTTTGTACACGAATCTGCCCCCTCGGTTTAACAGTGGCACGAAAGCAATCCTACACAAGTTAGGTGATCGAATTAGTTCTTAAATTTTGATCCGGTGTATGCATTCCTTGAATAGGATCCAGGCAGGATAAGCAACTCGAGATTTCGCCAGCTGGAACAGCCATGCCAAAATGCCCGCATCCGGTCTCTTACCGACCGCTCTCGACTTCCGGGTTAGCTTTAGCTATCTTCCATTCTTGTGCCGAGCGTTCTCTCAGCTAATCCTGAACCCTCCCGGGCGGCTTCCATCGTTTCTGTCACCGATCTGGTCAAGCAATTTGGTCGATTCGCGGCATTGCGCGGCGTAACTGCCGAGTTTGCGCCAGGACGCCTTTATGCGATTCTCGGCGAGAACGGAGCGGGGAAGACTACTCTGCTGCGCTCCCTTGCCGGTCTCAGCAAGCCAACTCGGGGAACAATCTCGATCATGGGCACAACCAATCTGCGCAGCGTGCGCGCGCAGGTTGGCTATATGGCTCATCCGTCGCTGCTTTATGACGAACTGAGCGGCATGGAGAATCTGCGCTACTTCGCCCGGCTTTACGGGATCAATGACCACGAGCGCTGCGGCCAGGTGATTCGCGCCGTGAACCTTGATCCGTCTTTGCCACGGCCGGTTGGCCAATATTCGCAGGGTATGCGCCAACGTATGTCGCTGGCTCGCGCGCTGCTGAACCATCCCAAGATACTGCTTCTCGACGAGCCCTTCTCGAACGTAGATGTCCGGTCTGCGCGGGAGATGGTGGGATTGTTGAAAAATGTGCGAGATCAGGGCAAAACAATTTTCGTGGTTACACATCAAGCGTCGCTGCTCGAAAGCGTGGCTGATGAATTCGTTTGGATGGATGCGGGGCGAATTGTGCGTTGGAGTCGCACTCTTGACCCGGCGGAGACAAGATGAATAGCGCCACCAAGCTCATGGGTGCCACCCTGCTTAAGGATCTTCGCCTGGAGTGGCGTTCCAAGGACGCTATCAACTCCATGCTTTTCTTTGCCCTGCTGGTTGTCGTCATCTTTAGTTTCTCGTTCGATCCTACGGCAGAAGAATCGCGGCGCATTGCCGGGGGCTTGGTGTGGGTAGCGTTTTTGTTTGCTGCCGTGGTAGCGCTGAACCAGACCTGGGCGCGCGAGTTGCGCAACCAGGTGCTGGACGCTTACCGGGTTTCTCCCGCGCCGGCAAATTCACTATTTCTGGCCAAGGCAGCGGGGAATTTCATATTCGTCGCTGTACTTGAAGCGCTTATGACCCCTCTGTTCATTGTCTTTTACAACCTTCGCGCAATCGGGCCAGCTTATCAGTTGCTTGTTGTGGCTGTGCTCGGAACCTGGGCCCTGGTTGTGAACGGCACTTTCTTCGCGGCAATGTCATTGCGCACACGCAATCGCGAAATCATGTTGCCCCTTCTTCTGTTCCCCATCTCGATTCCCGCACTGCTGGCGATGGTAGAAGCTACCACTTCTATTCTGACTGGTGAATTTTCCGCGAAATTCTGGATCGTCTTGCTTGTGGCCTACGATGTGGTGTTTACTATGGCTAGCCTCTTCCTCTTTGAACTTGTGTTGGACGCGGAATGAAACGCGCGTTTCCCATCCTTACGATTCTCACGGCCGCTCTGCTCATTTATGGGCTGTACCAGGCTTTGCTGGTTGCGCCGACCGAGGAGACGATGGGCGACGTGCAACGCATCTTCTATTACCACGTACCTTCGGCTTGGACGGCGGGTGTTTTGTTCTTTGTAAATTTCCTGGCGTCGATTGCATACCTGGTGTGGCGGAACACGAAAGCAGATGCGCTGGCAGTTGCCGCGGCTGAGGTCGGCGTCGTCTTCTGCACCATTGTTCTAGTGACCGGACCCATCTGGGCACGGCCAGTTTGGGGCATTTGGTGGACCTGGGATCTGCGCCTGACTCTCACACTGGTTTTGTGGCTCATTTACGTAAGTTATCTGCTCTTGCGCCGCTTCTCCACGAGCGGTCAGACGCCCGTAATCGCGGCCGTGCTGGCGATCTTTGGCACGCTTGACATTCCCCTGGTTTACTTTTCCATATGGTTTTTCCGCACGCAGCATCCCCAGCCGGTCATCGGAGGCGGCGGCTCGCTTGATCCCCGCATGCTGAACGCCTTCCTGGTGAATCTCGTGGCCTTTACCTGTTTCGGTGCGCTGGTGTGCTGGGCACGCTACCGGCTGGAAATTCTGCGACGCGAGGTGGAAGAGACACAAGCCTTGGAGTCCTTGCTCGAACCCCGGAGCGCCCGATGAGCTATCTTTACGCCGCGTATATTCTCACTTGGGTAATTCACATCGGCTACATCGGCACACTGTTTCGTCGCTATAGGCGGTTGCGGCAAGAAATGGAACAGCTCAAACAGGACCACTAAGAAATCTCTACCAGAAACGTAGCAGTCAGCATCTCCCGGTGTTTCAGCCTGCATCTCATGTTCGGGAAGAGAACAAGCAGCAACGGCTTGACAGTCTGTTGAGCGGATGTTTAAGTAGTTACTTACTTTTGCGCGCAATTCTCTGCTTACAGGTTAGCAGGCCGCTTCGCGGCCCCGGTTGGGAGTACCGTTTCTTCTTCCTCTCCATGTATAAAGAAATCCGGAGGAGTTCTTGAGATTGAATCGCCATGAGTTGGCAGGTCCCCGCTCAGCGACCCCTATTATGGCAAGCTTGCTGCTGTGCGGGTTGGGCGTCTTGGCATTGGCGACTGGATCCGCTGGCAGTGGTCTTGACCTTGGTCACCGCTCCACCAAAGCGGGCAAACCTGCAGGTCATATCGACAAGGGAGCACACACGTCCGTCTTAGCAACTTACGGCCAGCTCCCGCTGATTTTCGAACGCAACCAGGGCCAGACCGATCCGCGGGTCAAATTCCTGGCCCGAGGCAGCGCTTATGGTCTTTTTCTCACCACCGAATCCGCCGTCTTGAAACTGCGCCACTCACCCGATGCCTCCTCGGTATTGTCCATCAAATTCTCGAACGCAAATCCGCGTCCAACTGTGACAGGAGAAGTCGAGCTCCCGGGCAAGAGCAATTACTTTATCGGAAACGATCCGGCCATGTGGCACCGCAATATCCCGCAGTTTGCCCGTGTCCGCTACGCGAGGATCTACCCGGGAATTGATCTGGTTTTCTATGGTCGTCGGGGGCATCTGGAATACGACCTTAAAGTAGCGCCAGGTGGCAACCCAAGTCGAGTGGCACTGCAATTGTCGGGTGAGCAGAATGCCACGGTTGATTCGGCTGGGGACCTCGTGCTCTCCATTTCAGGTGGCGATGTGCGCCTGCAAGCGCCACGCATCTACCAGATGATGGGCGAACGGAAAGTGCCAGTCGAGGGTCGATTCGAGCTACGCCGCAGGAACGAAGTCGGGTTTGAAGTGGGCAAATATGATCCCACTCGCACGCTTGTGATCGATCCAGTCCTAACCTATTCCACCTTTCTTGGTGGAAGCGGCGAGGAGGCTTGTTCGGTCATCCTTGGCACCGGAACTCCCCTTTCCGGCTGTCCTGCAGTCGCGGTCGATCCGGCTTCAAACGCCTACATCGCCGGTTCCACTACGTCCGCCGATTTCCCTTTGAGTATTTCTCCATACCAGGCGGGGTTAAGAGGTGCAGCCAATATTTTCGTTTCGAAGTTCAATGCAGCCGCCAATACCTTGATCTTCTCGACTTACTTAGGCGGAAACGGGAAGGATTACACCGCCGGAGTCGGTGTCGACTCGGCGACTGACGTGATTGTCGGGGGCACGACAACCTCGAGTAATTTCCCGACCCAAGGCGTGAATGGGCCATTCCAGTCGGCACCAACCAATGCTAACAAGCACGTGTTTGTTAGCAAACTTGACCCTGCCGGGCACACCTTGCTCTATTCCACATACCTGTCAGGGAACGGTTCTGAGACTGCGACCGGGCTTGCCGTCGGGCAAAGCGACCAGAACGCCTACGTGACTGGTACCACCACGTCTACCAACACCCCGACAGCCACGTCAGCGTTTCCGGCGACATTGGGTGCCTATCAAACCGCGCCAGCTGCTGGATCAACCATTCAATTCTTCATGAGTAAAATTGATCCCAGCCTCTCCGGAAATGCAAGCTTGGCGTATTCCACCTATTTTGGAGGCGGCAATCCCTCGACCGGAGTGGCCTTGGGCGGCGGGATCGCGGTGGATATCGGCAACAACGTCTATATAACTGGGGGGACGAACCTTCTGCATGTGGGCGCGTCCAACGATTTCCCGATTCTGAATGCTTATCAAGGATGTTTGGACACTGCACCCTCGACCACTCCCATCACTTGTCCGTCAAATGTTACCAATCCAGATGCTTTTGTTGCTGCGTTTAATCCGAACGCCACAACCGGCGCTCAGTTGTTGTATTCCACTTATCTTGGCGGGTCAGGCACTGATATCGGGTATGGAATCGCATCTGACGGTACGAGTGCCTATGTAACCGGCTCAACGAATTCGACTGATTTTCCGGTGGCCGGAACGGGTGTCTTTCAGCCTACGAATGGCGGAGGTCCCAGCGACGCGTTTCTGGCTAAACTGGCCAACCCGGTCACGACCGGAACTACTCCCGGTCTGGTTACGCTGAGTTACTTTACCTATCTGGGCGGGGCAGGTACAGATGTTGGGTTAGGCGTCGCGGTGGATAGTATCCAGGGCGCGCGAGTTACTGGTTGGACGAATTCGACCAACCTTCCGGTGCTGAACAACAGCAACATACAGGCAGGGTACGAGGGAAACAACGATGCGTTTGTAGCCCGCATCGATACCACCGCCACTTCTCCAACCGCGGCAGGCCACTACCTGACTTACCTGGGCGGAACCGGAGCAGACTACGGCACCGGCATCGCAGTTGATCCGCAAGGCTCCAGCTATGTTGCGGGAGAGACCAGTTCGCCAGATTTTCTATTGGTGGCTGTCCCACAAACTCCGGCTTTCCAACCGAGTCTCAACGGAGCTACGGATGCATTCCTCAGCAAATTGGGGCCGAATCTTGCCTTAACACTGACCGGTGACAGTTCCCCTCCAGTAGTCGGCGTGGGTAACCAAGTCAGCTTCGAATACACCATCAGCAACACCGGC